>Ga0315280_10000618_pt1 | contig 65979 bp, 70 predicted proteins | sample YL17G06_40_MG_FD_203697 | JGI IMG/M metagenome (GOLD analysis project Ga0315280, IMG submission 203697) | Sediment microbial communities from Yellowstone Lake, YNP, Wyoming, USA - YL17G06_40 | ecosystem: Environmental > Aquatic > Freshwater > Lake > Sediment | place: USA: Wyoming | collected... | reverse complement strand
GTCAGTATTCAGTATCTACAAAGGGAGTTTTCTAAATTCTAAATTCTATTCGAGAAAAAACCTGAAATTCTAGTCCTTCCCTAGATTAGAAAATTAGAAATTTAGAAATCATCGTCTTCTCAGAGACAAGGAGATTGTGACCCGCTGGGCTAACAATGCCGCACATGTAAAATACTTGGACATGGAACATCAATTTCTCCACGTGCATCTGCCAGGCTGTCTTCACGATGAAAGTCTTGAAAGAGTCAGGGAGTTACCTCAAAAGAAAAGCTATTCAGAACCTGACTATAATGGCCCTCTGCATAATTGTGTTCGCGGTTATCATACTATCGGATATTCCACATTCACCTTTATACATCGACGTGGGCAGGTATGAGGGCCCACGTGCATTGCTTCTATTCTTTCCTTTTTTCTTTGCCTTCTATTTCTTTCGAAAATACTCTGGCTACAAACAAGGTTACGAAGGAGAAAATAAGGTCAACAAGATTCTCTCTTCTACCTTGAGTGACGATTATTGTCTGATTAACGATGTTATGGTTTCTCATGGTTATGGCAACATTGACCATGTTGTTCTGGGACCAAATGGCGTTTTTGTGATAGAAACCAAGAATTATGGCGGCAAGATAATCTGCTATGGTGACGAATGGTCGAGGCAATATACAAGCAAAAAACCTGGAAGTTTTAGTCGCTTCATTCATTTCGAGTTAGGTAGCCCCAGCAAACAAGCAAAGAGGAATTCTATGAGAATTAAACGAGTAATAGAGTCTTCGAAGACTTTCAAATCTCGGAGGATATGGGTTGAGGGAATTGTTGTTTTCGCAAACCAAAATGCGGATTTGAACATCAACAATCCTACTCTTCCCATTTTGAAAATCGGAGAATTGCCGAGTTTTATAGTGACAAGAAAATCTAGCATCCAGTTTACTCTTCAAGAGATAGAATTGATGGGAAAAGAGATTCTAAGACAGACATAGGACATTCCGCGCGCATTAGAAATTTAGAATTTAGAAATTGAATTGCGTTACCTTCATTGATGAATAAGTGTAGTGGTTGAATAGTCATATCGTAACAGAGAGGCTTGAGAGAACTAAGAGATTAGAAGGAGGTAGGCGTTAGTGAGCTCGAAGAGCTCACCAATAAGGATAGTATAATTTTAGAAATCATTATCATTTGAAATGTGCGTCGGCCTCGAAAGGCCCAACTTTCAGTCTCAAACGTCGGATTCTAAAACCCATAACCGCAAACACAACACTAAAGAAAATGGACAATACTGCAGCCGCGAGATTTCCGACTATCAACGATGCTATTGCACACAAAGCAAGAGCAAGACTGAGAACCATACAGATTGCATGCATAATTGAGTCGATTTCATGATTTTTCTTTCTGGGAGAACGCGACTCTTTGAGACTTTTCTTACGGCTTTTCATATTTCTGCCCTTTGAGTAATTTCTGGAAATCTTCAGGTTCCTCAAACTCCTTGTAGACCGAGGCGAACCTGATGTAAGCCACCCGGTCAAGCTTCTTCAAATGCTTCACAACTGAGTCCCCTATTTCTCGGGAGCTGACTTCCTCTTTTCCAAGCGCCACCAAATCTTGTCTGACGCATTCTGCTAACTCGTGAATTTGATCCATCGTTACAGGTCGTTTCTCGCAAGCTTTCTGTAGACCTCTTACAATTTTGTTGAGGTCAAAACGTTCAGACCTGCCGTCTTTCTTCTTCACCATCAACTCAACCGTCTCTACATATTCATATGAGGTGAAACGTTTTCCACAGTCAGCACACTCCTTCCGTCTTCTGACAGTGTTGTCAGGCGAATCCCTTGTTTCAACGGTTTTCAGGTTCTGAGACTGGACGATCTGGACACTCTCTGATCATCATCTGTGTGCCTCACAAGCCCTTACGGTTACATAACTAAAGCGAACGCTGTATCTAGTGTTTGCTTGTTTAAATCACCGAAAATTGTCAAATCACAATCTTGTAGTGAAGAGTCTTGAGAGAACTAAGAGGTTTGAAAGAGGTTGGCTCGTCGTGTGCACGAAGTGCACATTGCTTGATTGGTTTGTAGTCTAGAAGCGGCTATAGCGATAAAGTGTTAGCAATTTTGCATCATTGGACGTAGCATGCACAATCAGTGACGGGATTCGTCCATTTTTCCGGCCAGTTTCTTCAAACCTCTGATGATGAGTTCGTTCTGCCTTATCATGATCTTATTCTGGTCTACAAGAGCCTTGAACCCTGATCCTATCATCTGGTCTGTTGCTTTCAAGGAGACAAGTGTGCTTAGACTCATCCAGGCGGTTCCTGCTTCATGCATTGCCAAGTTCGACATATCCTGTGATATAAGCATACGAATTTGATCGTCCGTCATCTCATCGGAGAAGAGGATTCTTCCGTCTTGTTTGGATGCTAGCGCGGGGGCTGGTTCCCTTTCCTGTTGTAGAGAGAGCGCGCGCTTCTGTTGTAGAAGTTTGGCTAACTCCTTCCCTTCAATTTTTCGAGCATATGCTCCACATTCTGGGCACGGTTTCTCTCCAACTGTTAGTTTCTCTATCCTGCAATATTGGTTTGGGCAATAATACTCGTCAGACTCGCTCATTTTTGGTGACCTAAACTACTTAGATTTGACCTCTGATTTATGTTTTGGCAATATCGTTTCTTGCTCCAAGATTCGCATTGTGAGTCATATCGAAATCTCCCTTTTCGTTAAGTTCTGCCTGCAAATCACCAAACTTATAACATAGAACTTCCCCTCGCACCCGCCCGGGTGCAAACGCAAATGTCAAACAAACACAATCTTGTCTTATATGTTGATCAAGAACTCGTTGAAAAGTCGCGTAATCTTGGCTTCAATCTCTCAAAAACCTTCGAAAACTACTTAAAACAACTATTGACGCAGTTCTCACAGGTCAATTCTTCAAATAACATTGGAAACAATGTGAATGTTGGTGTTTGGTGGGCCGGACCGGACTCGAACCGGCGACCTTCTGCACGTCAAGCAGATGTCCTACCGAGCTAGACTACCGGCCCATTGAGTTAGTTTACTTTCGTTTCCGATATATAGCTACTTCGTCTTTGCCGCGCAGGCGGATGCAGTTTGCAGGAGACACACCAATTTGCTCCAAGTTCAAGCTTTATTTAGTGCCTGATTTTATTCCTAGATCAGGTGTTGGATATGGTTGACCACACGATTGTGCACTTCGAAATTCCAGCTGACAACATCCAGAAATTGAGCAGTTTCTACTGCAAACTCTTCGGATGGAAAATAGAGAAGACTCCTGGACCCGTAGACTACTGGGGCATTGTAACTGTTCCTGTTGACAAGAAAGGTGAGCCTATTAGACCAGGCGTTAATGGAGGAATGATGAAAAAGCAAAATCCGCAACATAAACCTGTCAACTACATCCATGTTGAGTCGGTAGACGAATACTCCAAGAAGATTGAGGTTCTAGGCGGCAAAGTCATCGTTCCAAAGATGGAAGTTCCTGGCGTAGGTTGGTGGGCTCTGGCGCTCGACCCAGAGGGCAACCAATTTGCCATCCTACAAAGCATGTAGCACGCGAGCCAGAAGCAAGAGATAATCATGGAATTCTTCAATTCCTATGAGGATGCTAAGCGTGCCGAAGCCTATGGCAAACTAGAGTTTCCTGGCACGTACTATCTAGCATACAGGGATTTACCTGAAATCATATCTGAACATGTCAAAGGAAGAAAAGCGATAGATTTTGGGTGCGGCACGGGGCGTTCCACAAGATTTCTGCAGAAACTAGGGTTTCATGCCGTCGGAGTTGATATAGCAGAGGACATGCTGAAGAAAGCAAGAGAAAAAGACCCAAAAGGCGATTACCGTCTCATCGAAAACTGCGACCTCAGCCAGTTTGAAGACGACGCCTACGATCTTGCACTGTCTGCATTTACATTCGACAATATACCTACAATGGAAAAGAAGGTCAAGAATTTCAGAGAGATTGGGCGCCTACTGAAAAGTGAAGGAAGGATAATTAACATTGTCTCATCACCCGAAATATATACGCATGAATGGGCCTCATTTTCTACTAAGGACTTTCCGAAGAATAAACATGCAAAAAGCGGAGACAAAGTAAGAATAATCCAAACAGACTTAGAGGACAAAAGACCGGTAGAGGATATTATTTGGACGGACGAGTATTACCAAATGGTCTTCAAGAGGGCTGGACTCGAACTGGTCAAAACCTACAAACCACTGGCAAAAGAGAATGAGCCGTACCAGTGGGTCAATGAAACAAGGATCGCACCTTGGGTCATTTATGTATTGAAGAAAGGAGAAGAATAGAACTTCACCCCCCAACCACTACCACAAGCTGCTGAAGTCACAAGAGGCCACTTGTTAATCATTCACTCCGCGCACTTTCGAAAAACAATCAGAGACAAAAGAACAGAATCAGAGCAACGTCTTCAGAGCACCAAGAGAGATTGTCTCCGTAATCTCTTCTACAAACCTGATGTGTTCTGCGTTATCAGACGCAAGGGAACCCTTCAAAATTATCGGCGTGAAGTCAAAGTCCTGAGCACCTATGTACGTAGATAGGACGCAGAACTCTGCGCAAAAACCTGTCTCGATGACGATGTCAACCCCAAGCTCTCTCAGTTTTTCTGCAAGCCCGGTTTTCGTAAAAGAGTTGCCATAGGTCTTCACAATACGTATGTCCTGACGTTCGAGCTTCACACTTTCAGGCACATCAAAGTCCGGGTTGCCTGGCACGAGACCTCGTTCCTCATTCTTGTGTTGTACTACGACGATCGGGAGATTCTTTTTTCTGAAAAGGTCTATTGCTGCATTTATGTACTCAATGGCCGACTTCATGGAATCCGAGCAAGCCTGATTGAGATTGAAGAAATCCTTTTGTATGTCTATTACGAATAAGGCTGGTTTCAATTTCGTCTTCTCCTCTTGCGGCAAATATGAGAATCTTGCAACTTGTGGACGATTCTCCTAAATAAACGCGTCGTCGAAAAGAATCAGAAGACAGCTGCGAATGTCCCTGCCGGCAATGCAGTTTACTTTTCTCTTGTTACGTTCTTTTCCTCGGGGATGGTAACGTCCTTTGCGCCGATTAATCTTTTGAACTCCATAATAAGGCGTTCAGTCTTTCGCCTTCCCTCTTCTTGCTCCTTGCGAAACACAGGGGAGCGCTCATTGTCTGACGGAACTTCCTTGGTATAAGGCCATTTGATCGAAACCTCCGTACCATCTTCCCGCTCCTTGAACAAGAACTCTATCTCCAAAGCCTTCCCCACCCATCCCGGACTATACTCAACCAACAAATAACGAGGAGAAACCTCCTTTTCAACAGCCACATTCTTCAAACCCACCTCATCCAACGCCTTCTGAACCAGGGAAGAACACTCCTCAATACGCGCGGTTATCAGATACTTCTCTTCAATGAATTTCAGCAACATTTCCTGATTCACCGAACCACTTGTCAGAATTCCTTCTCATAAGCCTTATTCCACATCATTTCATAGACGCACATTGTTTCGGGGCTCCACCTTACTACGAAGTATTCAGCGCGCGCGCCATGATGATAACTAAGGAGCAATTTCAAATACATCAAAATCGAGAATACAGATATTGGAAGCGTAGGATATGGAAAACACAGAACTCGGCAAAACGAATGACAACGTTCTGATCAGAGACCTTCGCAAGTCTGATTTGAGTCATTTGCTGAGTCTTTTTCCAATGTGTTTTGCCAAGGAGTTTGAGATTTCAGGCTTTGATCCCGATCATCTAACTGACATGGTCAATCGCGCATTCGGAAGAACTGGCACGCTCATCCGAGGGCTGCTGCGACTATGTGGAAAAGAACCAGCAAAGTTCCTCGTTGCAGAAGCCGACGGCAAAATTGTCGGCACAACAAGCATCAATAACCGAGGAAAATCCGGCTACATATCATCAGTCATGGTGCACCCAGACTACAGAAGAAAAGGAATCGCGACTAGACTAATGACAAATGCCCTCAACTACATTCGAAGAAGAAAAAAGGCGAGAGCAGTCCTCCACGTAAATTCTACTAATGCCTCTGCAAAAAGCGTCTACGTCAAGCTGGGGTTCAAAACATTTGAGCATTTGGCATATTTCGTCAGACAGACAAATTCCATACATGTGCCAGAAAACGCCTCCGGAGTCAAAATCAGAGAATTCCAGAAAGATGACTTGGACCAAGTCTACAACCTAATAAAAGCCTCAGAAGACCCGAACAGCCTAAGGATCTTCGATTTCACGAAGAAAGACTTGAAAACACCATTCCTACAGCGTATATTCAGTTTTGCGACTCAGAAGAAGCTGGTTGCTGTGCTGGGTCGCAGGATAGTTGGGTATGCCGAGGCAGCGTACACCACCCCCAAAGAAGCAGGCCGTATCGGTTCCATACATGTGAACTCTAGAGACAGGTCGCTCGGCATTGAGAAACTACTCATAGAAGCAGCAAACAATAGAATTGCAGAAGGCGGCGCAAGAAGAATTCGAATAGCGGCTCCTACAGCAAAGCAAGAACTCATAGAAACAGTGAAGGATTTAGGATTCAGAGAGGTTCTTGTAATGGATGCAATGGTGGCAGAATTTCAATAACGCGCGGTATTGACGGTGAAGATGAAATAGTTTTGTATCTAGCTCCAATAGCGCACGCTAGTACATATGCCAGAAAGACAACATCCTGTTCTTCCGAAAACGCAAATAGACAAGACCCACCACAATCCTAAACGTGGTCAAGGAAAACCAAGCAAAAGCAAAGATAGAAACCTCGCAAAAACCTGCGTGGTTGTTCAAAAACTGGGCGGAGTTGCCCTATTTCCGCACCAAAAGGAGACGTCTCCCGCAACTTCCTTCTTTTTCTTTCATGTTCACTATAACTCGACTCTGGCGCGCGAATAAGATAGAGGAGTATACGTGAAAAACGAGAACTGAATACTGATTACGGAATTGAGTCCTATCTCTTCAAGGCTCGCTACCCTTAATCCATTTGACAATTTCCTCAACGAATTGGCTTGGAGCTCTTACTGGGTGGCGGGTCCTGAGAAAAGCCATTGTCTCTCTGCTGTTTCCAGAGAATTCTCTCTCCCACCAACATGCATCTATGTTTCCAATTTTGTGTCTGCCCATTTGTCCGTTGACGTTCTTAGGAGGGTTGCGATATCCGAACTTTCGTTCAGCAATGTAAGGATCATAGCCACGTCCTGTGAGAAGAATAATGTGTTTCGGCTGAAGGTCTATGATCCCCTCTTCAAAAATCTCTGTGCAATTGTCTGTCAGGAAGTATGGGGTTGTATCATCAGAACCTTTTGAAGTATTGCATTTGGTGAGGTTCGTTATTACGATATGGCTTAACAGCCTGTTTGTATTGTCTTTTTCTTCTTCGTATAATTGCTGTGCTATTCTCCTTATGTAAACCCAGAATTTAGACGGGTGATTTTCGAACATGCTTTTGCAGTCGTTTCGACAATCCCTAAAAATAGATCTAGGATATCGGCTCAATTCTTTAACGTCACTTCGGTCGTACCAAGTCGTCTTTCCAACAAATGCAACACGATATTCATCATCCTCATATTCATCCCCGATGTTGAAGTACGAAAGTGGCCCATGCAGTTCCAGCCGTTTTCTATTGCAGTAGTCTTGGCACGTCTTACATCTGTAGCTTTCGGATCTGTAGGTCTCCAGAACCTTCTGTTCCAACGCATTCATTCTTGGTTCGTTGTAGTTGCTCAAGACATTACCCATCTTATTTCACGAACCAGGTTGGATATTAAGAGTCTTCAATAGCCAACAGAATATCATTGCAATAAACGTCTCATGTTAATTCGCGCGCGCACGTGCATGTTTGATAACGGCGCACGCTCTAGTGCTTATGGATTCCGCATTGCAGTATCTTAGGGCAGAGCAAGCATTCCTCAAGCACGACTTCCTCGTCGGCCTGTGCAGTCATCGAACCAGAGTAGTAGGCACATTTCGCCGGAGAACCCAGAACCTGTCCGTACTCAAGACGCCTCACATCAACGACTTTCTGACCACTGACCACTATGTGAAGCTTTGACATGCAGTGAGGACACGTGTAAAACGTTCTTCTCGGAAATGTGGAAGGGTCTATGAGGACCGTAGGCTTACCGAACGATTTCCTACAACCCTCATAGGGGCACTTCAGCTCCGTGCCGCGGTGGAGGTGTAACTTCAATAAGAATGCTCCTTCCACAGAATGGCAACCAACATATCTGCAATATTAATATATAATACATATTCCCACACCGGAATATCCAAACAAGCGCGATAGACAGCCATAGAGACAAAGCCCTTAATCAGCGCGCGTACTATGCTTTTTTCTTATCTTCTCTGCCGATCAGTTCCAACCAGATGCCGTTGGGATCATTGACGAAGGCCAGAACCCAAGAACCTTGATTGAACGGTTCCACCGCGGGTTGACAACCAAGCCCAATCAACCTCTTATATTGTTCTCTAACGTTGCTCACGTACAACCCGATGTGATCCAGCTCCGAACCACTCACATAATCCTCGTAGAATCTGCTCGTCTCCGGATAATAGTTCAGTTCAAGAATCTGCTTGCCCGTCGGAGTCCTCATATGGACATACGTTCCCTCATGCGCGGTCATCTTGCCCCTCAACACAATATGGAATCCAAGCGCTTCCCTGTAGAACCTGATCGACTCTTCGAGGTCCTTGACTCGGATGCCAGTGTACCAGAAGCGGACACCAAGCACGTTAGATTTCCTTCTCGAGCCCTTCCGCATGAACGCAAACTCCCTTCTCAACGTGAACGCATGTTCAGATAAGACTTTGCCTGTTTGCTCGGGAGAGAATTTCTAACGCGCGTTATTTTCTTCTCAGAAGCACCATGTTGAGGTTGCTCGGAGATTTAGCTTTTTCAAGAGGCTTGTCGAGGTACCACGTGCTTTCATTTCCTTCCCACCATCCTAGAAACTCAAACCTGCCGTTGAGTTCCACCAATGCCCTGAACTCCTGTGGAAAAATGAACTTCAAGTCCTCGCTGCTCTCGAGCTTCAACTCCTTTCCATGATCATTGACCTCAAGCATTATCTCCTCAGTGAATATCTGGTTGAGAATGTCCTTCCAACGCATGTTGTAGACAGTCTTCACCTCCACGCCGTCTCTTTCCATATCCCAGCTCTGCCCCAGGCTTGATGCCCAATTGACACAAATGTTCTGAATGAAGTACAAGCCTCCTTTTCTCAGAGAAAACGCCACAGAATCCAAGTGACCGAGAAACCTCTCGTTCGACTCAACAACCAGAGAACCCATCATGATGAACGCAAAATCCGCCTTCTTCTCAAGTCGAAAGTTGCACATGTCTGCCTGCACAGTTTCAATCTTCCGGCCCTCTTCCTCAGCTTTCTTCGAAAGATATTCCAGCATTTCAGGAGCCACATCCAATCCTACCGCTTCATACCCTCTTCTCGCCAGCTCCCTCAACTGCAGGCTTGGCCCACATGCTACATCCAGAAAACGTTTGACTCTGATCTTGCTGAACTTCTTGATGACTTCCTCGAAGGTATCAACTTGTTTTTTCACGTCAAAGAAACTGAACGCAATCTCATAGTAGAAAGGCCGTTTGTATACATCCATGACTCATCATATCGCTCGGTTTGACAGTTAAGCTTGACGAGAAATACAATCATCAAACACACTGAGACCGTTGCTTATTTCACATTCTAGCAATGCATTAAAGGAGTCGTCTACACAGAAACACTCGTAATTGGCTTCTAACACATCAATTCTGCACACACGATGATGTAGGAGCACTCAAGCGCGCGCGTGTGCATGAGTGTGTAATAAATATATAGCAATACAGTAGTCTGGTTTTGTTGGCGATGGCACTCGGTGCCCAAAGTATCATTGAAGGTGTAGAGTATGAGTAAGAAAAAACCAACTGTTTATCCGTACATCCCCAACTCCGTACCATCAGCAAAAAAAGGGATGCTTAAAGAAATTGGAGCAAGAAGTGTGGAAGATTTCTTCAGGGACATACCTAGGAAACTTCAGCTCAAGAGAAGTCTGAATTTGCCCAAGCCTTTCCTATCAGAATATTCCCTCAAGAAGCACGTGCAGGGGATACTTTCGAAGAACAAAACTTGCCAAGAATATCTCAACTTTCTAGGAGCTGGCTGCTGGCAACATTACGTCCCAGCAGTCTGCGACGAAATCAATCAGCGGAGCGAATTCTTGACTGCTTATGCAGGCGAACCCTATGATGATCATGGAAGATTTCAAGCACTTTTCGAGTATGCAAGTATGATGGGCGAACTACTAGACATGGATGTCGTGAACGTTCCGACATATGATGGCCTACAGGCAGCTGCTACTGCCCTTCGTATGGCCGCAAGGATTACAGGGAAACGCGAAGTATTAGTGCCCAGATCAGTCGGCGCTGATGAGCTGTCAAAAATCAGAGACTACTGCAAGCCTAACTTGAAAGTTGAAATGGTGGAATATGACGGCAAGACCGGGCAACTAAACCTCCATTCCCTGAAAAGCAGGATTTCTTCAAAGACGGCAGCCGTTTATTTCAAGAACCCATCCTATCTGGGCTTCATTGAAGTACACGGAGATGAGATTTCCCGAATTGCTCATGACCACGGTGCCTTATGCGTCGTAAGTACCGATCCCATTTCCCTAGGAGTACTGAAGCCTCCAGCTGAGTATGGCGCCGACATAGCTTGCGGCGATTTACAACCGCTCGGTATGCACATGCAGTTTGGCGGTGGCCAAGCTGGTTTCATCGCAACCAAGGACGAAGAAAAATTCGTAATGGAATATCCCTCCAGACTTTTTGGAATGGCTCCGACTTCGGTTGAAGGAGAATATGGATTCGGCGATGTTGCCTATAAGCGAACATCTTTCGCGTTGAGAGAAGGCGGCAATGAGTTCGTAGGCACAGCAGCAGCTTTGTGGGGTATAACAGCTGGCGTCTACCTGGCACTTATGGGGCCTCAGGGCATGCGAGAAATTGGAGAAGCCATAATCCAGAAAACACATTATGCGATGTTGCAAATATCAGCAATAGAAGGCGCTAAATGCCCTGTTTTCAAGTCGCCTCATTTCACGGAATTTACTGTAAACTTTGATGCTACAGGTAGGACTGTTAGGGAAATCAACAAAGATCTATTGAAGCATAAAGTGTTCGGTGGAAAAGACCTGAAGAAAGAATTTCCTCAGCTGGAAAACAGTGCGCTTTACTGCGTCACTGAAGTCCACACAAAAGAAGACATTGACAGGTTAGTTGACGCGTTGAAAGAGGTGCTTGCATAAGATGGAAGACATAACAGAGAAACGGTATTCGAAAGGAAAGCCAAAGCTGCGGCGTTTTCATCAGGCCAAGTGGGATGAACCAATAATTTTTGAGTTGAGCAGGGAAGGCGAGCGGGGAATTCTCTTACCAGAAGTTGAGGATGGAGTGAGAAGGCAAGTTGGCAATGCTGTGTCAACCATACCTGAAAACATGCAGAGGAAAAAACTGCCTAAGCTGCCAGAACTTTCTCAATCACGAGTTCTAAGACATTATGTAAGACTCTCACAAGAAACTCTGGGAACAGATCTAAACATTGATGTTGGACAAGGAACATGCACAATGAAATACAGCCCAAAGGTCAACGAACAACTTGCAAGACTCCCTGAAATAACAGAAATCCACCCATTACAAGATGAGGAAACCGTCCAAGGCATACTTGAGATAATGTACAAATTTGAACAAATCCTCAAAGAGATTTCCGGAATGTGTCAGTTTTCACTTCAGCCCGGCGGCGGTTCCCAAGCAATATATGCAAACGCTTCCATCATACGGGCGTATCATGAGTCTCGAGGAGAATCGAGCCAGAGGAATGAAATAATCACGACAATATTCTCTCACCCTTCAAATGCAGCTTGCGCCAAGACAGCAGGTTTTAGAATAGTGACTTTGTATCCTGACGATCATGGATATCCTGATCTGGAAGCATTGAAAGCAGCTGTTTCAAAACATACTGCAGGACTGATGATAACAAACCCAGAGGACACGGGAATTTTCAATCCACAGATTGAGGAGTTTGTGAAGATCGTTCACGAAGCAGGTGCGCTATGCTCCTACGACCAAGCAAATGCTAATGGCCTATTAGGCATAATTAGAGCAACGGATACAAGGTTTGATCTTTGCCACTTTAACTTACACAAAACATTTTCATCGCCTCACGGCTGTGGCGGGCCAGCAGTGGGAGCAATCGGAGTGACCGAAGAACTAGCAAAATTCCTACCTATTCCGACTGTCGAGTTTGACGGTACGAAGTATTACTTGGACTATGATAGACCTGAAAGCATTGGAAAAGTGAGATCGTTCTATGGAGTCGCTCCGACAGTTCTGAGAGCATATGCTTGGGTGATGAGCCTCGGCGCAGAAGGCTTGAGAGAGGTCGCTGAGATCGCTGTTCTCAACAACAACTATTTGCTCAGAAAAGTGCTGGAAATACCTGGAGTAAGCGCCTCTTATGCCAAGTGTAAACGGCGAATCGAACAAGTTAGGTACAGCTGGGAAGAACTGAAAAGAGATACGGGCGTTCATTCCGAAGAGATTGGGATCAGGATGGCAGACTTCGGCGTCCATTATTGGACCAGCCACCATCCATGGATAGTCCCCGAACCTTGCACACTTGAACCAACTGAATCCTACTCTAAGGCTGATCTTGATGAATATATTGCGATTCTAAAACACGTGGCCAACGAGGCGTACAAGAATCCTAAGCTAGTGAAAACAGCCCCACACAACAGTACTATTCACAAGATTGATCATGCGCCCCTAGACCAACCGTCATGTTGGGCAATTACTTGGAGGGCCTACCTCAGGAAAGTTCACAAAGAGACTAAAAAGGGAGTAGATACACGTGGTAGTGTTGGTTCTGATAGAAGCAAAGGTGGTGTTTGAATTATGACGAAAATTGTTGAACGCAAATCTCGTGGAGTGCTGAGTGGAAAGGTCGCAATAGTCACTGGCGGCGCGTCGGGCATCGGGCGAGCAACCGCGCTGCTCTTTGTTCGGGAAGACGCAGCGGTTGCGGTTGTTGATTTGAACGAACGCGAGGGGCAGGCTTTAGTCCAAGAAATTGTCAACGAAGGAAGAAAGGCCATATACGTGCATGCTGATGTTTCCAAAGCTGCAGATTGCCAGAATGCTGTGCGGCAAACGGTTAGGCAGCTGGGGAAACTGGATATTCTTTTCAACAATGCAGGCATAATTCGGCGCGCATCCGTTGTGGAGCTGAGTGAAGAGAACTGGGATCGAGTGATGGCCGTCAACGTCAAATCTGTCTTTCTGCTCTCAAAATATGCAATTCCAATCATGACAAAGGCAGGAGGAGGAGCGATAATCAACACCGCATCCGGATGGGGGCTAGTCGGTGGACATAAGGCGGCTGTGTACTGTGCATCAAAGGGAGCAGTTGTGCTTCTAACTAAGGCCATGGCCATTGATCACGGTGAACAGAATATCCGCATTAACTGCGTCTGCCCCGGCGACACGGATACGCCAATGCTACACAACGAAGCTAAACAGCTCGGCACGCCTGAAGACAAGTTCCTTTCCGAATCAGCGCAACGTCCGTTGAAGAGGATTGGCAAACCTGAAGAGATTGCCCAAGCCGTGCTATACCTGGCAAGTGATGCAGCTTCCTATGTGACTGGTACAGCACTCGTAGTTGACGGAGGGGGACTCGCAGGTTCAGGATGATTCTTGCTTGAGCGGATGCTTAAGAAAAAGGGGAGTTACGGGAGATTTCACCCCATGGTGCAGGGTGCAAATCCCACCTCCAACAATCTTGATAGAGCATTTGCAGTTTCGGGTTCTGCTTGCGTTTCTGAGGATTTGCCGATCAATATGGTTGAGTAGAACGGATATGGAGCAATGCCATTGCTGCTTGGTTAAGCTCAACCACATTTCCGTCCAAATCAAGACTGTAATTGCGTCAGGGGATGAAGAAAGTATTGCTTTTAGTTTCTCTTCACTTTCTGTCAACGCTTCTTCTGCTTTCTTACGTTCAACACTTGTGCGTATTGCATGAGCCAACTCGGAGTAAACTGTCTCAGGATCGCCATTCTTGTTCAGGTATTGGTCAGCACCCAGGTTCAGCGCCTTAATCGCGATTTCCTCTCTGCCTTTTCCTGTGAAAACAATGAAGGGAATTTCGTTTCCTTTCTCTCTCAATTCTCCTAGAAAGCTTAGCCCGTCCTTTCCTGGCATCTGATAGTCAGAAACAACAGCATCATACGATTCTTCTTTCATCTTTCCGATGGCTTCGTTAACAGACGATGCTATATCCACTTGAAACTGTCCTTCCATCTCCAGACACTGTTTTGCTATCTTCAACAAGCTTGTTTCATCATCGACGTGCAATACACGTATCGGCTTTTTCTCGTTTAAGTGAACTATCACTTCTGATGCAGACTCTATAGGATATTCGCTCATCTAGTCAACTTCCATGTTCAGGCGCCTTGAACGCGAATATTGACTGAAGCGGCTCTAAGCCTGATAAAGCAGTTATGAACACAGAATCACTATCCGAAGCCGCGCTCGCTAACCGGTGCAAAAGCAACATCCCATCCGACAAAAAATCGCACACAGCCCCAACAGAAAACCCTTACACAACCACCCCACAGTACTCCACGTGCTGAAAACCTAGGGGGGAGGGGGTAGGTCATTTTTGGCTTGAAAACAACCAAAAACCATGTTGAACAGTCCATACTGCAGTACCCACGCTTATGTCCACAACCTAGACAGAAACCGTTTCAGTCAGATGCCCAAAAAGTCGACTCTTAGCCATCGTAACCAAAACCACGAAAACAGTGATAATCACCGCGTAAAGCAGAAGAACCATCAACCAAGTTACAAGTCCACCCGTCACACTCGCCTGAATAATATAACCGAAAAACATGGCAAAATACCACAAAAACTGAGCCCACACAAAAGGCAAAGCAGCCGCCAACGCAAACAGAAACGCTGAAAGACCCAAATAATAATAGCTAAGCTTCGGCAAAAGCTGCTTCGTCAACGCAAGAAGCCTAATGTCACCAACACCCAAATTGCTTCCACCCTGAATCGCCTCAATCAACGTCTTCGACTCCGCATAAGCCTCAGGCGACTCCTCAACAACAATCAAACTCAAAGCCAAAATCGAAACAAGAACCGTCAACAACAAACCCGAATTAATAACCTCAAAAAGCAACACCGCCACACCAAAACCACAAATCAAAGGCACAAAAGGCAAAAAAGACAACAACCTATGAAAAACAGTCTTCTGCACATACGGATCAAACACAACAAACGTCCTGTTAAACACATTAGCCGCCGAACCCTTCGAAACACTATCCAACACTCTTAACCTCAAACGAAAAACAACAGACAAAACCAAAGCTACCACACCCATAACCACAAGCGCCACCGAAGCATACAAGAGGTAACTGTCCACCAAACCACGCAACTCAACCAATACCCACAGACAAGTATTATTAATGCTTAATGCACCAAAAAACAAGCACCAACCAACACCACAAAAACAATGAAAACATTTTAAGAAACACCACCCTAATCAGCTACGGCGTGCCGGGATGGCAGAGTGGATTAATGCGCTGGCCTTGAGAGCCAGTGGCCCTTCTGGGCCGCGCGGGTTCGAGTCCCACTCCCGGCGCCAACAAACCCCAACACCCAAAACCCAAACCAAACGTGACACGCTTGGAAAAAAACGAAATAAGACTACATTATTCCGGCTTCATAATCTTCGGAGCACAACTACTCAGCATAACAACAGGCCTCATTTTCACCCTCCTACTCACAAGAAACATGACAACACCAGAATACGGCATATGGGCCAACATCTTCGACCTAGCAGGCTACTTCCTCCTCTTCAGCGGCTTATTCCCCTTCTGGACAATGCGCTTCGTCGCCCGCCGAAAAGACGGAGCAGCCAAAACAGGATTACTGGCAAACCTAATCATCTCCCTAGCCGCAACATCCATCTACATTTCACTCACACCCCTCCTGACAAGCACCTTCAACATCAGCGGACAATACGTACTCATGTACCTCATCGCCGCCGCACACATCATCAACATGCACGCAGTCGTCGCATTAGAATCGATCCTCAGAGCAAAGAAACCCCAAGCAATCGGCTACGGACTCCTAATAGAAGAAATCACCAAAGTCACCTTAGCATACGTGCTAATCGTAAGACTACAACAACTCTTCCTAGGCGCACTTCTAAGCCTCACAATATCCATCACAATCCAAGTGCTCTACTACCTGAAACTCACCTCAAACGACCTGAAAGAAAAAATTCAATGGACATACGCAAAAGAATGGCTCAAAGGCTCAACAGCCAACATCTACAACGCCGTCGGAAGCCAAATAGCAGCATCCCCAATCATCCTGCTCTTCCTCCTCGGCGGACAAGCAGCAAGAGGAAACTACCAAGCAGCAACAACATTCTCAAACATGATCGGCTACGCCCTCTTCCTCTCATACGCATTATACCCAAAACTCCTAGCCGACAACAACTTAAAAGACGCAACCGCATCCCTCAAAACAGTCCTAATGTTCGCAATCCCAATGACCACCATCGTACTATCAATCCCACAATCACTCCTCACCATCCTAAACATACACTACAACGAAGCCACACCCATCCTCCTCCTCCTCGCCCTCGACGCTTTCATCCTCCTCATCTCCCAGTTCTACACCTCGGTCATATTCGGCGTAGAAAAACTCGACGAAGAAGCCATGATACCCATGAAAAAACTCGCAAAAAGCAAAATCTTCAAAGTATTCACACTTCCCTACATACAAGCCGCCATCTCAGTACCCGCAACCCTCTACGCCCTCACCCAACTAGCAGCCGGCCGACCCGTACGCGCAGCAGTCTACGTAACAGCAATCAACCTCACAGCCCACACCGCAATACTGCTCATTCAATACGCAATGATGCACACCGCCGTTCCCATCAGAGTCCCATGGAAAAACATAGGAAAATACATCCTCGCATCAGCAGTCACCGCAGCCTTCCTATACATCCTTCCAGACACAACAACCCTGTTCCTCACTCTCGCAATCGCCCTAGCCGGCGCCGCAGTCTACTTAGTAATACTATTAGCAATCGACAAGGAAGCAAGAAAAACAATCACCCTAATCTGGAAAGAGATCAAAAGCATACCAAAAAGAGAACGCGTAACAACCGCCAACACCTGACCACCTGCACTCATTATTTCCAGAGGCGTCTACCCAACTTTTTCCATGATAGCCACGTAACCAGAATCTCCAGAATCTACAAATTCACTTACAGCCCAACCTGTTCCTCTGAGAAGCTGTTCCACTTCTTCTTTAGAAACCAACATCCACTCAATCCACCCAGTAGCAGTTTTTTCAAATCTCACTCTGATCTTCGACTGCCCACTCAACTTTCCTCTACTCCTGTTCCACTTGTGATAATCAAGATGAATGGGGTTGTCGGTTCTGTAGGGGTCTCTCATTTCACCGATGATTACGGCGCCCTTTGATGTCATCCTGAAAAATTTCTTGAGCAGCCTACCTGCCTTTCTGGGGTTGCCCAGCAAAGCGAAGTTACCTCCCAACATCAGAATCGTGTCAAAAACGCCTGGTCTGAAGCTCATACCCTCAAGCGACATAAGCCCCGCTCTCTTCACTCCCCTCAACTTGCAGACCTTAATAGCAAGAGGCGAACTGTCAATACTGACCACATCGAAACCTTTACGCTGCAGATACAAAGAGTGTCTCCCAGCGCCACAACCTACATCCAAAACCTTGCCCTTAACAAAACCCATCGCCTTCTGCTCAATAATGGACCAATCCTTGTACTCAGAGAAGTATATTGCGGGTCTCTGATGGGCAGAGAAATAGCCGTCGTCTCTCTCAACTATTTCACACACGTCTTGACCATAATAATAGGCCCAGAGCTCTTGCCCGAAAGCATCATTCTCAGGCTTCACAATCCCAGCTCTACGCATAATAATGAGTATCATGACCAGAGTTTATAAGATTCTCACCCCGTGTTGAAGTGGAAGTCCCCTAGCTAACAACGGAGGAAAACAATTTGCACCTAGAGGAATTGAAGAAGCAGATAGAATCACTCGTAACTGAAAAGGGATTCTACAACAAACCCGAGGACATTCCCAAAAAGCTGCTTTTCGCATTCATAGAACTCGGCGAGGCAAGTGACGCGTGGAAAAAAGGTGAGAGCGAAGAAAAAATAGCTGAAGAACTCGTCGACGTAATATTCTACGTTCTCGATGCAAGCAGACTTGCCTGTCCCCATGTAAATATGGATGAAATGTTCAAGAAAAAACTACAAAAGAACAAGAGCAGAGAATATCAATACGGTGAAGGACACAGACACAAACCTGCGTAGTTGCCAGAAAGAGCACGTGCCTGTACGCACATTTTCATACACAAGCCATAAAAATTGACGCAGCATATATCGCGGATACTATCAGCCAAGGATCGGGATAGTGTATGAAGAAACTCGCATGTGTCCTGGTCATCCTGTCGTTACTTCTACCTCTGACGATCGTACAGAAAGAAAAAACCACAATTGCAGAAGCTTCACCAGACGTTTTCGAAGGGGACCTGATTCTTTCAGATGACAATGTGACTGTGCTGGAAAAAGCTTAAAACAACACGTATTGTTCTAAGGTGAACAATGTTGAAACGAGCTTTGCATGATCATGGACGCGCTTGAGGAAAAGGGATGAACTGTTGGAAAGAATATTGATAACAGGCGGTAACGGTTTCATCGGAAGCCATCTGGCAAGATACCTGCTTCAGAAAGGCAACTTCGTAAGAGTTGTCGACATAAACCCTAACGAGTACATGAAGGAAAAATACTGCAGCGAAGAACTGCGACTAGATTTGAGAAAGTGGAGAAACTGCTTGGCAGTGACAAAAGGGGTCGATAAGGTGTACAATCTTGCAGCCAACATGGGCGGAATAGGTTTCATCACCGAAGTCGGCGCTGAGGTGATGCATGACAACATTTTGATAAACACCTACATGCTGGAAGCTTCCAGACGCAACAAAGTGAAACGCTACTTTTACAGTTCATCCGCCTGCGTGTACCCAACATACAGACAGACCGACCCAAACGTGAAAGGTTTGAGAGAAGAGGATGCTTATCCTGCCGACCCCGACAATTTCTACGGGTGGGAGAAGCTTCTGACAGAAAAAATGTGCGAAGCATATCAGAGAGACTACGGCTTTAACGTCCGCATGGCAAGATATCACAACATCTACGGACCGGAAGGCACATACAAAGGTGGAAGAGAAAAATCGCCAGCGGCTTTGTGCAGAAAAGTCGCCGAAGCTTCAAACCCCGGAGAAATAACAATTTGGGGAGACGGAAAACAAACACGATCATACTGCTACATCGATGACTGCGTACGCGGAACAGTCATGCTGATGGAGTCGGATTACGACAAACCGATGAACATAGGATCGGAAAGACTTGTCACGATCGACCAGCTTGCAGACATTATAACAAAGGCGTCAGGCAAGAAAATAACTAGGAAATATGATTTGACAGCACCCCAGGGAGTAAGAGGACGCAACGCAGACATTAGCTTAGCAAGGAAAGTGCTAAAATGGGAACCGAAAGTGAGTTTAGAAGAGGGGCTTGCCAAGACGTACAAGTGGATCGAAGCCCAATGTAAGAAAAGGTCTTAGACTCAATACATTTGACCCGTGTTTAATAACCTGCTTTTCATCGTTTGAAACTTACCGTATTCACTTTAGAAATGGTTAAACCACAAGATTAGGAGATTTCTTAATAGTGGACTCATAGGAAGACACGATGAACAAGTATATACCCGCAAACAGAATAGAATTTGCCGTAACCTACCTGTGCAATTCAAGATGCAGACACTGCCAACTAGGTGAAACAGAACAGAGGAACAGGTTTCCAAAACACGTTGACAAAGACCTTGCAGTAGAAATTGTCAGAAAAGTTGGCAGGGAATACCAGCCTGAATCAGTGATGACTTTCGGCGGCGAACCTCTCCTGTACCCCGAGATTGTCTATGCGATTCATCGAGAAGCAAAGAAAGTGGGAATTCCTGTCAGAGACGTCATCACGAACGGATTCTGGTCCAGAAAAACAGAGGAAATACAGAGAATTGCCAGGAACCTTGTGGAATCAGGTGTGAATGAAGTTACCTTCTCTGTGGACGGTTTTCATCAGGAATTTGTCCCCCTCAAAATCGTCAGGAAAACTGCGAAATCGCTCCTGGAAGCTGGAATGCCAGATGTTCATTGGAATCCGTGTTGGCTCGTGTCCAAAGACCATGATAATCGGTTCAATCGGCACACAAGAGCCGTGCTGGAAAAGCTGATGGATTTGCCTTTGAAAGTCGGCGAAGGCAACACGGTCCAACCTGAAGGAAGGGCTGTCGTATGGTTAAAGGACTTTCTTCCGTCAAAGACCAGAATGCCAATGGGAGAGTGCGGGGAAATGCCTTACACTGAGAGGCTTGATTCGGTAGGCACAGTATACGTGGAGCCTGACGGTAGGATTTCTGTCTGCAAGGAACTTTACATTGGAAATGCCTTCGAAACAGACATCATTGACATCATAGAAAACTATGACCCATTCAGAATTCCTGAAGCAAAAGCGCTGGTTGAGAACGGAATCAGAGGCCTTGTGGAATGGGCAAGAAGAAAAGGCGTGAGCCTCAGTTCCGAAGGATACTATAGTGTCTGCGATATGTGCGTTGACATTCGAAGAAGAGTTGGTCGGTTTTATGAAGAAAGTTACGAAAATCTAGTATGCTTCTAAGTTGGCTCAGAATGTCAACACTAGTTCTGGTTGGAAGTGTTCGGTGAATCCTGCTTTTCTGTAGATGTTGATTCCGTCTTCAGAGGCATGAAGATGCAGGTATTTTAGCCCCATTGATTTGGCTTCGTCTATTAATTCTTCTAGCAATCTTGTGCAGATGCCCATTCTTCGGGCTTCAGGAACTGTGTACATGTTGAGAATGTATCCAAGTCTTCCGCTCTCAAGCCCTCCGTATCTCCCTGGCATTTCCCATACGACCATGCACGCGGTGCCAAGTGTCTTTCCATCGTATTCTGCCAGCCAAGCGACTAGATTGCCCGAGGCAATAGCTTTAGAAAAGTACTGTTCTAACGATTTTCTCAGAATTTCAGTTTCACTGTCGTCTCGATGTCTGAAAAGCGCGTTCAGGAATCGGATCCTGTAATCAACCAAGGTGTCAACGTCGCTGATTGTGGCACGGCGGTACCGTATTTTATTACGTTCAATTTCCATACTCTTCTTCCTCATCTAAACCACAACGCAACTTGGTTTCAGCGTGGGTTCCTAGATTCCTGAGGATGCTTCCTGAACTTTCTTGGCAAGCACGGTGTCCAAAAGCTTGTCTGTGTCGCCTATGGCTTCTTCCACGTCTGGGTCGTAGGGGATTTCTGCGAGGAGCTTCAAGCCTAACTTTTCTGTTTGTTGTCGTATTGTCTTTGAGTTGTTCATCTTCATGTTTTCTACGACGCCTATGATTTGAATTTTCAGTGTCTCGAGCAGGCTGACAAGTTTTTCCACGGTTTCGAAGGCCAGCTGCGAAGAAGTTGTTACGATTAGAAATCTTGTGTTCTTAATCAGTCTAATCAGGTCCAATGTTGCGTCGCCGATTCCAGGCGGCATATCTAAGATAAGATAGTCTAGCTTTCCCCATCTTGTGATTGACAGCAGTTCTATGAGCGCGTTTGTAACATCTGCGCCTCTCAAGGGGGCAACAAGATCGCTTGAATAGTAGGTTATTGACATGTACTTCAGACCGTGAACTTCTGGTGGTACTATGCCTTTTTCCTCTTTCGGCTGCACGCCTTTGACGCCAAGAATAACGTGGGTAGAGGGACTTGTGAAGTCTAAATCGAATAGTCCGACCTTGCAGCCTTTCTTTGCCAAAATTAAGGCAAGTGTAGAAGCGATCAGGCTTTTGCCGACACCGCCTTTCCCGCTTGAGACAGCAACTATCTTCTTCACTCCTCTCAATCTATCCTCAATAGTGCTGGTGCGCTGGTCAATCATGTCTACTTCACTCCTTTGACCCTCTGAAGCACGACTCCCCGCCCTTCCTGCGTCTCAAAGTCGGGACTGCCGCATTTTGGACACTTGATGTATGTGTGGGCAATTTCTGGAACAAAATGAATTGCTTCTGACTCATTTTTGTCAAGGTTTTTCTTGCTGAAAGCCCAACTGTGGCCGCACACTCGGCACTTGAATCGTGCCTTCTCAGTTTCCATTTTAAACGTTGTTTTCTTGAACTTTGCAGTCTTGAGCTGTGACAGGGCAAATTGCATTATGTCTGGTTCTATCTGCTGCAGCTCGCCGATCTTGATTATTACTTTTGTGATTTCTTTTAGTCCTTCTTTCTCTGCGATTTCAGAGGCTGCGTTTATTATCGCTTCAGCCAAGGCCCATTCATGCATAGAAAAGCTTTCTTGAAAGCTTGATTTAAAAGTGTTGTACTTCCAAGAGCGAAATCAATAATGCCCTAAGACTTCTTCACGCCAGATCAGATTATATAGTCCGCATCTTGATAGAGCCTTATGAACAAGAAAAGTGCCTACTCAGACAACTTTCAAGAGTTTGAGTTTAGAGCATTTGTTGTGCACCTTGTTCTAGATGGAAAAGTCGAGAAGGCATTGGAACTGCTTGCAAGACAATACAGGGTTAGTCTCCCAAAAATTGAGGTTGGTTTGCCTAGAAGCCATGGGAAAAACGTTTTCGGCTGTTATACGACGAAGAATCAGACTATTTACGTGCTTAACAGTGAGATTATGAAGGAGCCGTTCGTGGTGCTCCACGAGTTTTATCATCACTTGCGTACTTCTGTGGACAAGAAGCATAGAGGAACGGAGAAGTATGCAAATGCGTTTGCGAAGGAATTCATTGAAGCCTACAAGTCTGTCTGTGCTCGCATGGTGTCAGGGTCGTAGACTTCGAGAAGCCTATTGTCACCCAGTGTATCTGCTGGGGTTTTTGTCGAAAGTTACCTTGCATCCTTGTGCACAGAAGTAGTAGGTTTTGCCCTTATATTGAGACTTGAACTTCGCATTTTTTTCGTCCACCAGCATTCCACAAATTGGATCTTTAGCCATATTTTTCACCTCCTTTCTACCATATTTCTACGGTTTGAACCTTCTTAGCAACATAGAGTTTCCAACAACCGTGATATCGCTGAGTATCATCGAAGTTGCAGCTGCTTCTGGTGGAATGAGCACACCTAGGAACGGCTGCAGGACGCCTGCTGCTAAGGGAATCATTATGAGGTTATAGAAGAATGCCCAGAACAAGTTCTGTTTTATTTTGCCCAAGGTTTTTCTGCTGAGTTTTATGCTGGTGGCGACGTCGCGTGGGTCGTCTTTGAGTAATACGATGTCTCCTGAATCAACAGCTACGTCGGTTCCGCTTCCAATGGCGATGCCTACGTTTGCCTGTGTGATGGCAGGTGCGTCGTTTATTCCATCGCCTACCATGGCTACGAAATGTCCTTTGCTTTGTAGCTTCTTGATTTCCTCAACCTTCTGAGCGGGGACGACTTCTGCGAGAACTTCGTTGACGCCAAGCTGCTTAGCTATCGCTTCAGCCGTCCTTTTTGTGTCACCGCTGAGCATAATGACCTTCAAACCCATCTTTTGAAGGGTGTTTATTGCTTCTCTTGAATGTTCTTTAACAGTGTCAGACACAGCCAAAGCACCCGCTGCTTGTCCTTCAACAGCTAATATGAGTACAGTCTTGCCTTCGGCTTCCAACCTTTCTATTTCGCTTTCAAGGTGCTCAATTGGTATGTTGTTGTTACGCATCAAGGCCCGATTTCCAATCAACACTTTCTTGCCTTTGACTCCGGCACTGACACCGAAGCCTGGCAACGCCTCAAAAGCTTCGGGTTCAGCAACGTCGTTTCCTTCGCTCTCAGCCTTTCTAACTATGGCTTGCCCTATTGGATGCTCGGACCATTTCTCAGCAACAGCAGCAGCGTCGAGAACGCTTTTCTTGTCATCGGCAACGATGTCTGTAACATCAAGTTTGCCCTTGGTCAACGTGCCCGTTTTGTCAAAAACAATTGTGTCAAGGTTCTTCACCACTTCAAGCACTGCGCTGTTTTTTATGAGAACGCCGTTCTCGGCTCCCTTGCCTACGCCAATCATTATTGCAGCTGGCGTTGCGATGCCCAGTGCGCAGGGACACGATATTGCCAGGACAGCGACCATCGTGGTTAAAGCCAAGCCTTGGTTGTTGAAGACAAGTAGCCAGACAGCAAATGTCAAAATCGATACGGACACGACAACAGGGACAAAAACGTTTACAACTTTGTCTGCGAGTCTCTGAATTGGAGCTTTGCTTGCCTGTACTTCGCGGGCCAAACGCACTATCTGAGCCAGGGTTGTTTCTAAGCCGACTTTTTCTGCTTGAAACTTGAGCGAGCCGGTTTTGTTGATTGTACCGCTGAAAACTGTATCGCCTACTTTCTTTTCAACAGGAACTGATTCGCCTGTTATCATCGACTCGTCAATAAACGTGCGGCCGTCCGTGACGGTTCCGTCAACCGGAATCTTGTCGCCTGGTTTGACGACCACCATGTCGCCAATCTGAACTTCGTCAACTGGAACTTCTTTTTCCTGACCGTCTTGTATCACAATGGCAGTCTTGGGCTGAAGTCCCATGAGCTTCTTTATTGCGTCTCCTGTTCGTTCAACGGCCATATCCTCAAGCAGCATACCTAACGTTATTGTGGTTATTACGACGGCTGAGGCGTCGAAGAATCCCATGGCGTCAGGCACGAAGAACGTGATGTAGGCTGAATAGACATAGGCAACTGAGGAGCTGAGTGCAACGAGCACGTTCATGTCAGCGAAACGATTTCTGATTGAGGCGTATGCGGCTTTGTAAAAGTGCCAGCCGACGATGAACTGCACGGGCGTTGCTAAAGCCAGAAGCGCGTAGTTCTTTTCTGGAAACATTGTGAGAAAGGTGATTACAGCTATGGGAATTGTCAGGATCAAGCCGATGAAGAAAAGCAGCATTTTCCCTCTTACTTCTTTTCTTCGTTTCTCGCTCACGTCCTCAATTCGTTCAACTGCTTCATATCCGCCTCTCTTGACTGCTGCTTTGATCTTGTCCAGGGTGGCTTTGTCCTCGTCATACTTGACGACGGCTTCTTTGGTGGCGAAGTTTACGTTAGCTTCTGTCACACCGTCTAATCTTTTCAGTCCCGATTCGATTCCTGTTGCGCATGCTGTGCAGTGCATTCCCAGAATCTGAAGAACCACCTCTTTTTCTTTCAAAGACAAGCCCCAGTTCGCTTTTCACAGTGACTCTTTAGTGAGCACCAAGAAGGACATGTTCTAAGAACATGTTTTCAGGCACTGCTCCTACGAACTCTATTTTCTCATTCACCACTATTTTTGGAACGCCCATGACACTGTATTTGATGGCAAGCTGTGGAAACTCGTTCAGGTCAATAACATCAGCCCTTATCAAGTCGTTTTCAACGGCAAACTTGTGAGCCATGGCTGCGGCAGCGGGACAATGTGGACACGTAAGTGTGACGAAGACTTGAATGTGAACTGGAATGTTTATCGCGTGAAGCTTCGCTTTTGTCTCTTCTGACAGGTCCGTTTTTCCCTGGGAAACCGCTGCCAAAGTTGACATCAAGGTTTGAAACTCGTAACCATACGGAAGCCCATAAAACCTCACGCCGTAATCTCTCTGCCCCAAAATGACGATTGCTGGGACTTTGTCGACCCCGTATTGCTTTGCAAGCTCCGCATCTGCGACGAAATCGTGAACTTCTGCCAATATTTTGTCATTCAATCCAGCCAGTTCAGTTATGAGTTGCTTAGTTTGCACGCAGAACTGGCATTCCAACTCCTCCGTGAACATGATCAGTCGTACAGGGTTGACTAGAGCTTCAGCTAGCTGATTTCTTATCTGCTCCCTGCGTTCGTCAGGTATCAGACTCATTTCAAATACGCCATCCATACCCTCGCTTAATCTTTCAGTTTCTCCAAAATCAACGCGGGACAGATTTCCTTCACACCTTCAATCTTCCCGATTCTTTCAGATATTAGCTTGTTCAGCTCTTTCCCGTTTCTTGCCCAAATTTCTAGCATTATCATGTGGTCGCCGCTGGACGTTGCCACACATTTCACTTCTTTGAGGTCGCACAATCTCTGGGCAATTTCAAGCATCTTTGCAGAGTCAACATCGATTCCCACAATTGCAACCGTGTTCATGCCCATTTTTACGTGATCAACCTTAATAGTAAATTTTTTTATGACTCCCATTCTTTGTAGAGCTGACACTCTTTTTCTGATAGCCGACTCACTAACTTTCAGCTTCTCCGCCATTTCTGTGAAGGACCTTCTTGAATCCTCTTCCAGAAGTTCAAGTATTCTTGCGTCGATTTCATCTAGTGTTGACATTTTCGTTCGGTCCGATTTTCGCACGTTCGGGTGCGTTTTTCAGTTGATTTTGGACGAAAACTATATAAGATTGTCCGAAATAAAAGCTTTTCCTATTGAACAACCATGAGCACAAGGTGTAAAATATGGAAAAAGCTGAGATAAAAGCGCGCGCCCCACCTTAGTTTTGGAGGTTAACAGCTTTGGCAAAACTTCATGCAAAAGCAAAGTTGGTTGAAAACTATAGAATTGATGTTGATGACCAAAGAACGCACGCGATAGCTTTGGACCTGTCTCCTCCGGACGGAACAGACATGGGCCCATCCGCACTCGAACTGTGTCTGATGAGTTTTGCAGGTTGCTACGCCACCATTTTCGTCTTAACGGCAAGGAAGATGAGGCTTTCAGTGAAGGACTTAGAAGTCAAAGTTGATGCGGTGAAGTCTGAAGAGGCAGGAACAATAACCGAAGCCAACGTTAACATTTTTGTTGATGCCAATGTGGCGAAAGACAGGATTCAGAGAGCGCACGAGCTGACGGTGCGAGGTTGTCCTGTCGGTAAACTCTTCGAAAGAGCAGATGTTAAGATAAAGTACACCCTGAGAACCGCAAAGGAATAGCGATTCCTCAATTCTCTCATTTTTGCGCTGTCTAGCTTGGGAATGGGCAGTTCTGGGTTGGGCATCCGCCTGCGTATTCTGATGCTAGAGATACGAATTTTCCTTTTTCGGTTTCAATTTGGCCGATGTAGAGCACCTGTTCCGGTTTGCTTCCGTATCTGAAGACGGTCACGCCTTTGCATTTGAGTTTCCAAGCCAATTCGTAGATATTTCTGACGTCGTCAACAGTGGCTTCCGCGGGTAAGTTAACAGTCTTTGAAACTGCGTTGTCAGTGTACTTCTGGAAGGCTGCCTGCATTCTAACGTGCCATTCAGGTTTGATGTCAAGGGCGGTGACGAACAATCTCTTGATGTCATCTGGGGCTCCTTCAATTTTCTGGACAGAGCCTGTCCTGGCTATTTCTTCAAGGAGCCTGGCACTGTAGAAGCCTCTTTCTTTTGAAATCATCTCGAACAGCGGATTAGTTTCGAACAATCTGGTTCCGCTTAGCACATTTCTTATGAATGAGATGGCGAAAATCGGTTCGATGCCTGACGAACAGCCTGCAATGATACTTATGGTTCCTGTGGGCGCAATTGTTGTGACCGTAGCGTTCCTCATAGCTGGATACTTGTCTTTCCATATGCTCCCGTCAAAATTGTGGAACGATCCTCTTTCCTCACCTAACTCGACAGACTTCTTGTGTGATTCTTCTTCAATGAATTTCATTATCTTCTCGCCGATGCTCAAAGCCTCTTCAGAATCGTAAGGCACATCGAGTTTTATGAGCATGTCAGCAAAACCCATTACGCCTAGACCGATTTTCCTGTTTGCCCTGGTTATCTTATCAGTTTCTTTCAGGGGATACTTGTTTGCGTCAACAACGTTGTCAAGAAAATGAACAGCATTTCCCACTATTTCCCTCAGTCTTTCCCAGTTTATCTTCCCCTCTTCGACCGTTCGTGGAAGGTTGATGGAGCCCAAGTTGCATGATTCGTAGGGAAGCAGCGGCTGCTCACCGCAGTTGTGTACGCAGAAGCCGTTGGCGTCAAACATGTTTATTCCGGGAACGACAGCGTCATACACTTCTTCCGTGCCTTCTGGTTTCACTTCTGAAACGGTGGCGACGAAGCGCTCCCTGTTCGGTTTTCTCTTGTAAGAATTCAGAGCTTTTTCGAGCAGGTCTGTCTTTTCCGAGTCTCCAAAGCCCACTCGATCATGGAATTCCTTTATGTTGTCCTTTGAGACTACGAGCTCGTGTTGAGGCTTGTGAACGTAGCTTTTTCTGCCGCCTTTGCCGTCAGGCATCATGACGGAACCTGTGCCTCTGCGGTTTTCGTATATCGTTGAGGATATTCCGAGTCTGAGAAGCATGCGTTGGACGATTTTCAGTGTTTGTAGGTCGCTTTGTGCCAGTCTGATGCTTACTCCTTTTGATTGGCTTCCCTGAATTGAACCGTCGGCGTCGAAGAGTCCTTTGAGGAAGCCTCTGTAGAAATCTGAAGAGGTCTTCTCCACGTGTTCTGTGGCGCTCTTGGAGCCTGGTTTCATGCCGAGTGCGTGTGCAATGGTCTTCAGGTGTCCCGTTGCCATTCGGTATTCTTCTCTGTCCTTCACTTTCATCCATCCTGCAAAGTCGGAGCGATGAGGCAATTTTCTAGCGTAATCATATGCTAGCGTCCTGATGCCTCTTGCACCTTTGCTGTCGCCCCAAGAAGAAAGAATCGCTTTGTCTTCTTTGATTGTGCCATCTCCCAGAAGTAGCCCGATTAGGTAACCCTCGTTTTCACCGAGTTTTCCTTTCCAAGAGTGGAGTTCCCGATGGTTGTTTAGGAACAGCTTGTCGCCAGGCTTTACCTTCCCCGCCTTCGCCCACTCTGATTTCAATACCCATCTTGTCATTCTCTTTACTTTCTGAACTGGGTGATTGTCCGTGAGTCTGAGTTCAAAGCCTTCTTTGGTTTTGAGTCTGTAGACTGGTTTGATACCTGTAGAGAAGAACCCGTCTTTTGAACCGTTCCACTTCTTACCGTGGACGATCGCTGTGAAGGGTTTGCCGATTACATCTTCAACTTTTCTTGGACCAGCCTCTGTCATGAGCCAAGTGTCTTTGGTGACGCAAGGGTTTGTGGACTCCATCCTGCCGACTTTTGGCGTGGGGTTGTGTCTGTTGATTTCGTCGATGAAGACGACGCCTGGGTCTCCGCTTGCCCACGCGGATCTTGCCATTGAATTCCAGACTTCTTTGGCGTTGAGCTTCTTGACTTTCTCTTTGTTTCTGGGGTTGATTAACCAGTAGTCTTCGTTTTCTTGGACGGCTTTCATGAATTCGTCGGTCGCTGCTACGGAGATGTTGAAGTTGGAGAGGAAGCCTGGTTGCTGTTTTGAGGCTATGAATTCAAGGACATCGGGATGATCGACTCTGAGGATTGCCATCATGGCTCCTCGGCGTTTTCCTCCTGCCTTTATGACTTCGGTGCTGGTGTCGAAGATTCTCATGAAGCTCACGGGACCTGATGCGACGCCTTTGGTTGATTTGACCAGGTCGCCTTTGGGTCGCAGTTTGGAGAAGTCGAAGCCGACTCCGCCACCGCTTTTCTCTATTATCGCCATGTTTCTTGCCGCACCGAAAATTCCTTCGAGAGAGTCTTCGACTGGCAAGACGAAGCATGCGGACAGTTGACCAAGCTTGGTGCCTGCGTTGAACAGTGTTGGAGTGTTGGGGATGAACTCTAGTTTGGCCATCATTTCATGGAAAATCTTCTCGCTGTGCTTTGGGTTTCCATGGTATTTTCTGTCGGGTTTGGCTACGGCTCGGGCAACTCTTGTGAAGAGCTGTGCTGGTGATTCTATTATTCTCTCGTTTTCGTCTCTCAAAAGGTATCTCTGTCTGAGAACCTCCAGAGCGTTGACGGTTAGCTTGGGTTCTTCGATGCCGAGTTTCTCTCGTAGCTTTCGGATTTCCAGTTTCTTCTCCCTGAAAGCCTGATAGTCCTGTGCAACCCTGTCGTAACCCCATTTTCTCAGGACTTCTACGACGAGATCCTGGGTATCTTCAACTGAAGGAATTCTCTCTTTGAACTTGGCTTCTAGAAGCTTAACAACCTCTTGAGTTACGGACTCGGCTTTCTGTCCATCCCCAAGCTCGACGGCGATGAACGCCTTGTAAACGGCGTCTCTGATTCGTCTGGAGTCGAAATCAACGACTCTGCCGTCTCTCTTAGTTATCTTGGTTACTGTCATAACTTATCAATTGAACTCTGTTAGAATCTGCATATAAATTCTTCAGTATCTCTACACTGTGCAACAAAAAAGAGACGAAGACCATGTTCTCATGCATAACACGCGCTATTGTTCTTCTGAAAAAAGAGATTGCTGGGGCATTGTTGCTTACTTGTTACGCCTTGAGGGGCAAACTGGTAGTGTCCAATTTGGGATGCTTCTTGAGAATAATCTTTGCTGTCGCGATTGCGAGGATCAAAGCTAGTATTCCGAGGCTTAGTGGCGTTGTGAGGGAAGGTTGGTTGAATGGTGCTGCTCCCAGCGCTATAGCGATCTTGTGCGTGCTGTGGCTGTAGGTTAGATGAAGCGTATACGTCGTGTCTGTTGAGGTGACAGAGTAGTTTGCCGGGTTCTTGTCGAGACTCACTTTCAACTCGTTGATGTCGCCGATTAGCGCTTTTCCTATTACTACCTCTGCATAGCCAGTTGTTCCTGATGGACCGCTGACCATGAAGCTCAGGGTTTTGTCTGTAGAGTTGAAAGCTAGATTGGAAACGGTTGAGTTTGAAACAACAGAGAACACGTAGTTTTCCTCTGCTGCTGTGACTGCAAGCGTTGAATAAACCGCTGTTCCGCGCAGACCTCTCGTTGCGTTTCCAACATAACTGAGGCGAAGCAGGTAGTTGCCCGTTGCGGCAGGCATCCATTCCGCAACGTATTGTCCACCGTCTACGGTTGTAACTGAGGATATTGCATTCCATGTCTCTCCGTCAGTAACCGAATACGACAATGCCAAATTGGCGCCCGAGATTCCAGTGCCATTCTCATCCGTTAACGAGCCATTCATTCTGAATTTGTAGCCGATGAAGGTAGCAGAGGAATCCGTGGAAAAAGTCAGCGTCGGAGTCTTCAGATCAGGAATTGTTGATGTTGGAGTGGCGACTGTCTCGAACTTGACGTGGAAAGGTTTGGTTCCTCCTTCTGACCAGGCAACTGCTATTTTTCCTTCAGAAACTCTTGTCGTTCTGGTGTATCTTGGGGAATCAAAGCTGAAATCCCCGACCTTTGCGTTCTTTGTCCAATCAACAAGATTTGTAGAATATGCCGTCAGCACCTCGTTTGTGTATGCATCGACGTAGAAGAAGTAGGCGGTTCCCGTTTCATTGTCAAGAGCGGCGGAGCTGTCGCCTCCCCAGTATCTGGTTTCTGGCAAGAAATCGAAGAAGTACCAGCTGCCATTGTAGACAGCGAGTTTTAAGGCTGTTATGTAGTCCCAGGTGGAGTAGAGCATGTATAATGTTCCGTTTACGACGACTTCGCATTGGGCCTTGTAGCACGCGGAGGACAATGCTGCTCCTTGCGTTGCGATTTCTTCGCTCCAGGTCGAACCATTGAAGAACATGTAATTGAACTCCGTGCTTTCCCAACTGCCGTAAAGAGCCATCAACTTGCTGTTTCCTACGTATTTCAGGGTGACAGTGAAAACATAGCCGCCTGTGCTTGTGTGCCAATACTTGCTGAGGCTCCAACTTGTGAAATCAACCGTGGAAAAAATCTCACAATTGTAACCAGAGCCCCCTTCCAGAAACTCAACCACTAACCAATGCTGCCCGAAGGAATAGTCACCCCAGACAGAGCCCACGGTCCACCCGATTTCAGGACCGCCGAAAAGCATCACCGGATCATTCCATATGATGTCAGGTGTTGAGAAAGTCCCTTTTCGCGTCATAACGACGCTGTTGTGGAACGGATCTTCCGGTGGCATTGTTGAATAGGCCACGACTACTGTTTCGTTGAACGTGTAGACGCTGAAGTATGTTGAGACGTCTGGGTTATCAGCGGCGATTATTGGGTCACTCCAATTCCCGCCGTCTGCTGAGACTCTGTAAAGTATCGCGCCATCGTTGCACACGGAGTTGGAGCCGTTGAAGTAGAAGAGATACCAGAAGCCGTTGTGGTATAGGATCTGATTTCCTTTCATGCCTAATGAATACTTTATGTTTGCGCCGGTGACTGTGGCTGAAACATCTGGAACGCTTGATTTGACGAGAGAGGATACTCCGAAAGCAATGGGCATCAAAATTATCAGAATTGCCAAGGATAATTTGAATACTCGTCTTTCATTATTATGTGTATTTTGCATTCAAAATCCACCAGAATAGTGTTGAACAGATACGTGTAAAAGCATTGTCTTTCTGGGAAAACAGAATTGTGGTCTTCTGGAAAAACAGAATAACAACCTAATCCTCTTAAAATACCGAACTGCTGATATTCATCTGTGGCGCTGTGGGGCAAATTGGATGAAGGAAGAAAAGCCGAAGGAAGAGTCTTCTGTGTACAAGGTCCTGAGCAACCCACATCGCAGAAGAATAATCGAAATGATCGGTCCCGAAGGAAAAACTAGCTTCACAGAACTGCGCAAAGACCTTGGGATGAGCGTTGGAGCCCTCTACCACCACATAGATGCACTCGGCGATCTTATCACACAGGATTATCAGCGCAAGTATGTTCTGACCAGGCAAGGAAAACAGGCTTACAAGCTTATGATTGAGACAAGCGACCAGTTTTCTTTTAGTCCTTCCGCCTACGGCGGAAAACACTCTGCCTCAACTTCAAAGCCTTTTGCAGGAATCGCGGAGATATTCTTTCCAAAAAAACTGCTGCTTTCAGTATCGGACAAGCCTGTTTTATATATTCCCTTGGCAGCGATCATCGTTGCCTTCGGTGCTTGGGTGGCAATTCAGGCGAACCTCAGGTTCTTTCTCGTTTTTCCCGACAGCCAGGCGACTATGTCTCCATTTCTTGGAGCGGTCTTTTTTATCGTTAGCTGGCTGGTTCTTTTTGGCTTGTGCGACCTTCTGTCGACGTTCGTGTTTGGTAGAAAAGGCGGTGATTTGTCTCTGCTTGTTGGGTCAAGTGTGGCCTTTCTTCCGCTGATTCTTTTCTCTGGTCTCTGGTATCTGTTGAGGACCATTCGTTCTGACACAAGTGGAATGGTTGTGCCTGTTTTGCTTGTTCTCTTCCAATTGTGGACTATTGTAGTCCTAAGTTGTGCCATCAGTCTTTCTAAAGGTTTGAGAATAGAAAGGTCGGCGTTGGTCAGTTTCATAGTCACGTACATCAACATTGTCTTCTTCCTTTTCGGACAAATCTACAGGTAACGGTCAGGTCGAAGTTTAGAAACTCTTATTACGAGGCAGAAAAGCCTTACAACATCTTGAAAGGTTGGAGTACAGTTTGATCGATGCGATTGATCACATCGGGATTGCCGTCAAGGACCTTGATGAGGCAATACATGTTTATCGTGACATCCTAGGCTTCAAACTTGAAGGGATTCATACGCTGAATGAGAGAATGTTGAAAATCGCTTTTTTTTCCCTGGGTGGAAGTCGAATTGAGCTTCTTCAGCCCCTTAGCGCGGACAGCACGGTGGCAAGGTTTCTTGAAACGCGGGGTGAAGGCATTCAGCATCTGGCAGTCAAGGTCAAGAACGTAGAAGCAGTGCTTGAGGAATTCAAACGCAAAGGCGTAACGTTGATAGATGAGAAGCCGAGGGCTGGCGCTGAGGGAGCAAAGATTGCATTTGTGCATCCGAAGAGCACTCGTGGTGTTCTGTTAGAGCTTGTCGAAAAACCATAGAAACCATGCAAACTAGCCTGCAAGTTGCCCATATGTTCTAAATACCTGCACAATAGTATAGAGCAAAATGTGGGGATGCAAGTTGAGCCCAAAAAAGGAGCCGACAGTTGACGAGAAAATCAATCATTTGAGGGAGCTTAACAATCAAGCTAGGCTGGGCGGCGGACAGAAGCGGATCGAAGAACAACACGCCAAAGGCAAGCGGACGGCCAGAGAACGCATCGATCTTCTGCTTGACCCAGAAAGCTTCAACGAACTCGACCGTTTTGTCGTCCATCAATGCACAGAGTTCGGCATAGGTGACAAGAAAATACCTGGCGACGGCGTTGTAACGGGCTACGGCACGATTGACGGACGACTAGTCTACGTGTTCTCACAGGATTTCACAGTCTTCGGCGGCTCACTAGGCGAAATGTTCGCAAAAAAAGTGTGCAAACTCATGGACCTAGCCTTGAAGACAGGCGCTCCAGTAATAGGTTTGAACGACAGCGGTGGCGCACGCATTCAGGAAGGCGTGGCAAGCCTAGCTGGCTATGGCGATATTTTCTTCCGAAACGTCATAAGCTCAGGCGTTGTTCCGCAGATATCAGCGATACTGGGTCCATGCGCTGGAGGAGCAGTATATTCACCTGCCCTCACCGACTTCATAATAATGGTTGACAAAACAAGCCACATGTTCATCACCGGCCCAGACGTTGTCAAAACCGTTCTGGGACAAGAGGTAAGCTTCGAAGAATTGGGCGGAGCAATGGTTCACAGTTCAACCAGCGGAGTGACACATCTCATCGCAAAAGACGAAGAACAATGTATGCAAATCATTAAGAAACTCTTGAGCTACCTTCCAAGCAACTATTTGGAAGATCCACCAGTCGTTGAGGCGGGAGACGATCCCAACCGCACTGACGAGAACTTGGCCAAAGTCCTGCCTGATGACCCCGACAAGCCCTATGATGTCAAAGAAATCATCAATCGAATAGTGGATAACGGTGAATTCTTCGAAATCCAGGCACTCTGGGCGCAGAACATTGTGATAGGGTTTGCACGACTCAACGGCAAAACAGTAGGCATAGTCGCGAACCAACCTGCTCACTACTCTGGAGCTTTGGACATAAACAGCTCGATGAAAGCTGGAAGATTCGTACGGTTCTGCGACTCCTTCAACATTCCAATAATAACGTTTGTTGATGTTCCAGGTTTCCTGCCAGGCATAGAACAGGAGCACGGTGGAATAATCAAACATGGTTCAAAACTGCTCTATGCATACTGCGAAGCAACCGTGCCCAAAATTACTGTGATCGTCAGAAAAGACTATGGAGGAGCCTATGACGTCATGGGTTCAAAACACAGCGGCGCAGACATAAACTATGCGTGGCCAACAGCCGAAATCGCAGTCATGGGACCACATGGAGCAATAAACATCATCTTCAGAAAGGAAATAGCCGAAGCCAAAGATCCAAAACAGAAACACAATGAACTCGTCACTGAATACCGCCAGAAATTTGCGAGTCCCTACATAGCTGCACAGAAAGGCTACGTAGACGAAGTAATCGAGCCTGCTGTAACTCGACCCAAACTCATCAGCGCACTCGAAAGCTTGGCCACAAAACGCGAACCCAGACCATCAAGAAAACACTCAAACTTACCATTATAGTTTAATACATCTTCAAGTCATTCTTCAATTTCCTGATCTAGGTATACTGTTGAGGTCAGCCTGATTTGGCTCCAAAACGGGTTAAGATAACTGATACTACCTTTAGAGATGCACATCAAAGTCTGATTGCAACCAGAATGCGAACAGACACAATGCTTCCCATAGCTGAGAAAATGGATCAGGTTGGCTTTTTCTCGCTTGAAGCTTGGGGCGGGGCCACGTTCGACGTTGCCATACGCTATCTTGCTGAGGATCCATGGGAACGAATTCGCCAATTGAAAAAACATGTGAAGAAAACTCCGCTTCAGATGCTTCTGCGGGGACAGAACGTTGTCGGTTACCGCAACTATCCAGATGATGTTGTAGTGAAATTCGTGGAGAAAGCAGCTGAAAACGGAATAGATATCTTCAGAGTTTTTGACGCTTTGAATGACATAAGAAACATGGAAGTCGCCATCAAAACCGTCAAGAAAGTGGACAAACACGCTCAGGGCACAATAAGCTACACTCTTAGTCCATTCCACACGGTCGAATACTTCGTCCGGTTTGCCGGGAAGCTGGCAGAACTGGATTGCGATTCCATTTGCATCAAAGACATGGCTGGAATGCTCGCTCCTCAGCCTGCCTATGAGCTCGTTTCAGCCTTGAAAAAAGAGGTAGGCTTGCCAGTGCAAATGCACAGTCATAGTACAAGCGGCATGGTCATGATGACATACTTCCATGCATGCGAAGCAGGCGCAGACATCCTGGACACTGCGTTCTCGCCTCTAGCTTGGGGAACATCACAACCACCTGTGGAATCTGTCGTCGCCGCGTTGAAGGGAACTCCTTACGACACCGGTTTGGACAGCGAATTGCTAAACGAAATCGCACAATACTTCAGGGAACTGCGTGAGAAATATTACGATCCCTTGAAACTGATCGATCCGAAGGCCGAACGGGTTGACGCCTCGATAATTGTCCATCAAATCCCCGGGGGTATGTTTTCAAACCTGCTGGAACAATTGCGAGAACAAAAAGCACTTGACAGGTTGAATGAGGTTCTTGAAGAAGTCCCGAAGGTCAGAAAAGAACTGGGTTATCCACCGTTGGTGACGCCGACCAGTCAGCTTGTTGGGATACAAGCTGTGTTGAACGTTATCTCAGGAAAACGTTACAGCATAGTGCCCAAAGAGATTAAGGACTATGTGAAAGGGCTTTATGGCAAGCCGCCAGCGCCTATAGATGGGAAGATAAAGAAGAAGATTATTGGCGATGAAAAACCCATTACCTGCCGTCCGGCAGATCTTCTTGAACCGGCTCTTGACAAGATTCCAGACGATGTAAAATCCTACCTCGAATCTGAAGAAGACAAGATAACCTATGTGCTTTTTCCGCAAACTGCCCTGGAATTCTTCAAGAAAAGAAAAACGAAACGCGAGGAAGCTAAGCCTGGAATACCGCTTGAGAGGCTTGCAGAACTTGAGGAAGTAGCTGCTCTTTCGGCGGTAGCAGTGAACTACCTGCAGAGTCTGTCAGGCGTGAAAGCGCTTACATTGTCAAAGACAAAGAACTCACAATCATACTGGGTGTTGACAGCTCGTCAGAACCAACCCCAACACGGTGCGTGACGATGCCAGAATACGAAGTCTTCGTCGATGGAAAACCCAGAAAAATTGAACTCACAAGAAATGGAGAAAGCTCCTTCGCGATCAAATCAGACGGCAAAACCCGATTCGTAAAGCTGGCAACTGGCAAAACCAGCCTCGGAAAACCATTCACAGTTAATGTAGACGGTAAAACCTACAAAGTCGAACTGCCCAAGGTTGAGCAGGGGAAAGAATTTTCAGTAAAAGTTGATGGAGCAACGTTTAAGACTGAGGTCAGAGTTGCCGCGAAAAAAGTGGCATTGACAACTTTTGAGCCGGTCATGGCAACACCAGTAAGAAGAGCGGCTGCGAACAAGCAGGTTGTTGAAGGTGCGGTAACGGCGCCAATGACAGGCAAAATAGTCTCCGTCAAAGTGAAGAAAGGAGACCAGGTGAAGGCTGGTCAGGTATTATGTGTAGTTGAAGCCATGAAAATGGAGAATGAAATCGCATCTTCTAAAGCAGGTGCTGTGAAGGAAGTCTATGTTTCTGAGGGCTCATCAGTAAGCGAAGGAGAACCGCTTTTCGTAGTCGGCTAGAAGATGGAAAGCGGTTTGTATTCACCGAAGACTTCGCGGAGAGTGCCGCATATTTCGCCTAGAGTCGCATATTCTTTGACGGCCTGAAGTATGAAGGGCATCAGACTCTCGTTCTCCCGTTCAGCTGCGTTGCGTAACTTGTTCAGTGTCTCATTTGCTTTAGGTTGATTTCTCTGGCGCTTAATCTCTTTCAACTGCTCCACGAGGGTCTTCTCCACCGCTGGATCCACCTGTAACGTCTTGATTGGAACTTCCTCTTCGCCGACATAGTCATTCACTCCAACAACAATCCGTTTCTTTGCTTCAACCTCTTTCTGGAAACGATATGCGCTTTCAGTAATCTCGCGTTGCATGAAACCCTTCTCGATAGCAGAAACTGCTCCTCCCATGCCGTCGATCTGTTCAATATATTTTTGCGCCCTCTCCTCAATCTCATTCGTCAAATGCTCAACATAGTATGAACCGGCAAGCGGATCGACAGTGTCAACCACGCCGCTTTCGTGAGCAATTATCTGCTGTGTTCTCAGGGCAACGGCAACCGCCTGCTCGCTTGGCAACGCATATGCTTCATCAAACGAATTGGTATGCAAAGACTGAGTGCCTCCCAGAACAGCCGCTAAGGCCTGCAAAGCTACGCGCACAACGTTGTTGTAAGGTTGCTGAGCTGTAAGCGCAACTCCTGACGTCTGAGTGTGGAAACGCAGCATCCATGAGTTGAGATTCTTGGCTTTGAAACGTTCCCGCATGATCTTGGCCCATAAACGACGGGCTGCTCTGAACTTGGCAATTTCCTCCAAGAAGTTGTTGTGAGCTGCGAAAAAGAAAGACAGTCTTCCCGCGAACTTGTCAACATCTAAACCTCGGTCAATGGCTGCCTGCACGTAAGCAATTGCATTGGCAAACGTGAAAGCGACTTCCTGAACCGCTGTTGCGCCAGCTTCACGTATGTGGTAGCCGCTTATGCTTATGGTGTTCCATTGCGGCATTTTCTGACTGCAATAGACAAATATGTCTGTAATCATGCGCATCGATGGTTTCGGGGGAAATATGTACATGCCCCGTGCCACGTACTCTTTCAAGACATCATTCTGAACGGTGCCACCCAGTCTTGATTGTTCAACGCCCTGTTTCTGCCCGACGGCAATATAAATAGCTAACAGAACGTTTGCGGGGGCGTTAATCGTCATAGAAGTGGTTACCTTGTCAAGGGGGATTCCATCAAACAGAATCTCCATGTCCTTGAGCGTGCTTGCGCTGACACCCACTTTTCCAACTTCCCCAAGCGATAGAGGATGGTCGCAATCGTATCCAACTTGCGTTGGAAAGTCAAAGGCAACACTTAAACCAGTCTGTCCATGCCCAAGCAAATACTTGAAACGCTTATTCGTCTGTTCAGCCGTACCAAAACCAGCATACTGCCGCATGGTCCAAAGACGAGCCCGATACATCGTCGTATACACCCCACGCGTAAGTGGATATTCGCCCGGAAACCCTAATTTTTTGAGGTAATCGACGTTCGCGATGTCAAGCGGCGTGTAAACCCTATTGACAGGGATGTCTGAGCTTGTAGAGAACTCGCCTCTCTCAGGAAGTTTTTCGAAACTTTTCACAACAGTCTCCTTCTCCCATTTCTCCTTTCGCTGCTCTAGTTCACGCAACTTTTCCTTAACAAACATCGGTGAAAGCACCCAGAGACTAGACTGTCTGGCAAACATAAAAGAATTGTCAACTAATGTTCTGAATGTAGTTTCCATTAAAAGAGCGCGCACGCGAACTGAAACGAATAAATAACAACACCGGCTCTAGAACTGTTAGAAGAAATCGGTGCTCACATTGAAAGTCAAAGTTGAATATCTCGGGCACATCAAGAACACAATTGGCAGCAAAAGGCAAGAAGAAATCGAGATAGAAGACCACGCATCCATCGCAGACCTGCTTATGCTGCTGTCCAAAAAATACGGGGAACCCTTCAAAAAGGCCGTCTACGAATCCGGCGGCCTAGACGTAAAATCAAATTTCATGGCAACCGTCAACGGTTACCTGCTCAACCAGTTGAAAGGTGTCAAAACAAAACTCAAAAACAGCGATCGCGTCACCCTGATGCCCGTCGTGAGCGGCGGCTAAAAAAAGGGCAAAACATTTTAGCTCAAAAGCCATACTAAAAGATTCTTTCATAGGGGTGAACAACATTGAAGAGAATAGAAGCTCTTAAGCAACTGGCCTTTGAAAAGAAAAATTTCGACGCATTTCTAATCGCAAACGAAGCCAACCTGTTGTACCTCACTGGAACTCCCGGCGCGACATGCCTTTTAATACCAAAAAAAGGCGAAGACATGCTCTACGTCTTCGGCGTGAACCATGACCAGACGAAAGCAGAAGCAAAAGGATTCAAAGTTGAACTTATGAAACGAGGCGAAAAACTAGTTGAAAAAATCGGTCCTCAATTCAAGGCTTTGAACATCAAGAAACTAGCTGTAGACGCACTGAACTACGACCTCTATCGCCCCCTTGCAAAAGCCCTCCGAGGGAAGACAAAACTGAAAATGCAGGGAAACCTCGTCTGGGAACTTCGAAAAGTGAAAGATGAAGAAGAACTCGAACGCATGCGGAAAGCCGGAAAAATAACTGTTGCAGGAATGAAGGCAGCCTACGAGACAATAAGACCCGGCGTGACTGAGATCGACGTTGCGGCGGAAATTGAATACGCGATGCGCAAAAACAAAGGCTACGGAACAGCATTTGAAACAATCGTAGCTTCAGGCATCCGCTCCGCGTATCCCCACGGCGGTTGCGCAGACAGAGAAATCCACAAAGGCGACTTGGTGGTCGTGGACATAGGCAGCACGTACGAATACTACCGATCAGACATGACAAGAACCTTTGTCGCTGCCAAACCTTCACAGAAACAAGAAAAGCTTTACCAAGTCGTGAAAACAGCCCAAGAAAAAGCCTACCAAGCCATAAAAGCCAAAGCAAAAGGAAAAGACATAGACCAAGTAGCCCGCAAAGTCATAGAAGACGCTGGTTACGGCGAAAACTTCAACCACGGCTTGGGTCATGGCGTAGGCTTGGAAATACATGAACAACCCACACTAGGCACAATAAGCAAAGACAATCTAGCCGTAGGAAACGTCGTCACAGACGAGCCAGGCATATACTTCCCAGGCTGGGGAGGCATCCGAATAGAAGACACCGTACTCGTCAAGAAACGCACATCAGAAAAATTCACCGACGGCTTCTACAGTCTGATGACTTCAAAGTAGTTCCACCACAAACTATTTTTTCATCACCCTTCACTCACATCCTTCTAGGAGTAGAACTGAATTGGACAGAAAAGCCGTAATAGTTATCGACATGCTCAATGACTTCGTCACCGGCGAGTTGAAATGCGAGAGAGCTCTGCGCATAATTCCTAACATCAAGAAACTTATCACAGCCGCACGACAACACGGCATCCCAGTCATTTACAGCAATGACGCGCATCTTCCAATTGACGAGGAAGTAGTGGCCAAATGGGGAAAACACGCGATAAAAGGCACTAAAGGCGCCGAAGTAATTCCTGAACTGGAACCCACAAAGAAGGATTACATCGTTGAAAAAAGAACCTACAGCGGTTTCTACGAGACAGGCCTAGACATGCTGATGCGAAGTCTCTATAAAAGCGAAGGTGTCAAAACAGTCATACTCACGGGACTGCATACAAACATGTGCGTCAGACACACAGCCGCAGACGCCTTCTTCAGAGGATACAAAATCACAATCGCAGAAGACGGAGTTGAAGCCTTCACCAAAGAAGACCAAGAACAAGGGTTGGCATACTTGAAAAACGTTTACAATGCAAAAGTAATGACTGTCGACCAGATTGTAAAAGAATTCAGCTAGAATTGCATGACCGCATCTGACGAACAGAAGAGCGCGCGTTTCAATTTGTTACACTTGATGATTCTTTTGCCGTTCTCAGGACTGCTCAAAATCACAATTCTGTTACTGTCTGGTCGTCAAAAGAATTCCGCGAGGTCAACATGGCTCTTCATTGAGTAAATTAGAATAGACAGAGACTTGACTTTCAGAGCGCGCTCTTTTTGACATACTCACGCGCTATTATGAACATTCTTGATGATAATTCCAGCGAAATCACTATATGTGATATCTTTTCTGGAACTAGGAAAATTGTGAACTCAGAATAGGGACTGACACTTCACGTTGTTTTATGAGAAGTGTTTTATCTTGAATATAGTCTCCATAATACGTGCTGACTCATTAGCGCTAGGCGCGCGCGCCGACCACCCCGATTACGGCATCCGCTCCGCACACCTCAGAGACCCTGACGGGAACCTAATCAAAATCTACACTCAACTGCCCAAGCCAAGATGGTCCAAAGAACTCCGCGAAGAAGACAAACTGCTCACCAAAAAGTAGTCTGCCCCGACGGGCGCGCTTCGGAGTTCTCCCGAAAGCCTCGTTCTTCGACACGGCCAAGCTACCATCCGGTTAATGCCATGTTTCTGCCTTTAAGAACTAGCGTGCACCAGTGTCTAGCAGGATTTCTCTTGTGCTGCCTTAATGATGCCGATAGCCTCTGTAAGAGTCATTTTTGATTTTCCGTCTATTCCTGAACTTGTCGATAGTTTTTGCACGATCGCGGTTTCAAGTACATCGGCCCCGTGCTTTCCAAGAATCAGATTTAGCCCCTCGTGAAATAGTTCTGGCTTCTGAGGGATCTCTTTTTTCTTTAGACCGATGTTTCTTTCAAGATAGTGAGTCAGGGCATGTTTTCCTCTTTTTCCCAGAGTTTCCAGTGCCTCGTCCACGCACTGCATTATCTTGTGCTCAGTGTCTGGGTCAAGGGACATGGAGTTTAGTTCTAGAGTTAAACATATATAAGCTTTATTTTTGTCGAAATGAAAAGCTTATTTGCCGACAAAAATAAAAGGAGGTGGTATGCTTGAACTGGAGAATATTTGTCACTCGACACTGGAAAGCAATCGTAATAGCGCTATCAATTGGCTTGGTTGTCTTATCCCTTGCTGGGAAGGCACATGCAGAACCAATCAATTGTCCGCTTGGACCATAAGGTTAATATGAAGTCAACAGGAGCGCAATAACGGTGGGAAAGGCATGCCCAAACCATTTGACAACCTTGACGTTAGAATTTTAGAAGGCCTTGCAGAATACGGACCGAGAAACATCACGAAAGTCGCTAAAGAACTTAACGTACCAAGAGGAACTGTCATATCAAGAATCAAACGCATGTCCTCCTCTTTTTATTTGAGACCACTCACGACAATTTACCATACAAACCTGGGGATGAAAAAGGCAGTGGTCTTTGCGAAAGCGACTCCTGGACAAGAGGATGTACTATTCAACTGTTTAAAAGTCAACAAGTTTTACATTTACTTGAGCCGATGTTTCGGTATGTTTGAAGGATGCGTGGGAATCTACGTTATTCCTGTGGAACACACGGCCGAATTCGAGGATTTCCTGGCAGAAGTAGAGAGGTTGGGAATAACACGGGACATAGAGTTGTTCTGGTCGACTTGTTTTCACACGGTTAATCGCACAAGAAAATGGTTTGACGACGATAAGAAAACCTGGGTGTTTCCTTGGGAAAAGTGGCTGGACGAGGTTTCTTCTTCGGAAAGTGAACTGCCCTATACGTTGAAGGACCCTGAGAGTTTTCCCTTGAAGGCTGATGAAACTGACTTGTTCATAGTAAAGGAGTTGGAGAAAGATGCAACCGTGAACTTGGCCTCTATCGCTAGGAAATTCGGAACAACGCTGCAAAATATTCGTTACCATTACGAAAAGCACGTCGTCAGACATGGACTAATCGAGACTTTCCAAATCGCCATATTACCGTTGGACAGAGCAACATCTGACATACTCTTTTTCGTTTTCAAATTCAGTGACAGTGAAAAAATGGGCAAGTTTGCTCGATCTCTCCTAGACAAGCCCTTCGTAGCTATTCTGGGCAAGATACTGAACGAAAACGCGCTGGTTTCTCAGGTTTATCTTCCTAGGTATGAGTTCCGAAACTTCATCGATGCTTTGTCGAAGCTTGCGAGAGAGAACTTCTTGGAAAGCTACGAGTGCGTGCTTCAGGACCTGCGCGCGGGGAAGTGGTCGAGAGAGACTGTCCCGTTCGAGCTTTTCAAGAATGGATGTTGGATGTACGAACACTCGCAGCATGTGAAGGACCTTTACGACCTAACGTCACACATAAAACAGGAATACAGTCATCTTCGAATCAACCCGCAAGCCTAAGGGTCCTCAAGACAAGCTAGACTCTGAGCTGGCGCAGAGCGAATGTCAAGAAAATAGAAAAAGCAAACTAGACCAACATAGCGCGCGCGAAATCATACACACATTTTTGTGGAAACTGAGAAATTCAAACAAGAAATAGGGCAAGCCGTGAGCTAGAAGCGCATTTTTGCCGACTTTTTTGAGAATAGGATTCAAAATCAGAAGAAAAATTTAAAAGCAACATATATGCGAATTAGGGATACTGAATGAGGGAAATGGTAGAATTACTTTTAGCTCCCTTCTCTCCTTTCTCCCCTCGAGAATAATGCTACCGTTCTCCCTCATTTCCATTCCTAAGAGGGATTGACCACTTATAGCTTATGGAACAATCTTCTAGTCACTCGCAAACCACCACGGAAGAAAACCTAAAAACAATGCAGCCTCGAGTCATGAGAACCAGAACAGAGCTGGCACGTAAGCACTTCACACTGACTCTTCAACACAGAAAGTCGTATCTAAGTGACCAGCAAAAGCAATCACATAGATCTGGGGAACAAAGATGAAACGAAAAGCATCCGGACCGTGGAACGTCGTTCTAAGCGGATACCCAAGATCTGGAAAAACCCTTCTTGCAAAAAGGCTAGTAGCCGATTATTGCGAATTCGCAAGAGTCAGCGTTGATGAATTGAGAGACATGTTATTCAATGAAGCACCCCCATGCCGAGACGAATATGTCCTGTACTCATTCATTTCCGTAACAAGAGACGCCCTGCTGAAGAGAGGCTACAGCGTTGTCATTGACTCAACGGCACCAGATGATACAACACGTGATTTTCTTTTGACATCAATTGTCAAGGATGTGAACCAGCTTCTCGTGATTTTCACGGTGAACAGAGACACACTAATCGCAAGAAGCATCGAAAAATGCGGCGACACAAGCTTGGTAACAGCCTGGGACAAACGATGGGAAGAGCGGAGAAGAGAATGCTGCCTCTTCAAATTCAAAAGCAATAACATGGAAGAATTCGAGGATTACTACGACCGTCTGACCGAACTGCTAGAAAGTGAGACTCACCCCTTCAAGCCGGAATTTCGCCCCTATTTCCTCCCCATGAAAGAAATACAGATGAGCTTCAAGAACCTACTCAGCAAACATTCCAGACCAAGGAATTAGACGGAAAAACGATAAAAAGACTTAACCCGCAAATACGAAAGCAACAAACAACCATTGGCTGCGGAGTGAAATGGCGAAAATCCTCATAGTATATGATTCAAAAACTGGCAACACCGAAAGAATGGCGATGGCAGTTGCCGAAGGTGCCAAAAAGATAAAAAATGTTGCAGTAGTCGTCAAAAAAGCCGAGGAGACAAAGGCTGAAGACCTCGTTGATGCTGACGGAATCATAATGGGTTCGCCAACATATTACGGAGGAATGTCTGGCAGACTCAAAACCCTTATCGATGAATCAGTCAAGGTCCACGGCGAACTCGACGGGAAAGTCGGAGGAGCCTTCACGAGCTCAGGTGGAATAGCATCAGGCGCAGAAACAACACTGCTCTCAATAGTACAAGCCATGCTAGTTCACGGCATGATTATACAGGGAAGGTCAGACGAAAAACATTACGGCGCCGCGGCAGTCGGTCTGTTAAAAGACAAGGAGATCGAATCATGCAAAGATCTTGGAAAGAGAGTTGCGAGCCTCGTCACCAAACTAAAATGATATGGTGGGCCCGGGGCGATTTGAACACCCGACCAACAGGTTATGAGCCTGGCGCTCTAACCTAGCTGAGCTACGGGCCCTCGCTCAAATATGGCTCCTCTAATATGCTATTTCTAAGTCGATTTAAACGTTTTTCGCGGCGTGTGTCCCCGAATTCACTGCTGATCTGCAATTGTGAACTATGCTAGGCTTTGGAGCATGTTCGTTCATAATGATACAAATATTCCTGCGCGTAGCCTGCATATCTGCCAAAGTATTCTCTTCCGAAAAGGTTCAGCCTCTTGTACTCAGATTCACTTAGCGATTCATCTTTCGAAATCTCGCGGACAAATTCCTGTGGGAAATGCTGTGCATAGTGCCTGACTATAACTCGTCTCACCCAAACATCAACGGGAAAAGCCTCAAACTTCCCTAGGGAAAAGAGTAGAACACAATCAGCCACCTTCTGACCTACCCCTGGAAAATCAAGCAGAACCTTCCTTGCCTCGTCATAAGCCATCTTTCGCAGATCTTCAAACGCGGAACCATTCGCATACACTCTTCTGGCGGTTTGAGAAACGTACTTTGCACGATATCCAAGCTCGCAATCATCAAGGTCCTTTAGACTTGCCACAGCCAACTTGTCCGCAGTCGGAAACTCGAAGTAGCTTCTTCCCCCAAAATGAATTTCTTCACCAAACTTCCTTGAAAGTGCGAAAAGCATCCTCTTTATCGATGCGATGTTCTTGTACGTCGCGCAAACGTAGGAGACGAGACATTCCCATGGTTCCTGGTGTAACAAACGAAGACCTTCACAATTATCAATCGCAGCACGAATGTACCTGTCCTTCCCAACCTCTGAGAGAATCATGGACAAATTGTCCTTAAGCCCAAAATAGTTAACAACAAAAGCTCTATCCACATTCTCAAACTCTAATTCTCTCCCAATCTGACGAACCTTGACCACTTTTCCCTTGACTACCCCGTACCACCAACCACCGTGCTTCTCCCACCTGAACGTCTGCCCACAACAAAGAGTCAGATCCATAGCAAACGGACCGAAGGGACCCAACCGAATCTTCATAATTGTCAAGCCTACGTTCCTAACTGTAGTTTTAAATTCTTATCGGTTCAATCATAAATCAGCATCTAACGAAGGGATACCAAGAAATGTCAGTCGAAAGAGGTTGGAATATTATTTCCAGCGCCTACCAGAGGAAAACAGGCATCTCGCTCAAGGACGTTCATTACGGCCCAATCTCACCCGGGGAAGTTGACCTCAAACTGCTCGGAAATGTGAAAGGTAAAGACGTTCTTGAAATAGGGTGCGGCGGCGGACAGAATGCGATAGTTCTGAAAAAATGGGGGGCTCGATCAGCCGGAATCGATCTTTCTCGAGAACAACTAGAGGTTGCAAGGAAACTGGCCAAGAAAGAAAGAGTGAAGATCCCATTCTATCATGGCACGATGGAAGACTTGAGCAGGTTCTCGGATGAAAGCTTCGACATTATCCTATCGGCTTTCGGAGTTGGATATACTGATAACCTTGCTAAAACGTTTGAAGAGGTACATCGAGTCTTACGGAGAAACGGTCTCTTCGTTTTTGCAGACACACATCCGATTGTTGACAGGGGAAACATAGCACGGCATGGAAAGAGAAGAACTTGGGAGATATCAGACTACTTTAACAGGAGAAAACACACATGGACATGGAGAATTGAAGACAAAGTCGCGAAGTTCAGAACACGTCACCGGACAATCCAAGACTACTTTGAGACGCTCATTCAAGTTGGATTCTCAGTGGAAAGAATTCTGGAGCCCGAACCTTATCCGCTCGCGAAGATGACGGTGGAAGAAAGAGACAGGATAGCGCCCTACATGGGCGATGGAGAACGAGGACTCAAGAACTTCGACATCTGGAAAAAGACACCTTTCACGATTATTTTCAAGGCGAGCAAACGTTAGCGGTCATCAAGAAGACATTTCGTCTACAAAGGTTTCTGGCTTCGGAATCTCCGGCGGCAACCCTTTCCTTTCACGAAGCTGCCTAACCACTTCAGCTGCGAGCTTCTCAGGCATTTTCTCCCAGCGATCAAAAGCCAACTGCCAAAAAGCACGTCCCGAAGTTGCTGAACGCAGTTCTTCAGACAAGCCAAGAGTCTCTGCGACAGGAACATGGCCAATAATGACTGTTAGAGCACCTTTCTGAGCGGTTGACTCTATTTTTCCACGTTTGCGAATTATTATGTTTGAGCATTTGCCGAGCCATTGTGGCGGAACAGTGATTTCAATCGTGTAGATCGGTTCCAGAAGCGTCGGTTTCGCCGTCAAGAACGACCCCAAAATTGCACGACTCACAGCTCGCATCACTTGTTTAGGTTCCCGGTTTTCGGGATCTGGATCGACTTGTGCCTCCATCAACTTCACTTTCACTCCTCTCAGAGGCTGTTCACAAAGCGGTCCAGTCCTGCATGCCCATTGAAAGCCTGAAATGACGCTGTCAGTTACGTCTTGAAGCTGTTTGCTTTTCTTAGTTGAATCTACAAGAATATTGAGGTGTTCGTTCAAAGCTAAAATGTCTCCTTCCGCGAACTCAGACGCCCCCTTTTTCAGCTTCCCTGTCGTGGACAAGTCCTTTTCAAGGATTTTCACCGTTTTTTCCTCGAGGGGTTCCACTTGGACCCAGAACTTGTTAAGTTTGTTAGGACTCTTCACCATCACAAGTGCTCCTTTCTTGAGCACGGCTTCTCGATAGCTCGCGATGGGAGCGGACGTTTTGAGCTCCACGGCTCCGACATATTGTTTCAGGAAATTCATGGCGACTTCCAAATGAAGCTCCCCCATACCGCTGATAAGGTATTGACCTGTTTCTTTATTCACTGAGGTGTCGAGACTGGGGTCTTCCATCGAAAGCCTGTTTAGAGCTTCAACAACATGTTCGAGATCATTGGGGTTCTTCGGTTCAATTGCCACCGTCATGACTGGTTGTGAAACATGTCTAACGCTTTCAAAAGGAACACCTGACTTTTCGTGCTTGACGTCAACCAATGTTTCTCCGGTCCTAACCGACTCAAGCCCGGTCACTGCGACAATGTTGCCCGCCGAAACTTGATCCACGCTTTCTCTGAAAGCGCTCATGTAGATTGACACCTTTTGAACACAATGGTTCTTCCCGGAGCCAACAAGGTAAACATGGTCTCCTTGCTTCACAGAGCCTGAAAATATCCTCCCCGTTGCTACCAAACCCTCATTGGGGAAAACTTGCACGGCAGTAATGCACGTCACCATTGGCCCCGCGTCACTGCAATTCATCATTGCTTCCCCGATTTCCGAGTCCAATTTGCCTTTCCAAATCTTTGGCACACGGTACCTTTGACTTTGAAGAGGGCTTGGAATATTCTTGACGACCATGTCAAGTATTGCAGTATGAAGAGGAATGGCTTGCGAGAGTTTTTCACAAGTTCCTTTTTCGTATGCTTCCATTATGTAGTGATTGCTGAATTTGATTCCCTTTTTTTCAGCGATGCCGAGGGTGAAGCCCCATTTGTGAAGTGCTGAACCAAAGACAACGCTTTCGTCTGCAGGATCAACCTTCCACGGCTCTCTAAACTCGGGTTCCCCGTACATCTCGATAATGTTGTTAAAATCGTTGATTATTTGGACAAACTTCTTCTGAATCTCATTTGGAGAAAGCCTCAATTCGCTTATTAAACGATCAACCTTGTTTATGAAAAGAACAGGTTTCACCCTTTCTTCAAGAGCCTGACGCGTCACAGTCTCCGTTTGAGCCATAACCTCTTCGACAGCGTCCACAACAACTATCGCGCCATCAATCGCGCGCAAAGCCCTCGCCACCTTACCAGTAAAATCAACATGTCCAGGTGTATCAACCAAGTTGACCAGATAAGCCTCTTCGCCAGTTCCATGCACGAACGATATGTTAGCCGTTTTTATCGTAATCCCACGTCTCTGCTCCTCTTCCAGATAATCCAACACCCGAGCCGAACCCGCCACTTGAGGCGCCAAAAGCCCAGCTTCAACAAGCAACGAGTCGGTCAACGTTGTCTTTCCATGATCGATATGGGCAATTACACCAACGTTACGAATGCGCTCCTTCCTGCTCATGAGCTTGATGATTTCAGCAGTCTGTCGAAACCTCGGCATCACTCAACCCGCGTATTCTATCTTCTTCAACCGCTGTAGATTGTTTAAGAGTTCTAGAACATTTATCTTGCGCGCACCAGTCAACATTCTCATACTATTCTTCCTACTCGGCACAGCATCCATCTTGGTGGGAAAGTCAATTGCCCTCCTAATACACCGCAAACGAAACAAAGAGCAACAACCGCCAACCGCATCAGACAAGCATGGAAGCAGTTGAGTCATGCTCCTTTTTCCATTGCTTCCTCCCTCATTTCCACAGGCAGTTTCTCTATCGCATACCTAAGTGCCGTTCTCGGCATCTCTCTTCTATGCTTCATAACATAATCAAACACTTCTCGCGGATACTTGTTGCTCGCTTCTTTAAGCATCCACCCATAGCCCTTCTGCACCATCACATCCTCATCCAGTAGAAGCCTGTCCGCTATCTCGAAAACCTCTTCCAAATGCTGTTTCCTCCTAACCGAATAAATCAACACAACGGCACTGGCACGCCTCAACCACCGATTCTCCGACTTCGCCCACTCTTTCACGTTCGGAACGAACTGCGGAAACTGAAAAACAAACGCGCCAGACGCATGAGTACATAAATCATCACAACCACCCCACCCATGCACATGCCGCTTCAACCATCGTTCAAAAACACAAAAATCATTTGGGTCAAAACTTTTCTTGACTCTGAAAGCCCAGTCAAAAGAAATCGTCCTCTCTTCAATGTAACCCGAACTCAACAATTCCTCACAAAACCCAAAAATCTCTCGCTTACCACGCTTCCTCACTTTCTGATAATACTTTGAAGCAACCTTCCTGACAAGAGGAGTTGTGACCCCGTACAGCTTCGGGTCCCCATGATAGTGCTTCTCCCAGGCGATGCTCTTCCTTAACACGTGAGGATCAACGAACCTTCGCAACTCTCTCCTGATCTCCTCAACAAGCATAGTGGACCACTTCCAGAACAAGTACTCAGTAAACGGCCAGAATCTTCCCAAAATACAAAGTATGATAGTTGCCTTTCGGATAAAACAACTTCTTCACATCAGCCGGAACTAAATCCCGCTTGACCTTAAGCTTATGCACGACTTTGCACTCGTAATGAACCTTACACTCTTTAATCACAGGAACCTTCACCTTCTTGCCCTCCATCAACGTCAAATTACACTTCTTGAACTTGTCATGTCTACGGCCGCTAACCTCACCACAATAACTGACAGCCTTCTCCATTCCCTCAACGGGAACATTAACCGTGAACTCACCAGATTCCTCTATAAACTCGTGCGTAAACCGCGAGGGACGGACAGCAACAAGAAAAACAGGCTTACCCCACAAAACACCAACAAAACCCCAACCAATAGCCATAACATTGCACGTGCCACTCTTCTTCGCACCAACCAACAACAAACCAGGATCCTCAAGCTTCTGCAAAGTCTCAACAACAAACTCATCAAACACAGGCTTCATATCAAACACACCAATCAATAACACATCATTCCTCTAAATGATTTCCCATCAAGTCTGCTCAAACACTAATTTCTAAAAGGACTTCTTCATAAATTTTATATAAACCTACTTGATTCGACCTAGCAGCTACAACTTTTTCCGCAACGTCGTTTTGTTGTTGGGGTAAAGTTTTATCCCAAACCCAAACCCAAAAACATTTTTTTCCTAACTCACTCTCACTCACACTCTCTCTCCTTCACAACTGCACCGCTCATGTAGCACACATAGCACGTGTAGCGTGTATATCACACAACATACAACTAGATTTCTGAAAGATAGCGCACGCGAACTACTCTCTTTCAGTTTTTTGAGCCAGTTTTTGTTTGCGGAAGCGCGCGCGGCGATCGAAGACGCTCAAAGCGTGGCGCGGGCATGCCTCAGACACACTCGTCTCAGGATGCTTGGACAACAGCTTTTGCTTTCTCTAGGAACTTCTCCTTTCTTTTCTTGTGTTCTTTCACAAATCTCAATACACAATCGATGACTTGTTCTTTATGCTCTCCACACAAGAGCTTCCCAGTCTTGCATGCATCGTATGTTTTCCTGATTGCATCATCGTCTTCAACAAAGTGAAAGAGACAGATTTCATAGACCGGACAGATTTCTGGAACTCCGCCGAGTTCGCGTTGCTCCCTGACGCTGGGTCTTCCGCCAGTGAAAGCGTTAGAAACTTTCTCCGCGATCGCTTCTGGCTTTTCATTTAGGGTAAAATAGTTTCTCAGCCTTTTGGCCATTTTCGGCGAACCGTCCAACCCTTTGATGAGTTTGTGGTAGGTTGAGGATGGCGGAACAAATCCGTACTTCCTACTGAATACGCGACTCAGGTCTCGGGTGAAACGAAGGTGCGGGTCCTGGTCAACTCCTACGGGGACCACCGTGGGCTTAGGCCCCCCGAAGTCTTCAAGCTGAGGCAACAGAATGTCTCCGGCTTGAATTAGTGCTGACAAATACAGACCGATTCGCCGTTCACCATAAACGGCTTTCATAGTGGCCAACGTCACCGGCCTTCCAAGGAGTATGGCCAGATCCTTGACTCTGAGTTCCTTAGATTGGCGGTATACATAGGTCTTCTTTGGGTCCAACCCCAGAGCGAGCATGTCAGCAAGATTATCGACCGCATTTTTTGCGCTTTTGTCGAAAGGGATTCTGTTGTCTTCGTAGGCCTCTATGTCAGCGATGCAGTAGAATGTTTGAGCACCATGTTTCTGAAAATAGATGATTTCCATGCCGGTCATCAGTGTGCCCAGATGAAATTCCCCTGTAGGTTTTATGCCGCTCAAGACTGCAAATCCCCCATGGGTTTGCATGACTTCTAGTATTCTGCCAAAGTCTCTGTGTCCGAATACTATTCCGCGCCGCATGTACAACGATGGTTCCGAGAGTCGCGACAGAAGCGGGCTGAAAGGTTCGATGCCAAATTCCTCATAAAGTCGGTGATAGTCATCCACCGAGCTTGTGCCGAACGGGTTGATCTCTTTTCTAGAAACAGGTGACAAGATGAACTCCTCCTGTAATTGAGAGGCCGCCGAAGATTGGAAAGCTCGCTAAGAAAGATGAGAAATCGTTGATTGGGACTAAGGCCAGTCCAAGGCATTCCCCATGCATATCAAGCCAGAATCAGACTTTAAGCTTTTCTGAAACGCACGATAGCGCGCGCGTTAGTTCACTTAGACTCATTTGGGAATAGGAGAATCCCCCATGGTCTCTTAAATACTTGTTCATTGTTTCCTTTTTTAGCGCGCGCTAAAGAATTCTGTTTGCGGAAGATATCTATTCGGCGGTAGTGCTTAGTCTCAAATCAGATGAGCGATTCTTGGTTTCCATGATTCCCTTTCATTCCTTAGAAACATTGCCAACAGCAAGGCTTCCTCATTAATCAGAGTCTCCAGCTCTTGATTCATTCCCATCCGTATTCTGGGAACTCTGACTTTGCTCTGAAAATACTCATTTAGGGTTTTGACAAAATCGGGCGTTTTGGAATCGTTCAGATATTCTCTTTTGCCCTTCCGCTTCGTCGAGAAGTTTTCTGATTTTAAGGTGAAATCCTTTCTGCGCAGATTTCTGCAATACTGAATGATGAAATCGCCGATAAGAAAGCGATAGAGCTCCTGAAAATCACATATCAAACTGGGTTTTCCTTTTGCTGTGCTGTGCAAGAAACCAAGATAGGGTTCGAGTTTAGCTTTGATCAAAGCGTGTTGAACTTTCCAAGACAGAATCTCATAAGCTAGGTTGAAGATGTTGTTGGTACCGTCATATGCTTTGAACGTTTTTCTGCGCTCAGGTCTTAATGCGTCAGGTAGCAGACTGAAAATCTGACTGAAGTACCTGTCTGAGCAATGGCCTTCAATTGCCATCAGCTTTCTTCTAAACGTAGGCATATCGCCAGCTTTGAGGTCGTTCACGCTCTTGACAACTAAGAAATCATGATGTTTCAAACCATATTTGCTCAACACCTCATTCTGTCCTTCAATCTTTCCCAGAACAAGCTGTTTGGCAATGTATGTTCCTTTTTCATTGCTCAAAGCTTCATACTGACAAATCCTTGTTTCAACGTGGCTGTCATCGTCTAAGCTTTTCAATACTGCTACGGGATTGCCTTTCTGTGTCAATATCAAAAGGTCTATTCCCCAGAAACCAAGTGAAGCTAAAGCACCTGAGCTAACACTGTTTCCGCTTTTGACTTGAACCTCAGCTATTTCATTCTCAAACAAAGGATACCTCTCTGTCATTCCGTTTCTGTCTCTAACAACAAAGCAACCTTCTTCCATTCCCAAATATGAACCGAAGCCTTGTAGAGCTATCTTTACGGTTTTAGTCTTCAATATGTCCTTCTCCATTGATAATAAGCTGAAATCTGTTTAATATATTCAAGTGGAACAGTGTTCTAGTGTTATTTTGATGAGTGCTAAGATGGGAGCGCGCGCTTCTAGTGGTTGGTGTCCTGCACGAGCTCCATCTGCATAAAATCGATCGTAGTAGAGGTTTGTCCACCCGTCTGAGAGGAAATGTTTTCTTGAAAGCTGGAATCGATTAAGCGGCAGGTTCCATACTCCAAGTATTCGTGGCCGATAAAGATCGCTTGAAACGCCAGCGACGCTGAGCTCATGCTGCCTGAAACGTCTAGGCTGAAAACCCTGTACGTGCCCGCGGGTACCGTGATGTTCTGGATGCTGCCAAACGTGAACGTCATGTTTCCTGTCAGCGCGGGCAAGCTACCAAAGCTTAAGTTGCCAGACTCGCCGATTGGAAACTGCCAGGCTTCTCCGACTTTGGCCTCATCTTTCTGGAAAAACTTGATGGGCGAACCGAAGCTGGTAAGCATAGAGTTAAACGGGACGGAAGGCTCAGAGAGAATCGTCCCGTATCCTGTCTTGTTAATCTTCTCCATGAAAGTGAAGGAAATCGATGAGCCTGCAAGCTGCATGCTTGCGGTTTCGTTGATGGTGTAGTTTTCTCCGTCGAAGCTGATGACGTCCATGCTGATGGTTCCTGTTTGAGTCGCAGACTGGTTTTGGGTCGCAGACTGGTTTTGAGTTAGTAGAATCACAGTTGTTGTGGTGTTGTATATCATGTAGTCTCCAACAGTGTAGCCACAGCTCAACGGTATGGTTGTCTCGTTGAGAAACTCGTTCATCTGTGTTTGCAGAGCCTGTGCCTGATTTTGTAGGCTCGCGACTTGAGTATTCAATGAGGAGATCGTTGAGTTAAGTGAGGCTATTTGGTTTTGAAGATTTGTGTTATTAGTGTTCAATTGAGACATTCTTAGGTTCAGCGAAGAAATCGTGTTATCTTTGTCGCTTATCATTGGTATGACATACGTAACTGCTCCGACTAAACCGACCACCACTAAAACGATACAGATTATTCCGAGTGCGACAGCGAAACTTCTTCTAACCATTTTCTTATCACTCATCTTTAAACCTCTAGTTTGTCTTGTCTTGCTGTGCAAATTTAAGATTTCTGTCTGTCTGTTTGTGTGATATATGTGTGATAGCGCGCGCTAAACAATCTTTCAGTAAGAAAAACCCTAACGCGCGCGCAAAACCTATTAGACATCTATCCCGAAAGCGCGTTTTACGAACTCTTGAAGCATGACTCTAACGCGTGGCCGCTTCTGTATCAATGAAAACAGCGTAAACTCGTCTATTCGATCTAGATCTATGCCTTCAGAAAGTAAGTTTCTTGTTTCATCTACGAATATTTTGAGAACGCCAGGTTGACCTTTCAACTGTTCTATTGTTTTGAGAAAATCCTTTTTTGATTCTGCTAGCGCGCGCGCTTAACGCCTGAACTGGTATTCTTGCATCTCTCGGAAGAAATCGGGGAAATTGCTCGGCAACTTGTGAACAAGAACCTGCCAATGAGAAAATACGAAGAAGGCAACTTGAAAGAAGAGATTGCCCAGGGAATGCTCGATTTGCTTGTTCTTTCCGAGATTTTCAAGATGGATCTATCTGAGGCTCTCGATAGAAAGACAAATGAAATGACAAGAAAACGGTGACCCCTAAGTCAAAAAGCTTCTGAGGATTACCGCTCATTTTCTCACATGCAATATCGTGGTCACTATTCAATCCTTGGGGCAATAGAAGAGTGTTCCGTAAGTTTTAACTAATCGCACTGGCATAGTTAAGGTGGAGAAAGGAGTTTGCGAATCAAGGCTACGGTTTTCCTGACTCTGGTTTTTGTGCTGTCAATATCACCATTCACCGTAGCCGGCAAGCTAGAAGCAATACCGCCGGTGTTGGCTCGCAAACCAGATATTGTAGCAGCCCCACGAGGGATAGTCGAGGGCTTCAGCGCCGGTGACCCCACTTTTCCATGGGTGGGAGTCCACGTTAGTGTTTACCGTGGCAGGACAGTTGCATATGTTAACTACTCGGACTATTTCTACGTGGCGCATGGGTGGGTGGAAGAGGGCAATTGGAGTACTTTAGACGCAGACGCCCAAAATGCATTCCTAGACCCCTTACAAACCAACTTCACTCTAGAGACAAATGCCACGCGTTTTCAAAACCCATCTTTGACCCAGTATACTTTATAACGGCACGGCAGACGCGATGACCAGCTTTTTTTGGTTTCAGTTCCTCCCTGGCGATCTTGCCCCTGGCGCCTACTCATTCACCGGCAGATGGTCTATGGCTGCGGCGGCTAACCCACCGAACAATACCGCGGATTACTTTGAAAACACGATTACACTTTTCGTAAATCAATTCCTTCTCAATTCCCAAACGTTCGTTTCCTGTTCACCCGACCTTGTCTCCGTGGGCTGGCCAGTCAGCTGTACCGCCACTGTGTCTGGATTCACACCGACCGGCACTGTTACTTGGAGTACGAGTAGCATCGCAGGCTCCTTCAACCAGTCCGTCTGCACACTGTCCAACGGGAGCTGCTCGACCACGTACACCGAGAACACCTCTGGTTCTGTAGCTATCACAGCTAGCTATGGTGGTGATTCAAACAACACCCCAAGCAGCGGAACCTTCACTTTGACGGTAATGCCAAGCGGACCGGTTTACTACAGCAACAACTATGCGAGCGTTCAAGCCGCGATTGACGCGGCTCCTACTGGAGCAACGGTCATAGTCACGGCAGGTTTCTACAACGAGTCGCTCATCGTCAACAAGCCTTTGACGATCATAGGTGAAAAAGATCCGCCTCTCTTTAGTGGGGGTGGTTCTGGGGTTGCTATCAAATTGTTGGCTGGGGCATCGGGGTCTATCGTCTCAGGGATCATGATGACTGCTTGGGACGTGGGCATCCTCGTCGACGATGCCAGTGGCTGCAGGATCTACGATAACATAATGTCGTTAATGAAGAGCAATGGAGTCGTCCTTCAAGGCGCTAACGCTGTTAACAACCTGGTTTGCGGCAACATATTCCAGCAAGACAACGTTGCCGTCGACCTCACCGCTTCGGCATCCAACATCACCGTTTCCCAGAACATCGTCAGCCTCAGCACCACCGGCCTCAAAGTAGAGGCCAGTGGAAGCACGATATGCGCAAACATACTGTCGCAGAATCAGGTGGGAATCAACATAACAAACTCCAACAACAACGTGATTTTCCACAACACCTTCGCCGACAACACCGTTCAGGCGTCGATTTCGAATTCGGCTGGAAACGTATGGGACGACGGTTACCCCTCGGGCGGAAACTACTGGAGCGGCTTCACCGGCCCAGACGTGAAGAGCGGAGCAAACCAGGATCAGCCCGGCAGCGACGACATCATTGACACGCCGTACACCGTTGCCACAGGCAGCGTGGACAGGTACCCATTGGTGCATGGTGCACATGACATCGGGGTGACGAGTGTCAGCACCTCCAAGACCGTTGTGGGTAAAGGCTACGTTTTACGCGTGGAATTAAGGGTCTTGAACTATGGCATGTACGATGAGAAATGTCCTCTGACTATGTACGCCAACACGTCTACGGCGGCTTCGCAGAACGTTGCGTTGACGAAGGAAAGCTTCATGGTTGTCGCGTTATCCTGGAATACGAGCGGTTTTGCCTACGGCAACTACACGATGAGCGCGTATTCGCAGCCGGTTCAGGGCGAAGTGAACACAGCTAACAACCTATACTTCGGGGGAAGGGTGGTGGTGGCTGTTCCAGGAGACATCAAGGGAGACGGCGTCGTGGACATATATGATGCAATAATGCTCGCGGGGGCGTATAATTCTAAGCCAGGCGATTCGAACTGGAACTCCAACGCAGACATAAACGGCGACAACATCGTCGACATCTACGACGCAATAACATTAGCAGGCAACTACGGAAAAACAGCCTGATTACTTCCCGCTATGTCTACTCATTTATTCAGTTGTTGACTTCGTACCGGCACTCAGTGCGCGGGGACGCTTTTACCTTGCGTGGCATTCTGGTGGGAGCAGTCCACGCATATTCTTAAGAATATGACGGCTATTTACACTGCCCAAGGACCATGAGCGCGCGGAGTAAGGCGAAAAAGTGGGATGAGAACACCTTTCGATTGGGTTTTGAACTTCGTGAGGAGACAGACGAAAAACTATCGTGTTCTGCTGGTCAGAAAACTCGTATACAATCTATTTGGAAGGCTGAGCAATCAGTACACTTCGCTCTACGCAGTGTCTCTGGGAGTGGACATGATTGGCTTGGGAACGTTGACCAGCGTGGGAAGTGCAGTCAGCACGATCTTGTCACTACCGGTTGGTAGGCTAGTGGACAGGTACAGCCTGAGGAAAATGATGCTCTTCGCGATGATTCTGGAAATTCTGGTACCCTTCACCTACGCCTTAGCGTGGAACTGGATACTGCTTATACCCGCCTTGATATTCGTTCAACTCTCAGGTTACCGTTCTATCGCAGTTGCCGTTGAGAGCGTTTACATCGCAAGCTCGGTCAGAAACGAGGACAGGGCAAGCGGCTTCGGAGTCGCTACGGTCTTGGCCACGATCGGAGGAACACTGGCGCCAATATTAGCAGCCTACCTGGTCATCACTTTCGGCGGAATCAACACAGCCGGAATACGGCCTCTCTTCATTATCCAATTGGCCGGTCTCATACCCCTTGCCATCGCCATATTCCTGAAGATTGCCGAAACAGGCAAGTCTAAACTTGGAACGGGAGAAGACACAAATGACTTCTTCAGAGATTTCCGGTCTTTGTTCGAGAACGCAAAAGGTTTGAAACGATTTATGTTCATGGAATGTCTGGGCGACTTTTCGATGGGAATGGTTTTTCCTTTCGCAATGATTTTCGCTGTGCAAGGAAAGAACGCAGATCCTCTGATCTTGGGGTATATGGGCATGGCGGCTACTCTTAGCAACATGATTTTCGCCATACCGATCGGCAGATTGGCCGATAGAATCGGCAGGAAAAAGACGCTGACTCTGATGCGCCCCATAATGTACGCTTCTTACCTGCTCATCGCCTTTGCTCCCGGCCCTTATTGGCTTATACTCGCTTGGGCCTTCGTTGGGTTCCCATGGGAGTGGATCGTCTGGAGCGCGATGAGCATGGAGATGGTGCCTGAAGACCAGAGAGGAAGATGGAGTGGAATGCTCATGCTGTTTGACAACATTGCGCTTATCCCGGCTCCGATAATAGGAGGGATACTGTATGAAACGGTTGGTCCAACTGTTCTGTTTGTCCTGCCGGTCGTGATAGACTTGTTCCTGAGAATTCCCATCCTCTTAACTACTCACGAAACTCTGAGACGATCTTAGAAGCGCGCTACCATACTTTTGTGTAACAATTGAATTTTAATTGGACTTTTGCAGATGTTCAAAGAACCATCAAATGTAACAAATCGAATTGCGCGCGCTAAACCCAAACGTTATGCCGTCGTCTCATTTCGGTCAATTGAGCGGCTCGACAAGCCTATATTCGCCCGACCGACATTCGTAATTGGTGTTAAAAATGGGCGAGAACGGTCTTGCTCGAAGAAACGTCGTCATCGTGCTTGGAACAGTCTGCATTGTCTTGGCGGTCGGGTTGGTAGGCACGTTAGCCTTCTACACGTCGATCATTAGCGACGAGAACAACAAGATTTCCGCACTGAACTCTCAGATTTCCCAGTTGGAATTTAACGTCACACATCTGCAAGACCAATTGAATGGGCTTTTGAATGTGACGGTAATTCCCATAGGAATAATCACGAGCGACCTTTCTATTTGGGTGAATAGGACAGTCATAGTTGAAGGTAATCTCAGCAGACTTTTCTTCCCCGTGGTTAAATATTCACCTTGGAGCTACCTACTCAGTTCTGGCGGTCAAACGGTCGGAGTGTCCTTGAGTGCCAACGTGAATACGAGCGCGAGTTTCTGGAGTCAGGTGCATAATGCCTCTGCATCTGTAAGGATTTACGGAGTGGTCGAAAAAGGCGAAATCATGTATACACACGGTATCCTCCCCTCAGAGGTCACCTACTACATCGAAGCCGAAATAGTCGAGCCACTTTAGCGAACACCTGAAGTACCCCTTTGGGCAACATGATACCCCTCGGTGCGCGCTAGGGGGCTCAAGCCCGTTACGTCATCATTGACTATGACACGCTAAATCCCTTATTCTTCCAGTCTTTTCGAGATAGCTAGGTGCGCGTGTGTGTGTGGGTTTGGGGGTAAAGTTTTATCCCAAACCCAAAGGCAGTAGCCCACCTGTGTTTGGTCAATACTGTCATTCTTTCAGTGATGTATCCTCGGCAGAACACCTCTTCGAAGAAAGTCCCTGTCAAGAAGAGACCAAAGAGAGTGGCAATTCTGAAGCGCACTATCAACCGAACAGAAATATTATAAGACACTGCACTGAAAAGACCCAATATGATCTCGGTACTCGCGTCTCTGTTTTCAAACGGAATCGACCTGCTAACTTTACTGGAAATAGCGGTGGTGTTGGTAATCGTGTGGATCTTGGTTTCAATACCGGCATACGTCGCTGGCAAAGTCGTCGCTAAGGGAAATGCGACTTTTGGCAGGGCGATGGCTGCCACATTATTGGGTCCCATCGTGTATGTGATAGTGTTAGTGGTCGTTGACGCATTTCTAGGCGGGCTGTTGGGAACATCGGGTTACGTCGCTGGTTTTGTGCTGTCCTTCTTGGCTTGGATTGGGGTGTACAAGGCCACCTTCAAGACGGGGTGGTTAGGAGCCTTTGCAATAGCCATACTGGCCCTAATCGTGTTCGTAATCTTCTTGTTCATAGTAGCCCTGCTGTTCGGTCTCCCCGCCTTCCTACAGCAAGAAACCGGAATCAGCGCACTTCGTCAATTCGCTGAGCACACTTGAGAGTAATATCCACTTTTTGCATCGTCAAATTGCTCAATAGGTGTGTACGCAACAAAAACCGCCTTTTGGAAAGTCACTTTCGTTTCCTTCTTCTAATCAGGAATATTCCGTATGCACGTGAGAATCCCCCAATGGAATCAGCGCGCGCAAAAATCAACATTCAGAGCAGCAAAACGGCACAGCAAACCCCACGAAAAGACCTGGACAAAGACTCGCGACAGGACTTCACGTGCTGAAAACCTAGGGGGGAGGGGGTAGGTCATTTTTGGCTGTTTTTCAATCAAAAACCATGTTGAACAGTCCATAGTGTAGTCCTACCTTCTATGCTGGCAACATCGCCCGAAACTTTCGGGCGTTGGGTCATACAAAACTTAAATCACGCATACCGCAACAAGAAGCACAACAGAAAAAACCCAAAAAAAAGAACGGACAAAAAATGCCGATTCTAACCCTTGACAAACTAACAGAAGAACCATACACAACAATCATATGCTACCCAAGAGGCAACAAAAAAGAACTCAAAAAACGTCTAAACGAACTCCGAAAACTCGGAATAACCGCCCTAGAATTCACAGGACAAAAACAAATACTCAACACACAAGTTCTAGGCAAAGGCTGCGTCGGCATCGTCACAATCGCTCACAGAAAAGGCGAAAAAACCGCCCTGAAAATACGAAGAACAGACGCCGATCGAGAAAGCATGCTGAGAGAAGCAAAACTGCTCAAAAAAGCAAACAAAGCAGATGTCGGCCCAGAGCTCATGGACGTCAGCAAAAACTTCTTAATCATGCAGTTCATCGAAGGCGAACTGCTCCCAAAATGGCTTGAAAAACGAGTAAACAAAACACGAGCAAAAAGAGTTTTACGAGACATCCTGGAACAATGTTGGAGACTCGACAAAACGCATCTAGATCATGGCGAACTTAGCCATGCACCAAAACACATAATCATAGACAAAGAAGACAAACCAGTAATAGTTGATTTTGAAACAGCCAGCGTAAACCGCAGACCATCAAACGTCACGTCGATCTGCCAGTTCTTATTCATCAGCAAAGCTGTACCCAAACCAGCTGACAAACTCGACCCAACAGACAAGAGAAACCTCGTCAATGCACTAAAACGCTACAAAAACGATATGAACCATGAAAACTTCGCGAAAGCGCTAGAGTCCTGCGGCCTTCAGGCGATGTAACCTTTTGTTAACTGCACCCTGCGGTTCTCCTGGTCGAGATCCTCCATCTTCAGCTCAGCCACCAGCTGGGAAAGCTGAAGCCACGTTTCTACTTGCAACTGTCTCGCCACCCTTCTCTTATCATATATCAGGGGCACGTTGTCAACGAAGACCCAGCCGCAAGACTCGGCCATTCTCCCTTTCTCCACAAAAACTACGATGTCTCCAACATTTATAATCCAGTATGTAAAAACAAAATAGAAGAAGATTCTAGAAGGACATTCCACTCCCCTGCATAAACCAAGAGTTTCGGCACTGGTTGTGAAAAGATTTAAAAAACTATCAACCACTAACTAGCCTAACCTAAAAACGGTGAAAAACATGGCAATAAAAAGGGAAGAAATGCAGGAGATAGTCAAAAAATACAAGGAACCAATCGGACTCAACCTCGGCTCACACTCAGCATTAGACGCGTGGCAAGGACAGCGCAACTATGGAATAAGAAGCATAATCTACACAACCCCTGGAAGGGCAAGGATATACCTCCAAAACCCAATGGTCGGAAAACCACTAGAAACCGTCGAAGACCTGCCTGGCCTTGTCAAACGTGACTTGCGCGTTGTCAACGACCCCAAAGACATCAAGAAAAACGGAGACTGGAGAGGCGTCATACTCATACTCGACAACTACTCCGACATAGTCAAATACGCTGACGAACTTGTGGACCTGGAATGCATGCAGATCACAAACAGAGCCTTCGCCGTCTACATAGGCGGAGACGAATACTGCAGCGTCATAGAAAACAAATACGCCGTGCCTATACTTGGCTCAAGAAACCTGCTGAAAATTGAGAACAGAGGCGAACTTGAAAAAGATTACTACTGGTTCGCGGAAAAAGCAGGCATCCCGACACCGAAGTCCTACAAGTACAAGGCCACCAAAAGTGGAATAGAATTCAAAGAACCAATCGACGAACCGATGATTCTCAAGGCTGAACACGCACACAGAGCCTTCGAGAGAGAGTTTATCTTCGCAGCCGACTCGAGCGACTTGGAAGAAAAAGTTGCTAGAGAATTCAAAGCTGGAAACCTCAGCCAAGAAGCTTTAGAAAGCGGACGCGTTGAACAAATCGTTCTCGGACCGCACGCGAACTTCAACTTCTTCTTCTCGCCCCTAGACGCCAAAAGCGATTGGGGAGACGTTGACAAATGGTTTTCAAAGCTCTACAACGTGAACATGGAAGAAGCACGAATATGCTTGGCCAACCAATTCCTTTCCATAGACGAGCGAAGAGAAACTATCCTCGACGGATTAAAAAGACTTCCAACCGACGTTCAAGAGAAAATTAAAAGAGTTCCTTCATTCGAAGTTACCGCCCACGCCATACTGAGCCTAAGAGAATCCTTACTGAAGGACGTGCACCGTTACGCAGACAGGTTTCTGCTCGCATGCAGAGAGTATGCGGCTCCAGGAATCGTAGGCGCATGGTGTCTTCAGACTCTGATTACGTGGGATCGCGTTTCAAAATACGAACTGAAACCAACGGTCAAACTGGACTTCACTGGGGGTGCTGAAGCGAAGAAGGCGATAGACTATGGACTTTATGACATGCATGGCGAAAAAGACCCGTACATGCATATTCCTGTGACGCAGGACGTGGCGCTTCGGCATGGCGGGGGAACAAACGTTCACATGGGCCTAGGTGCACAGTACGCGAACGCAAAGTACAAGAAGCGAATGAGCACGGGCGACCGCATAGCCTTGGAAATCAAAAGAGCGCTGAAAGCAAAACAGCTGCACGAGCTTGTTACCTAAGCAGTCTCCATATAATCCCTATATTTTTTGACGGCTTCCGCAAGGCTTGGTGCATCGAACATTTTTCGTTCTGTCACCTCGTTTGAGGCTGCCATATACATCTCGCTGATCACTGCCTTCAAAGTTGGATCCAGCTTCGGCGGCTTTGAGCGGCAGAGTGTTTGCCAATCTTTGATCCCGTTCTCTTCAGCCTTTTTCTTCGCTTCTTCAACATCTCTGAACCAACCGGTTTTTCGGTAGTACTGTCTTGCTATTTCTTTGCTTACGTGTAATTCTTCATAGGTGAACCTGCACTCGTCAAGCGTGCCTACAACGTCGACAACCATAAGTTTCCTTTCAGGGTTGAAGGCTAATTCGATTTTTCCATCCTCGTTTTCCAAATCGGCTTTCAACGCGAGTTGGGTTATCATTTTGTTGACTTTTAGGAGCAGTTCTTTGACTTTTTCAACTTCTTCAGTTGTTAGACTGGCGATTTCGTGTGCCTCTTTCCAAGTGAGGTAGCGATCCTTCTCTTCGAGTTTGGTGCTCACGTCGAATAGAGGTTTTGAAAGCCTTTCGCCGGGCTTGGGATAATGAGTCAAACCAAGTTCTTCGATGTTTATTTGCCCCTGTTCCAAGCGTTTGAATACGGATGATCCTTCTGGCAAGCCGTTTCGGTATATGATTTCAAGTGGGATCAGGCAGTTTTTCAGGTTGGACGTGTAAGCGCTGTAGTCGTAGCGTAGTTTTCCATCTTTGACTTTTGCGTTAGGTTTGTAAACGTTTACCAGGTCTATTTCCATCATGCTTGCAGGCTTGACCAGCTCTTCAAACTTGACGACTTGGCCTTTTTCGTCGACTAGACCTCTGTAGTGGGTTTTGACGCCTCTTTCTTCGAGCCTTTCGAAGCAGTAGGCGCCCATGAGACATAGAGCTGCTCCTTTGCTGTCTATTTGGTCAGGCATTTCGCCCCAATCGAAAACTGAATATCGATCGGAGAAGTGGAAGCGTCCGATTCCCATTGCGTCTCGAGTTGGTTTCTTCAACGTTTCTAGGTCTTTGACACTGCCCATGGTCTTGCCCTACTTCAACTTTTTAGCCGATTCATCGGCTTTTTCAATTTCGCTCTTCTTAGCTTGCTGGTACTCTTGTATGCGTTTTTCCAGCTCTTTGTCCTCAACAGCAAGGATCTTCGCAACTGCAAGCGCGGCTCCTTCAGGCTCAATCGTTACGAGAGAGGCGACTCCGCTTGGAACTCTCAGCGATGAGTAAATGTCTGTACCAGCGAATTTGTCTGAGTAGGGTGGGCAGGCGATGACTGGTTTTGTAGTGTTGGCGTCAACGAAAGCGCTGAGAGCGTTCGATCTTCCTGCAACTGTAATGTAGACGACTTTTTCTTTCTCATATTCTTTGAGGGTTTTGAGGACTTTTTCAGGGGTTTTGTGGGCCGAACCTACCCGGAATGAATAGTCTAGGCCTAGGGTTTTGAGTGATTTGGCGATTTCACGGCAAAATTCCAGATCCCTCTCTGAACCCATGAGTATGATGATTTTGCCCTTCATTTTTCCACGCAGTGATTATGTGGTAGAAGGTTTTACATACTAATTAGTTTTTAATTCTGACTCAGAAATGTGCTGACGCTGCTTCCTTCTCCATTTCATGAATATGAAAGTCAGCGCAACCGTCAACGTTCCTGCGACAAAGCCAAGCACAAATATCATGAGCCCAAGCGTTGCCAAGTCAGATGAAACGTGTACAACAGTAAAAGCCAACATTCCCGTCAAAAAACCTGCAATGAATATGGCGAACCCAAGAATCAAGAAACCACTCAAGAAACCCTTTTCTAAACTCATTGCTTGTGACCTCAGACT
>Ga0315280_10000617_pt1 | contig 66026 bp, 101 predicted proteins | sample YL17G06_40_MG_FD_203697 | JGI IMG/M metagenome (GOLD analysis project Ga0315280, IMG submission 203697) | Sediment microbial communities from Yellowstone Lake, YNP, Wyoming, USA - YL17G06_40 | ecosystem: Environmental > Aquatic > Freshwater > Lake > Sediment | place: USA: Wyoming | collected... | reverse complement strand
TTTTTGGGGGATTTTATGTTATGTGCATATATGAGGGAAAAACATAAAGGCTTTTATACGTTGTATTGTTTAATGGGTGTTTGTCAAACAAACACACAAAAAATGAAAATAATGAAAAGCGGTGTGTGCGAGTTTGGCAGCATAAACAGCTAAACCAAAACGACGATCACAAGGCAGAAAAACAAAAATGAGGCAACGGGGGAGAACTCCCGACGCGAGAGACCGCAAGTGCGGTATGAAGGTTGCCTTGAACAATGCTGACAAAAGGCGGGTTTGTGGTTATGCGGCCAGAATAGGAAGGTCCCCCCCGCTAGTTACGGCATAACTGGCGGAGAGCCGAGTAAGACCCGACGGCCTTAGGCCGTGTGCGATACATCAAGTGGGCGATAGTGCGAAAAAGGCGGTTTGGCTACCGCCTGGGGAATACTGAGCCGTGAAAGTCGGTCAGTGAAAGATGTGCGAATACAGATCGGTTATGCGATGTTGCTGTGTGATCTAGGCGAGCCTCTTTCGAGGTGCTGCTACACCCTGGTAGCTCAAATCGCCTCCCTCAGCGAGGGGACGCAACACAGCTCCAATTAGAACGCTCTAGGCTGTCTAGAGGCGGCAAGAGATGGTATTTCCAGAAGCGGCATCCCAGCTCCCCGAATTGAAGGGGATTCGCCGTCCACAGGGCTTAGAGTAGTGCGATAAGACCAAAGGGAAATTGGAGAGGATATGATCCAGCAGCTACCGCATAATCAATACTTTCAAGGGTGGGTTCTTTCCGTTTTCCTTCCTCTCTCTTTCTCCCTCCCCCACCTATGAGGGTGTGTAAAATGAAGTGTATTCTACAAGAGCCTAGATTCGATGACTATGCAGTAGCAGAATTAAGAATCAAAGACCCTGAGAAGTACGTCTGGAGCACAAGAGACGGAGACGGCATTTGGGGAACCACGGTTAGTGACTATGAAGAGCTAGAGAAGATAGTCGGAAAGGAAACCGTGAACAAGTGGGCTAGTGCTGAATATGAGAACATGGAAATTGAAGTTCCAGACTCTTATTGGGAAGAGTCTAAAGGCTATGAAGTAAGACGGCATATCAAATTCAACGGTGAAGTCGAGGTAGTAGAGATTCCCTTAAGCATGGATAGTGTCGTTACTGTTCCTTGCCCATATTGCCAATATCCTAGAGACGTTGAACCTGATGCAAACTATAAAGTCAAATGTGAAGGTTGTGGCAATCCGTATGAAGTCGCTAGCCTAATCTAACCTCTTTCCTTTTTCTGTTAAATACACTTAACCGCAAGGGTGTTAAAGCATGGATCAACCTTGTGATTACGACACTTCAAGAGGATACTCTCCAAGCGAAGGGCTAGGCTGTTTCAAGGGCATAGCGAAACATAAAGTAGTAATTACCTATTCGCCCTCTACGGAAACAGACACACTAAAGCTATGTGACGAATGCCTTAAACGACTTCGACATCTGGCCAGAAAACAGAAGTATCACATAAAAACCGATATTCTCCTGCCTCCGAACCTAGATCAAACCGAGGAATATTTCAGCAGACGCTATCCTCTGATGTTCCCTCGCTAATCATTCCTTCTTTTTCTCTAGGGTGTGCAACATGAAAGCGGTTAAAAAGCTGTATGTCGAAACGGTTTCCTACAAACCAATTGATTTCGACTTTAGCAAAGGCTACGCGGAACAATGGGACATAGCAATAGAGCTGACAGAAGAGGAACAGGAGAACGAAGAGTTTGCGCCTATGATGAACTATATGTATCCTCTCCCTAAGGAATTTGATCGGGACATGGAAACACTGTTCGGGGAGTCTTGGAGATCACGGATAAAGAAGGTTCTCGAAAACACAACAATAGTCTATTTTGAGGAAAGCGGAGAATACTTCATGGCTCTGACAGGCGGAGGAATGGATCTCTCCTGGGAAATATGCGAGAGCTATGTCGGTCTTGGATACTTGCCCCCTCTTCACTTTTGCGATTTGCCGAACATGGCAGGCATAGACTTCAAGCGAGCAAAGATAAGGCGAGTATTGGCAGCTTGTAAGAGAAGCGCAAGAGTAAGCAGAGGTTGGGCCAATCAGACGCTAAAGCATTTGAAAGACCTGCACAGCTATTCGACAAATAAAGCCTAAAAATCCCTTTTCTTTTTTCTAAGGGTGCGGTTAAAGACAGTTATCCGCAAGGGTGTTCTAAATGGAAAAGCTGAAAGGCAGAAACACACCACTATATTTGACGACAACGGCAAAATGTGATCTGACCAAGTTTCCAATTAGGATTAAGTTAGCTACACCAAAAGCTCTGTTTAACGCTCTCAACGAAAAGTACATTGAAACTGAAAAAGTGATAGTGGAGTTTGAAGAGGAGAAAGACTAGCCTCTCCCTTTTTTTCGTTTAATAGAAATTATCCGCTAAGGGTGAAATAATGAACTCTATGTCTGAAACATTGAAAGCTTGGATGCGCGTAGTTTTCTTAATAGGTCTGGAGCTTTTCATAGACGCAACTGTAACTCCTGGGGATCAACCATTAGAGACTGCAATAGGTGCGATTCTATCAACTATCGGAATTTACCTTGGCTGGTTTGATTTCAAAGACCCTAAATAAATCTCGTTTCCCCTTTTTTACGCTTAAGTAGCATTAACGGCAAGGGTGAAAGAATGCGGACAATACGGGTTAGAAACGCATCCATCCTTGCTAATCTCAATGGACGAGAAATTGATTTCGAAATCAGAACTACCAAAGATTCCGCTCAAGGTTTCGCTTTATTAGTGGATAATGTCACATGGCTAGAGATTGATGCTACTGAATCAGGCACATTATGCGATAGCAAGTTAGCACCTAACAGTCCACGCGAACCATTACTTAAACTCAAAATGATAAAGAGCAATGGATGCTTAGGAAAAGGAGAAACTGAGTTGCTAAAGCAACATCCATAACAACCCTTTTTTCTTTTCTATCCGTAAGGGTGTGTAACCTAATGAACCAACAAGTATGTTATGAAATAGTCGATCTGAACAAGAAACCAGAACCAAGACCAGAAACAGCTCTGGCAGTAACTCCACCGATCCCGATTGAGCAACCTAAAGAGCCTGAGCCAACTCCGCAAGAAATCAAGCCAAACGAGACAGAACCCAAACCGCCAGAACGCAAAGAACTTCATGGCTACATAGTAATGAGAGACGCGCTACAAGTAAAAAACCTCTTCAAACTCATAGAGGTTCTAGTTGATGAGGCCACATTCAAGCTGACCCCTCAAGGACTAGCACTCAGAGCGATGGACCCTGCCCATGTAGCTATGATAGACATAGTAATTCCAAGAGAGAGTTGCGAAGAACACTTGTGTACTGAAGAGATCAAGTTCAGCTTCAGCATTGAAAGATACTTGAACAAGACGCTCAAAAACATAACCAAAAACGACATGATTCGCCTTGACATACAAACGGGCATAATTGACAAAATGAACACACGATTAACCAGCAAAATCACAAGACAGTTTTCAATGCCACTCCTAGAAGTCTCTGAAGAAGAGATACCAGCACCAAAGATCAACTTCATGTACTCTGCAAGGCTTGTTTTGGAAAACGTGAACACGCTTTTCAAGGACCTAGAGGATCATGTTCGAATCATGGGAACCCAGGACGGCTTGACCTTCGAGCAAAAAGGCGATATCGAAACTTTCACGTCCACGCTTCAAAAAGGCGATGATACTATACTCAACATAGAAGCGAAGGAAGAGGCAAAAGCAACATATACAGTCTCATACTTGAAAGAGATCTTGAAAGCGTTGAGTCAATTGACCGACATCATAGAAGTCAGCTATAGTACCGATATGCCAATACGAGTAAGTGCGGAACTCAATCATCTTGGAACAGTCAACTTCTACGTGGCTCCAAGAATAGAAACAGACGACTAACCTTCCTTTTTCTTTTCGTTTAATATAGTTTATCCGTCAAGGGTGAATTCACGAACAAAGTTAAATTGGCTCTTGGGATACTCGTAGTAACAGCTCTCTTCGTATGGATAACCATTGAGGCTCTGAAACTCTGGCATATTCCCTAAACCTTTTTCTAAGGGTGAATATGTGCCAGAACCTACAGTTACGATATATGCGGTTCATGATAGAGACATTGACAAGTATTGGGATTCTCTCAAGCTACCTGATTCACAACCATGCTATGTCTGCAAAGAGCCTGTCACAAAGAAGAATGTTGCAGCATTCGTTCCTATTGATGGAAAGGTCGAAGTCATTTGCGATAAGCCTCTCTGCTTCTTCACTCTCCATTACATGAAGCACAAATAACCCCATTTTTCTAAGGGTGTGTGCGGGAATAGTCAATCCCTGACGGGACGAATTGATGTTAGACATTTCCCGCCAACCACTTATACCTATGCAAAACAGACTAGCTAAGGGTGAAACAGCTTGAGCAATCCTGAAAAGGTCGTCGCTGATGTTTGGGTCTATCTCAAATGCTCTAAGCCCAAACCAGCAGTCATATTGCGGAAGCAACATCGCACAGCACTTTACTGGCCTGACAAGGAAGGATTACCATACCGACACACGATAACCCTTAGAGAAGATTCTTGGAAGAAAATGAGTGAAGCCGAAAAGAAGTTAGTCACAATACATGAATCCATGCATGCCTGCGGAATACCACATCAACCAGGTCTCAGAACATCATTGTCCGAAGTTCCTCATATCATCTACAGAAATATCTATGGTGAAGATAAAGACTGGAAAGAATTTGAAGCAACAATGCATGAGACGATCAGGAAAATCCAAGAGAAGAAAGAAGGAGTACATCCCTAATCTTTTTCTATTTCGGTTATTAACAATAACCGCGTGAAGGGTGTTTCTATGGATGAAATGTCAAAAGACCAAAAATCCCTGCTTCTCTACTTCGAAACATGTTTGGTTGACAGCTTTGGGCGTGTTGAAGGACAGAAAATGAATAATCTGGATCTTAAACTCGCTGAAGAATTCGCAAAAAGCAATCTTATTGAGTTTGGGCGACTATCTTTTAAAGCAATTCAGAAACTACGTGGTGATCCGCGTGGTCATATCTATACACATTATGTTCGTTTTACAGACAAGGCTTGGGAATTAGCACACAAATTTAGGCGTGAGAGATCCGAGAGGATGATTGCCCAGAATAATGCGAAACTTCTAGCTGAACTACCATAACCTTTTTTCTTATTGTACGGTTAATCCCATTTAACAGCAAAGGGTGATAGAATATGGAATTACATGACCAAGAGCTTACTGGTGGAACATTAGTCTTAACGACTACCGAGGACAAGATCAAATCTTGTAAACTTTCGAAAGTAAACCTAGTAGTGAGAGTGCCTACAGTCTTTATACAAAACATAATAAAAACTCAGAAAACTATCGAAGGCGAAGGTATAAAAGTTGACCCAGAGAAGCCTCATGCAATAGTAGAGATTTCTATACTGGAAGACTGTCAATTACCGCCTGCGTACTATGAAAGAAACATTATTAAAGCATAATCCCCCTTTTTTTACTGTTAAGGCGACTTATCCGCAAGGGTGAACAGAACGTATGTCTACATAGTGTCTAGCGGATCATGGTCGGATTATGAGATTGAATATTTCGCTGTGCATCAGGAACGATTTTCCGACGAAGCATTGAAAGCAATAATGGAAGAGGTCAAACAAAACTATATTCAAAAAGGCTATCCTACTGAGGATTACAAGGTTGATCATAGTCTCCTTGAGACTGAATTTCTGGCAGTACTACACAAGAAAGGTTTTTCCATTGTGTACCCTTCTGGCGAATTCCGTCTCTTGAGTTACTCCAAAATGGATGACTTAAGTGCAGAAGTACCCTGGGACAGTCGAGATCGAGAAGCTAGTGAACTAAGGATAGGCACAGCTTAATCCCTTTTTTCTGTTAAAGTGTATTATCCGCTAAAGGGTGAAATGATGAACAAACTAGATAAATCGGATGTAAGAAGGCACATCAAGTCCCTGACTATAAACGAGATTGCCACTCTTATCAATGATATCACATCGGATCTGCAAAGGAGACAGGGAGTTTTCACAGAAACCGAAGCATTCTTGAGTCTTGCAGAACATTCGCTCAAAAAAGAAACGTAATAGGAGATGGCAGAACAATGAAGATCAGAGAATACGGAGAAATACATTTCGATGGCCATCAAGTCATCATAGGAGGCTGGAGATTTGAAATGAAAGGCAAGAAGTTACCTATGAGAAATGTCTTTGTTGACATCTGCAAGGAAATCAGTAAGAATCCTAACGTAACATGGTTAATTGAAGAAAACGAATTCCTCCCCTAACCTTTTTTCTCTGTTAATGATGCTTAACAGCAAAGGGTGATATCATGACAAAAAAGAAGATTCCTGAAGAGTCTCGCTTCATCTACAACCTCAAATTCTACATCTTAAATATGCCCGACTTAATCAGATACCAAGTGCAGAAAAGGATATGGTTTCTGCTCAATAGACACTAGCTTTTTCTCTCAAGGGTGCGATTATGAGTTTGAACGAAGAGATAGAAAAAGCCGACAACCTCATCAAATACTGCTTTGCCTACTGGCCCGAAACAAAGAGTAGCGATAGGTTGCTCTTTCTCAAGGTTTGGGATCTCCAGGGCTTGAAGTTGACACCGCAACAGCAAACGCTGTTTCTGCAAGTGGTCTTGAGTCCAGAGACCATAAGCAGGAGACGGAGAAAAATACAGGAAGAGGCTCGGGAACGTCTAGACAAAAAGTATCTTCCCAGACCTGAAGTGCTTGAAAAAAGACTTGGCAAGCAAGAGGATCTACGGCAGTTCTATGGAAAGAAATAACAATCTCTCTTTCTCTCTTAATTTAGGTTAACCGCATAGAAGGGTGTAAGAATGGTAAAAAGCAAAGTTTGGTCTGTCAAATGTCCTGTGTGCGGTTGCCCTTTACCTGAACCAACATTGAGTGAAATAAGAGTAGGATCTTGTGTTTGGAAAGATCGTCAGATCGGAGTTCCTGAGCTGGCTTGGATTAGCAAGTGTTCTAGCCGAAAATGCGGCTTCCTCTTCTGCCAAAAAGAGAAACATCTTACCAAGTATCCTACAATGTACGCGAATAAAACATCCTCCTAACCCTTTTTTCTGTTATATTACGTTAACCGCAAGGGTGGTGCGAACCAAGCAGTTAGGCGTTGGCGGTGACTGTGGCGTGGAGGCGCAAAGCGCTGAGATACAAGGCAGCACTGAGGGCGACGGACTTAAACTTGCGGACCATGAAACGGCTGCCCTAGAAAGAGGCTTGTACAGGCCACTACAATGTCGAGAGAACTCTCCGATGTTGTCTAGGGGTCCCATCTATGCTGGTTTGGCTAAAATGCCAAATGAACGGTTCCAACGCTCGCCACCCATAATACTGTTAATCCTGCTTATGCGAAAAAGGGTGATTTGATGGAAAGAGAACTGGAAATAGTCATCAGTAAAGTGAAGCTACTAGACCAATTGAAGACGAACAAGGAACGCTTCGTTAAATCCTATGAGGCTCTCCTGAAGGCATATGAGAAGAAGGTCGCTGAATACCAGACAAAGTACGGTGCCTATGCAAAGAAAGTTGTGTTGAAACAACTTGAGAAGAAAGACGGGCAAGAACCTATCGCTCCTCCAAAGCCTGAGGATCGCACAAAAGACTATGACTTTTACATCGAAATGCTCACGGAAGATGAGAACGGAGACATTACCCTTTCCGAAACTCTCTTTAAACGACTGTGGAAGGACCGCTGGGATTGGACACGAAGCTACTTCAACATGCTCAACCTATATGCTGGTGGTAGCGGCTCTTTAGCTGAGATGGCGAGCGACTACTCCATGGGGGATTAACCCCTTTTTTTCTGTTAAGATGTATTATCAGAAGGGTGATTTGGTATGCGAACAAAAGAAGAGATACTAGCTGATGTCGCAAAGAATGCTCGCAATATCGTAGGTGTACCTGAACTCATTGAAGCTCTTATTGACCTTCGAGATCAGGCAAAAGAATTAACAGAGGCTATGCAAACTTCGAACAGTCTGAGGCTGCAAGGCATCCATTAACCTTTTTTCTCTTAATTACGATTATCCGCATGAAGGGTGAATATAGTGCGAGATGAAGAATTGCCCGATTGGGCTAAGACGATGAGTGATGCTAAGTGGAAAGAGCTTGGGAGTCACTATCCAGGCTCATACACTCACTGTTCAAAATGCGGTAAACGGTTGATATTGACACTCTGCAAACATGGCGAGAAAGAATACTTCTGTACCGACCACTGCCCAGAACATAGATGGCAAAGTGACTATGATTGGCCAACAGAATGTGCTAGATGCGGAATCTCTTACACTAGTTATCTTTGGAATCTACTTGAACAACACAATATTTCATTCTCAAAACCATAACCTCTTTTTTTGCTGTTAATGAGACTTATCCGCTAGAAGGGTGACTCGATGAAGAGTGAAAAAGAAATTAAGAAGACGATTCAACTGCTTGAGCAACAAATACAACTAGCCTTCAAACTAGAGGCTACATCAAGAAAGAAGAATCTGGCTCTTATTGCAACAGCCTTTCTTATCATGACCAGGAATTCTCTTGAGATAAAAACATTACAGTGGGTTCTCGATGAAAAAGCCAAACTCCCATAACCTTTTTTGGCGGTTAAGCTTAGTTATCCGAAAAGGGTGTTCTGATTGCCTGAACCTGAAACAGCAAAATATGAAGAAAAAGTTCTCATACACACCATCAGAACCATCAAAGCATACATTGACTTCGCAATTTTGACTGCTGACTCGCTCGGGAAGAAACCATTGCTGAAACGTCTGGAGCATCTGAAGTATGATGCGGATCAGCTTAAACCCTAATCTTTTTCTCTTTATTTAAGTATTTTATCCGAAAAGGGTGTTAAAATGAGTTGGGTAAGACTACTTTGTTTGATTCCGCTTGCATATATAGTATGGTGGTTTTATGAGTTATTGGCATGGATTATCCCTGCTGCAAGCGAACCTATAGCAGGACTCGCCAACGCCACATGGCTACAACTGATTTCAGTGATACTATTCTTCTCTCTGGGCATCATCGCTTTGATTATCGCATTCATTGCGTTCTTTATCATCCTATTGTCCGACTAACTCCCCTTTTTCTGTTATACACAATTAACCGCAAAGCATAAATCCTAAAAGGGTAATAGAAAAGGCTACGTATCCAGCGTCCAAAACTGCTGGAATCACGATCCCACCTTTAGGGTCGGTTGGAGCCTAAGCGTTGAGGTCAAGCAGCATTCACATGTGAATCCAAAACACGCCAGCACATGGGCACACGCTTTAAGGGGTTCCGCAGGTATGCTCGCAAGAGCAAACTGGTCCTGCCAACGGATCTATCCGACAAATAGTTGCGAGCGCGTGAAAGTGGAGGTCAGAAGGCTAACAAGAGTCGCCAGCCGATCCGCCTTGATATTTGCTTAAGCAAGACCTGATGACCCGAAAGGCGAGGGCAAATCTCACGCTTAATAGTCTTTATCCGAAGGGTGTATTTGATGCCTAGCAAACAACAGTTTTGGGACTACATAGTAACTTTAGAAATTAGAGTGTCAGCAGGCAACCGAGAACAAGCAAAAGAAATAGTCAACGACGAGATTGTAAATCCTAAGCGTTGGCCAAGTGCAATCCAATCAGTAGCAATCACACGAATTAAGCCAATAGCTAAATAACCTCTTTTTTCTCTGTTAATACGATTTATCCGCTAAGGGTGAAGGAATGCAAAAACTCGAAGACAGAGTATGCAGTTGGCAATTGAAGCGGGTGCTTAGTCTTAGACCTAGACCTCCATGCGACCCTCCTAAATGGAAAGTAAAAATAGTCAAGGACGCGCCAATGTTCGCTGGACAAACAATGTACCTCTGTGACTACCATAAAAAGAATCTGTTGCTTAAATTCGAAACAGTCGAAAAGCTTTAACTTCCATCTTTTTATGTAAAGGGTGCGAAAAATGCCTGAAGTAATAGAACAACCTAAGCAAGCCGAAAAGCCTTGGAAAGGAATTTGCTGTTCAAGATGCTACAAGGCGAAGTCAGAGAAGAAGAAATGCAGATGCCGATGCCACGGTCAATACCACGGTTTAGGCAGGAAGAAAGTCGATAAAGGTGTTACAAATGAAACAGATAACTCTATTCGTTCCTGAAGGAAATCTGAGCCTGATTGATGATCTTGTTAGAGAGAATTACTACCCCTCCAGAGCCGAGGCGATCAGGGAAGGAATTCGACTCATGCTCAAAGAACACCACAAAATCTAAATTTCCCCTTTTTCTACTGTTATTGGTTGTTAACCGCAAAGGGTGATGGAATGGACTTACCTGAAAAATGTCCAAAATGTAATGTAAAATGGGGCGAAGCAATAGAAACAGATAAGAAAACAACATTTCCCATGCTCCTCATCAGAACAGATCTTGACTTCGATTCAACAGGTAGTGATGCACGAATAGAAGATCAGATATACGAGTGTAGTGAGTGTCATACCCTATTTAGAGCACGCTGGCAACTGGCTTCTTTTGTCCAATTAATTGAGAAGCCCCAATAACCTTTTTTGGTTCGCATAAGTTAGCTTATCCGCAAGGGTGTTTGATTTGAAGCGTAATGGTCTTGGACCAAACCAGAAGAAGATTCTTGAGCTTCTCACCGCATATCCAAACTCGACCATCATGGATACCGTCAAGTTGCTCTATCCAGGGCAGGACATCAAGTACGGAGGAAAGCAGTACAACAGCACATGCAGGAGTTTCCACATGCTCGCAGAACGTGGCTTGATCGAGAAGGAAGGCGGTCAAGTCGAGTGGCATATCAAGCCGAAAGCTCAATAACAACCCTTTTTTCTTTCGTATAATAGGTTATAACTGCATGGAAGGGTGATACAAATTATGGTTAAACTTTGCGTTGATTTATGCTCTGGGCTTGGAGGTTTCAGTGAGGCTTTCGTTAGTGCTGGATGGAATGTCTTGAGGTTTGATAACGATGAGAGATTCAAAGATGTGCCTAACACCGTAATTATGGATGTCTGCAATATTGAAGCAATCAAGAATGTTGTTGCTTCTCGAAAAGTCAATGTGGTTCTAGCAAGTCCTCCATGTGAAAGATTTAGTTTTATGGGAAATCCTTGGCCTAAAGCTGGCATCGGCAAAGCTCTTACAATCGTTGGTGCTTGCCTTGAGCTTATCGTAGCTCTGAAACCTGATTATTGGATATTGGAGAACCCGAAAGCAAGGTTGCGTTGGTTCATCGGTAAGCCAAAGATGACAATACGGCAAATTGATTATGGTGGCAAATACCCAAAACCAACAGATCTATGGGGAAATATTTCTCTACCGTTACTCTCCAAATACAGAGCACCTATGAAGGGGCATGGACCATCAGCAAGAAGACGTAATGGCGTTCTAGTGATAGGCAACGATTCGGCAGAAAACTCGAAGATACCATACTGCCTTTCCCAAACTATTCTCGAATGTATTGAGACTAAAGCAACAATGTAATGCGGTTAACTTAGTTTATCCGAAAGGGTGAATTAGAATGACTGAAGGAAAACGTTATTGTGATGTTGATGAAAAATGCGAGAATGCTGGAGTAGACTGTGATCATTGCACTCGAAGCTGGTACTATGAAGACGCAAGTGATTGCTTCGTCGAAAAACCTAGCGAGGGTTGAAAAACCCCATAACCTTTTTTTCTATGCGGTTATACATCGTTATGCGAAATAGGGTGAATGGTGTGCTGGAAGGAATCGAAGAACCTGAGATTGAGGATCTAGACGACGAAGATTTTGAAGACGACGAATACTAGCTTCTCTTCCACCATCTTTTTCTGTTAAGCAGATTTATCCGAAAGGGTGCGGTTAATTGAATAGAACTAAAATCGAATGGACCGACTTCTCTTGGAATCCAATTACTGGCTGTAAGCATGGTTGCTGGTATTGCTACGCTAGGAAACTATGCCTGAGATTTAAGAAGATTTTTCCTAACGGTTTTGAACCAACATTCTATCCTGAGCGATTGAAAGAACCTTGGCAACTGAAAAAACCCAGCAAGATCTTTGTATGTTCCATAGCAGACCTTTTCGCCCCATGGACACCTTGCGACTGGCGCGACCAAGTTATGTTCTCAATATATCAATGCCCCATCAAGCATACCTTTCAACTCTTGACCAAAAACCCCGAAAGGATTCCTTGGCATCATGCTTGGTATCATCAGCACAACGTTTGGATAGGAACAACCGTTACGAATACAGATGGTGATTGGCGAAACATAGCAGAAATTAAGAAAGAGAAAGTAAGCGGTGTGCGATTCGTAAGTTTCGAGCCGATACTAGGCGAGCTACCCGCCGATGTTTGCTTGGAAGGAATTGATTGGGTTATCATTGGCAAGTTGACAGGTTCTCAAAAAATCAAGTTAGATCCATGGTGGGTTGCGAGCGTCTACAACGAAGCCCGTAGGCACAACATTCCAGTGTTTATGAAGAATAATCTGAAGCCGACTTTTGATGCAAAGTTCCAAGAGTTTCCTCCATAACCCCTTTCTTTGCGACTAATTGAGATTATCCGAAGGGTGTTTGCATGGACAACGCAAGATTAATAGTGTATTGCATCAAACTCCGCAATCAGATTGATGCGGAACTATCCTTGGACATCATCGACTACTTCTACGAGTACATCTTCCGTGAGGAACTCTACTACAAAGTCACCCATTTTTCTAAAGGGTCTACTTAACGTTTACTGAGCGATACAAGAATGAAGATTCCCAGAAGGGTGCCACCAATAATCAAGGCAGGTACAAGCAGGTTCGGAGCAACCTCGGCTGTTTTAACCTCTTCCTTTGCAACAGGTTGCTCTCCAGTCTCAATTTTTCTCCAGTACAGCTCTTCCCTCGGCACCTTCGGGAGACCTCCAGACCTGCTCAGTATCACTTGGCTACCTGTGCTAGTGAGATTTTGTCTCCACGTCTGCAACTGCGTTCCGTCAGCCCCATAGAAAAGTTGAGGAATCAAAGGTGCAATGTATGTTCCGTCTGCTCTCCGATCAACAAGATACCCTTGAAGAGCAACCCTTTGCTCTCCTAGGCCTTCCACATACGCCGTGAGAGAGAACGATTCATCTTCCTCTAACATCAAGCTCATAGATACAACTATTTCGACTCAAAGTATAAAATAGTTTGCACTGTCAATGTTCCTCTCCAAAACTGCCGAAAGGCTCAATAGCCCTCCGATCTATCTCTCCTTCGCCTCGTTGCCTACCTTTTGTTTGGGCGTACCGACACTCACGGTCAAAACAAAAAATTCCTCGACTGCAACCCCAGCTAACATAGATGTTTTCAGAGTCTTTTGGTCGAATAGCGATTGGAGCAATAAAGACTGTGGCTCTCTCTCTTCTTTCTCCGTCCACCGTAAAATCAAAGCATGGACCTGAACATGGAACGACAGCTATTGGTGGCGTGACTACTTTTTCAGACATGCGGTTATCTCCCATTATCCGCAAATTCTGAAGCAGGGGTTCTTTTCTTACAATATGGACATTCATAGGCAACAATCACAACATATGATCCGCCAGCCCACTCAGTAACAGGATTAAGATAGCCACACATGCAACCTTCTTCATGATATTTTCTCGATGTATTCAAGACACCATAGATCTTTCTCCGTTTTTCCATCTCATACAACCTTTGAATCAAACCGCTACAGGGCAAGTTAGTCCTCTCAGTTAATACTGTTTATACGAGGCTTATGTCTATTGCAGGGTAAGTCTGCATGTAGATCTCGGCAAGCTTGCTTATGGGTACTCCCGTTCCCATTGTTCCTTGGCTTGATTGTCCTTGGCTTGGTTGTCCTTTACCCATGACCAAGTACGCTCCTCGAACTCGACCAATCGAGTGGCCCATCATGACTTCCACAAGAGCTTCATTCATTCCTGGAATGTCCTTTGATGGATCGCCCATCTTCATGTAACTATTAAAGAATTTCCTCATCGAATATGGAGTTATTGGCACGTCTTTCGTGGCCACCTTCGCTTTGATTCCTATGGCTTTGACCTGTTGTTCAATGGAGCGTGCTGACATTCCCTTTTTCGGGTTTGAAGGGCTACGAAATATTCTTCCAGATCCGCCGTTGAGTTCTAGGTACTCTTTCAAGACCTTTATTGCGTTGGGTCCGAAGAAGCTGTCTGTGCGTTCGCCAGTCTTTTCTCTTCTGATCTCGATGTGCACTGGCACGATTCCCTTTTTGAGTTGCATCTTGATTGTTCCGAACTCGCTGCTTAGGTTGTTGAGGCTCAAGGATAAGAGGTCTCCATTAGCCAAACCGCAGTCTTTCTGTGCCAACATCCATGCTTTGATTGGAAGGTCTGCGATGTCGCACATCTTCTTAAGATCTTTCACTGTTGGAACCTTGAATGCTCTGACCTTGTACGGTCTAACCGTTGAAACTTCTTGGAGAGGAGCATAATTACTTTTGTAATAACTACGGATTAGGCCTGTTGCAGTGGCGATGCTGTTCGGGGCGTATTCCTCTCTTTTAAGCTGAACGATCCATTCCTCGAAAAACTCTTCCTGTTTCCTTTTTGTCTGAAGATTACTGCTTGCAAGTTGCTCAAGCCTCTCAGCAACAAGTGCATCAGGGTTAGTAGGTCTCTCTGGGGTCGTCGAGAGAAACTTAAGGTACTTTTCCAGCCAGTAAAGCCCAGCACGTTTCGTTGAACTCTTGCTAAAATCCAAACCACGGCTTTTAGCTTCTAGTTTCGTGAGCCATTTCCTCACACTATTGTAGACTTCTAGATCGACCAAACATTCCACCTTTAGCTTGAGACGGCAAGCTTATTTCGATGTAGCCCTTGCCTTGGCATGTTTCACATGTTTTCCAGCCCCAACTCCAAACGGAGTTGTGCATTACTTTGCCAGTGCCACGACAGTCGGGACACACTTCCGTTCTTTTGCCTTGCTGTTTTTGGTTGAAGCTCAATACGCTTTCTCCATGCGGTTAAGCTCTATTAACCGAACTATCTTTTATCTCGCCTTGAATACCTGGAAAGACAGCAGGGCGTTTTTCACCTTTGTTTTTCTCGGTCAAATCCTCAATAACCGCGTAACGAGCGTATTTTTGTACTGCTCTGATTCCGTCTCTGCATCCTGCTTTTACTCTGTAAGCCTCGCTTGTTGCTATGATTTCTCCGTTTGGCGCTCTCAACCTGAAACGAGGTTTATTTTCTTTATCTAGAAATATTTCGTAATGAGCTTGTGCCATTCACTTGCCACCATTTCTGTTAATTACCGTTATCCGTACTGACTTTGCATAAAAGCTTTACGCTTAATGATATTTATCCGCAACTATGTTGTATAAACGAGCTTTTCAGGTAGAGGATCTAAGACAAGGATCTCTGCTTCCTCACAAGATTGACAATGACGTACAACTTTCCTGTTGCCTAAGTCAAGAGTTTCGGTGTATCTAAAACCGCATTCGGGACATGAATAAGTAACCGTTATTTTCATGTCAGCACCAAACACTATTCTGTCTTTTTCTTTAAAGGTTTTGCGGTTAACACATTTTAACCGTGCAGACCGCAAGATTTTATATCCGTCATCATTAATAGTAGTCTGTTTGGTGACTGGTAATGCCGACAACGTATAGGCCAAGCCAAGTATCCGAAACTATTACTGTTCTCAGAACATGGAACACGACAACCACAATAGCCGCATTCGGCTCGGAAGACAACTTTTCCACTCCCAGAATAGAGTTTGCTGATGATGAAACAGTCATGCTTGCAGGAACCGTTGTGGCAGGCGATAACGCTAACCTCACAGGAGTTGCGATGCAAATCCTATTAGACGGAATTTCTGTTGGTACAACTCCCCTTTATGGATATGATGGCGCAACAAACTTTTATCAGATCAGCCTTGGAATATTAGCCGAAGGAACACACACAGTCGAATCTAGATTTCCACGGACGCGGAAATAATGTCAATTGTCTACGTAGACGAATATGAGCCTTCATATGCTTGTTTGAAACTTCAAGATCCAATATACAAGGTGTCTCAAGACAACGAACAGATACAGGTCAGAAAGGCTGGAATTCCATCACCAGCACTTTACCTCTTACCCTTGGCGATTGTCGGCGGAATAGCCTTCGCATGGTGGCTCATGAGAAAATCGTAGATTCTGCTGTTAATAGTGGATATACGCAAGCCTTATGGGATTATCATGGGCTTAGTTACTTTCGACTTGATCAAAGTCACATCAGAAAGTATTGCGTCCTTCTCTGTTTGAGTCCACTCACCAACACCTGGAATTATGATGCCTTGGCTGCTGACTTGAAAGATGACTTCTACGTTGCCACTGTCAGGTGGCACCGTTCGAGGTGTTCCATCGTCTGTTATCACCGTTCCCGTTATGACTGCTTGGTATGTTCCGTTCCAGAACTTGATTTTCCATCCGTCTTGAAGAATGAAAATAGAGTCGGTGTAGACTCCTCCGCCTAAAGGAGCTTTGCCAATAGCTGCCATCGGAACCGAATGAACGATTGTTGGTTGCTCATCACACCAATCCATCGTAGCATTGTAAATTTCCAGAGCAGAAATCGATGTACCGCTAGTGATTTTTATGTACCTATTGATTGGGTCGAACTCGATTGCCATTCAAATCACCTAAGCATAGTTCGGATCTGGAATCCAAATAGCGGTAACATCAAGTCCACCAGCAGGTATTGCCAGTGCTATCTCGAAAGGTAAATAACCTTTCTCTCTTGCTCGAACGAGCACCACTATGCCAGTAGTAGTATATGATTTCGAGGCTTTATAGTATCCTGGATTCTGATCATCCGACGTACTTGCATCTGCATTCATAATTTCCGTCATATCTGATTGCTTGTGAATGGAGCATCTCACGTAATTAGTTGGCTCGCTTCCAGTTTTCACATGCCGAACAGTCAAAGTAACCGAAGTTTGGATAATCGTTGAACCACCGCCCGTCTCTTCATGTGTGGACGGTGCTGGACTACAGTATTGGTCATAGTTCACGGTTACTAAACCAACGCTGGAATTCTTGACATCATAGGTGCAACTGGTAAAACCTAATGCGTTAAAGGAATATGTTTCGATGTTTGGAATATGCACCCCACGACTACAGGAAATGAAATCACAATAGGTGATGTGATGGGAAACACTATCCATCCTTATTGCTTCAGCTACTGAACTAATGAATTTGCACTTTGTAACAATTCCTGTGCTTGGCAGCATCTGTGCGCAGCCAATGAAGCTACAATTTGTGAAAGTCTTGAGAGTAGAATAGGCCTGTCCCGTGATCGTGTCTGCGTTTACGAATGTGCAACCATTGAAACCAAACTCGGTTATGTAGGTGTCACTCATAGTCAGCTTATACTTCATCGATGCGGAAGCACGAATGAAGCATCCAGAAATTCCACTTTCCCCAAAGAATATTTTTGTGGTACCCGAACCAGAGGTTGCATTTTGGCCTTTGATTTCATAGAATCCAGACGGGGTTTTGTAAAGGTCTTTGAACACTACAACCTGGTTCAAGTCCTTAAAGTATGTGGATTCATCAACAGTCAAAGACCCGATTGTGATATTACCCTGAACAAAGTAGACTCCGTTTAACTTCTCCGTTATTCCGTAAGCATAGGTAGCTTCGGCAGTAACGAAGTCTTCAAACGTTGCTGGAGAACCACTTGTTCCTCCTTTGATTGTCAATCCAGTTCCGTAACGGACAGCATCCCAGTAAATGTAAACTTTCGCGGTAACAGAATCGCATCTCCAACTAACATACCTTATCGCAGATAGAACTAATGTTCCGCTACCAGCGTCTCTTAAGACAGTTGGTTTCAAAACCCATGGAATCCATGCTGGATGTGGAAGCCCACTTGCAGAGAATATATTCCATTCAGACCAATTTCCAGATGTATCAGTCATCCTAATCCTCATCGGATTAGCGCCAAAACTCTTCTTGCTGAACGCAAACCAAAAGATAACAACTGCGTTCGAAAAATCAACGGGAGATCCTGCTCCGAAATCCCATTCGGCTCCTCGGTTTCCCAAAGACGCTCTATAATCTTGCAGACAATACGTGCCTTCCTTAGCATCGAATACCGTAGGATCGTTTACTGTTTGAGTTCCTGTCCCAACGTTAGTCCAGCCAGTAGTCGATTCACACATTGAGATGTCAGTGAGATTCTTAACTACTGTTCCTGCCATTAGTCAATCACGGCATCTGGATTCTTAACTACGAACTGCTCCAGAGGATACCACTCTGTCCAGTTTCGAGTCTTGCCAACGATGGCAACTTCAATATACTCTTTGGTTGTGGCAATTCCGCCATTAACGGCATCCAGAATCTGCACTGTCTTTCTTTTGATTGAGGAAACGGTACGTCTCTTGTCGTTAATGTCGATGATTTCCACCGTATCGCCAGCTTATGGCTGGTATATGCCGTCAACGGTTCGGATTGCGGTTACTGTCGTAAGACCTGATCCGAATGAACCTGCTACTTGGAATGGAATGTAGCCCTTGAGTCGTACTCTTGTCACGATGTATTTGGTTGCAAGAGAATATTTCAGAATTACCTCTCTGTTTCCACTGCCATCTGATGTCGTGTCTATGTACGGATTGTACGCTCTGTCTCCAGAATCGAATGCTTCTGTAGTATTCGGAGAAATTATGAATCGGTCGTCAGCTCCACTTCTATCTATCGATGTGTAGTTGAAGATGAGTTCTGCTTCGGTCGCTAATCCGTAGTCCCGAACAACTCTCACAACACCGCTTGTCGGAGCATCGTCAGCAATTGCGCCAGACACTTCAATATAATTTCTGTCACCGCTTTGCGATGTACAAGTATACTGGGTCTTCTTCGGCAAAACCGCTCCAGAGCCAGTTGATTCGCAAACTAGAACCCTATCCGTGGTTGGGACCATAGACACTACTTTGATTGTTGCGCTCGTGGGTGGATTCTCTGTAGCATTAAGAGCATCTATTAGCGAGTATGCCTCAGCATCTGTTCCTACCATGTTCTGTATCCAGACCCCTCTGGCACCGAAGAACTTGCCACCAGCAAATGTACCGAACGGAGAAGGTTTCTTCACTTGGCTATAAGACGTGTCAGCTTTTTGGTAGAATTCACCATTGTAGACATATCGAGTATCAACACCATTTGTTGGGTAGGTTGGTAAGGTTGAAGTTCGTCTTGTCCACGCATGAACAAACTCGTAAAGTTGAGCAACTGTCAATCCACCCAAATCAATTACAACATTGTATGGCTGTGCACCAGCACCGTTATCCAGGTCTTTGTTTATTGTATCTTCGAACGCTACTGTTCCTGAAGTTGTTGCTGTGAACGTATTAGAGACTATTACACCGTTTTGGGTAGCGAATGTGACTGCACTTACTTGAATCGGATCATCATCAGACCATACGTTGGTAACGTTCGTGACATACAGCACACCTTCTGTTCCAGAGTCTTGTGGATCTTGAACGAATTTCCTAACTGTTGCTGTCGCCGTACCCCCATTGGTTATAGCATCACCAATCGCAAAGAACTTCGTTGCTACGCGGGCATCAAATTTGATTTCTTCACATATCTCGATTGTTTCGCCATTCTGGAAAGTCCCTTCGATATTAGCGAGAGTAAAGGGCGAAGAAGCATTCAGAATATGTGCAGTCGCATGACTTGTTTGTCCATGAATGACTTTGTTCGCTACTGGAGAGTCTCCCGCTGCACCAGAATATGTGATTGTTCCGCCAACGAACATCAGTTTGATGGAGTCCATGTAGTTTAGAACTGTTGCTACTACCGTTTGGTTGTCTAGGTCGTTTGCAGTTGCAAGAGGTACAGCGTTTCTGCCACCAGAGCTCAAAGTAATTTCAAAGTAGTCGTAGAGGTCTGTATAAACACGGGCATAGACAGTAATGTTTGCACTATCAATGAAGGACCCGTATTCCTTTACCTTGACAAGGATATCGATGTGTCCAGAGCTCCACCATGCAGAAATCTTGCTACCCGCTTGATAGATGTAGATGTCGGTTCCAGACTCAATCGTACCCAGAGTGTAAATGTTCGCAAACAGGTCTTCGCCAGTATTGTCGAATGCAGAGCATGTTCCACCAGCACTAGAACCAGTTATAGTTATGGCTTTAGGCGGAGAAAGTGAGGCTGCTGTTCTAACCCACCATTTTAGAGTCGTATTATTATAGGCTAAAAGTGGACCCCTTTCAGTCGCATCCCATACGACCTGCTTTCCAATATCTGAAAATTGGGGAGGAGTTCCATAGCTAGAAAAAGTAAGAAGCGCGATCTTAGTATCTCCTCTGTCTGTAGCAATTGCACCTTCTTTCAGGTACTTGGTGCTGTCGTCATCCAGGAACCATGCATTGGTTATCGTATATGCGTTTGGAGTTTGCGCAGATATGGGAATTTCGTCATCCATAGCACCTTGCTCGTCGAATTGATCCATTAGCCATGAGTAAAGTTGGTTTACTGTGTAGACTGTTGTAGTGCCTCCTTGACCCCAAGCATACTTGTTCCAAATTCTCTTGTTGACATAATCTATTGCCCAATCGTCACCAATTGCCATACAGATCCTCTAAGAAGAAATATATGTTCCAGACATTTAAAAGTTGGTACTTACTAGCCCCTACGTCTGATAAAAAATTGGGAATTGAAGGTTCTGTAGTTTCCAGTCTGTTGGATTGTTACTTTTAGCCCATACTTCGCTACTTTAGTGCATATGAACAGTAGTGATGGTGATACTGGGCCTGAATAGGTTTCTTCAGCGTACTTCGCATATGAAACAGGCGTTTTGATGCTCATGTAAACCCTCACAAGAACCGTGTCCCCCAATGCAAGCGGGGTTAAATCAACCATGCCTTCAATCTGATGCTGAACACCCAACTCAGACTTGGCAAGTTCCTGTTCTGTTCCATCCATGAGAACTGAACCTTCAATCTCAGGCTCAGTCGCCAATATACGATCTATCCTCGCCTTTCTCGCTCCAGTTCCAAGTTCAAAGGTTGCGTCTTCACCCATCAAATCCATTCTCGGCGTTCCAGTCAAACCTGTTAAAGTTCTGTTTTCATAAGCCCATATAGTTGCCACATCAATTTCAGGAGGACGAGTTCGAGGAAAGTCGGGCAAGCTAATCTTCCACCATAAAGCTGTGTTGGAATCTTCTATGAACTCCTTCTGTCTGTTCCAACGTTATTTTCATCGCTACATCCGTAGCCTTATCTGGAAAATAAATCACGGGCATATCCTGAACCTCTTCATAGGTTTCCCCTGCATACTTTTCATAATCGCTTTCAGGTAGAAGTTTGATGTATTGACGAACAACAACGGTGTCTCCTACTGTCATCTCATGCAAATCCAAGCTGCCGTACAGTTTTCCTTCCCCTTCAAACTCGACTAGAACTTGTTCAGTGCCATCCGCTACCAAATTTCCTTTTTTCAAGAGTCTCATTCTTTTGCTAGTCTTTGGTGCTACTCCAATTTGAACAGACATTAACGGGTCCCCACGATTCTCACAGTAGCATGTTCTCCGTGACTGCACCAGAATAAAAGATCCTTGATCACCGCTGTCACCATGTTGATATTGTAAGTTTCATTCAAATGAATTCTGTGTTCCTCAAAGCTTTTCTCCGTGTTAACGATGCAGAAAACATCGTCATCTCCGTCATTTATGATTGACACGCTGAACCAAGGCTTCTGCAACGGCATGTGTCTTCGAACATCAGTTATAACAAACTTCTCTATAGGCTCAACTGCACCGATAGGCTGCGTTGCTTTTGCAAGCTTTTCAAGACTCATAAGACGTTCTGCAATCTCATTTAGGAGGGCAACGCTCATCGGTCCTTCAGATATTCTGTTCTGCTTTTCTGTGGACTGTGACACCTGTAACCCTTCCATTCTCGTCTTTTAGGAATTCCCATTTTTCTTCATTCTGATAAGTTTTAGCCAATGCATACGTCGCTGTCGGTTTCGGTCTGGTCAACACTATTACGACGACAGCGCCAATGGCTATTCCGAAGATCAGAAACAGAGCTTTTTCTAGGGTATCCATGAGCTTTTCAATATAATGCATAAGCCACGAAACCTTAAATGTTTTTGCTCTTGCCCTTCAAAGCATGGTCTTTTGCTGTTAATACTAAATATCCGAAAAACATATATATACTGACTTAGATACTTCTTCAAGAAGTGTCGTCTATGCTGAAAAAGAAAGGAAAAGTCTGGAAAGCCACACGCAACTCGCATGGTCATGTCATTTACATCCCAGCAGACATTGTGAAAGATTCAGCTTATCCATTCAAACCAAAAGAGGTTGTTAATGTCCGATTCGACCCCGCAACAAAGAGTCTCATCATAACGAAAGTAGAATAAAGCAGAGGCAAAAGGAATGAAAGTCACGATTAGCTTAGACAAGCCAAAGATGATTGTGGTGATCGAAGGATCAGACAACTCGATGGATGAAATGGGAGCACTACTCGAAGAAACATTCGCTAGAATGAAGAAAGTCTGGTTAGATCATCTGAAGAGACAAACGAAACTCAATGAAGGTGTTAAACCTGAGCGAAGTTGAAAAGCTTAGAAGTGCTGTTCAGAACGCCGAACAGCAATTCTCCGAGATAGAAACAAAGATTCAGCAGATGCGTGAAAGCCTTCAAACTAAATTCAAAACTGTTCTAGAGAAGCATCAGGTCTCTCAAATAGATGAAGAGTATCTAGAGAGCTTCTTTGAAGAACCGTATGTCATGATTCCAAAGCGTGGTCACGAATGGTACGTTATCGTTCCAAAATGGCTGAACATGCAAGTAGGCTACCTTGAACACTCTACAAAAAGTTACAACATCTTTATTGTCAACAAGTACGTTCAATGGCTTAGTGAAATTCCAGAAACTCTGAGGGAAAGGCTGAAGTTTCCAAAGGCACTACCTCTCAAAGTCTTTGATGGTATGCTACTTACAGGCCCAGAACTTCAGAACCAAGTTTTCGAGAAATACCGCGACTACGTGACCTCAAGATCGGGAAAAGACCGAATAAAAATCAAGCCTGGCTACGAATTCAAATTGATTGCACAACTCATTGAGGAAGGAACACTTCCCTTCATGACAACTCCAATCGTAGAGGATGACCTACGACCTTGGACTGGACTAGGCAAAGAAGCCTACGATAAAATATGCAAAGAAAAGAACATAGTTGACATTCAGGAAAAGGCTTGGAACGAGTTTAAGCAGAGAGGAGCAATGGGCATTTTCTGGGCTTTCGGCACAGGCAAAAGCTTGTTCGGTCATCGTCTCATCGGACAAATTAAAGGCGACAAACTTATTGTGGTTCCAACGATAACCCTGAAAGACCAATGGATTGAACGGCTAAAAAGGCTCAATCCCACATCGCTTAACGAAGTCAAAGTTGAAACTTACCATGCATATGAAAAAGTTAGGGCATTACCCAGAAAGCTTGTGATCTTCGATGAATGCCAACACCTTCCAGCAAATACATACATTCGCCTCAGCACCATTCCAGCCAAATATCGAGTTGGCTTTAGTGGTTCCCCATTTAGGGAAGATGGACGCGAAAACTACATTATAGCGTTAACTGGGTTCCCGCTTGGCATGGCGTGGGAAGACTTGCTACGATTGCAGATTATTCAAGCTCCACAATTCAGGGTTTACATCGTAGAGAACAAGAGGGCGAAAGACCAGAAACTTGCGGAACTTCTCCAAATTCCAATAAAAACAATCATATTCAGTGATAGTTTGGACTACGGAGAGGAGATCAGCAAAACCTTTGAAATCCCATTCGTGTATGGAGAAACGAAGGATCGTCTATCCATAATATCACAAGCTCAGACATGCGTGGTTAGTCGTGTCGGAGACGAAGGCTTGAGCATTCCCGACTTGGAAAGAGTTATCGAAGTTGCTTTCTTATTCGGTAGCAGAATGCAAGAGAGCCAACGATTCGGAAGACTAATGCATTCTAGCAAAAAGACCCAACACATAATCATCATGACAAGAGAAGAGTTTGATCTTTACCAGAAACGTCTCCAAGCAATCTTGGAAAGAGGGTTTAAGATTGAATACGTCAATGCATAACGGACAGATACATTATGAAATACGGCGAATGAAGTGGGTTGCTAAAGCGAAAGAGTTTATCCTCCAGAACATTAAGAAAAGGTGATCTTTTGCATAGGAAGTTTGCTGGCTGGAACCCCGAAACCAGAAAGCGCATTGAGAACATGATCGTCGAAGCGTTGAGCAACAACGATAAACTATCAATGAACGACATACGCGATTACATCGTGAAACACAATCATCTGCCCAAAAACAAGCCTTTAACCCACGGATCTCTTCGCCTGTTCTGTCGTAGCTTGCAGTTGCAGGGAAAGATAATTCGTGAGGGGAAGCCTAGTGACTGTGGACGATGGACTTTAACGGTTAAAGCAACTTAACCGCAACATTTTTAATCATGCAGACCAAGCATTACTACGAGTACAATGAAAGAACAAAAGAAAAGACGAAGAACCGTTCGAGAAGAACCCGAATTGTTAGATTGGGTGCTTTCAATCGACCTTCTTAAGAGTGGCGAACAAGTCAAATAAAAAAGGGGTTATGTAGTTTTCACGAACGCAAATAACAGACCTAGTTCTCCAAGGTTTATGTCGAGTTCAGGTGTTCTTACGTATCCTGCTGGTGCTGTAGGTTCTGTTTCTGCTGGAATCCATTTGAAGTCTGTCGTGATTGCTACGTTCTTTGATTGGACAAACTGCTTGTTTATCTCGCCCACTTTACCTATCCCTTCCGTGTTGCCAGATAGACTAAGCCTACTACTCCTAATAAGCCTAATCCTGCTTGTAGCACTGGGAATTTAGGCGTGGGTTCGCAGACAGCAAGCAATGTGTGGTCTGCATCCATCGCTACGGTTATTGTTGGGTCTAGTCCAGCAATAACATTGTCGAGCAGCCAATGCTTGAAGATGCAGCCTGTGTTTGGCGTTGCTGTCACTTGAACGGTGGTTGCCTCGGCAATCTCGTAGATGCCTGCTGTCGGGTTTGTTGTTCCGTTGTAGGCTACTATGGTTAGGTGATGATAACCTGGAGGCGGCGGTGCAAGAAGCTCGTAGGTTGCTGTTATCGCCATGTCAGACGTTAAGTTTATTATTCGTACTGGGTTTGTTGAACCGTCTTCCCACTGCTTAAAAACGTATGTGTCTGACCCACTCACGATGCTGGGAGACACGGATACTTTGTAAACGCCTTCTTCTAGCTCGCCTAAAAAAGGCGTAGTCGGCGTAGTGGGTGGCGGTGTTTCGCCTGAAACAAGTGGATGAGGATATATGTATGGCGCGTAGCTAGGTCTTTCCCTGAGGAAGTAGTCGATGTTCTCAGTGTAAGTGTTACCCCAATAGTCATGTATCTGCGTTCCTACATTTTGGAAAGTGTTGTTCCAAATCCACAGGTCTTTTACATAAAACTGAGTCGTTTGGAAGTCTCGACTTAGCCTTACTCCATACGATGTATTTTTGATAACATTGTTGAACACAGCGCCTCCACCCGCGCGATAATCTATTGCGCTTGGCCCGACAATGTTGTTGACATCTAACGTATTGTCATAGATTTCTGCGCCTCGCCCTCCCCACCAATCTATGTCTCCTGCTCCATGAACATCCACCAATGGATAAGGTCTGGGCTGTTGAAATGTGCAATGGCGTGCGACGTAGAATGCTCCGCTATTTGAAGCGATAGCATGTCTGCATCTTGAGAATGTGCAATCCTCGATGTATACGAACCATCTGAAATATTTGCCTCCATATGGGTCTATTAAGTCGTATTGACTCGTTGACGGATTCCACTGGTATAGGGCGCATTTCGGTGGTGTTTCTGGGAACTGCCCAATTATGTCGCTGAGATTATATAGCCAAGCATCTGCTCTTCCAGGTCCGAAGACACCTACTCCATAACCCCATGACCCGCCAATAGTGTCCTTGTATGGAAGGTCAAAGTCGCAGTGGTCTACTACTCCCCAGTTCCAGTAGTATTGATACACGCCATCTTCTTGTTTTACCGCCACTGTATAAACGCCTGTGTAGATTTCGAAGTTGTTAAAATCTATGAATTTGCAATGGTCAACGCGGAAATTCTTACAGCAATACATGGTTACGCCTGTGGCTGAGTAGCCTTCAACTTCGTCAACCGTGTATGCTTTGAAAGTGAATCCTGAAATTCGAGGACGTAAACCGTTTCTTCCATCGACAGAGAACATCGGAATGTTTCCGACAACACGTCTTGTCTGTCGTAAAATCGTCTTATCTTTTCCCGCTCCAAAAACGTTTACGCCACCGAGAATCTGAACGCCTTGACCGCTTGGAGCATCGTTAGGATTGAAAACGAAGTCTCCTTCTGGAACATGCACATTGTCTCCAGCTTGTGCTTGGTCCACTGCCAGTTGAATATCTTGGGGAGAACCGCTGTTCGCCCATATATCTGCCATTTAACTCACCTTCTCTATGGTAAAGGGTATTCCCTGTATTGGCGTGGAACCTACTGTTAACTGATGAGTTATTGGTGGCGGTATCGTGTATAGTTCATATTCGGCTACTAAGGAAATTACTGTGTTAAGCACTACTGTCTTTACAGGGTTTGTGTCTGCGTCATTCCATCTGACGAAGCGATAGGTGTCTGTGCCTACTATCACTTCGGCTGGCATCGTTATAGTGTATGTTCCCTCTTGCAACGATTCGCTGTATGGCGTGGTTTTTGTTACTCCATTCAAATTGAAACTCACCTCCGTAACTTGAATTGTATCTATGGAGAGAGTATGATACACTGGTGGAGGCAAAGTATCGTCTACGGTAAAGTCGTCAACCATTACTTCGGCATAAGGAATTCCTGAAGTAGCACCCCAACCTAATACGCACCCACCAACCACGCTAGTAATCTGCGTATATCCTGAGTTGTCAACTGCCATGTTAGTATAAACTACTTCATCGTTAATCCAAACAGTGACTTCACCATCAGCTATACCTACGCCACTCGCAATTTTTACATGAGCCTTTGCCTTAAAAGCCGTATTGAAAGGTATCGGAGTGGTCAAAGGCACAGTGATGTATCCCAATCCGCCTATATAGATACTAAGAGATGCCCCGCCAGTTCCTCTTCCCAAGCTAAAAAGCATACTGCCCGCCGTAAAAAATTGTAGGAAGTATGAACCAATTTCAAAGTCTACAACTTTGAATAAGCCTTCAACGATTACTTGTGGCAACGGCGTAGCTGGGGAAAATCCTAGTCTTGCCAATGTTGCTATCAACGGAACAAAGTTTGCCCTCAAATGCGCTGAATAAACTCCTGAAATCGGGTTCGTTGAATTAATGAATACTTCGCCGTTGCTTGTCCAGACACCCATTGTGGTAGTGCCAGTTTCAAAGTCTTCCTTAAATATCTGCATTTGTTTTACCTCTTAAGATAACGTGTGTTGTCCTATTAAATAAATTGTCTTTTTTGCTTAGGTATTTTTCAGTGTTTAATGCCATTTAACTCACCTTTTCCATAGCGAATGACTCCGTGTATCAATGTGAACCAATATTATCCGAAGCAGATGTAGGTGTAAACTTGGTTAAGGACGTTATAAAAGTTTCCAAGTCCAGGGGTTCCGTCTCCAACAGTAAAACCATCTGCATCCAAACTAATAATCATGTCTGCATCATATCGGAAAGCGCTGCCGCCATTCCATTTAATGTAAGCGTTTACTCCGTCTTGGTCATTTTTATAACCTGGAGCATTTATGAGGTTAACGTGGATCATCACATGGCGAGGTGTGAATCCCACGCCTGCTATGGCTTGTGTTGCCGCTCCATCGCCAGTGTAGGTTCCAGTAGTCATTCTGACTCCGCCGTATGTGGCTGATCCTCTTGTTCTGACCATCTTATTCACCCGAAACAGATGTAGGTGTAGACTATGGTGACTACATTAAAAGCGTTAAGACCATATCCTGTTCCGTCGCCTACCGTGAATCCGTCAACGTCCAAACTAATAATCATATCATCCGCATATATCCACGTGTCTGTGTTTAAAAGGCCACAGAATACTCCGTCTTGGTCGATTTTCCATCCTGGCGTTTTGTTTACTACGTCTTGCCTATAAATTATTACGAATCTGGGTGTGAATCCCACGCCTGCTATGGCTTGTGTTGCCGCTCCATCGCCAGTGTAGGTTCCAGTAGTCATTCTGTTAAATGTTGCAGGTGACTTTGCGGATGTTCTAACCGACATTTTCATTCATCTCCAGCAGGTATAAACATAAATCCCGCCTAACGCATTAAGGACATTTGCATATCCTGTTCCGTCGCCTACCGTGAATCCGTCAACGTCCAAACTAATAATCATGTCCGCTAGATAATTATGTCCAACGCCAACATCAAAAAACTCGGTAAAAACACCATCCACATCAGCTTTCATAAAAGGACCGTCGTTACTATCTAACTGAATGTAAATTAAGACGAATCTGGGTGTGAAGCCAACACCTACGATTGTCTGCGTGACGGCACCATCTCCAGTGTAGATACCAGTAGCAAGTTGTAATCCGCCTGAAGGCGAGCTCGCATCAGTCTTTCTTGACAGCCTAGTTCACCGCCAAATACGTGACTATGTTTCCAACCGTTCCACGCACGTAAACCTTGTTCAAATTGTCGATGTCTAGGCTGACTGTGGCTCCAGGGCGAAGTATATAGCGCTGGTTTGTAGCGTTTCCCACGTAAGCAACCGCGTTTGTGGATACGCTTTCTATGGTGACGCTTTTGCATGGAGTGCTAGCTACGATAAGTGGAGCGGCTGCCACTGCCAATGTTACGGTTCCTTCCAGCACAACTGTTGGAGTCGCATTGCTCGTTTCAATCGCGTTGAGAGTCACCTCAATCGCATCAAGAACTGCGTCGATTGTAGCGAGAATTGCTAGTGGATCTGCATTTCCTTCTGGCATGAAATATACACCATGAAAAGAATGGTGTGTTCGGCTACTTTAGACTTTTGTTGCCTTTTCGTTCGGATAATACGCCTTATACGCAAACAATGGAGTTAAAGGCACTTCTCACGCTTCAAATACCATATTCCGCCAGCGACTATTCCTATACCGAGAATGATTGAGCCTGCAAGAACTATCTTCATTTGAGTTTTACGAGTCGGGTCAGGCTCTTCAGGAATCCATTTTGATATGTAGGTGTAGCAAGTCACTGCCGAAGGAAGTAGAAAGGTAAGCCCTCCGAAAATCATGCTTGCCGCAATCAGGCTTTTCTCCGCACAAGTAACCGTCAGTCTTCGCCTCTCGCCTTCCTAATCTCTTCCAAGAATTTTCTTCTTTCCTCAGCCACTACTGAACCATAATCAGGTAAGGGTTCAGATCTTTCAGGCTTAGGTTCAGCTTCCACCTTAATCTTGCAAGTTGGGCATTCCCCTTCAATCTCTCGCGCCTTATACACAAGCTCTGCGAGACCATCAAGTTTTTCTTTTATCTCTTTCAATTTCTCATTGTTAGCATGTCCCAGCTCCGCACCGCTTGCGTAGATATCTTTCCAAAGCAGTCGAGCCACATTGTTTATCGCATCTACCCTTTCATTGCTCATCACACTTGTACTGTCATTTTCTATTCCCATTAGCTCCTCGACTACACCCTTGACCTTTTCTTTTACTCCCTCTGTGTCACAACCGCTTGTTTCGCATCTCTGGATTGCCTCACGCATTAGAACTCTCGCTGTTTGGCCATGCTTTTCGCAGCATTCAAGACAGTAATCCACTTTTGATTGTCCTTCATAGCTTAGGTGACTCATACTTTCACAGTCTGGTTTGGGTTGAACGCTTTGTAAATGTTATAGATTGCGAATCCGAGAGTAGCGGTTGCTGCGATGACTCCGAGAATCGCTACAACCTGCCTCTCAGTAACCATCACTTCACCGCTCTATAATTGTCATTTCCGCTTAAAATTCTTTAGCATGTAACCCAAGCTGATGACCGTCAGAACAAGACCCATAAGAAGATCCACAGTCCAGTCAAACCTAAACACTATTTTCGCTACATCAAACAGTTTCAATAAACCAAGGAACAAGCAGGCCATGGTCAGTCCATTAATGACGGCTTCCCTCATAACAGCCTTCTTAATCATGTCTTGAACAGTAGAATCGTTAAGAATGTCTTTTACGACATTCTTTGCTCCCTGCCGAGTTTTTTCTTGGAGCCTTTCTATCTCAGGATCACTTGTCGAATGTTCTTCTTGACCCATTCAAGCCCCTCCTTCTTAGATAATACTCGATGCAAATCAGGTCTCTGCACTTCGAACAGCCCCAAAATCTCTTTCGAAACTGTTTCCTCTATGGAACCCATGTAAGCCGAAAGAACATCACGGTCAATCAAAATCTCTTTCCTAATGGCTATCTCTAGGTCTTCGTCAGTCCATTCGCTTAGGAACCTGAACAACGCCCACTCAGGAGATAATGCCTGAAGAGGCGGTGGAGCGACTACCTTGTAGCTATTGCTCGGGTTGGGGTTGCTGTTCTTCGCTTGCAGGTTGAGTTGTCTCCGTTGGTTGAGTTGCTTCTGCTTGTGCTGGCTGGGCTGGTGGCTGAGGTTGCGGTGGCGGGGATGCTGATGTTTGTTTCTCTAGAATCGCTCCGCAATGTGGACAAACAACAGATAGGGCGCTTTCGTCAGCGTAGAACGGCTTTTTACAGTTTGGATTTGGACATGCGACCTGAACTGGCTTGAGTGCATTCTTTGAAGGTGTACCTCTAAGTTTGTCTGCACCTGCCTTTCCGAAGTTTTCCATCACACGACCCACTGGTCCCTCAAAGATTCTGCCTATCTGTTCCCACTTTCTAGTGTCAGCCTCTTCTTGTTTCTCCGATTTTCGCATTTCCCAGTCGAGTTTTCTGTTTTCAAGCCTTTCAATCTGACCCATTTCAGCAAGTTTCAAGTCTACCTCGCTTTTGCCCCCAGAAGAAACGCCAAACTCTTTCATAAGCTCCTTCTGAGCCTTATACCAGTCCAAAGGGTTAACGATCTGAGACTGCAACCGTTGCATACGCTCTTCCCATAACTCTTTGTCTTTCTGGCCTAGACTTTGCTGGAACGGCTCCACAAACTCCTTCACCATCTTGAAAATTTCAATCGGAGTCTGCTGTTGCCCTTGTGGAACACTAGACTTCGTTGCTTCCATTCCAAGCTTGAAAACTTCGGCAATACCTTTCAAGTCTGTACCGCCATTGTCTGGGCGCATAATCTTCAGCAACTCCACAAGCTCCTTCACGGATGTTCCTGGGCTTCTGGCCAAGTTCAAGAAGGCATCTCCTCGGTTACTTCCAGCAGACATCAGAAACGCTATCTTGTTCAGATCCTCTTGGTCAAGGCTCTGGATGAACGCCTTAGCCTTAGCAGGGTCAACTTCAGCGAGTTGAAGTATTTGGGCTGTGAAGTCAGAAGCCACTTTCGGCTCCAGCGTTTTTCCTTCTTTCTGGACGATTTGGATTCGAGCCTTTTCCTCGGCAATCATCCTCTCAAGCTTCGTCTGCTCATACTCTTGCATCTGCTCTTCAGCTCTTTCTTCCAGAATCTTAGTAACTGGACTCTTCTTCTTTTTTATATCGGCAACTATTTCTTCAACACCTTTCGACATTCATTTTTCCTCCTTCAATTCCCATCGTCCGTAGATTGAATGATTATCGCTGGTCTAAGCCCTTGCTCTTTGAAGTAGAGGTGAACCACATCGCTAAGAAAGTCGCCTATGCTCTTATCATAGCCCTTCAACCGCAAATGTTCATACCAGTTGAGCGTTTCTAGGCTAAGTCCAATGGAGGTACTCAACGCTTCTGGTTTCTTGAGTCTTCCACCCAGCAATCCTCCAGTCGAAGTTGCCTTAGACGTTTTTTGGGAAACATTTCCCATGTCAACATGAGGCGGTTCCTCGGAAACTTCCTTCAACTTGGGAAACATCTCCATCAACAGATTCCACTTGTCTTCACTATACTGTCCTAGCGACCTTTCATGTTGCCCCTTTCGCAACGTCAAGTATAGCTGATTCCGAGTCGTCTTAGTGCGGGGCTTCCATCCTTCATCAACCATCTCTTGAAGAGGAAGAGATCTCCATTCTTCAGGCACATCCATTAAACTAGGCGAGGTCGAATCTTGCATGGCTCCAGCTTCGTCTTCTTCAGGGGTTTTCCCATGGTCTTCGCTTTTTCCCACGGTGTCGTCCTCAGTCATGGTTCAAACCTTTCAATTTGGGAAAATGGGAACTAAGATTTAAATACATTCATAGACTAATAAGATTTTTGATGGTTCCCATGGACAAAACACTGATTATCTCAGACCAATGTTCAGCTTGCAAGGCATTGTTGGAAGCACTGAAAAATCAAGGTGCGCTAGACAAGTACCACGTCGTCAATATTGCATCGCCTGAAGGTCAAGACATAGTGCAGAAACTCGGGTTGACAGCCGTTCCAGAATGCCTCGTAGTAGTCAAAGACGGGTCTGGCGAGATAGCCCGAAAATGCAGCAAGGAAGAAATCATAGATGTTCTAAAAGAAGCGGGCGGTGCGAAAGATCGAACTTGACGACATCGACATAGGAATCTTAGCCTTTCTAACCGACGTTCCAAACAGCACCACCTCAGATCTTGCTAAAGCGTTATTTAAGCCCCCATATGACATTCGGAAACTTGATTGTTTCATTCGTTATAGAGTTAAACGGTTTCTTGAAGAAGGCATAGTTAAAAAAAGCATGAAGGATAAGAAACTTCACTATACTGTAGATGGACAGAAAGTAATCTTTGGCGATGGAGTTTTGAAGCTTAATGGAGTAGGTGAAGTTCAAATAGGGTATTTCATAGTTATCAAGAAGAAGGATGAAACAGTAGCAAAGTCAATAGATGATTATGAACGGAGAATTGGAAAAAAGTTTTATGAACAACCGTTAAAAAGCACTAAGGCATAGTGTGTTTCAGAGGAATAGAAAATGGCAGCGGGAAAAGCAGCAAGCCGATGGGTTAAGCTGGGGCATCAAGGTTCAGATCCAGTTGCACCTGGCTCATACGGCGGCTACGTGAAGATGCGGAATCCTCCAAGCGCTTATCCGACAACCGCTCAACAGCACAAGATTGGTGAGGGTGGGCGGGCGATGGGCATAGCGTGTAAAGGAAAGACTGGGGCCGCTTTCAGAGAGTGCAGACACACAAAAGTCTTTCATTAGACATAGCCTTCAGAGAACAACCCAAAACTCCTTTCCTTTTTTCTTTAAACTCTTATTTAGTAGCTAGGCATATCTAGAATTGTGGTTGCTCATGAGTGATCCTTGCAAGTTTGTCGGTGTAGAAGGAGAACAATGCAATAAGCTTCACCAGGTGCTTCAGAGTAACCCTTGCATTGGAAGAGGAAAAACTAAACGCCAACCTTCAATATATAACAAGTACGTTGGAGCATGCATAAAGGCGAAGGGAGGAATCCGAAAGTTCGGAGAAGCAGGCCCGATTGTACGGCAATGCGCTGCGGAATACAAAGAAGACAAGCCCAAAGGCAAATTCAGATACGAGTTTGAAATGCCACCAAGCAGCCCTTCAAGCCAATCTTCCACTTTATGGCACGGAAGAGACCTTCAGGCAGAATGGAGCAACCTCTACGGCAAAATTTCAGGTAGAAGAAAATGAGCAGGTGGTACAAGCCCCGCAAACCGTTGAGCGACTACCCTGAAACTGGCCAACAGAAAAAGATCAGGGTGGCAGGACGGATTGTTGCGGATCTGTGCAAGGGAAAAAAAAGCGTAGAGTTTCACGCTTGTCGCCACGAAGTTCTTGCCTGCATGTTCCAGAATCAGAAGTGCGACATACAGGTATTGGACAAAAAGAAAGAGCTTGAAGAAAAGGAAAAGGCAACATAACAAATTATTTATAGCGTAAGACATAGTATTGTGTCCTCTCAAGTTCGAGCTGTTTCTTCAAATTCAGTTGATCTTCTACTCAATGTTCCCTGTTTCAAGTGCATTGTGAACAAGGCTGTGTCACCCTACTTTTGCCATCCGAACAGATGCAACGAATTGGAATTATGGCTACTTAGAATAGCTGAGGAAAGGAATCACAGATCATCGTAGCCCAATAAACCTTTTATTCTGAAAGCATCATTTATCTTAGATAGTGACACGTATGGACATAACATCATTCCTAGTCGGTGCAGTCGCAGGCTTCATTGTGGGAGCAATAGTCTTCACCCCGACAGGCAGAGAAGTGTCTGGGCGAGTGGCTAGAGCTGCTGGCGAAAGAGTAGCCTACCATGTAGAGCCTAGATAAGCCTCTCTGTGAAGAACGCAGAGGAATTTGAATGGCTGAACCAAGAGGCGGGCGTGAAACGACAAGTAACTTACTACCTACCATACTGTTGTATGTTGTTCTCCCCATTGGTGCTTTAGTCGCAATTTACTATGTTGTTAAGTCACTCATTACTGGTGGCGGTGACGCTTTCATTGACCTTTACAAAAAACAGCTTGACGCATATATTAAAAAAATGGAAGGCTATGCAAAGCAGAACAACGGCGTTCTGAACGAAGCACAACAAGCATCAAGAGAAGACGAGCAGAAAGGAATGAATGCCACATTGGTTAACGCTGCTCAAGCATACGGAACCCCTTGGGACCTCATAACAAAGATAACCATTGTTGCTGTTGCTATCCTAGGCGCTGTTTACGTAGCGAAGAATCTGCCTCAGATAATCCAAAAATGGAAGCCCGTATTCGAGAATCCAACAACACAAGCGAGAACTGGAAAAGGAGCAGCTACAATGTTCGAATGCGTATTAGTTGACCAATTGGCCGCTGAAGGAGCGATGACAACCGCAACGAACCTGCTAACAACAGTCCAGACAATGTGGAATACGATTGATGTGCCACAAATGCAAGCGGACATAGCCTCTCTACAGGCACAAATCAACGCTGGCATACTAACTGGAATAGAACTTATGAACGCCCAATACATGGTTCAAGCCATGAACTTCGAAATATCAATGATGCCATCAATCTTCGCATTGCCTCTGCTAGGACTGAAAAGCTAATGAGCAAAGAACAAAAGAGCACGATTCCTCTTTGGCCAATAGTTTTAGCCATTCCCATCGCTGGACTAGCAATCTACTTAGTGGCTCGTGCCTCTGCAAAAAAAGAATACGCATTAATAGTCACTCACTCGGGTCCAGGCACAATCGACATCACTGATGGAACACACAAATACGATGCGCCAACCCAAGTCATCATCAACGCCTCACCAGACAGTGGATATCAAGCAAATTGGAACGTTAACGGCGTTGACGTAGAATGGGGCGTCAACCAATACAGCATCTATGTCAACGGCGTTTTCTCCGTCGCAGTTTCATTCGCCCCGATAGGCGGCGGACCAACTCAGCCAACAGGAATCCGAGCCGTAGGAAGCATCGCCACACTACAGAATTTCCGTTTCTGGTATGGAAACCCATTCGCTACCATTGACATCGCTGAATGTGATGAAAACTGGAACGATGGACGCTGTACGGCACAGACAATGACATTTAAAGTTCACGATGCCGCTGGAAGGGGAGTTCCAAACATTGATGTTGCAATCTACCCCGAAATAAATCCAGACCCAACTCTCTACAAAACGATTTGCCTCTTTAATGGAACAGCATACTCGCCTTCCAACCCACTCATACTTACAACAGATGCTGATGGGCTAGTGAAGTTCGACGTTTTCAATGCGTATGGCACAGACGACGTGAATGTGGATGGGGGCGGAATTGAATTGTCTCGCGGAACAAACTTGTGGGCACATTGGAATTCTGCCCTCCTAATGGGTTACAAGATGCCCGTTTATCACGGATTAGGAGCAGGATATGGGGCATGGTGGGATGGCAATGGCGGAGGCGGAACCGTCACCATTAACAGGTTAATCCGCGCTGAAATTGTAGACACCGACAAATATACATTAGAGTCAATAGCATACAGTTACGGAGTGAAGTGGAAAGCATGAGTCGAGAATTAGTTACCAGATGGTTTAGCCGTCTCGCTTCAGGCGAACAAGACCTTCCCCTCCTAATTTTAGAGAGTAACATATACACTCCCAGAACAGCACTTAACGAAGTCACAAGAGGATCAGCCTTAGGCGATAAACTTCAAGCCCTCATCGAAACTGGGCGTTTCGGAACAACAGCCCAAGAAGAACAGCAAGTCGCCAAAATCCGCCTAAAACAAATCTTCCAGAAAGACCTTGACAAACCCGTTTTTGCAACCCTAAGCGGAAAAACCTTCACGCGATCCGAGCTGCTAGACGAAATAGAATCAGGAACCACCATTGGAAACCAGTGGCTCCAAAACGAGATTTCACATATGCTCCGAGTTGTTGGTATAAGGTAACATTTAAATCATTGCTCGTCCATCATTGACCTATGAAACGATGGCCAACTCAAGAGGAACAATTACTAACCGATTTATACAAGAGCAAAACTAATGTTGAGATTGCTGAACTCCTAAACAAAACACCTGTTGCAATTTCTCATAAACTACATTGCTTGCATTTAAAGAGGCCATATACACCAACAATTCATGAGTGCTTAAAATGTGGGAAGAAATTTCGCCTTTCCCCAAGACAAGTAAAACGTGGAGGAGGAAAATATTGCTCTCTTGATTGTACTCACCTTGCTCGTAAAACACGAATTATCAAAAAATGTATGATTTGCGGGAAAGAATTCGTTGTTAAAGAAAGCAAAAGATATGAAACCGCAAGGTTTTGTTCGCCTAAGTGTTGGGGTCAATACAATTGGCTTGAAAACAAGCTTGACATAGTAGAAGTATTTAACAAATTAAAAAAGTCCAGATTGCCTGTAGCAGAGTTTGCGAAGAAACAGGGATACTATTATGCCACTCTTAAGAACGCGTTGAAACGTCAATTCCCCGCTGACTATACAGAATTTATAGATATACGATTGTCTAGAATGGATAAAAGATATAAAAAAGGCAGAGAATTCGAATATCAAACAAGAGACTTTTTCAAAACTCAGGGTTACTTTGTACTGAGATCTCCGCACAGTCTAGGGCCAGTTGATCTTGTAGCATTAAAAATGAATGAGATTTTGCTTATACAGTGCAAAGTTGCTGGAATGTACTTGAGACCGAAAGAGAAGGAAAAGTTGATTTCACTTGCAAAGTCTATCGGAGCCAAAGCAATTGTCGCGTACAGACAAAATGGCATAAAGCTCAAATTTATTAACTAATACCATCTAAACATTACTCTAGTGAGCATAAGGTGAACCGAAAATGCCAGCCCTACAAAACACATTTCTATTCGTCGAACCCCAGCAACATTTCCTCAATTACGGTTCTGTGGTTTTACATGACATAGTTTCAAAGAACAGACGACCTGGACAAATAATAACCGAACTAATCGGTGACGATGCGAATCCTGACAGGGTAAAACAAGAACTTGCTAGTCTTCAACCTATTTGTATGGCGGGGATCGGACACGGAAATGAGTGTTATTCCGAAGATACTGAGATTTTGACTGAAAACGGATGGAAACATTTTGAGGAACTTCAACCTTCAGAAAAAGTGGCTACACTTTCAGATCAAGGAACATTAGAATATAAACTTCCAACAGCACATCATAAGTTTTTTTATAAAGGAAAAATGCTATACATCAATGGAAAAAGGATAAATCTTCTTGTTACATCGAACCACAATCTTTACTGTGCTTGGTCTCTTGGTCAGAAAGGCTGGTCATCATTTAAATTTTTGAAAGCGGAAGATGTCGGAAAAGCTGGCACAAAATGGCAATTTGGAACAGATGAAGACAGTAAGAGATACATCGATAATGAATCGAAGACTTGGGAATTAAGAAGAAAATATGGTTATGGTGCAAGACGGATATCTAGACTATTAGGAATCAAAGAAAGCACAGTAAACGACTGGTTATTTTATGGAAGACATGCTGGATTAAGATGCATTTCGACTGGAACAACAACTGGATGTTGCTTAAAGTTCAAGCGTACCGCAATATGGAATTGTCAAAGACTAGAAACCTTTCAATTGCCATCATCGCAAAAAACACGAATTATTAAACATGGAGATCGAATGGACGCATGCTGTACACCGATACCCGAGAAAAATATGGTTCTTGAGGATTGGCTCAGATTTTTTGGAATATGGCTTGCTGAAGGGTCAGCTTCGCTTGGAGATCGAAAAGGCGAGTACATCATATCTATTACACAGATGAATGATGAAAAACGTAAATGTATCAAGGATTGGGTAGACAAGATATCTCACCAGGTTGGTTTTAGTGCATGGGAAGAAGCGAATAATTCACATTCGAAATGTGTCAAATTCAAAAACAAACAGATGTATGAATATCTGAAGCAGTTTGGTCATGCAAAGGATAAATTTATCCCAAAAGAAATTAAGATGCTTCCTCCAGAGGGTCTTAGAATACTCCTAGATGCGATGGTTTACGGTGATGGCTATGTTGACAGCTACGGAGCAATATATTACTCAACAATATCGAAGAAACTAGCAGATGATGTTCAAGAGATCGCACTAAAAATAGGCAAAGTAGGAATTATTCATAAAGACAAAAGAACTGGAGTTATGACAGTCAGAATCACTGATGACGATGCTTGTGTAACTAAAAGAAGCATTAAATGGACAGAATATGCTGGGCAAGTCTACTGCGTCACTGTTCCGAACCACCTACTCTATGTTAGGAGAAATGGTAGAGCTTGTTGGTGTGGAAATTCTACGTACACGGTTGAGTGTACCGCAAAGTTGTTCGATACTTCAAGCTCCGACTTGAACCTTTTAGCTGATAAGGTCTGTTCTCTTTGTTCCTGTTTGACAGCCCAGCTTCTTGGACCTGCAATCATCGATGCTGGTGCGGTAGCTTACACTGGCTATAGTGAAGAGTTTTGGTTCTACACGGCTGACGAGGCTGGAACTACAAGAGCCGTTCAAAGTCCATTCTTGGCCGAGTTCCAGTTTGTTGCTTCACTCTTGAATGGTAGAAGCACTGGTGATGCGCGTGCGGATCAGCTTGCTCGGTACGATGAAGAAATAAGCTTTTGGACTGTCGGAGACGGAAAGGACAACGCTGACGCGATGGAGCTGTCACGAATCTTGGAAATTAACAAGGGCATAAGCACTTTTCTTGGTCAGTCAACAGTTTCTCCAAGCCCAAAAGCAACCGTGTTAACATCGTCGTTATTGTCGCCACAAATCGTCTTTGGAATTCCCGCTTTGCTCGTAGCTTATATGGCCTATAAAGAGCTTCGAAAATAGCCACCAAAAATCTTTAATAACCAACGCATTAACTATACTGTAACGATGTGAACAGTATGTTTACAAGCCCAGAAAAGAACATGCTCATAGGTGCTTTCGTCACAGCAGGCGTAGACGCAGGACTCGAAGGATACTGGAACTACATGAACGGAAAAGGAACACCTCTAACAGACGTTTTTCCATACCAGAGAATTCATGAGGCATTGCCGCCCTACGACGACTTGATTGCAAACGCTGGAATCCCGCTGTTGCTCTATCTGCTCGGCAAAGGCTTAAAGAAACCGCGACTTGTCGAAATGGCCAAGGGCGGAGCAATCTACGGAGTCAGCGAACTCCTCGGAGAAACAATGGAAACCGTCGCCGTGATCGCAACGCCAGCTTCAACTGCCCGATACGTGATGAGGAGTTAGATAAAAAATGAACTTGAACATCTTGAAACTCGACTCGACCACGAAAGGAATGCTCATCGGTAGTCTAACAGGAAGCATCGCCTTCCACGCTGAAAGATACCTGTCAAGAACTCAGCCAGCGTACCCAGCCGAACTGAACCAGAGACTCGAAGCGCACCTGCCCAGAAACGGGGAACTCGTAACTTCAGTCGCGCCTCCAGCAGCCATGTGGGTGCTTGCACGCAGAAGCCCGAAACTCAAAGACATCAGGAACGGCTCGTTCTTCTACTCGATCCCGCACCTGATACAGAGAGTAGCAGTGAACGCGGCTTACGCGGAAGGAGTAGCAGCAAGACCAGCAGCACGAATTGTAGCTCCAGCAACAATGAGCAAATACATAGCCCAGCCATCTGTAAATCAAATCGCAAGACCAGCATCAAGCCTGAGCAAGTACGCCTTAACTGCCTAAGCACCCCAGCCCCTCTTTCTAAGCGACTTCCACAACGACTTTCCCATTTTCAAGCTTCTAGACTAGGTTTCCATTGGTTTAGTCACTTTATATTTTGACAAACCAGTTTCTACATCCATCAGAGGTGTTCCATATTGCTCATGTAGCATTAACAATGCTTCTAGTGTTTGTTCATAATCATCAAAATCAACAGAAAGCCTCTTAAAACGTCTGTAATTCTTCTTGGAACAGCGTATTCTTAAGATTGTTCTTTCATTGCGCTCCATGCTTCCGCAATCACCTTCTGTAATGAACGTATCTGTATTTCGAGCTTACGTTGTTTAGACAAGGCATCATCACGCTCGTTTTGGAGTCTATCAAAGTCAGCGTTGGCTTTACGGACAACGTACTCTGCACGATTAGAAAGATCTACATTTTCTTTTTGTAATTTCCCAATTTCGGTGTAGTATCTCGATTTCCATTGGTCATAAAGTTCAATGACAAGTTTAGCGTTGACCCAAATAACCTCATCAAACATTTTCCGCAAGTTGGTGAGTTTTGAGAGTTCTGTTTGACCGCATTCTATTGCAACCCTGTAATTGTCTTTTACCCCAACAATATCCACTGTGTATTTGACTCTTCCATTGACTACGTATTCAACATCGTGTTCTTCATGAATCTCTCTAGGCTCAAATCCTTTTTCTTTCAATATATCAATTGCAATACTTTTATATGCTCTGTGAAGCGGGCTTTCCATGGGCATGTGGCATCTGTAGCAACGGTATCTCCTGTAGCACTATAAATATTTAACGATTGCACACCCCTACTGTTCTTGCAAACAATATAGGAGATAAGAAAAATGGGACAAGGATCATTTTGCATATGCGAATGGGACTCAGTCAACAAAGAGAACTCGGCATTTCAGCAGAGTATGAGACGGCTTGACGAGATGGCGATTAACAAGTGCAACATGGATTGGAAGCCACGTTCATTCAATTCGGCTAAGGCGTTGACGGGCGATGGGGGTTTCTATGGTAGAACCACGATTTTGCCAGCGCTTTTCGATGGCAACGGTTTGGTTCCGTTGAACATTACTTTTGGCGGCGGAAGTCCAGTGGCAACTTGGCGACAGCGTTTCACGGCTGCTAGTGTAACTACTGCTGATACTGTATTGCTTCAGGGAGTCGGAGCAGGCGAAACGATTCCTGAAGACTTTAAGATTGCTTGGGCAGGACTAGCTTTTCCGAACAAGAACCAGCACATCACAGAAATCAAATACCAAATTGGAGATCGCAAGTACGGAAGAATCAACATCGAAGAAATGCAATGCTACAACAAGCCAGCATTAATCTTTGAGGAAGGCTACATATTGGACGAGGAAGAAAGCTTCCACCTGTACGGCTACGTTGAAGGTCCAGTACCAACATTCCACGATGGCTGGTCAGCAATATATCAGCGCATTGTTCCTTTGGGTGCAGCGTACTACAAGGTTGTCAGCAAAATACTTGGACAGCCAGGAACGGCAATCTTTTAGGAGGAATTGAAGTGCAATATGTAATTTGTGAATACGAGAAAGTGAAGCAGAACTTCCCAGAGTTTGGCACGATGATGCAGAACTTGAGGAATTCGCTTATTGCAGAGGCCGCAAGCAAATGGGCTCCACTGACTTTCGGAGGACTAAACCCAAGATCTGGACAGTTTGGCGAAACAACCATTTTGCCGCCACTATTCAACGACTTGAATGGCAATCAAATGGTAACTTGGAAGCAGAACTTCACCGCTCTACAAGTAGTCGGGTCTTTGGCAGGTACAGCACAAGGATTGATTACTGGATCTGGAACGGCAGGTACGATACCTGAAGACTACATGGTTGGATTTGCTGGCGTATGCTTCTTGGACAAGGCAATCAAAGTCAGCGAGATCAAAATACAGATAGGCGACAGAAAGATTGGCAGAATAAACCTTGAGGAAGCAATGGTGTACAACAAGCCATGCGTCGTGCTTGAAGAGGGCTTCATGCTTGACGAGGAAGAAGGCTTCGAACTGTACGGATACATTCAGGCGCAGGGCGACCAGAGAATCAAACTCTTAGGGCTTCAGCTCAACAGGGTTCCAAACAAGACACAGGTGACTCACGCTGGACAGGCACTTTAGGAGAGTGAATTGAAATGGTAGAAGTATATCAGTCAAACGCATTAGACCACGTATCATATGGTGGCGGAAACCCGCTAATCCACATACACAGCATCAGACGAGAAGTGTTCGGCAACGAAATCTCATTGTGGGTAGCTGGAGAAATGAAGATTGCAGCCAAAGAAGTAGTCTTCGCCAAAGAACTAAAACTGAACAGCATAGAAGTGTTAGTGCTGACCCCAGAAGCCGCAGACCACGTTCCATACATAGTGAACAAGTGGATTTACCGCAAGGGACTGTACGACAACTACGCCTCAATAGACATCTTCGCACCTACAGCAGGATACGAATTGCGATCTAACAACGGACAAAGAACTCAAGTAGCAACACCGACGATAGATTCAAGTTCCCAACTGCCCTACGATGGGTCGTTGTGGCTCAATTTCGTAGCCGTTGGGGATGCGTAGCGCAAGCAAACGACTAATCCTCGTAAACAACAAGAAAAGAGGAACCAGAAATGGTAGAATGGAACGAGTGGAGCGAAGGGTGGATTAAGGAAGGCTTCTACATCAGCTACGTAAGAGAAGGAGTAGAATACTTCGAGCATGTCAGCCAACGCGACTTTGGACACTGGGAATATGATTGGCCAGAAACAATCAACTCTCTGTCAACGAGTGGACCGCATGTTCCACCCGACCTTGAAATCACAAGGGGCTACGACATAAGCAACAACACGAACCAGATTTGGCAAATAATATTCGGCATAAAGGGACAAGTGTTCATTTACATCGAGTTGCCAACAGACCTGCACAGACACGGCATACCAAAAGTTCCGAAACCCAGTACCACAACGCGGAGGGTGTCACACTTCACAGAATGGATGAGTCCATTCACTGAACCTAGCTTCATCACAGAACACTTCATGATGCGACCAGACACAATCCAGATAGCATTCGACGCTTACAATCCAGGAGAAATAAACCAAACGGACGTGACGCTCAACATTATGCTGAACAAAATGGTTACGGAACGCATCGGAACAAACGAGTACGGCACACTAAACACTCCGATAATACCTAACAACTCCGCCTTGACACAAAAGCTGAAGGACAGATGGATGGAAACATTGACGAAACTGTACAAACGACAAATCCCGCACAGACCAATAACGATACAGCCCGTGAGGGCACCCGCAGAAGCACCTGGAGGCGAGTAATAAATGGTGGAACTCATCAAGAAAGAAATCAAAGACCTTGGACTCCAACGAGAAGTATTTGAAGCATTACCATACGCAGTCGTCGGCGGAGCATACGAAGGAAGCTTCACAGCAGCGATGGCTGGAAACGCATACTTCACAGCGCTAAACCACATAGTACCGCATGGCCAACAGCTCAAAATACTGTTTCTACGAATATGCACACAAGAAGTTGGCGGAGCAAGATTCAGCATCTACCAAACAAACCCAGCAACAGCAGGATTAACAGGCACAGTTGAAGCTTACCCAGTAGTTGGAAGCGTTCCCAGCGGAGCAAGAGACTACATGATGCTCGAAGCGCCAGGCGCAGAAGTGCTGCGAGGCGGTCTAATCGATCCAGTACATGTACTAGAGGGAAGCATAGACTTCAGAATACTAGCACAATTCCCAGGAGCACTCATCCCAGGAGCAGCAACAGGCGCAAGATACAACCTAGTCTGGTGGGGCGTTCAGAAAATCCCAGAACAAGAAGAGTAATAAGTGAATCCCAACAACTCCCCTATTTTTTTCTTTTAACGCTAGTTAACAGAACCTAAGCTTTTAAAGAGTCAATAGCATAGTATACTAACTAAAGAAGGCTTAACTGATGAGTAACAGGAATGCTAGACACACGTTGCAGTTGCTTTCTAAACCTTCGGCGCTACACACGGTTAGAGATGTAACTGTTTACGCGCCAGACATGTATGGTCGCCCATATGGGGCTATTGCAGATCCAACTGCTGGAATAGCAATTAACGATCCCTACTGGAGCTTCGCAGATGGTGCAGTTCAAGGAATCGCTGCAATCGTCAAGGTTCCAAATGATAGGGTTAAGGGTACGGACATCAAGTTCTACTTGGAATTCGGCGTGCCTGTGCCAATCGGCGGAACAATAATGTGGCGGCTAGACTGGCTAGTGCGTGGAGTAAACAACCTATACAATGTTGTGCCAACAACAAGATTTTTGCCCACAGTTACAGGAGCTATTGATCGCATAACAACAACGGCAAAACTGATAATTCCAGCCTATGACGTGGACATTCAACATGCTTTAGAACAGCCAGTAGAGTTCTTCTTGGGCATCATAAGAGAAGGAACACACCCAAACGACACGGAAACGTCAGCAGCACGCCTACACAAATTGGTCATGGAATATTCAGCCTATTACTAAATTTAGAATCCCATTTCCCCTTTTTTCTTTCCTTAGTGCAAAGACTCTAACGTATATTTCCAGAGCGACTTCTTCTGTAGTGCTTGTCATGAGCAAAAACCATGTCAAGAAATTCGTCAGCTATCAGCTCTAAGTTTTGCAGAACGCAGTGACCGCCGATTCCTTCGCCAGGAAACATTTTTGGTCGGTTGTTCAAGAAAGCTTCGATTTCATCACTGAACTGCCACATTTCATTCCAGTCAACATGATACTGGTCAGTAACTTCTTTTGTGTGTTGAGCATAGAGAATAAGCCAGCCATAATAGCTTGTGTCAACGTAAATTTTCGCCAACTCCAACACGGTAGGATTGCCCATCATCTTAGTTTTCACACCATACTTTCTAAGCTGACCAAGATAAAGTACAGGCTCTCTTTTTGTAGTGTTAGGGCTTTGCACGCAGGACCAGAACTTCGTATACCGCTTGAAATCTAGAAGCATACGACTGTGAACGCCACGTACAGGACTGTAAACTATCAATTGGTCGAGTCGTGCTTTTTCAGTTCTTGCATAATCACGTTTCCAGACTGCTTTCTGAATCTTCTGTGTGGTTCCAGGGGGTACTGTGCTGTGAATCACGGTTTCTTTAGCTTGGTATTTCTCTGTTAAGAAGAGAACATCTTTCTCAAAATTGACGCTGTAAGGAAAGCAAATGTGGAGTACATCACAGCCTTCTTTTAACAATCGGTGAGTCTCGATTTTTGATCTTGACTTTATCTTTGCATGGTCAATGTCATTCCCGAGAAGATTGAGTTTTTCATCTTTTTTCAGCAACTCAAACAGGGCACTACCAACTTCACCCATGCCTTCAATTATATGAGTAATATCATTCAACTCCAATTTCTAGCGAGTAGATTCTCCACTATTTTCTCTGATGCTTTTCCGTCTCCATAAGGGTTCGGCAAGCGCTCAAGCCTTTCCTCGTACCCTTCGTCGCTCAGGATTTTTCTTGCTTCCTCTAGTATCCGCTCTCGACTGGTTCCGACAAGCTTGTTCGCACCAAACTCGATTGTTTCCGTCCACTCGGTAGTGTCACGCAACGTGAGGCATGGAACATGAAGCATGAACGCTTCCTTTTGCATTCCACCCGAATCTGTGAGAACAACCTTAGCATTTTCCATTAAGCTTAACATGTCAAAATAGCCTAAGGGATCTGTCAAAACGATGTTTTCAGCGTGTCGGAGAATAACTGCAAGACCTTCATCTTCAAGCCTTTTCCGTACTCGCGGATGCACAGGAAAAACCACCGTTGCTTCTTTAAGGTTTCCTACTGTAAGGATTATGTCCTTCAATTTCTCTGGGGTATCCGCATTTTCGGCTCTATGCACAGTTAAAACCGCGTATTTCTTCCTCATGAGTTTCAAATCTCTTGTAATCGTTGAATTGTTGACATCACGTCGACGCATCAAGAATGAGTCGTACATGGTATCACCCGACAAGAATATGCGTTCTTCACATATTCCCTCTTTTTTCAGGTTTTCCACTGCCGTAAGGGTCGGACTGCACAGCATTTGCGAACAGTGGTCGATTAACACTCGGTTCACTTCTTCTGGCATAAGCATGTCATAAGAGCGCAATCCAGATTCTATATGACAAACTGGAGTGTGCATCTTGACCGCTGCCAGAGCAGCTCCAAGGCTTGTGTTAGCATCTCCGAAAACCATGACAACATCTGGCTTCAGCTTTTCAATAGTCTTCTCGGCCCACATCAACAAACGAGCAGTTTGAACAGCGTGTGAGCCACTTCCAACATTCCACTCACAAACGGGCTTAGGTAAATCCAGCTCGTTGAAGAAGACCTTTGACATTTCATAATCATAATGCTGTCCACTATTGACCAGTTGCAGGTCAACCTCGATCTTCTGACTTAAAGCTCGGAGAACAGGCGCAGACTTTATGATTTGCGGTCTGACACCCACAATAGGCATAACTTTCAGGGCTGTCACGCTTCCCTATTCAATAGGTAGTCTCTGACTTTTTCTAAGCCCTGGTCAAGAGGAACTTTGGCATCCCAGCCAAGCACCCTCTTTGCCTTGTCGAATGAGCCTCTTTTGATTGGAATAATGGTTGGATCTGGCGGAACCATCTTTATCTCCGACTTAGACCCGCAGATATCCACAATTTTCTTTGCCAGATCTTCAGTTGCGATTGGGTCATCTTTTCCGATATTAAACACTTCATAGTTTGACTCTTGCTGCCGATTCACAATTTTTTCCATTGCGTCTATCGCGTCTTCAATGTAACACCATGAACGTTCTGTTCCTTTGTGAACTTGCAAGGGTTCGCCAGTTAATGCCCAATGGATAAATCTGACAACTGCGCTACGGTAATCTGTCGGCTCCTCTCCTGGTCCGTAGAGCATGAAAATCCTCATTGTGGTTGCTATTAGTTGTCTAGAAGTCATGTACTGCACTATTTCCTCTGCCATCCTTTTTGTCATGCTGTATATGCCTGTTGGAACACCAAAAACCGTGTCTTCATTAACTATGCCATTTTGGTAAGCACTGCCATACTCTTCTGACGATCCCGCATATATGACTCTGGATTTATGCTTGAGACTTAATGTGCATATGCTGTGGGTTCCAACAACATTTGTTGTGATGGCTAGGCTCGGAGTTTCTTCACACTCCTTTCTTGAAACCATTGCTGCAAGGTGAATTACCAGCTCTGGCTTCGTAAGGTCAAACACTTTTTCCAAACTGGAATAATCGTTGAGGTCAGCGTGAAAGTAGTTTTGCCCTCTATAACGTCTATGGTCTAAAACGCTAACCTCATGATTATTCTGTAGGCGTTCTACTAGCTGACTACCGATTACGCCTAAACCGCCAACCACAAGAATTCGCATCATATTCACCCTAGAATCTGCTTGAGTTTTCCATGAACGAGATCGTGAAGATAAACTTGTTTACTAAAAGATAGCTCATCGGTTTGGAAGCATGGTCTAAATGAGCCGTCCTTGCCAACAAGGTAATAGTCTTCCCAGTTTCGGCTGACCCACGTTATTCCATATTTTTCTGGATATGCAAAAGTGTCGCTGCCAGGAAGTGGGGCGAACGCTGACAGTAGCCACTTGTCAGGTCTTGTTTTCTCAGCGAATGCGACTGTTTCCTTAGCTGTCTTTTCGGTTTCGCCTGGGAAGTTCACGATAAAATAGGCTTTAGCTTTCATTCCATGCTTCTGAGTCAAGGTTATCGCTCTTTTATTCGCTTCAACGGTGGTATCTTTGTTCATATTGTCTAGCATCGTTTGACTGCCATGTTCAATTCCAAAACTGATCTCAGAACATCCAGCATCTTTAGCCAATTCCAACATCTCCTCGTCTAAGGTTCTGGCTCTAGCGTCTTGATTCAGCCTGAAAGTTATCCCGAGAGGCTTTATATGCTTTAAGAGTTCTTTGACTCTTTTCGGGTTAACTATAATGTTGTCATCGCCGAAAACAACATGCTCAAAACCTAACGACTTGACTATTTCAATCTCTTCTATCACGCGACTAATCGGCATTTCTCTATAGGTTCTTCCGCTAATCTTTGAGCAGAATCTACAGGCAAATGGACAACCCCTTGAAGTGTATATTGGCGTTGCGTTCTCGCCTCCTGGCATATACTTGTGCAGATCTACTAAGTGTCTAGCTGGTTTTGGAATGGATTCGACAGGAACCAATCCGCCATCATATACCCGTTGAATTGTGCCGTTTTCAATGTCTTTCATGACTTTTTCGATAACTACCTCGCTTTCTCCTTTGACAACCGCATCACAGCGAACATTACGTAAGATGTCTTCTGGGAGAAATGTTGCGTGAACATTGCCAACTATTATCGGTTTGTCAGAGGGCAACAGATGTGAAATTTCTTGAACGATTTTGAAGTTAGGTGTTACACATGGAAGACCGAAAACATCGCCTTCTAAGCTTTCAACCTGCTTTCTCCAGTCGGCACCGCCAGTAAAATCCACAATCTTAACAGCGTGTCCAAGTTCCTCTAATCTCGCACCAAGATACAAGAGACCCATTGGCGGATATGAAGCATCATTCGCTAGGTATGGACTCGGCGGGTTAATGAGCGTTACTTGCGTGTCAACCACTACTTTTTATGTTTTTGCAATATTTGCAGGAATTCTTTGGCTCGAATGTCGTTTGTATGCCTAGAATGAACAAGATTATACCCGTTTTTAGAGATGCGTAAAGCCTCATCTGAATGAGTTAAATAATATGAAACTAAAGCGAAGAACTTGTCCTTGTCACAAGACCAGTTTTCCATGTTTATAGGATGATCCTTTTGGCCATTAAACTGGAACCATACGTCAGTTCCAGCTTGCACATAATTTTCTCCTGCCTTCAATCCAAGTTCCTCAGCATCAAACGGTGTGTCAGATACTAGAAGTGTATTGCATGCCATAATTTCGAAGAGTTTCAATCCTGGATACTTGAAGGTTGAAGTACATGTGGTGTAAAGTTTTCCTTGGTTGATGATTCTTGCGTACTCGTCAGTCATTACTCCTGCAAGCTTGTTTGATTCGGTCACAAAGTCGTAGCCGCAAACATATTTGATTTTGTCTCTATGTGCGACTAGGGCTTCATGCATTGCCATGCGTAACGGGTAATAACTAGAGTTGAAAGAACCCATATTGATGACATCATAGATTTTGGGTAATCCGTAATCTTTGAATATGTCTGGGTCGATTGAAAATGGAACCCATTCCATGGGAATGCCTAACTGCACAATTTTCTGGCTATACTGACTCAGATTGTTGACATCCCAAGACTTTATTATGAGATCCCAAGCATGTTCTGCGAGAGGCTTTTGAATTGTCGGTTCACTAACATCATTGTGGAAGTCTGCTGCCCAGAGAACACGTAAACACTGTGCTTTCTCAAAGTTTGCAAAAGAAGAAATCATTCCTTCAGCGTTACCTGGACTCAATTGCATAACGACATCTGGATAATCATTCGGATAGAGTCTTTTGATGACATCGAGAACATCTATCTCGCCATATGTCGGAAGCCAACTTTCCATATAGTTCGGATAGCCTGGACCATAAAACTTTACATCAGCAATTTTCGCTAAGGCGAATGCCAAGGCAAAGTAGCGTCGCCCTGAATATGGTGCTCCTGGAATAAGCATACCAGCGGGAAATCGGGCTGTTCCATCTGTTTTGTAGGAATCTTCTATATGCTTGTAGACTTCAGGAGGCAGGTTGCCCAAGCTAGGTATACTTGGCAAAAGTGCCCGACCCAATATGAGTATTTTCATTTTTCGTGTCTCCAGACTCAGTTAGAAGATTTCAATATCGGCGAGCATAAAGCATTCCCCTAGCAAATGTTGGATCGTAAGGTGGAGCTGGGCACCCGCAACCAGTCATGGAAACCAAGTAACCCATCTTCTTCAGATACTCAGCGTAATACGCCCCATCGTAATTGTGCCATTCAAGTAAAATTAGCGAGGCTTGTCCGATGCAAGTTTTGAATTCGTCGCAAAATATCTCTTTCTCAGCTCCTTCACAGTCGATTTTCAGAACATCACAACCTGTAAGATCATTGTTTAGGAAGACATCTCTCAGTGTTACACAGTTCACTTCCAACTCATCTGTCGCCACGTTCAGAGGCTTGTAAAGCGTATTACTAGCCAAAGAATGTGGTATGGAATAGAAAATTCTTGATTTTCGACAACCCGCGACAGCTAAGTTGAACGCTTTTATTCTATTCTCTAAATGATTTTCACTAATATTCTTTAGCAGAATCGAAAACGACGGTAGATACGGCTCATAAGCATAGACTGCACAGCCTTTCTCTTTTGCACAACGTAGGCTAAAGGTTCCTATATGAGCGCCGATATCTATGACTAATGCTTCTTCTCGAATCTGATCGACCTTGTAGCTATTCTCATAAAAAACTTCGTTTATGACTGCCTTATCTTCTTTCCTATGCAAAATCTTGATGCTACTGATTGTTGATTCTAGGGTCAAACATCCAACCTCTCTTCCCTTAAATCAAATATATTCTGGTGTTCAACCCACAGCTTCCACAAATCTCCACGGCAATCATCAGCATAGAAATTAGGTCTGGGAGAGCATGGAGGCTTCAAGCTCTCTTGCCTAACAAACTCTAACTCATCCTCCGTGAGCTTCTCAGAGTTCGCTCTCCAACGATTCTTATTCTTGCTCAGAAGAAACAGGGCATAATTACACTTACAATTTCCTTGATTCGGAACAACCACGTCAGGAGGGATAGGCAGATGCTCATGCTCAATGACTTGATGGTCAACATCCAAACTGAACATGTCTCTGTACCCCGCCATGGTTAATCTTAACCCGCACTCTTGATCTTCTTGGCTTTTATCGGAATCCATTAGCTCATTGTATCCATTGATTCTAAGTGCCATTTCAAGACTCATGCTGGAGTAGCCGTAATACCACTCTATTGGAGCAATCATTTTTCCGCCTCTGGCTTTAACGATTGGATATCGTGTATCTCTAATTAGTCCTTCATCTCCATAAAGTCGTCTTAGTATGGCTTGTCTCTCATCCTTCTCCAACGTTACCGAATACTTAGCCTCATACCCTTTTTCCATATACTCCTTATCAAACCGAGCTGGTTTTCCACCTAAATATCTGATATGCATTGCCAATGGAAAATAGCCGCTTCGGTAGCCATCCCAAAACCTCTGTAGGAAATCAGACTCAAATTGACTGCAATCATCAATGCGGACAATAAGTTCTCCTTCGCAATGTAGTATGGCACTATTCAACTGACCGCAAATATTCCAGCGTTTCTGGTCAAGCCAAAACCTATGGTTCGGATGCACTGGAACATACTTTATTGAAAAACTCCACCTTCGACTTTCAATCCACTCTTTCCTTTCTGGGTAGAGTGCATCACAAATAATCAATTCAAAATCTTTGAATGTCTGCTTCTCTAAACTACGTAACGTCGGTTCAAAAATATGGATGTTCGGCAACCCAATAATGGGGAAGTCATGTCTAGCCGTACAGAGGATGCAGGAAATCATATTCGTTCCAACACCACGATTAGGTTAAGCAACCAATTCTTGATGATAGCTGGGTTTACTAGAGCGGCAAACCACTGAACCAGATCGCGTCGAACTAGCCAGTCATCTCTGTCGAATTTTTCATACCAAAAGCTTTCAGGTTGAACAGTAACGTGACCTGCCACCGCGCATCCTTCAAGTTCAATTGGAACTTTCTTGCCTTTAGCGAAAGCGTAACCTTTATCACTTCTTCCTTGAAGACCGCCAGAACCAGCGACAGCTATCTGCAAGAAAACCCATTTTCCTGCAACACGAAACATCTCATCCATGACAAACTGTAGATCCTCTTGATAGATGTGCTCCCAAAAATCAAGGGCAACCACTAACTCAAAACTCTTGTCTGTGTATGGCCAAGGTTTAGTGGCATCATGCACCTTTAACCACTCGGGCTTACAACGATCATACCGATTTTTGATTGACCATACACTAAAATCAAACCCTTCAGCCTCAATGCCAACATCTCTTGCATACGTTAAAAACGTGCCACGACCACAGCCAACATCGAGAAGATTTTTGGGGTTAAACATGGTTTTCCATGCTTCAGCAATTTCTTTTGCTCCCAAAAACTCTCCCTGTAAATTCCTATATCCCCAATGTTCAATCGTGCCATTTGGTCGTCTAAACGATTTGCCTACTGGATCCGAAAAGTATTCATTGTCGTAATATTCTTGTGTAAATTCTTTTTCTGGAAGCGACATGTTTTATTACCTAACGATAGTTTTATATCTGTACTCACCTTAAATGCCTTACTGTTGAACAGATATGTCCTCTCAATTACCCAGAGAAATATTGGAGAAAGCAGTCACTCTGAGAAACTCTATTCGCAAAATATACATTACCCTCTACACTAATGGGAAACCGTCAACATCAACCGAAATTGCACAGCTTGTCGGACAAGCAAGAGCGCATGTAAACATGAGGCTTCAGCAACTTGTTGATATGGATTTGGCATCAGTAGAACTTAGGGGAAGAACCAAATATTTTGAGGTAAAACAATGAAATTGATGTTTTTAGGAGACAAAATTCTAGGTGGCACTTCAGCATACTCTAAAATCGGAGATGAAACGTGCAAACGTTTAGCCAGGCTTGGTCACAAAGTAGCCCATATTCCTATGGGCTTCGCAAACCGCATGGGCACACAATTAACTCAGGAAGGAGTTCAAATCTACCCAAGCGGAGGCAACGCATTCGGCGAGGACGTAGCCATCGAAGACTACCTAAACTTCAAGGCAGACATGCTGATAACCATAAAAGAACCATGGGTATTCAACCATATCCCATATCAACCGATAAACTTCGTACCCATGGCTATCATTGATCATAGTCCCGTATCGACGGAGATAACTTCCAGACTGAACACCGCTTTTAAAGTCATAGCGATAAGCCGCTTCGGACAAATGGAACTCAAAAGAGCAGAAATAGACAGCTACTACATTCCACACGGATGCGACACAGAGAAATATCAACCCTATCCAGAAAAGAAGAAGGAGTATAGAAAACTCTGGTATCTTGACCAGGATGCCTACACAATCGGAATAGTCGCTATGAATCGTTCTCGCAAGCTCATTAGCAGAATGCTCAGAGGGTACAAACGGTTTCGAGAAATGAATCCTGACGTTAAGAGCCAATTGCTGTTGTGGACGGACATCATGCCCTTTGACATGCCAGAAGAACCGCAGATGGGAGTAGCAGATGTTGGAGTAAACTTGCTGCCAGAAATACTTCAACTGGGCTTGAACGAGCATGTGATATGGCCGCACAGAGACCTAATCAAACACGGTCTGCCAGAGTGGACTGGAGAAGACGGAAAATGGGACATGGTAAAACTTTACAATTGCTTCGATGTTCTGCTTCACTGCACTGGCGGTGAGGGCTTTGCGCTTCCATTAATAGAGGCTCAAGCTGTCGGTTGTCCCGTGATTACCACCGACTATGCCGCTGCTCCCGAACAGGTAAGTGCAGGTCTCGTTGTACCCTACTCAGACTATGTTATCCTAAACACTCCTGGAACACGCTACGCACTAGCTGACATCGACAAGATGGCTGAAGCCTTAACCAAAATCTATAATGCTGACAGAAAAAAACTGGCTAAAAAAGCAAGAGCATTCTCTGAGAGATATTCGTGGGATAGAATTATCGATGTGTACTGGAAACCATTTCTAGAGAAATGTGAAGAAGAATTAAGGCCACTTATCACAAAGGAAGGGAAAACATCATGGGATTAAAAATTGCGATGGTTACAAGCTACGGGGTTAGATGCGGTATTGCGAGCTATAGTGAGAACTTGGCTAATGCTTTAGCGAAAGAAGGCGTTGATGTCTACATTGTTAGATTGCCACGCTTCGGTCCAAAGACTAAGGAGATAGTGCTTGATGTTGCTGACCGCGTACCGAAAGATAAGGTTGATTGCATTCACATTCAGCATGAATATGGCCTTTATCAGGGGTTTGAGCCTGACTTTTATGGTTACTTGCAGACGTTGGGTTTGCCAATTGTCACTACGATGCACGCTGTTGGAAATGTTCAGGTAGACGGTGGCATATGCTCACTTTCTAAAAGGGTCATTGTTCACAACGAGTTTTGTGCCCGAAAGCTAGGGTTGCCATCAACCATTATTGCTCATGGCTGTTCACCTATGAAATGTCCGCCAATAGATGAGTGCAAGAAAAGTTTTGGCATCGACCCAAGAGTTAAGGTTGTCGGCTACGTGGGCTTCATAAGTCCTTACAAGGGATTAGAAACCATGATTACCGCCATGTCTAAAGTCACTAAAGCTGGAGTCCTCATTGGAGGCGGATGGCACACTACTGGACCTGAAACCCAGTACATTATACAGCTTAAGCAGCGTAGTGCAGAGCTTTTGGGTGATCATTGCAAATGGTTAGGCTTTGTTCCAGATGAGACACTGAGCAGGGTGTATGGAAGCATGGATGTTGTGATTTACCCATCAATTTATGCAACAGAAAGCGGAGCATTGTTGACTGCAATTAGCCATGGAAAAGCCGTTATCGCCAGCAATGTACCACCATTCAGAGAAAAAGAGAAGCAAGGAGCATTAATGACCTTTAAAGGTGCAGATGACTTGACAAGAAAGATTAAGAAGCTACTGAAGAATGATGAACTGCGACACAAACTTGAAGAAGGAGCAAGAAAATACGCGGATGCTAACTCTTATGATGAAGTCGCCAAAAAACACATTAAACTATATGAGAGCGTAGTTGCGGATAAACCGAATTAACGGAAGCCTAAGGAATTCCCATTTTCTTCTTCTGTGCTTCAGGAATTCTGTGAGCAGGGTTGCCAACATACACGGAATCGGGTTCAGTATCATATTTCACGACGGCACCTGCACCGACCAAGCAACGTTCTCCAATAGTCACGCCTGGTAGGATAACAGCGTTTCCCCCGATTCTAGATCCACGTTTAATAGTGACAGGTTGATGCTTCCATGGTTCTCCAGAAGATTGCTTAAGAAGATCAGGATACATATCATTAGTCAAAACCACATGGGGTCCCACAAAAACATGGTCTTCAATGACTGAGCCAGGAGGAATAAAGGCGTGGGCTTCAATTTTGCAGTGACATCCAACCTTTGACCCGCCTACCTCCACAAAAGATGCAACTTTAGATCCTTCTCCAATCTCGCTATCGTAAATGTTCACAAGGTCTTCGTGGTAGATCTTCACGCTCGGATGGATTTTACTTCTTTCTATTGGCATCGTTTTTGGATAGGTCAAGATTGTATAAAAGCTTTCGGTTAAGGATGATTAACCGCGTCAAACAAGCTTCTCAAGGCACCGTGGACACACTTCAAACTGAACCGAACCCTTAACAGTTGACTTGACGAATGGCACCACACCGCCAATGTTTGAGCACAGTTGACAAGCCGTGTTGAGAACAATATATATTCTGCATGTCTTGCACTTGTCATAGTTAATCTCGGAGCATTCAGCACAAGTTTTTCTGGCTTGCTTGAAGTCCATCATGGATAACCTTTTAAATTTAATGTTTCTATATAACTTTGTGGTTCACCATGAGCATGTCCCGTAGCAAACACAATCACGATGATTTTGTAACAAAAGTTGAATGTCAACAAATAACCAGCACTTTCAGAGAAGATTTGGGCACGGTCAAAAAGGCTCTTGTAGGCGAAGACATGCGAGGTGGCATAGTCAAGGACGTTAGCGAAATAAGATCTTCACTGAAAAACAACGGTTACAGTAAAGGCTTAGGCAAAAAGGAACGTGCCTTAATCTACACTTCACTAATCGGCACTAGCGGAGTCATTCTTGCCGAGCTAATCAGATGTTTTGCCCATTAGCGGTTAATGCCGTTTAACAGAAAAGAGCCTATTTACGTTGCTTCAACTCTGCCAATATTTGCTCTAGCAACACATCTGTCTTGTTTGGTTGCTGTAGTAATTCAACGGGGCCTAAACTTAGAATCTCTTCAGGAATTGTAATGTCAGCTTGGCTATTCAAGACTTGCCTTAGAGAACGAATAAACTGTTTACGATTAGTTACCGCAATTACGAATGCTTGAGCTGCAACTGATGCTGATTGTTGCGTGGATTCTGACCCAAGGCGTAACGTTACTATCGTGGTAGGTACAAAGGGCAATGGCGAACCTTGAAATCCACCAGTAAACCCAACAGTATAGAAAAATCCAGCGGTGCTGTATGGGTTCGGTCTAAAATATCGTTGTACCCATCCTCCTGGGTCTTGTATAAAACCACCTAGAATATGAAGGTCTTCAGCGGAAGCGAATCCTCCTCCATGCGTCTGCAAGTCTGCGTCTTGCCACGCTACACCGATTTGACCATATGCATCAGTAGACACAAAATCTACTGCCAACAGCCATCCAACATCTGATATTCTCCACGGATCAGACGCTTGCCCTGGTGCCAATGTTTTCTCTGAAGTATGTGTCTTGTATTGCCACCCTTTTAGAAGTGGAAGGAGATTAAACATTCCAAGCATACTACTTTCTCCTCGGAATAGCCTTTTTAAGTTGACTGTTCTGTTGATCAACCACTTTTTGTAATGCTTGTGCCAGTTTGCTCTTATCCTGCATTTTCTATCCCTCAATCCAAGCGCGAAGAGTACCATTTACGCCAGCACTCATCACGTAGAACATGAAGCATCTACGGTGGAAACGCATATACGTGTTTGCTGGAATATAATGCCTTGTTCTTAACGATCCTTCGAAACGTACCCAACAGTCTTGGTCTGCCCAGAACAGTATGTCTTTCGCTTCGAACGCTGGAACTTGTGCTGGCCACGTTATTCCTACAGCCGCAAGTATGGGAATCAAGAATGCTGGGGCGGCAGGTTGTCCATGAGCGAAAAGCGTCCATCCACGTTCCACATTGATAACATTAGCATCATTAATGTACGCGGCTACTCCCACAACATAATAGTCTTCGACAGCAGTGAACGGAATACCATTCAGCAATACAAAGCCCGTTGCTGGATCAATCAGCGAAACATAGTCATCGCAATCGTAGTGTCTTTTGAGTAATGCATAATTGAGACCTCCTTGAACATCACTACTCATCTGAGTCGCCTAAAACAAATATGCCTCTGCCGATTTAAAAGCTTACCCCACCCAAGGCAAACGGATAACTATCCTTAACCGCAAAAATTTGGATGGCACCCCAGAAAATATGAGTTACCATGAAAAAGCACTATTTATCTACCATAGAACACCATGCTTTTCGTAGTCTTGATGGTCTCTAGAGGTCAATAGGTCTAGATCTGCGCATGCAAAAAGGTTATGTGTGACCATGACCCATTCGAATTGAAGGGTGAAAATGAAATGGTGCGAAAGAGAACGTATTGTGTAGACTGTCATGAGTTTGTGTTGGGAGATCCGAATGGTAGTTGTAAAAGGTATCCTTGGCTGATCAGCATGAAACTCGCCAAATGTGATAAAGTCTGTTCTTATGACAGTTTCAAGGACAAGTTTTTTGATGAGCCTAAACCAGATGACCGAGATAATTTGCAGGCTTGGAAAAACTGATATTCAGAATTATCCGCAAGTATGGACTCTGCGAAACCGTTAATATGCTAGGAAACTAACCTACATATGTGAATGCCAAAGGAGGTGGAGTCATGCAATTGAAAAAGTTCGGCCCTATCTTTGGACTGCTGCTCGCTGTAGGCATAATCTTCGGCACCTTCGAAACGTTCGCTTGTGGAGAGCCATTCGGATTCGGATGGTTCGTAAATATGCTTTGGTTCGTCATAGGCTTCCCTGTACTGCTGATCATTGGAATGCTACTTTTCTCTCTAGCAGTGAAGGGCCAAGAGCAAATCGAATCAGAAGACTAGAAAGGTCTTCGTGTAAACTACTTTTCCCACTTTTTATTATCCGATAGGCTATTCTGTAAATTTTAAATAGTCTCTTCGCATATGCTTCTTTAGGCGAAATTGATGAAACTGACCTTGACTACGGCAATCGTAATTCTGCTAGTAGCTTTTGCTGTCTTGACTGGAGTTCAAGTGGCTGTCCAGAGCGTTGACGTTGAATCGATACCAGCAGAGTATAAACAAGTGTGGCTTGGAGTCATCTACATATTCTCAACGTCGGCAGTTACGCCTCTATGGGTTTTCGTCAGGAACATCTACGGCTACCTGACAAACTATTACGGAGCGAAACCTAGCGAGAGAGCCAACATTCAGTATGAGGCGAACCAGCTTTCTGCAACATGGCTTCAATACGAAGGATACATCAAAGGTCTAACAATACTCATGATTGCACTATTCACAGGAACGCAGTTAGCACCATACGCGGTCTACATTGCAGGCGCATCCGCTTTCGTGCTGGACCTGATCCGAAAGAGCCTAGCAGACATCGGTCAATCCAAAACAACCTAAACTTTAAATCCCCTTTTTCTATATCCAACTTAGGGTGTGCAATGAAAAACGAGAGTTTATCGGATTTGGTAGACAGAATCAAAAATAAGATGGTTCTAGATGACAACGACATCCGCATCCTAAACGAATATACAGAGTACCGTTTCTTTGGAAGGGTGAAGCGGGCATAGGCTCACGTCTCGGGGGTTGCACACACCGCTTGGAGACTTGAAGTTTCTGTCTCGGTTTCTTCAAATGTCTCCGAAACCGCCCAAAGCTTCACCCTCCAAAACTTTTTTGAAAAAGAGTCCAAAAAGTTTGAGGTATAGAATTTAAAAGCTCATCAATTCATACTAGAAACCCCTTCTTTCGAGGTGTACTGGTAATATGGTAAGACCTGACTCCCTTAGACAAAAAGCATACGAAACATGGGTCAAAAATCCATATATCATGGCGAAGAAATTCTGCGTAGACAACAAAATAGACTATAAAATCCATGGGGCTTACATCAACAAGCTCCTCAGCGAATACCGTTCTTACCACCAGTTTGGCTCACCGCAAAAAGCCCATCTTCCTGAGCATCGGGTGTTTGAGTGGGAGTGTATACCGCGAGATTGTAAACGGTCTGTTGGTTGGGTTGAGGTTGTGAACCGTAATGGGATGTGGGTGTGGCGTGATCCCCGAGGTACTGTGCATTGGTATAAGGAGGGGCTTGTGCGACTATACTTGAAAGGCGAATTGCAACTTGCGAAGGCTAAGGAACTGTTTGCACGAGCCTTTAATTGGTTTGGGCCCGAGCAATGGAAAAAGTACCTTGACGCGCCACTAAAAGAGACTTATAAGAAGTGGACTTTTGATGTTGGAGCGCCGATGCCACGGTTTGACATACGGCAGTTTGAAAGGAGCCATGGGCTACGTATTTTTACGGATGGTAGCCACCCGACTAGCGTGCATGTGGGAGAGGCAACGCCTTTTTGGATTAATGAACAGCGAGAGGCAACGAAGGAATTTGGATCTGTTGTTAACCAGTTTGGTGTCGAGATTAAGGAGCACATGAAACTTATTAGGATGTGGCAGCAGGAAGCTAAGGCTTTGCGGTTAAAGCCCATTAAACGAAAAATCAAGGGGCAGGAAGTGCCTAGACAAAGAAGTATTTTGGAGTTTATGCGTTAGGGGGGAGGGGAGAGGTTACTTACCGAGCAATTGGAGAAAGGAGAAGCTAGGTAAAAACACCTACCTCGACCTCCCCAATACTCTTTTATTCTGTCGTTGCGTACTTAAGCTTAAGTGAAATACATGTCGGTAAAGCAGCCGAAGCTTTGTGATCGTCTTGTCGAGGCTATCAAGGATGAGGGGGTCGCTTCAATAGACTATGGCAAAATAGCTGAGGAGCTGGCAGCTTCAGGTAACTGTGATCTGCGTAATCTCGGGATTCTTTTGAGGAAGATTAGTCAGGATGAGCAGAGCCACAAGGTAGCTCTTGAAGGTGTGGCGAAGCTTGTTTGTCCTGCTGAAGCTATTTCCCGTTTGCGTGGCTAACGTCTAGAGTGGTGTGGGTCGCCCATGACTGGAACTTTAACGGTGCACGCATATATGGATGGCGTAGAAGTCACAGGTCACTGTACCGTTTCAGAGATAATCCAAGCGTCCACGCTTGGAGAAAGCTACTATCATGACACACCATACACTTTCACCCTAAAGAACGCACAGTGGAACGTACTTGTAACTTTTTTAGATCTACCCTATCAAGAAAGGAATATCACGATAACAGAAGGAATTCAGCTAATCGAAAACTTCACCTTTCAACAGACAACAAAAGGCTACTTAACTGTCTATGGACATTGGGACGGTCAGGAAGTTCCTGTTACAGTCACGATTGACGGAGTACCTGGGTCATGGACAACCAACTTTCAGTTAGAACTGGAGGCTGGAACATATACTCTCAGAGGGCATTGGTTACAGCAGGATAAGGCTATTAATGCGGTTGTTGTCGCAGGACAGAATACCGACATAATAATCCAATTTCAAGAATCAGACTACGGCTACATAACAGTCGAAGCAAAAGCTAACGGATCTCCTGTCCCCGCACATGTCATAATTAGCTTAAATGGCACCCAAATTTATGACGTAACGCTTCCTGAGATCAACGGTGCAAGAACCCTTCCTGTGCTTCCAGGAACGTATGCAATAACCGCAGATTATGGGGGAAAAGTAGCGGATCCACAGACAGTCACAATTGCTCAAGGTGGTGGGAAACTCGTAACCTTTGACTTCAGTGGTGGTGATGGTGGTGCACCGCCCAATTGGACATGGTTAGCCATAGGTCTAGCTACTGTTGCAGGTGTACTCTTGATTTATGCATTTAGCAAGAGAAAGAAGTGAAATAGTGTACGGTTAACCCAATTTAACCGCATGATAACACTAAAATTGTTGCCAGAGCGATTCCAATCGCTGTGCTGATTCCGAAATATGGTTCTGCCACAGCGAAGGGTTTTGGTTGGGCGCATTCAGCAACGATTAATCCAGCACCAAGACCATCAAGATATGGGCTTGCGCTCTTTACGTAACGACCAGCAATCAGGCTCATAAGTCCCCAATGGTAATGTTCGAATACTGCCAAGGGGCTTCCTGCTAGTTTCGCAAGTTTGTATTGGGTCTTCTGAGGATACATCTCCCAAGCCACACAAACTGCTGCGCTACCGCCAAGGCCAACAAGAATTTTCTTCGTTTCGAGCATACCTTAATATTCTAAGATTTAGGTAATTAATCTTAGTGATTGACACGGTTCAACCTTGGTGGTCTGTTGCTCTAGTTGCCTGCATAGGTGGATCGATCCTTCGCATTGTAAGAATATGGCATTAGCATATGGTGATTTCAAATGAATTGGAAGGAAGGTCTTTGCGTGGTCAGTGGTGTGGCGTTGCTTTCTGCTGTTGCGTATATCGTTCGCCGAATTGAATATGGAACTGCCGAGTTTGATTCCTATTTTACATCGTTGCTTAAATTCATTGATGCCACATCCGCTTTCCCTGAACATGATAAGGGCAATATATATGGACATAGAGCTAGGTATGAAAAGGGAATTAGACTACTAGAAAGACATTATCGCTCTAACCATTCGGATTTTTTGGAACTCGGTAGTCCCTATCCATATTACAGCTACTACTTTTATGAGAAGTACAATGTCAGGACTGTTTCGGCAGATATTGGAATTGAAACATGGTCTTACAATCAGAATATTAGCTTTCAAAAGCTGAATCTATGCAAAGATGAAATAAGGGGATACTGGGATGTGATAATTTTGAGCGAAGTCTTCGAACATCTCCCATGCAACCTATACAGAGTGAGAGATATGATTTACAATCATCTGAGACCACATGGACTCATACTCTACTCGTTCCCAACTCTTATGGTATCGGCAGAGCCGTTAGACAAGGATCTTCCATTAGACTTCAACAAGCAATATGGCCATTTGAGAGAATTCCGCAATCTTGTAACGCCTTTTCTACAGGAATACAATATTGTCGAGAGAACTAATTGCTACCCTCCAGCCTACCCATTCGCCCCTATTGAAATCGTTCTAATACGAAAGGATGACTAAGGTTATGATGCGGATGATCTACTTAACCGAGTTCTATAAAAGTTTTCCATACCACCCGAAGAGCTAACAGAACCTACATAGGTAAGGCTTTAATATTTTAGCATTTTAATTAACTCTGGAGGAATTAATAATAAGTCTCATTTGCAGTAGGGGAGTACCGACACAAGGCACATACGCCAAAATCGAAGAGGCAACACTCGTAAAAAAGGGAACTATTATTCGTGAAGTCAGATCCATCACAAATCCCAATGAGGTGTGCCAATTAAACCCAACATTGCCAACAGGTCTCAACTACTTCGAAGTTAGAACCACCGAACTCATACAGGAATATACCATGTCAATCGACAACACTTTACAATCAACCCCTTCGATTGCTTATTACATAGTAACTCCGTATCCAATAATGGTCATAGTAGTTGTCATTGCTGGCACGATTGGTTTAGTGAGTTTGTTGTGGTACTTGAGCAAACGGCGTAAATATTAATCCTCCATGCATGTAAGAACCCTCTGAATAGGTCTTTCGGTTAATCAATCTTAACCGTTTACCATGGGAATGTAGGCCACTTTGCAACTTCAATTGAAACTACCTGATATCTTCTTATGGCGATGCTGATTGTGATGTTGTCGCCTCCTGAATCGTTCTTCACTCTTCCCATAATGCGCCTGTTTGCCTGTATGTCTCTGCAACCAAAGGGCAAGAGTTCCGTTGACCTGTTCAGTGGAGTTGTGCCTCGGAATCGAATCTCTCCTTGTACGTCGTTTGTGCCTGGAGTTGCTCCTGCGTTGCAGTCGCCAATTTGTAGATGGTGGATTCCAGTCGCGCTAATAGTTTCGATAAGGCAACCTGGAATAGTTGAAACGAAAGGTATTGTGTTTGCTGGCACGATTTCAGTCCAGTTACCCCATTGGTCTGCGCCTGCACCAGTGTTCAGAGTTACAGTTTGTGATGGTTCTAGTGGATAGACGCGATACCTGCCACAGACGGATAATTCAAATTTTCCTATGTCTTCTCTAATGCCTTGGTCGGAATAAGGCGAGTATACTGTAGGGGGTCCTGTTGTGTGGCTAGTCGAATCTGCCATGTCTTTTACGCACTTATAAAATGCATAAGATAGAAGTCCTATTTTAGGATTCCATGCGGTTATTGAGGTTTATCCGCAAAAACTATGGAGTTATAAATATGACTTGATCAAAATCCTTCTTAGGTATTTTTGATACATCAATCATCGGGCCATGGAGGTCACAGAGTCGGATTACCTTACCGTTTTTCCATTGGAAAATTGTCAAGGGTGGAGGTTTGGCTCCACAGATATCACAAGAGCAAGATTTGCAAAATCCTTCAACTTTAGCACCTTGGCATGTTCCCGACGCTGAGCAATCACTCATTGCGGTTAAGCCACCTTAAGCGAACATTTGAACCCATCTCTTTCTTCCTAATGGTGAAAGGCAGAATAACCGAAATGCCCAATCGAGGGAAGGAATAGGCATTTTACTGTCTAGGGACCGTTGCTTTTCCCAAGAACGATAAGTTGTAAGGCTCCAGTTTGCAGCCTTTAACATCTCGATAATTCGATCTTTGCTCCGACAGAGTTCTTCCCTATAGTCTTTTGGCAGATTCAGAGCTGGAAGAACCGCTAGAAGATCATTCTCCATGACCGTTTTAGGCTTATCCATATTCTTCACGCTTAAATAGTGTTAACCGCATCTACGGAGTTATAAAGATTATCTGATCAAAATCATCTTTGGAGAGCTTCACAACATCTATGATTGACACATGCTTATCACAGAGCTTGATTGTTCGACCATTTTTCCAAAGAAATATAGTCAATGGGGGAGGATCTGCTCCACAAACATCACACGAACATGATTGGCAAAGCCCTTCAACTTTAGCGCCTTGACATGTTGAGAAACGATCACATTTTGCCATGATGCTCACTGTTAAAGTAGATTAACCGCATACTATTCTATAGGACACTTGAGTTTCTCTTTCACACGCAAAAACTCATCCATGAATTCTAAGTCTCTGCGGAACCTATCGTAATCTCCTTTATAGTAACGATCCAGAACATCAATCAGCATGTTGTTTTCAATATGCTCGAAACATTTGCATATGAGTTTCTTTGATTCAGTGGTATCCATACTCTAAAGCCTCTCTGGCCATTTTCAGTTGCTCTTCTAAAGGCTTTTTCATGTGTTCTTCATATAAACGTTTGAGTCTTTCCATTGCCTCTTGCCCTTTCCTTTTACTCTCTAGCGCTTGAGATTGAAGTCGGGAAAACAATTCAGCTTCAGACATCTTAATCATATCTAACTATGAATGGGGCAGACTAAAAAACTTTCTATTCGGTTAAGTGTGATTATCCGTACTTACCATTGAACATAAGCACCTTCATGGCAAGTGAGGCATCTCCAGATTGAGAGATCCTTATTGACAGCGTTGCAGGCTCCATGTTCTCTACAAGTCACCAAATTATTATCAGTCCAGAAAATCTTTCCTTCCGAAACACTATGCAGACCATCCTTAGCTTTAGGGTTAAAACTGGGCATATCAGCAATATCAATCAGTATTTTAGGTTTTCTCACCATTGGTCTTCACTCTATACGGTTAATGTGATTTAACCGCTAGACCGTGATTCCTCTTTTACTCAGCTCTTCGCCCATTGTCTTAAGCCAAATATCGAGGCGTTCTCCTTTGGGTATATTTGCTATTCTGATCTTGGCTGCCTTTGCCGCTTCCCTGAACCTTTTAACTCTGTCGACAAGACCGCCTTCAGTCAATACTTCCTTCTTCTGGCAATAAGCTTCGACTTGAGGTTGCGATAAAGTTCCGATTATTCCAGCACTGAAGCACATGAGGGTGTCATCGACCTTGTAGCACTTGCACGTTACCTTTCCAGCTAAGTCTGGGTTCACAACTATTCCAGGAGAGCCTAGAGCCTCAACAGCATGGTCCAAGAGTCGGCTTCTATCCCGAGCTGTTCTACACGGCATGAAATCACCAGTAGATTATCTGCCTTCTTGACTTTTAGGTTTTACGTCACTTCTTGAGTTCTTTGAGGGTCTTGATGACATGATCCATCACTTCTAGGTCCGTCATCTCTCCCTTCTCATACTTGGTGCAACATTCTTCGAACAGCTTAACATGCTCAGGCGGAATAGGACAGGGAGACACTTCAGACTCAACATTCCCTATGGTGCTGTTCCCACTCTCAAGTTTGGGAACACGCTTGGGAAACGGTTCAGACTCTACAGGCTGATCTTCACTCATGCTTACTCAACCTCCTCTCTGCTGATTATCCCTGCTGAAATATAAGCCTTCACAACAGCTAGAAGACGGTCCTTGAAGGTCTGAGCTATCTCTTTTTCCTCTGATGATCCGTTCCATAGCTCCTTAATGTTCTTTCCTTCCTCTGGAATGTTAAAGAAGCCTTGGCCAGCTCTGCCGCCTTTCTGTTCTCGTACCTGGAGAAGTCGAAATTCCGACGGATCAATTTTGAAGGGTTCAGCCTTAAACTTGTTTTTCGCTACGGTCTTTCCACACATGCAACATGCGACATATTCAACATTAACCATATTTCCGAAACCTCAACCACTAATCAGCAAGGCCACAATAAAAACAATGCGGAGCGCGCGCTAGTAGGCAAAAATCCATTTTAACCATGAGATACGGGGTATCAAACCTAGTGATTAATCAGCCAGAGAATGATTGTTCGGTTAATCCGTATTAACCGCGCGACAGTTCCCAGGTCGAAAAAGGTCGTTTTTGATGGTTATATAAGCGGAGGAG
>Ga0315280_10000616_pt1 | contig 66058 bp, 60 predicted proteins | sample YL17G06_40_MG_FD_203697 | JGI IMG/M metagenome (GOLD analysis project Ga0315280, IMG submission 203697) | Sediment microbial communities from Yellowstone Lake, YNP, Wyoming, USA - YL17G06_40 | ecosystem: Environmental > Aquatic > Freshwater > Lake > Sediment | place: USA: Wyoming | collected... | reverse complement strand
CGTGCGATAGCGGGCTTCTTCATCCTGCTGACTGTAGCCCTGGGCTACTACACTAGCGCGTGGTGGTTCGCCTTCACCGCGTTAGTCGGCCTGAACTTGCTACAGTCAGCGTTCAGCGACCGGTGCCCGATGATGGCCGTCCTCGACAAGCTGGGCGTGCCCAGAACGGCGCCGACCGCGGAGTCGTGACCAGGCATAGCCGTACAGACGAGAGCCCCGACCGGAGGCCGGGGCTCTGTGATCGTCGGAGCAGAGCTCTGAAGTCCTAGCCTGTCTTGCCGGCCTTGCCCTCTTTGGGCTCAGGAGCACCCTTCCCGGCGGCGGGGGACGCGGCGCCCTCCTTGGGCTCACCCACTTTTGGGGCACCCGCAGTCGGTGCGCCGCCACCGGCAGGCGACGGGCCGGTCGTCGTGGGCTCTTTGGGGTAGTCGTTGCGGGCCGTCGGCTCCTTGCCCGGAATGGGAGCCACGCCTGTCGCGCCCGCCGTAGGCGTGCCTGTTCCGCCGGTCGGAGGCGGAGCAGCCTTCTCTTCAGCAGTCAGACGCTGTGACTTGGGCTGGCAGCCGGCCAGTACCGCGACCAGCAGAGCTACGAGTACCACCGCGCAGAGAAGCCACCATCTCGACATGGTATCCACAATCCCTTCCACTTCGCGCGTCGCGTCCGCACAGGGCCTTTGCCGCACCGGGGCGACACTACATCGGCGGGCACCGCGGATCGAGGAGCGGGCGCTGCGGGAGCAAGGTCGTCCACGGCGATGCCTTCATGCTGATGATCTGGCCCTGTACAATAAGCTTTGCATGTCCGTCGTGGTAGCAGACATTAGCGCCCTCGTGGTGCGCGCGCCAGGGCAGCCAGCCACCGTAGCGGATGCGGTTCATGCCGTCGATGCGTCCGTTGGGCAATGTGGGGCCACTGATCTCCCAGTCGTTGACGATCCCGCTGGCCCACGTGTCGCAGAGGAGCAAGGTCTGTGTCGGGAGCTGGATGGTGTTGAGCTTGTCGTAGCCCCAGAGGCTGTTGTAATGGTACTCGTTGTAGCCGTAACTAATGCCGGCCTTGCCTCCCCAGCGGTCACCCTCGGTGTCGCTGGGGCACTGCAGGATCTGGTCGTTGCGGGCGTACGGCATTATCGCGAAGGTGAACGCGCCGTCCCACCCGATGGTGCCGGGCCAGAGCACCCAGGGATAGTACAGGGCACCGTACCCGCCGGGGATCTGGTAGCCAAAGGGCATGCTCGGAAGCGACTCATCGAAGTCCTGAGCATACGACGCAAAGGCCGTCCCGATCTGCCTAACGTTCGAGAGACACGCCGTCTGGCGGGCCTTCTCCCGGGCCTTCGCGAACACCGGGAAGAGGATGGCAGCCAGGATGGCAATGATGGCGATCACGACCAACAGCTCGATCAGCGTGAAACCACGTCTGTGACGCATAGGTCAAGCCTCCTCGTTTCGTGTCCCACGCGGCCTCCCAGCCACGTAGCATCCGCAGCTAGCTGACGTGTCCGCCGTTCAACCACTCCCTACTACCCCCCGGCCCATCGGCCGGTAGCAGTCTAGCGGCGCTCACCAAGCCCGAGCCGACGTGCCACCCGCGGGCACGGCTCGCTCTGCTGTAATGTTCCGCCGTAAACGGGGCAGTCCCTTCTGTGGTTCCCACAGGGGGATGCCACTTGTGCTCTAGGGGCCCCGGTGCTACCGTAGGCCGTGGTTTTGGTGTCACCGCAACTGGAGGCGAACATGACCCCGACTCGAGTCGGACTTGCTGTCCTCGTACTAGGCCTTATGGCCGTATCATTCCTCGCCGGCGTGGGCTTCGAAAGCCGGTTTGGAACACTCGGGGGGCCCGCGCACGAGGTGCGGCTGGCAGGGAACGTGTTCGCTGACGAGACCTCGCTCAGAGACCTCCAGACCAAGGATGCCAACAACCTGACCCCTGTCGAGACCTTCTGGCAGGTTCTGAACAAGGTCCGTGAGAGGTACTACGAGCCTATCGAGGACGAGAACAAGCTGGCCTACGGTGCGGCCAAAGGCCTCATGAGGGCCCTAGGCGACCCCTACTCGAGGTTCCTCGACCCGAAGGACCGCATGGCATTCGCCCGCGTGACGGAGGGCGAGGTGGAGGGGATCGGGGCGCTGCTCTCACCCGGGGAGATACAGGACGTGGACGTGCCGACCGTAGTGGTGGTCAAGCCGTTCCCAGGGGGGCCCGCCTTCAACGCCGGCATCCTACCGGGGGACTGGGTCGTCGGCGTAGGCGACAGCCCTGAGAGGATCGACAACGTGATCGGAGAGACCGTCGACGAGGTGGCCGAGCGCATCCGCGGCCCACACGGCACCGACGTCTACCTGATGGTGGTCCGGGACAGGAAGAGCGACCCCATCACCCTCAAGGTCGCTCGCGACCGGGTGGAGGTGCCTGTCGTCCAGACCAAGCGCTTCGGCCAGATCGCCTACGTGAAGCTCGACTCGTTCAGCGAGAACAGCGCGCAGCGACTCGCCGAGGCTCTGACCGACCTGGAGGGGCAGCCGGAGTCGGCGCTCATCGTCGACCTGCGCGGCAACTCCGGGGGGCTGCTGAATGCCGCCCAGGACATCGTCTCGATGTTCGTGTCACAGGGACCGGTCGTCTACATCAAGGAGCGCGAGGGCAACCCCAAGCAGCTTCCCGTGAAGTCCGAGCTGTACCGCGGCTACAGCTTCCCGATCGTCGTGCTTACGAACTCGACCACAGCGAGCGCCTCGGAGATTCTGGCCGGCGCGCTGAAGGACAGCAAGCGCGCGACGCTGGTCGGCACGCGCACCTTCGGCAAGGGACTCGTGCAGACGGTGATCCCGCTGGCCGACAACCACACGGCGATCTCGATCACCACGGCGAGGTACTTGACCCCGGCGAAGACGGACATCAACAAGACGGGCATCGAGCCGGACTACCTCGTCGTTCTCACTCGCGACGATGAGATCAAACTGCTTCGCGAGCAGCTCCCGCCCGAGCAAGACAAGCAGCTTCAGGCGGCGCTCACCTTCCTGAAGACCGATACGGTGCCGGCCGACATGATCGCTGATCCGTCGCAGGATCCGAGGGCCAAGGCCGTCGAGGCGATGACATCGGGGCAGCGCTAACGCGCGTGGTCGCCGAGCCGCGTCCCTGACAGGGAGGGGCCGGGCCGGTCGGGCCTGAACTGAACCTGTGAGCAGGCCGGCGGCGCCGGCCTGCTAGAGGCTGTTCACGGGTCAGGAGGTGGTGCTATGGACGCGCCGGGCCCCATCCTCGAACCGCAGTTTGACCCGGCTCCGGAGCTGATCAGATCCTATCAGAGGCGCCTGCGCAAGCTACGGAACCTGATGCTGGTCGAGAACCTGGTCTTCGTTCCGCTGGTCCTGGTGCTGGCCGCGATGCTCGTTTGGCAGCACGTCGAACGGGGACGGGCCGCCTCGATCAGCTTCGGCACACAACTCGAGGTCATCGTCCAGGACGTCGAGACCGCCGGACGTGTCCTGGCGGATGTCAAGCAGCGAGCGGCGGGTGGGCGGCTGCCTCCACAGGCCGTGTCGATCCAGCCCGAGCCGGTGATCGCCGTCGTACCGCGCGAGGGGCGCGAGGTGTTGACGGAAGCGCAGGCGCGACAGGCCATCGAGGAGCAGGCCGGGAAGAAGACGATCCAGATCGTCACTCGGGCCGCGATCATCAAGGTCAACGGCGCCCCGGTGGTGGCCGCGGCGAGCGAGCAGGAGGCCCAGCTCGCTATCGACGCGATGGTCAGCAAGTACAGCCATGCCATGGGGCTCGTCAGCCAGCCGAAAGTTGTCACCCATTACGACATCACCGAAGAGCGGCGGGCGCCCAGCAGCGTCAAGTTCAGCCAAGACGAGATCGTCAGCGTCCTGGACGCCGAGGTGGAGAAGGACAAGTACGAGTTCATCGGTCCCAACACGACGGTCGACACGATCCTGTCGAAGTACGGCCTCGCGGGCGAGCAGCTCCAGTTCATGAACCGCGGCACGAAGCTGAGCGGCAAGCTGGAGGACGGCGCGAAGCTCCTCGTCAAGCCCGGTCGGGATCGGCTCGAGATCGAGTACGACGTCAACCGCACCGAGGTGGGGGAGGTTGCGCCGCCGGTGAAGGAAGAGCCTGACCCGACGCTCGAGAAGGGTAAGACGCAGGTGGTTAGCGAGGGCAAGCCGGGGCAGGGGGAGGTGACCTACCGCATCACCTGTCACAATGAGCGCGAGGTGAAGTGGGCGGTCTTGGGCCGCAGATACACCGTTCCTCCCGTCGACAAGGTCGTGAAGGTCGGTACGAAAGAACCAGCGTCCGCGGACGCACACCAGGCCGGCAACCGGAGGTAGCTGACACGGGCAAGCTCGGCTTCGGCGTAGTCGGGGCAGGCATGATCGGCCGGTTCCACGCCCAGGCGGTGCGGGGCGTGCCGGACGCTGAACTCGTCGGCGTGTGCGATGTTGTGTGCAGCAGGGCCGAGGCGCTCGCCCGCGAGTTTGGCGGGCCTCCGACATACACGGACCTGGCGGCAATGCTCGCCTCTCCCGGCGTCGACGTGGTTGTGATCGGCACGCCTTCCGGGCTCCACCACGTGGCAGCTCTGGCCGCTATCGAGGCCGGCAAGCACGTCATCGTCGAGAAGCCTATCGACATCCACCTCGACCGGGCCGACGCGATGATCCGCGCGGCGGACGAGCGGGGCGTCGTTCTGAGCGTCGTGGCACAGAAGAGATTTGAGCAGGCCGCGGTGTTCCTCAAGGAGGCCGTCGATGCGGGGATGTTCGGGCGTGTGGCCTTCGCGGACGTCTCGGTGAAGTGGTGGCGCTCTCCGGAGTACTACGCGACAGACGGATGGAAGGGAACCTGGGCGCTCGACGGCGGGGGCGCGCTCATCAACCAGTCGGTACACCAAGTGGACCTGCTGCGGTGGATCATGGGCCCGGTGAGGTGCCTGTACGGCCGCGCGGCCACCCGGGTGCACAAGATAGAGGCCGAGGACACGGCAGCCGCCGTCCTCGAGTTCGAGAGCGGAGCGCTGGGCGTGATCCAAGGCTGCACCGCCTCCTACCCCGGACACCCGGCCGTGCTGACCGTCACCGGCGAGAAGGGCTCGGCCCGCCTCGAGGACGGAGTGCTTACCGAGTGGAGGATCGCCGGCCACGAGGATGGGGAGCCCGACGTGCTGGCCAGGTTCGCCGCCGTGTCGGGCAGCGGCGGGGGCGACCCGGCCGCGATCTCGTCGAAGGGGCACGAGCTGCAGTTCCGGGACGTCGTCGCGGCGATACGCGAGGGGCGGCAACCGCGTGTCACCGGACGGGACGGCCGAGACGCCCTTGAGCTCATACTGGCCGTGTACGAATCGTCACGCACGGGAAAGCCGGTCGAACTGCGGCCGGGCTGCTATACTGAGGCATCTTCAGCGGGATGAGGAGACGTGGTCGATGGCAAAGCTGGCTCTCGCGGGTGGTACGCCCGTCCGAACGACGCCATGGCCCGAGTGGCCCACCTGGGATGGCGAGGAAGAGCGTCGCCTTCTAGAGGTGCTGCGCTCCGGGGCGTGGGGCAAGATCTACGGCGGGGTGAGCGAGGAGTTCGAGCGCGCCTTCGCCGAGCTGCAGGGCTGCGACCACTGCGTTGCCGTCACGACGGGCACATCGGCCCTGCGTTGCGCGTTGCGCGCCGTCGGCGTCGAGGCCGGGGACGAGGTCATCATTCCGCCGTACACCTTCATGGCCACGGGCACCGCGGTCATAGACGTGTCCGCCACGCCGGTGTGGGCCGATATTCACCCCGAGACGTGGACGCTCGATCCGGCCGCGTTCGAGGCCGGGATCACCTCTCGTACGAGGGCCGTGATACCGGTCCACGTGGCCGGCAACCCCTGCATGATGGACGAGATCACCGAGATCGCCGAGAGGTACGGTATCGCGGTCGTGGAGGATGCCGCACAGGCGCACGGAGCCATCTACAGCGGCACGCCCGTTGGCGGGCTCGGCGACGCGGGATGCTTCAGCTTCCAGGCCAGCAAGAACCTGAGCGGCGGCGAAGGCGGCGCCGTCACCACCAACGACCGACTGATCGCCGAGCGGGTCTGGTCCGTGCATAACTGCGGCCGCTACCGCGACAAAGGCTGGTACGAGCACCCGATCATGGGGTCCAACGAGCGGATCACCGAGTTCCAGTCCGCGGTGCTGCTGGCCCAGCTCAGCCGGTTCAAGGGGCAGTTCGACACCAGGCTGCGGAACGCCGCCGTGCTCACCGAACTACTCGAGCCTATCGAGGGCGTGAGCGGCGCGCGGGTGCCCGGGCAGGGATCGGAGAGCGCCGTCCACCTGTACCTGGTCAACTACGATCCGCGAGCATTCGGCGGCCTGCCGCGCGAGCGGCTCCTCGAGGCCTTGGGCGCGGAGGGCATCCCGTCGTCGTCGGGCTACACTCCCCTGTACAAGGCGGAGATGTTCGACCGCGGAACCAACGGCAGAAGCTGCGCGGAGCGCTACTCGGGCAGGACGTTCGACTTCTCGAAGGTATGCTGCCCCGAGTGCGAGCGGATATGCAACAGCGCCGGCTTCTGGATCTACCAGAAGCACTTCCTCGGCACGGAGGGCGATATGTCGCAGATCGCCGAGGCGGTGAAGAAGATACAGGACAATGTGAGTGAGATCCGATAGCGTCGCCCCAACCTGGGCGTCAAGCGCGGGCTGCCCCGCGCTGGCGCCCGAGCAGGCGGCTTCGCTCATCGGACTTGCGCTTGTGTGGGACGAGACGGCGGCGCGGCATGGACCGACGCTTCTCGTCGCGTCCCTCGAAGATGGTTGCGTGCGGCTCTATGCGCAGGGCATCCGCGAGCTGGCGGAGGCCCGGGGTCGCTCGGTCGCCGACGTGGCGGCCGAGGCCGTAGCGCACGAGGTGCTGCACGCGGCGGCTGCGCGGGCTGGGGTAACACCCGAAGAGGCCGCGGTGCGCGGCCTGGCCGAGGCGTGGGCCCAGCGGCGCGCGCAGCCGGCCGGCGGTTGAGAGAGAAAGGCTGAGTTGGACAGAGCAGTAGTGGTGAGCGTCGATCCGCGCGAGACGCGGATGGCGGTATTGGAAGACGGGAGACTGGTCGAACTCCGCATCGAGCGAGACACGGTCGAGGTTGGGAGCATCTACAAGGGCCGCATCGAGCGCGTGTTGCCGGGGATGGATGCGGCGTTTGTCGACATCGGGCTCGACCGCAACGCGTTCATGCATGTCTCCGACTTCGCCGACGCGGAGGCGGACGCGATCGAGGAGATCGAGGAGAAGCGCAAGGCTTCTCGTGGCAAGCACCAACAGGGGGGACGGGCTCCGTCGCGCAGCCGCTGGAAGGATCACCTGCCTCCCATCACCGAGGTGGCCCGCGAGGGCCAGGAGCTGCTGGTGCAGGTGGCGCGCGCGCCGCTCGGCAGCAAGGGCGCCAGAGCGACGACGCGCATCTCCCTCGCTGGCAGATACGTGGTGTTGCTGCCGGTCGGGTCGGCTCACGTGGGCGTGTCGAGGAAGATCGAGAGCGACCGGGCTCGGGGACGGCTCAAGGAGCTGGCCACGCAGGTCAAGCCCCGCGGGCACGGGCTCATCGTCAGGACTGAGGGCCAGGACTGCGATCTCGAGGACCTTCAGAGCGACGTCGAGCACCTTCGCAAGCTGTGGCGGCGCATCAGAGACGCGTACCGCAAGAAGCCTGCACCCGCTCTGCTGCATGAGGAGCTGTCGCTGGTTGAGCGCACCATCCGCGACCTGTATTCGGACGAGACCCGGGAGATCGTCATCGACTCGGAGGCCGAGTACCAATCCGCGCGGCGCGCCCTGGCGGCCATCTCGCCCGAAGCCGCGAAGCGTTGCGTGCGCTACAAGCGCGACACGCCTCTGTTCGAGAAGTACGGCGTGGAGGCCGAGATCGAGCGTGCCCTCAGGCGGCGCGTTCCGCTGCCGAGCGGGGGCAACATCACGATCGACGAGAACGAGGCACTGAGCACGATCGACGTGAACACTGGCAGCTTCGTGGGCACGGACAACCTGGCCGATACGATCGTGAAGACGAATCTCGAGTCCGCACGCGAGATCGCGCGGCAGCTCCGCTTGCGGGACATCGGCGGCATCATAGTGCTGGACTTCATAGACATGTCCAGCCACGACCACCGCCGAAAGGTCGTCGACACGCTGGAGCGCGAGCTCGGCCTCGACAAAGCGCGCACGCGCCTCAGCCCGATGAGCCATCTGGGCCTGATCGAGATGACGCGGAAGCGCACCAGCCAGTCGCTGCTCCAGAACCTATGTCAGAGCTGCCCCACGTGCGAAGGGCGCGGCCGGGTCATGTCCCCCGACACCGTCGCGTCCAGGATCGAGCGCGAGCTTCTGAGGCGCGCGCGGGGCTCAAGGCCCGAGGCCGTGCTCGTGACGGCCTCGTTCGATGTCGCATGGGAGCTGATCGGCCCGCTCGGGAGAGACGCCGAGGAAGCCGAGGAGCGCATCGGCGCGAAGCTGTACGTGCGCTGCGACCCTCTCGCACAGCACAGCACATTCGACGTCCGCCAGGGGTCGGTCGCCGAGATCGAACGCGACAGACACCCGTTCAAGGCAGGGCAGATGTACCACTGCCGACCGCGTGTCGTGCATCCCCTCACGGGTGGGACGTACATGGTCGCCGAGGTGGACGGCTACATCGTGGTCCTACAGGGCGCGGAGAGCCGCAGGCCGGGGCTGGTGACGGTTGAGCTTCTGGAGGCCGCGAGATCGGTCGGCCGCGGGCGGGTCGTGGAGTGACCGCGGGCGGAAGCCCGGTCAGGCTCGGCGCAACTCAGCCACGAGGCGCGTGTAATCCTCCTCGCGGTCGTGGTACTGCGAGTCGAAGAACCCCAGGAACTCGTCCGCCAGCTCGGGGTCGAATGCCTTGCCCGTGCCGCGTCGGACGACCTCCAGCCCCTCGGTCAGCGACATCGCGGGTCGGTACGGCCGGTCCGTGGTGCAGGCGTCGAACACGTCCACGACCGCTGTTAGGCGGGCGACGAAGGGGATGTCCTCCTGCGCCAGCCCGTCGGGGTAGCCACTCCCGTCCCACCGCTCGTGGTGCGAGGCGACCAGCGCGCCTTCGTCCGGGAAGGTGCCGAGCGGGTCGATGATGCCGAGGCCGATGACCGGGTGGAACTTCATCGTCTCGTACTCGGCCTCGGTGAGCGGCCCCGCCTTGTTGAGGATGCTGTCGGCGATGCCGATCTTCCCCAGATCGTGCAGCTCGCCGACTCCCTCGATGGCGTCCAGCACGGCCTGAGAGGCCCCGACGTGCTCGCCGAACCGGAATGCCACGTAAGCCACGCTCACGCAGTGCCCGAATGTGTAGCAGTCCCTAGCCTCGAGCGCAACCATCAGAGCGTGCTTGCTGCGGCGGAGCACCTCGCGCAAGTGCTGGCTCTCGGCCTCCAAGCTGTGCTTCTCGGCAGCGCGCATCGCGATGCCCACGACCGCGTCCAGGTCGAATGGCTTGAGGACGTAGTCGAACGCGCCCATCCTCATACACTCGACGGCGACGTCCACTTCGGCCTGTCCGGTTGTGACGACTACCTCGGGCCCCAGCGGGCTGCGGCGCGCGTGCGCGATCACGTCTCGCCCGTCGCCGTCGGGCATGCGAAGGTCGGTCACCACGACATCGAATGCGACCTTGTCGACGAGGCCGATCGCCTGTGCCAGGTTGTGGCAGGAGGATGTGCTGAAGCCGGCGAGGGTCAACGCATCCACGATGATACCGGCCGTCTCGACCTCATCGTCGACGACGAGCGCGAGGAGCTGCCCGCCGCGCGCGCTGAGCCTCGCGCGCGCAAGGTCGCGCGTCGTCATTACTCCGGCCGTATAGCGCTCGCCCCGCAACATCGCTCGTCCTCCGTCGCAATCACGAGCGCATTCCCTCATCGGGGCCACCATTCCTGCGCGATGTAGCCTCAAAGACAACGAGGGAGGAAGCAGACCATTCAGGCTTGCTTCCTCCCTCGGACGGGCCAGAGTCAGGCCTGGGCCTACTCCTCCTGGACTGCTCCGCGCTTGGACAGGTAGACGGCGGCGCCGATGGCGCCAGCGGTGATCAGGGCTATAACGAAGCTCCATGCCGGATCAATCGGGTGAACCAGCGCCGGCGCGATCAGGATAGCCACCAGGTTCATGACCTTGATCAGCGGGTTGAGAGCCGGGCCGGCGGTGTCCTTGAACGGGTCGCCGACGGTGTCACCGACAACCAAGGCCTTGTGTTCGGGCGTGCCCTTGCCCCCGAAGAGGCCGTCCTCCACCTTCTTCTTGGCGTTATCCCAGGCTCCGCCGGCGTTTGACATGAACACCGCCAGGAGCTGGCCCACCAGGATCGCGCCCGCAAGATAGGCCCCGAGCGCGGCCCCGGCTAGCGGCCCCTCCAGATGGGCCATGTTGCCGCCGGGGGCCTTAACGTTAAGCTCGACGATGCCGGACCCAAACAGGGTGCTGCCGAGGAAGAACGCCGTGAACAGGGGGGCGCCGACCGCGAGGATGCCGGGGCCGAGGAGTTCCTTCTGCGCCGTAGCCGTCACGATCTCAACACAGCGCTGGTACTCGGGCGGATTCTCGCCCTCCATGATCCCCGGAATCTCCCGGAACTGTCGCCTGACCTCCTGGACCACCTGGTACGCCGCTCTGGCCACCGCGTTGATGGCGAATGAGGAGAACAGGAACGGCACGGCCCCGCCGATCAGGAACCCGACGAACACGATCGGGTGGTTGATCGTGATGCCGAGGTCGCCGAGCCCTACGTCATCCACGAATGACTTGAACAGCGAGACCGCGGCTATGACGGCCGTGGCGATCGCGAAGCCCTTGGTGAGGGCCTTTGTGACATTGCCGACCTGGTCCAGGCGGGCGACGATCCTGCTCGCCTCGGGGTCGGCCTCCACGTCCACATCCTCGGCCATCTCGAAGACGCCGCTCGCGTTGTCGGCGATCGGTCCGTAGGTGTCCATCGCCAGGATGTAGCCGGTCGTCGTGAGCAAACCGAGACCCATGAGGGCTACGCCATAGGAACCGAGGGCGACATTGCCGCCGAAGATGATGTAGCTGGCCAGTATGGCGGCGCCGATGGAGAGGATGCTCCACACCGAACTCTCCATGCCGACCGCAATGCCTGACAGGATGACAGTCGCCGGGCCCGTGCGGGCGGTGTGCGCGATCTCGGTGACCGGCGCGTTGTCGGTGTGGGTGAAGTGGTTGGTGAGCCAACCGATCACGAGCGCTAGCAGGATGCCGAACACTGTGGCCACGCCGAAGCTCCAATGGACCACCGGTCCGGCCTCGCCGTTGGTGCGCATCATGATGGCGGTGGCGATCAGCGTGCCGGCGGCCGCCGCGCCGGCAGACCAGAGGAATCCCACATTGATGGGCTTCATGGGGTCGAGGGTCTTGTCCTTGTCGTTGCCCTTCACCATGAGGATGCCGATTATCGAGGCCACGACGCCGACCGCGCGCACGATGAGCGGGTAGGTCCAAAGAGCGGACCCGAGGTCCATCGCCACGCCGCCGTGGGCCTGAAACGCGGCGCGTTGCGCGAACGCGCCGAGAAGGATCGCGGCGACTAGGGTGACCTCATAGGACTCGAACACGTCGGCGGCCATTCCGGCGCAGTCGCCGACGTTGTCGCCCACGTTGTCAGCGATGGTGGCCGCGTTGCGCGGGTCGTCCTCGGGGATCCCGGCCTCGATCTTGCCCACCAGGTCGGCGCCGACGTCTGCGGCCTTGGTGAAGATGCCGCCGCCGACACGCATGAACAAGGCGACGAGGCTTCCGCCAAACCCGAAGCCGACTAGGACTTGGATCGCGTACTTCTGGAAGATGAAGAAGACGATGCACGCGCCGAGCAAGCCCAAGCCGACTGTGAACAGGCCGGATATGGCCCCCGCCCGGAACGCGAGCTCAAGCGAGCGCTTGAAGCTCTTCAGGGCTGCCGCCGCGACTCGGACATTGGCGGTGACGGCACAGGTCATGCCCATCCAGCCGGCACAGAACGAGGCGGTGCATCCCAGCAGGAACGCGACAGCGATGCCCCAGTATACCCCGGGCTTGCTCGGGTCGATCCGCCAATAGAGGACGAGCAGCACAACGAACAGCGCCACGAGGAACAGCCGCAGGAGCTTGAACTGCTGGCGCAGGTACGCCTTGGCGCCGACGTCGATCGCCCGGTTCACCTTCTGCATGCCCGGGGTGCCTCGATCGGCGGCGAGGATCTCCTTTCTCAGCCACAGGCCGAAGCCCACGGATAGCAGGGCCGCGAGGAATGTGATGGTGACCGACCACATCACGCCGCCTTCCATCGGCAGCAGCAGTTGGCGCTCGCTTGCAGACCCGGCCTCGCCCTGTAGAACGGGGCCCAAGCCCACCAAGAGCTGAGTCAAAGAACCCATCGCTCGAGTGACTCCCTTCCTTGACCCGCCACGCTCAGGGCGGGGCCTCTCAGACCACTACGGTGGGGACGGACGTGCTACGCGACCCCTCTGACCACTCCGGACAGAAGCAGGACAAGCCCGACGGCTCCGAGTACCAAGCAGTAGACACCGAACACCCACAGCTTCCCGCCGCTAACAACCCTAATCGTTGCCCAGATCGCCAGCAGACCGGCAAAGGCCGCGACGACGGCCCCAACAAGCGCCGCGTGCACAGTGGTGGCATCGAGTGCGCCATTGACCAGGTCCTTGCCCTCGAGCACCGCCGCCCCGAGCACTGCCGGAATCATCAGCAGGAATGCGAACTTCACCGAGAACCGCCGCTCTAGACCGGTCGCCAGACCGGTCGCGATACACGAACCAGATCTAGATATACCAGGTAGGATCGCAATACCCTGTGCCACGCCGACGGCAATCGCTTTCGCCAGGGGCGTGTCGGCCTCGGTGTCACCCCCACCCTCGGCTCTCCGGCGCGCTAGACGGTCGGCTACGACAAGGACGGTCCCCGTCACCAGCAGCAGCCCGGCGGCGGCGACCGGCGACTGGAACAGCTTCTTGACCGGGTGCTCGAAGACCAGCGCGATGACAACGGTCGGGAGCGTGCCCACCAGCACCAGCACCGCCAGGCGCGCCCACTTGTCGTCCTTGAGCAGTTGCCGACCGCGCCCGCTCAGAGCGCCCGAGCAGAGCCTTCCCAGCCCGCCGAGCGCGGCGCCGATGTCCCGCCAGTAGTAGGCGCAGGCCGAGGCGAGCGTCCCGGCGTGCACTGCGACACCGAAGGCTAGCGGAGGACTCGGGACCCCGAAGAGGGGTGGTAGGAGAGCGAGATGGCCGCTGCTGGATACAGGGATGAACTCGGTGAGCCCTTGCAGCGCACCGAGGAGGATTGCTTGCACCAAACTCAAAGCAGCGTCACCGCTCACGGGCCGGCCAGTGGACCGCCTAACGGTAGCACAGCGCCCCCCGGGCCAGCAACTTCATTGTGCCATAGCCTCAGGGTCAGGGTCATTTCATTCTGCGGGCGCTGGCTAGTGCCGACCCGACCTCACCCCCCGGCCCTTCGTCCCTTCGCCACGCTCAGGGCTCAGGACCGTTCCCCCTCTCCGCTGGCGGAGAGGGGGTGGTCCCTGGCGCAGCCAGGGGACCGGGGGTGAGGTCGTCGGGGCGTCACATCGCGACAATGAAATGGCCCTGGCCATAGCCTGCCTGCTCCGGGTGCACGCACGCGGGCGACGGCCGTTGCCGAAGTGGGATGACCGGTTGAGCCGAGCACGAGTGCGGTGCGATAATGGGCCTGAGGTGAGCGACGATGCGTCCGCGGATATCGATCCAATCGAGCGTCTGCCACGGGCAAGCTTGCGTCACCGGGACGCGGATACCCGTCCATCAGATCCTGGGGATGCTGGCCAACGGGGACACGGTCGAGACGCTGCTACAGGACTACCCTCAACTCACGAGAGAGGATGTAATGGCGTGCCTAGCCTATGGCGCCGAACTCGCGCGGGACGAGTTTGACGCGGTCGAGCTTGCCACAGCTCAGGGATGAAGATCCTCGTAGATGAGAACATGCCGGGACGTACCGTCCGGCGTCTCAGGTGCCTCGGCCACAGAAGGGCGCGTCGGGCCCACGGGGTAATGGCGCTAAGCAGTACCATAATACCAGCGCGCTGGCTCCGTGGCGGGACCCTTCCGGGAGGTGCAGTGTGAGCGCCAGCATCGGTGACGACCTCGAGAACCTGCGGAATGTGATCGGCGGGCTCGACTCCGTCCTTGTCGCGTTCTCTGGGGGGGTGGACTCCACGCTCGTGCTGCGGGTAGCGCTCGACGTCCTCGGGGCGGAGCGTGTGCTGGCCGTGACGGCGGCGTCCGCGATGCACAAGCCGGAGGACACGGCCGAGGCCGTCCGACTCGCCGAGGAGCTTGGCGCCAGGCACGAGGTGGTCACCTGGTCCGCGATGCAGGTTCCCGAGGTCGTCGAGAACGGCCCGGAGCGCTGCTACTACTGCAAGCACGCCGTGTTCTCGCGGCTTGTCGAGGCGGAGAAAGAGCGGGGACTGCACTGTGTAGCGGATGGCACCACGGCCGACGACCCGGGTGTGTACCGCCCCGGGCTGCGTGCGTCCAAGGAGCTTGGCATCCGCCAGCCCTTGCGCGAGGCCGGCCTGGAGAAGCCCGACATCAGGGCCCTGTCTCGGCACCTGGGTCTTCGGACCGCGGACAAGCCCGCGTCGCCCTGCCTCGCCACCCGGCTCCCCTACGGCATGCACTTGACCGAGGAGCGCCTCAAGCGCGTCGGCGACGCCGAGCGCGCCCTTGCCGGATTGGGGTTCACGCCGCTCCGGGTGCGCCTGGTCGACGACAACACGGCTCGCATCGAGCTGCCGCTCACGCGGCTCGGCGAGATCGCCTCCGACCCGGTGCGCAAGAAGGTGGTGGCCGCGATCCGGGCGGCCGGCCTGAACTACGTCACCGTCGACCTCTGCGGTCTGCGCTCGGGGAGCATGGACGAGGTGCTGTCCGGCTAGCCGCGGCACCCGGGCTCGCCCAAGGTGATCGCCACCGGGCCGCGAACCTCCGCCCTGTGGGTGTTCAAGGACACTCCGAAAGGCGGAGCGCCATGCCCGAGAGGCTGACCTACGTGGTTCCCGGCTTTCACTCCGACGTCGTCTGGCTCGAGGATCAGCGCGACTACGCCGTCTCGCTGATGGGCGACATGGAGCAGAACCTGATGATCTGCCGGGCCGACCCCGACTATGGCGTGTTCCTCCACGAGCTGACCTACATGAAGCCGTACCTCGACATCCACCCGGAGGAGCGCGAGGATGTGCGCCGTTGGATCCGCGAGCGACGGCTCGGGACCGGGGGCTCGCACAGCCAGCCTACCGAGGCGGTCATATCGGGCGAGGGGATCGTGCGGAACATCCTCTACGGCCGACTGTACCACGAGGGCCAGCTCGGCGATAGGCCGCGAATCTACATGCCCTGGGACGTGTTCGGCCACGCGGCGCAGCTCGCACAGATACTGCGCAAGAGCCGGTTCGACGGGTGCATCTGGTCAAAGGACATCCGCGGGGCACTCGCCGTGTTCAGGCACCTGGCGCTCGACGGCAGCTCGGTCGTGTTCAAGAGGATGGGCTACGGGTTCCCCGGGTGGTCCAGTGAGGAGTTCCTGCGGGCCGTCGACAGGTGCTATCAGGAGATGGAGTCCCTCGGCTTCACAGCCGACTGCCGGCTCGACGCGACGGACTTCAAGCCCCCGTCGTCATGGTTCGCCGGTCGTTGCGGCGAGCTGAAGGCGCGCCCCGGGCACACTGTGGTCGTGTCCGGGAAGGGGCACGAGCGCTGGCTGGACCACGTGCTCACCGACGAGCGCGAGGGCCGCGCGCGCATCCCCATCACCGCTCGCGACTACGAGTGGCACCACCAGGGCACGGGCCTGTCGCGCGTCGAGTTCAAGATCGCGAACAGACTCGCGGAGAACCTGCTCATCACGGCGGAGAAGCTCGCGACCTTCGCCTGGCTCCTGGGAGCGGACTACCCTGACCGCGCGATCGACAAGGCCTGGCGGCAGTTGCTCTTCAACCAGCATCACGATGGCATCACGGGGCCCTTGTGCGATCGGTCCTACCTCGACCTGATGCTCGGCTTCCGCGAGGCGCTCGAGCTCGCGCACGAAAGCGTCACCCGGTCGGCGGCCGCGCTCGCATCGGCCGTCGACACGAGCCCCTCGACCACGGGCGCCAGGCCCGTGGTCGTCGTCAACCCGCTCAACTGGTCCAGGACGGAGCCCGTGAGGGCAAGGGTCGAATTCCCACGACCGGCACAGGGGCTTCAGGTAACCGGGCCCGAGGGCCCGGTGCCGGCGCAGGTGCTGTCGTCTGCGAGGACCGGCGGGAAGCTGAAGTCCGCGGAGGTGCTCTTTCTCGCCTCGGCCGTCCCCGGGATCGGGTACTCAACCTACGAGGTAAGCCCCGCCAGGACGACCCCGGGCGACGAGCGGGTCATCGCCGGTACCACCATCAAGAACGAGTTCTTCCGCATCACGGCCGACCCGTCGAGCGGCTGCCTGGTGAGCGTGCTCGACCGGCAGGCGAATCGCGAGGTGCTGGACACATCGCGCGGCCTCGGGAACGAGCTGATCGCGCTCGCGGAGAAGCCCGATAGGGGCGAGCCCGGCTGGGAGTGCTACACAACCGGCCCGCGCTGGTCGGCCAGGGACTACAACGCGAAGGTAACCGCGCACGTCGGGCCTGTCCGGCAGCGGCTCGTCATCGGAGGCGAGATGAAGGACTGCGTGCGCGAACAGATCGTGACGCTCTACGAGGGCGTCGCGCGGATCGACTTCGAGACCCGCCTCATCGGGTACAAGGGCGAGCACGACCTGTTTGTCGTGACCTTCCCGGTCGCCGTGAAGGGCGCGGAGCCGGTCTTCGAGGAGCGGTTCGGCGCCATCACAAAGCGCAAGTCGCGTGGCAAACTCGACTTCCGCTTCCATCAGTGGCGCAACTACTCCGACTGCGGCGCTCGGCGGTGCTGCCAGTGGATAGACCTGTCCGGGGCGGCGCGCATCCACTTCGACGATGGGCGCTCAGTGACACTCGGCATGGCGAACATAGTAACCAGCCATGCGCCCGCAGCGGTGGCTGCCGCGGAGCGCCTACAGCTCGCACTGATACGCCAGGGCGTGCCGGTCACCCCGAGCTACGACGACTGCGACTGGCAGCGACGAAGCCCCTTGCCGACGGAAGACACCATCATGCCGCGGCCGGACAGCTTCAATGAGGACCTGAACCTGGGCACCTCGTTCCGCATCGCCGTGGGGCTCGCCGGGGATAACACATACGCCGCGCACTGTCTCGACCAGCTCGCCCCGACGGACCGCCGCTCTGTGCTCGGACTGGTAGAGGCCGATGGCGCCGTGCCCGTGCTTCTGTTCGACCATGACATGCCTTCCGACTGGCCGCCGCTGCCCGTCCTGCTGGTCCTGGCCCGCGACGAGGAGAGCCTGGTAGGACTCGCGGAGCGGCTGGCGGAGGACCTGGCCGACTCGATCGTGGACTTGCCCGCCGAGGCGTGCCTTGTGCCGGGCGAGCTGGAGACCGACCACTACGGCGTGGCTCTGCTGAACACAGGCAACATCCTGGCCTCAGTGGAGCGCGACGATACGCTCGTGCTGTTCCTGATGCACACCGCCGCGTGGGGCGGGACGCCGTGGGGCAAGGATCGGCTCGACTGGTTCCTTGTGCCGGAGCACAAGACGCATACGTTCCACTACTCGCTTGTCCCGCACGCCGGCGACTGGCGCGGGGGCGAGGTCGTCCGGGCCGGCTACGAGTTCAACAACCCGCTCATCGCTGTGCCGGCGAGACCGTCGCAAGGTGGCCTGCCTTCGGCCGGGCACCTGCTCGAGGTCGGCGGCAATGTGGTCGTGACCGCCGTGAAGCCGAAGGGCAACCCGACCGCCGGGTTCTCGGCCCGGAAGCTCGATCGGGACGACGGGATCGTCGTGCGCGTCTACGAGCCGGAGGGCAGGGACACCAGCGCCAGCATCCGGCCCGCATGGCCGGCCTTGTCCGCCGTCGCTGCGAACCTGCTGGAGGAGCCCACGCGGAAGAAACTGAGGGAGGACTTCGGCTACGTTCGCCTGCCCGTGTCCGGCTTCGGCATCGAGACCGCCGTGCTCAAGGTCGCTGCGCCCGAGCCGGGGCCGCTCACCGGCGTGATCCTGGGGCGCGAGAGTGAGCTCGCGCCCGTGGTCCACTTCCGCCACTGGGACCACAACGCGGGCGCGGAGCCGCTCGGCTACTCGCCGGTCGCGGTCAGCCTGCGCGGGACCATCAAGGAAGGCATCCACATCCGCCAAGGCGGCGTTACCGTGAACACCGTCGAGGTGTTCGTCTCGAACAACCTCGTGGACACCGTCGTGGAGGGTGAGGTGGAGCTCATCACTCGCGACGGCTGGCACACGGTTCCCGCGAGGGTGCCTTACCGACTCGAGCCGCTCTCGCACATGAGCGCGCCGGTGCTGCTCTGCTTCGATGCCGGCCGCCGGGACCGAGACGGGCGGGTGGGGCTACTCAAGGCGCGCATCGATCACGACGGCACAGTGTACCAGGATGTCATGGAGATTGGTGGGCCGCTCGAGATCGAGTGGCACATCAGACGGGGTAGGGAAGGAGCGCGGGTCGAGCTGCACAACCCGACGCCGGACACGATCGAGGGGCAGGTCTACCTGGTCACTCCGCTGGAGCTCTTCGGCGAGTGCGCGGGGCCGTACGCACTCGGCGAGGCAGGCCCGAGGGAGACGTTCTTTGCCCTAGCGCCGGGCGAGGAGACGGCCGTCGACCTGGCCCTCCGCGAGGACGTTCCGGGGATGCTGCGCCACGGGTGGGCCGTCGTGAAGGTCGCGTACAACGGGAAGGTGTTCTACCGGCCGGTGTGACGCCCTACGGGAACGTCACCGACCCCAGCACGCGCGGACCCTTGGCGCCTGTCACCGAGGGCACGTTGGACGGCACGCCGCGCATGGTCTCGCTGCCGAGCAAAGCGAAGCCGACGGCCTCCTTCGCGTCGACGGGGATGCCCAGGTCGTCCGTAGTGGCCACCGGAACACTCAGCATGGTCTCAATGCGCCTCACAAGCGTCCGGTTGTGTGTGCCTCCGCCGCACAAGTAGACGGATGAGACGGGTGGGAGGAAGCGCCGGATCGCGTCGGTGAGCGTGCGCGCGATCAGCTCGACGAATGTGGCGAGCATGTCGCGAGGCTTGCGTGTGAACCTGAGCTCCAACATCCGGTTGGCCAGGTCCTCCCCGAACAGCTCGCGCCCGGCCGACTTGGGGGGAGGGCGCTCGTAGTACTCATCATTCAGCAGGATACCGAGAAGGTGCTCGTTCACCTTGCCCTGCGAGGCCAACTTGCCGTCCGGGTCGTAGCGCAGGGCCGTATCGTGTGTGTAGGCCATCGCGTTGAGCACGATGTTGCCAGGGCCCGAGTCGAAGCCGAGGACACGTTCGAGCGACCCGGGCTCGTCGCCGCCCGGCAGGAAGGTCACATTCGTGATGCCGCCGAGGTTAGCGATCACTCTGTCGCCACCCGACCGGTCGCGAAGAAGGCACCAGTCGGCGTAGGGAATGAGTGGGGCCCCCTGTCCGCCCGCGGCGATGTCACGGCTACGGAAGTCGGAAACCACGGGGACGCCCGTCGTCTCGGCTATCACCGCCGGGTTGCCTACCTGGCGGGTGCATCGGGCGCCAAGACTGTCGCCACCTTCCGGGAAATGGGCGATAGTGTGACCGTGACTCGCGACGAGGTCGAGCCGTCGTCCGGCCGTCGCGCGCAGGACCGCCTGCCCCATCAGTTCACCGAGGCGGAAGTCGAGCTCGGCCGCATCGCCGGAAGTGGCCCGAATCGGGTTGGAGTAGAAGCGGAGCGGCTCCGCCAGGTCGACCTCATAAGGCGTGGTCTCGAAGGCGAGCAGCTCGAGCTCGACGCCCGCGCCCGAGCCGACGATCCGACACACGGCGACGTCGACGCCGTCGCAGGAGGTGCCGGACATGACGCCGGCAACGACCGCCTCGCGGTCAGGAGGCCACGGCCAGCAGGGCGTGCTCGACATGCGAGGTGCTCCTTCAATGGTCGAAGGGGCAATGGGCTTAAGCCCATTGTCTCACGTGAGCCCGGCTATCCCCCGGCAATAACGGAAGCGGTCTTCACGCTCACCGCTATAGGATACGCCAGGCCGATCATGAGGACCGTGCCCGCTACGGCGAGCCCGATCGCGAGCCCGACCCCTCCGCCGACCCGCAGGGGTCCCTCGATGGCCGGCTTCCTCATGTACATCCTGCGGGCGACGTCGAAGTAGTAGTACAGCGAGATCATCGAGTTCAGGATGATGGCCACGGCCAGTATGCGCTGGCCGCCATCCCACGCGGCCATCAGGATGTACAGCTTGCCAAGGAACCCGCCGGTGGGCGGGATCCCAACAAGCGAGAGCGCGGCGACGACCCACGATGCCGCGAGGAACGGAGACCTGAGGGCGAGGCCGTCGTAGGCCTGCACTGAGTCATCGCCCGTCACGTTCGAGAAGGCCACGACGACGCCGAACGCGGCCAGGTTCATGAACACATAGGCCAGCGCGTAGACCACCAGACCGGGAACGCCGAACTCCGACCTGCCGGCCACGATCACGGCCACCAGCAGGTAGCCGGCATGAGCGATGCTGGAGTATGCAAGCAGCCGCTTTATGTTCGTTTGGCGGAGCGCGACGACGTTGCCCACCGTCATCGTCACGAGCGCCATGCTGCCGAGCGCCGCCTGCCAGGCCGGGCGGGAGGGATCGTCGGGGAATGCTACGAGCAGCACACGAGTGAGCGCCGCGAGGCCGGCCAGCTTCGGGCCGACCGAGAGGAAGGCGGTCACGGGCGTCGGGGCGCCCTCGTACACGTCGGGGCACCACATGTGGAAGGGCACCATCGCGATCTTGAAGCCGAACCCGACCAGCATGAGCAGCACCGCTGCCGGCAGAAGCGGACCAGGGCTCGCACCATTGATGATGTAACCGAGCCGCGCGAGATCCAGCGTGCCCGCCAGTCCGTAGATGTAACTGAGCCCGAACAGCATGAAGGCCGACGCGGTCGCCCCGAGCACGAAGTACTTGAGCGCCGCCTCCACTGAGGCGTCCTCGTCCTTGAGGAAGGCCGCCAGAACATAGCCGGTAACCGATACCAGCTCCATCGAGAACCACAGGGTCAGCAGGTCGCGAGCCGCCGTCAGACAGCTCATGCCGAAGGCGGCCAGCGCGATCAGGGCCAGGAACTCCGGCTGTCGATCCTTGAGCCGGCCCGTCAGGTACTCGGTGGACATCAGGAACACCAGGCCACAGACGAGCAGCGCGACCGCGGAGAACGCGCGCGAGAATGGGTCGAAGACGAACGTGTTCGCGATGTACGCGGGCACGTAAGCGGCCAGATCCTGCCCCTCGGACGCGGACCAGGCCAGCACCCCCGCGATGACCGCGCCGACGAGGCAGCACAGGCCGCCCTCGACCGCGTAGAGCACCGCTGCGCGACGCAAGTGCATGCAGGCGAGGATCAGACCCACACAGCCGAGCGCGCACAGCATGAACTCCGGCACCAGATAGACCAAGCCGCGCTACCCTCCGAGGCCCGCTACAGGCCGCCTATCATTCGGTAGATGTGCTCCTGCCAGAACGTCGCGGCCGCCTCGATCGGGCGCAGCAGGCCGATCGGGTAGCACCCGACGAACAGCGACAGCGCCATCAGCGGAGCCAGGCACACCAGCTCCAGCGCGTTGATCTCGGGCAGCTTCGCCCACTTCTCATTGCGTTCTCCCATGAAGATACGCTGGACCGTCCACAGCATGTACGCGGCGGTTATGATCACTCCCGCCAGGGCGGAATAGGCGAACCATCGAGTGCCCAGAGCCGCGATCCCCGGCGCAAGGGCCGTGTATGATCCCGACTCCCAGGCGCCCAGCAAGACGAGCAGCTCCGCGAAGAACCCCGAAAGCGCCGGAAGCCCAAGCGAGCCCATCGCAACGAACGTGAACACGCCGAAGTACCTCGGCATGATCTGCCCGAGCCCGCCGAACCCGTCGATGTCGCGCACGTGGGCCCTCTCGTAGATCACCCCGACGAGGAGGAACAAGCACGATGTGAGCAGCCCGTGCGAGAACATCTGCATGACCGCGCCCTCGACCCCGCGGACGTTCATGGCAGCGATCCCGAGCGTGACGAAGCCCATGTGACCGATCGACGAGTAGGCGATCAGCTTCTTGAGATCGGACTGCGCCATCGCCGCCAGTGAGCCGTAGACGATGCTGATGAGCGCGAGCAGCGCCACCCAGGGCGCGGCGATCGCGAACTGCTGCGGCAGGAGGGGCAGGCTCACCCTCAACATGCCGTAGGAGCCCAGCTTCAGGAGGATGCCGGCCAGCATCACCGATCCGGCGGTGGGAGCCTCCACGTGCGCGTCGGGAAGCCACGTGTGGAACGGGAAGCTCGGCACCTTGATCGCGAAGCCGACGAAGAACCCGATGAACACCGCCATCGCGAGACCGGGCGCGAGCCTCATCCCCGGCTGGCGCTGGATCATGTCGATGATGTCGAAGGTCCGCTGCCCGTCCGGGCCGGCACTGGCGAAGTACAGCACGATGATGGCAAGCAGCATCAGCAGGCTGCCGACGAGGGTGTATAGGAAGAACTTGATCGCCGCGTACTCGCGCCTCGGCCCGCCCCAGATGCCGATGATGAAGTACATCGGCACCAGGCTGACCTCCCAGAAGATGTAGAACAGGAAGAAGTCGAGCGCGGTGAACACGCCCACGCACGCCGTCTGCAGCAGCAAAAAGAGGGCGAAGTACTCCTTCACGCGCACGTTGATGATGCGCGAATACAGGATCGAGAGGAACGAGACCAGGCACGTCAGGAACACCATGGGCATCGAGATGCCGTCGACGCCGAGGTGATACGAGATCCCCAACATCGGGATCCATGAGTAGCGCTCCTCGAACTGCATCGCCCCGCTGCTGTTGTCGAAGAGCCCCCAGACAAAGACGGAAAGCACCACCGACGCGCCGGACGCGACCTCCGCGATGCTCTTGATCGCGTTGCCCTTATCCTTGTCAACGAACAGGATGATCAGCGCGCCGACCAGCGGCAAGTAGACAAGAGCTGACAGGAGAGGGAACTCCACTTACCCCACCCTCCGCTCGCGGTATGTGTTGCCCGTGACTCCCTCTCCCCTCACTGAGGGGAGAGGGTCGGGGTGAGGGGTGCTCCTCAGTTGACCCATCATCGCGGCGCCTTCTTTCCGACGCGCGTGAGTGTGGCACCGGCGGCCGCTACCACAACCGCCGCCACAATCGTGAACCCCATGACCTGCGGCACATCCTCGGGGAATAGGGAGATGCCGATGAACGCGACGCCGCCGATCGCGGTGACCAGCAGGTAGAAGTGTACCGACCCGGTCTGCAGCATCTGCAGCACGGCACCGAGGAGGAAGACCGCACACGGCCCGGCGTGCACCAGGATCTTGTCCACGATGACACGGTCGACCCAGCCGGCGATGGACTTGAGCTGCAGAACGAGCCAGCCCCAACCGCGGACGAAGACGCGGTCCAGAACATGAAGGTCGAACACGGCCACCCAGATCATGAAGTGGATCGCCCCGTGCACCAGGAGGCCGTAGAACTCATCGATGTAGTACTTCCGAGCGAGAAGGGTCCGCAGCGCGCGCAGTGCGGCGCTCTTGCGCACCATCGCCGCCGTCCGCTCCGGCCCGCGGCCCCACAGCGCCAGGCCGAGGCCGATCCCGAGGGCTACGCACCCGAAGGCGATCCAGGCGACCGTCAGCTCGGCGGCGTGGTGAGCAGCCTCCAGCTCCTCACCGTGCGCTGCCGCGAGCTCCTCGACTTGGACCACCGACTGGAACCCGTACCCGCGCTGAAGCCAGGCATCCAGCGGCTTCGCGATCCATCCCGCCGACACCGCGAACACGGAGAGGATGACGAGCGGGACCGTCATATTGAGCGGCACCTTGGTGATGTGCTCGGCGAGGTGGCGGTCGCGAGTCTTCCCGAAGAAGGTCAGGCAGACGCAGCGGGTCATGTAGAACGGCGTGAGGAACGCACCGCAGAGCGCCATGACAGCCAGCGGCCTTGCCTGCATCCACGCCGCGGCGAGGATCATCTCCTTGCTGTGGAAGCCCGAAAGGCCCAGTAGCCCCGGGATCCCGGCGCCCGCGAGCGCGAGCGTCCCAATGACGAAGGTCCAGAAAGTGACGGGCATGTGGTGCGCGAGCCCGCCCATCTTCTTCATGTCCTGCTCGTGATGGCACGCGATGATGACCGCACCTGACCCGAGGAACAAGAGCGCCTTGAAGAACGCGTGGGTGAGCAGGTGGAAGAACCCCGCGAACCATGCGCCGACGCCGAGGCCTAGCATCATGTAACCGAGCTGGCTGATCGTCGAGTAGGCCAACACGCGCTTGATGTCATCCTGCGCGATAGCGATGGTCGCCGAGAACAGCGCGGTGAAGCCGCCTATGCCGGCGATCCACACGGTCGCGTCATACGGTCCCTGGCCCGCCGTCGCCGAGATGACGGGCGACATGCGGTAGACCATCCACACGCCGGCGGCGACCATCGTCGCCGCGTGTATGAGGGCCGACACCGGGGTCGGGCCCTCCATCGCATCCGGGAGCCAAACGTGCAGCGGGAACTGGGCCGACTTCCCGACCGCCCCCGCGAACAGGCCGAGCGAGATGACGAACAGCATCTGCTGGGACACCTCGCCGGCGGCCACCTTCTGGAAGATCGTCTCGAGATCGAGCGACCTGGTTGCGAGGAAGAGAAGGCCTATCGCGACCGTGATCCCCGCGTCGCCAATGCGCGTGGTCATGAAGGCCTTCGTGCAGGCCCTAGCCGCCTCGGGCTTGTGGAACCAGAAGCCAATCAGCAGGTAGCTCATCAGGCCGACAAGCTCCCAGCAGATGAAGAGCAGTATCAGGTTGCTAGCCAGCACCAGCCCGAGCATGGAGGCCGAGAAGAGCGAGAGATAGGCGAAGAAGAGGCTGTACCCCGGGTCGCCGTGCATGTACCCCTGGGAATAGATGATGACGAGCAGCGCGACGAGGGAGACCATCACCAGCATCGCGGTTGAGGCAGCGTCCACCGTGTAGCTGAGCCAGAAGGTGTCCCCGGCGACGGCCCACAGAAAGCCGAGACGGATCGGTTCCCCGCCGGTCAGCATGTACGCGAGGCACCCGACCGACCATAGGAACGAGACGCCCATGGTCAAGATGGGGAGGAGCGCGCCATTGCCGGGCGTGCGCCTCCCGGTGAACAGCACAATGGCGAAGGCGATCACCGGCAGGACCGCTATCATGTAAGCGTGTTGTGCGCAGAGCTCCAGCAACGCCTAACCCCTCAGCAGCGTGAGCTCGTCCGCCAGGACGGTCTTCCGCAGCTTGAAGATAGCCACGATGATGGCCAGACCGACCGCGGCCTCGGCCACCGCCACAGTGATAAGGAAGATCACGAAGAGCTGACCCACGATCTGCGCCGGCACGGCTCCCGTGTCCGGCAGACCCGACCGCGAGAACGCGGCCAGGTTCACGTTCACCGCGTTCAGCATGAGCTCGATGGAGAGCAGCATCCCGATCGCGTTCCTGCGCGCGAGCACGCCGTATAGGCCGATCGCGAAGAGGATCGCCGAGAACAGCAGGTAGTGCGAAAGCGGAACGATGGGAGGGAAGATGTCACTGAACCTCAGCGCCATCACCCCCCGGAGGCCCCGCCTCGGCCGCGGTCCCTGCCCTGGGCCGAGCAGGCATCCCGATGAGCACCGCCCCCACCATCGCGACGAGCATGAGCACCGACGCGATCTCGAACGGGATCACATAGTCTCGCAGCATAGCGGGCGACAGGCCTTCCTTGGGGTCGACTTCCTCGGGCGACCTGGTCGCTACGAACCGCGTGGCCGCGTCCAGCGCGATCGGGTCCGGGCGACCGGTCGTTTCGTCCAGAACCGCCAACTGGCCCTGCCACAGCGCCAGGAAGAGCACTGGAATCGCGCACGCCAGCAGTGCGGCGGGCCAGGCCATCCGCGTCGTCTGTCGGACGAACTCGCCCGTGACGCGCCGCACCATCATCACCGCGAAGGCGAACAGGACCGCGATCCCGCCGGCGTAGACCATGAGCTGGAGCGCGCCCAGCATCGGGCAGCGCAGCAGAAAGAACAGCCCGCCTACGCCGACGAGCGCTAGGAACAGCGCGACCACAGCGCGCAGGATGTGCGGCGTCGTGACGACCACCAGCGCGAGCATCACAATCGGCACAGCCAGTCCGTAGAAGACGAGCGTCTCCACTAGGGTGCTATTCCCTCCGTGCCGTGCTCTCCAGCTCGAACTCGCTCAGCGGCTCCGGGCGCGACAGCACGTCCATTCCGACCGTTAGCTCGCGGATGTCGCCGGTCGAATAGGCGTAGTCCGCGGTGAGGTGCAGGCAGTCCACCGGGCAGGCCTCGGCGCACAAGTTGCAGTACATGCAGCGCGCGAGGTCGATCACGAAGGTCTCGGGACGGTTGACCTGCTTCTCCTCCCCTGCCGGAGTGGTCACGGTGACCCTCTTGCGCGTGACCGCGATGCACGCGTCGGGACATATGCGGACGCAGGCCCCGCAGGCGATGCAGATCGGGTCCCCGTGGGCGTCGAGGAGCTGCCGATGGCGCCCGCGTACGCGCGGAGATACGTCGAGCTTCTCGAACGGGTAGCACACCGTCACCCGCCGCCTGAGCAACGAGTTGTAACCGGTAACGCGTAGGCCCTTCAGCGCCGTCCAGACGCCGGCCCACACCGTCTGCGCGAACGCGACCAGCGTGTTGTCCGACACGCGCGTGCGCCGGGGCTGTGCGCTCACCGGGTCACCCCCACCAGCGCGACGTGCACGGCGGCGATCGCCATGTTCGCCAGGCTCAGGGGGATCAGGCCCTTCCACGCTACCTGCAGCATCTGGTCGATACGAACGCGCGGGAGCGTCCACTTGATCCACATCATGCAGTAGACGAGCACGGAAACCTTGATGATGTACCAGAGGACCCCGTCGCCGAGAACGGTGAAGACGCCCGTGCCCTGCGACACGAGCGGCGATGACCAGCCGCCGAAGAACAGCGTGGTGGCGATGCCGGCCACGAGCGCCGTGTTCGAGAACTCGGCAAGGAAGAACACCGCCCAACGAAAGCCCGAGTACTCGGTGTTGAAGCCTGAGACCAGCTCCGACTCGGCCTCGGGAAGGTCGAACGGGTTGCGGTTCACCTCGGCCAGCGCGGCCACGAGGTAGAGCGCCGCGGCGAGGAAGCCGGGGATCGTGAAGCAGTTCCACTTGAGGAAAGGCGCGCTGACAGGCCACAGATGCCACGACCCACCCGCCTGTGACCTGACGATCTCGGTCATCGACAGCGTGCCGGCGATCATGATGATCGCCACGACCGACAGGAAGCCGGGGATCTCGTAGGTGATGAGCTGGACCGCCGCCCTCATGCCCCCGAGCAGCGACCACTTGTTATTGCTCGCCCAGCCCGCGAGTATCACGCCGATGACGCCGAGCGACCCGGTTGCCAGCAGGTAGAACAGCCCAACGTTAAGATCGGCGGCGATCCAGCCTTTTCCGAACGGGATCACGCAGTAGAGCAGCACGGCCGGCACGAGCGCGATGAACGGGGCGACGCAGAAAACGATCTTGTCCGCCGCCCTCGGAACGATGTCCTCCTTGACGAGCAGCTTGAGCGCGTCGAAGACCGTCTGGAACAGGCCCCAGGGGCCGTGGTGTACGGGTCCGATGCGAGACTGGATGTCCGCGGAGATCTTGCGCTCCAGCCACACCAGAAGGAGCGCCGAGGCGGCCACAATGGCCAGGATCCAGACGACCGGCACGAGGTACGCGACCCACGGGGCCACGTCATACACCGGCTTCATCCAGCTCCCTACCAGCGCTTCCAGCCAGCCGCGTTCGTCCATACGCCTCTCTCACGATACGGCGGGCTGAAGCCCGCTGCTTTCCCGGGTAGCCCCCGGCTATCGATCAACGTCTCCAAGCACGATGTCAACGCTGCCGAGGATCGCGACCACGTCCGCGATCTTCCAGCCGACGAGAGTATCCTCGATGAGCGCGAGGTTCGAGAAGGAAGGGGAGCGGATCTTCAGCCTGTACGGAGCCTCCGAGCCGTCGCCCACGGCGTAGTAACCGATCTCGCCCCTGGCCCCCTCGACGGCCCCGTAGGCGACGCCCTCAGGGGTTCTGAACCGAGCTGACAGCTTCGTGCGAACGTCACCGGCGGGCAGCCCATCGAGCGCCTGCCGCACGATGCGCGCCGACTGACGTATCTCCTCCAGCCGGACTGTGAACCGGTCGAGGCAATCGCCCTGCTGACCCACCGGAACGTCGAAGTCGAACCGGTCGTACACACCGTACGGGTCGTCCCTGCGCAGGTCGAAGTCCACACCCGACGCCCTTGCGACAGGGCCGCTCGCGCCGAACGCTCGAGCCTTGTCAGCGGCGACGGGCCCCACGCCCTCGACTCGGGCGCGGAGGATGCGGTTGTTGGTGAACAGATCGTCGTATTCGGGCAGGCGGGACTCGATGACCGCGAGAACGCGCCGGATCCCGTCGTCCAGCCCGGGCGGCAGGTCCCACCCGACGCCGCCGATTCGCACGTAGTGGCAGGTCATCCGCTGGCCGGTCAACTTCTCGAAGATGTCGAGGATCGGCTCACGCTCACGGAAGCAGTAGAGGAACAAAGTCGTCGCGCCGAGGTCGGTGCCGAACGTGCCGGCGAACACGAGGTGGCTCGCGATCCGGTAGAGCTCCGCGGCTATGACGCGGAGCCACTCCGCGCGCTCCGGCACCTCAACGCCCGCGAGCCGCTCGGCGGCGAGGGCCATCGCCCACTCGCAGGTGATGGGCGACAGATAGTCGACCCTGTCGGTCAGCGGCAGCGCCCGAATCCAGCCCTTCTGCTCGCTGATCTTCTCGTGGTTGCGATGCAGGTACCCGATGACGAACCGGCTCTCCTCGATCACCTCGCCCCTCATACGCAGCACGAGCCTCAGCACGCCGTGCGTGGACGGGTGCTGCGGGCCCATGTTGATGAGCATCTCTTCCTGATGAGTGTCGCCGATGACAACCGTCGCGCTCATCCCGCACCGCCCTGTCCGGGCTTGGCCTTTGCGGGGGCGGCCGTTGCCTCCGGCTTGCGGGGCTCGGACGTCTCGGGCCAACATTTCCAGGGCACATAGCGGAGGTCGTTCTCCTCCTGACGGTAGTCCTTGCGCAGCGGGTGCCCGCGCCAGTCGTCCGGCAGGAGGATCCTCGTGAGGTTACGGTGGCCGGCGAAGACGACGCCGAACAGGTCGTAGCACTCTCGCTCATGCCAGTCGGCCCCCGCGAACAGGTCCGAAACAGTCCGGACGGACACGCCGTCCCGGGGGATGGTCGTCACCACTACGGCCGTGAGCCTGTGCCGGACGGACCGCAGGTGGTAGTGCAAGTCCAGCCGCCCGGCGTCTTCGTCGGTGGGTGGGTAGTCGACCGCGGTCATGAAGGTGAAGTAGTCGAAACAGGCGGAGCCGTCGCGCAGACCGCGGACGACATGGGCGACACGATCCGCGTCGCAACGGACAAGAAGCCCCATGGGCCCGTCCTCCACGGACAGCGCGATCCCCTCGAGCTCGGTAGCGACCGCGTTGGTCGCCTCGTCGCGTGTCACAGCCTGGGCTACCTCACCGGAGAGAGCGGCGCCTGTGCCTTCGCGATCCGCTCCCTGAGCTTGTAGAAACCGTCTATCAGCGCCTCGGGCCTCGGCGGGCAGCCGGGCACGTACACGTCCACGGGCACGACGAGGTCGACGCCACGCACGACGTTGTATCCGTCCAGGAACGGCCCCCCGCAGCAGGCGCAGCTCCCCATCGCGACCACATACTTCGGCTCCGGCATCTGGTCGTAGAGCCGGCGGAGCCGCTCGGCCATCTTGTGCGTCACGGTTCCGGAGACGATCATGACGTCGGCTTGCCGGGGTGTCGCGCGGGGCATTACCCCGAGACGGTCCATGTCGAACCGCGACGCCCACGCGGCCATCATCTCGATGGCGCAGCAGGCGAGCCCGAACGTCAGGGGCCACAGCGACCGCAGCCGCGCTTGGTCGAACACCCAGCGCTCGAGCTTCGCGACGACCACGCCGGCCACGGGAACCGACGCCAGCAGCGACGTGGGGCGAGATCCCAGACCGCCGGTCGGCGGCTCCGCGGGAGTCCCGGCAGGCTCGTCCGCACTCGGCGCAGTCTGCTCTAGTCCGTGAGCCACTCAAGCGCACCTTTCCGCAGCGCGTAGACCCACCCCAAGAGCAGGATGCCCAGGAAGATCCCCATCTCGACGACCGCGAACCACGCCGTGCCGATGTTGTGTCCTGCCGCGTCGTGGACGAACTCGCCGAACTCCAGCGCCCACGGGATCAGGTAGACGGCCTCAACCTCGAACACGACGAAGAGCAACGCGATCAGGTAGAACTGCGCCGGGAACTGGAACCAGGCCGTTCCCACAGGCTCCTCGCCGCACTCGTACGTCGTGTACTTGGTGTCGCTGGGCCTGCGAGGCCGAAGCAGAAACGACGCCGCGAACGCCGCGACCAGGAACGCTACGCCACCGATGGCCAGTATGAGAACCTGCAGGTAAGGATGAGACGTCACTCGGTACTGTCACCGAACTGTGGTTCGCGTCCGAGGCGACCAAGTCCTTCGCCGGCCCTATGGCTCCGTCTGGTCACCGCTGTCAGGCGGTGGATGCTGCTTCTGGTGAGCCTGCCGCGCGTGCTTGCTCTTCATCAGTCTGATGATGCCGGCGACCATCACGGCCGCGCTTGGCCGCAGTACGCAGAACAGCAGACGGCACATGTCGTTGGTTGCGACCATCACCGTGTCTCGGGACTCGCGGAAGACGGCCGCAGTGAGGATGTCGGCGTAGGCGAGGTCGAAGGTGTGACCGGGCGCACCGGGCGAGGACGCGAAGTGAAGACCGCCGTCATCCATCCATAGTCGTCCGTGACGCGGCTGTACGTCCCCCACTACAGCGCGCATGATAACGTTATCGATCGTCACGAACTCCGGCACTGGGTCGCACCCTCTGAGGTCGCTCACAGGGGTACTTCGACAGACAACCGCGCGATACCTCACCGATCGTGATGCGGCCGGGCTACGAGGCGGAAGGGACAGCCGGCCGAGCCGGGGAACCAACCCGTGCGTCCGGTTGCGTCACGGCCGGTCGGCGGCGCCCACCCGCGCCTGCGGGCGACGCGCACGCCAGCCCCGGCGAAGTGAGCACCGGGAGGAATGCCAGGGGCCGCAACCATACCGGACATCCCGGACCCGTTGCCAGATCGCCCGAGGTGGGCAGATGCTCAGCGCGGTTATCGCCGATGCCGAGGCCGCTTCCACCGCGTCACTCAGAGCGGTTCTCCTGGCGAGCGGTCGCGTGCGCGTGGTCGGTGAGGCGCGCAGTGGGGCCGAGTGCGTGAAGGTCGTCGCGCAGGCCCTGCCCGAGGTGTTGTTCACGGATGTGTGCATGCCCGGACTGACGGGCCCGGCGTTGGCCGAGGCACTCGGGGGGCTGCCCCGCCCGCCACTGCTTGTGTTCGTGACAGCCCATGACGAACAGGCGATCCAGGCGTTCGAGCTCGGAGCCGCCGACTTCCTCGTCAAGGATCCGGACCTGGAACGCTTCGGTCGACGAGTGGCCACAACGCTCGATCGGCTGGAGCGGGCCGTCGGTCGGCGCCGCCCGAGAGGCGGCGTCAAGACCGGCGCACGGCGAGCTACAGGCCCGGGGCCAGGCCTGTCGGCGCCGGCGAGCGCGCAGCCCCCGCTGCTCCCGGTGAGGGACGCCCGGACCGGCGTGATCCGCATTCTGGATGCACACACCATTGTCTGCGCGGAGCGGAGCGGACGACGCGTCGACATCCGCACCACGGAGGGCCTGTACTCCACCTACTACACGATCGCGAAGCTTGCCGATCGGCTGAGCCCGCACGGATTCGTCCTCGCCAGCCGGAGCAGGGTCATCAACGTCGCCCGGATCTCCCATCTCGTGCCGAACGGCGATGGGTCGTACGACGCGGTGATGGACGACCGCGCCCGCACGACCGTCACGGTGAGCCGACACCACGCACAATGGCTCATCCAAACTCTGCAGCCGTAGCCCGTCGCGCGACCGCATCCCGCGCGCAGTGCAGGAGGTGAAGGATGCCCTGGTACCACGAGTTCTTCGACGAGCTGTACCTGGAGCAGTACAGGCATCTGATCCCGCCTGAGCGCACCACCGCCGAGGTGGGCGCGATCATCGATCTGCTTGAGCTGGGACCGGGCGCGCGCATCCTGGACCTCTGCTGCGGACACGGGCGCCACGCCGTGGAGCTGGCCGCTCGGGGCTTCAACGTCTGCGGGCAGGACCTGACCCGGATGTTCCTTGAGCGCGCGGCTGAGGCGGCCACCGAGCGAGGAGTCAGCCTTGATCTGCGGTGCGGCGACATGCGCGAGATCGTCCACGACCCGCCGTTCGACGCTGTGATCCACATGTTCACGGCATTCGGCTACTTCGACCATGACGAGGAAGAAGCCAAAGTGATGCGCGAGGTGGCCCGCGTGCTCCGCCCTGGCGGCAAGTACCTGCTCCAGACGATCAACCGCGACGGCGTCATGCGCAAGTTCCTCCCCAAGGACTGGGACGGGTGGGACAACGGCATGAGGCTCCTGTGTGAGCGAACATTCGACCCGGTGTCGGGCCGCAACCGCGAGCGCCGCGAGACGATCTTCCCCGACGGGTCGCGGAGGGTCCAGGAGCTAGCCGTCCGCCTTTTCACGCCGACAGAGATCAGGCGGATGATGCGCGACGCTGGACTTGAGCCTGTCGCGTCCTACGCGACACTCGGCGGCGATGAGCTTACGATCGACTCGATGCACCAGGTGAACATCGCAGTGAAACCGTAGGGGGCAAACGGACCGGTTGGGGGCCCTGCGCTGCGCGCCACCCCATATGGCCCGTCCTGTTCGGCCTAGTACCCGTGCTGCCGTGGCCCGAGGAGCAGCCATAGGATCGGGCCGAGATACGGAACGACGAGGCACAGAACGATCCAGCAGACCTTCGCCGCGACGCTCGCCCGGCTCGACACGATGTGCACTATCGCGAACACGGTGAACAGGAACCAGAGAAGCGAGCAACACCCGCCGCCGGCCTTCCAGGCCAACCCCATGTGAGCGAAGTCCATCAGCGCCCTCTCCTTCCGGGCCCCAGAGTCACCACAGTACAGAGTCCTTTGGGAGGTGATACGAGTAGTCGGCCGGCCTGGTTACAGCCATCATGGACCGCAGGGCGGCAGGATCCGGACGCGATGGCCCTCGATGCGAAGCCGACCCTCGGCGAAAAGGTGGATCGCCTCAGGGTACGCCTCGCACTCCTGCTCGAACACCCGCGCCGCGAGTGTATCCGCGTCGTCGTCATCGAGCACGGGTACCGCGCGCTGGACGATGATGGGACCCGCGTCGTACTCGGGGTCCGCGAAGTGGACCGTGCAGCCTGACACCTTAACACCCGAGCCGAGCACGGTCTCGTGCACTCTGTGTCCGTAGAAGCCCTTGCCCCCGAACGATGGCAGCAGGGCCGGGTGGATGTTCATGACGCACTGCTCGAGCTCAGGCGGCGGGAAGTAGAGAGACAGGAAGCCCGCCAGCACGATGAGCTCAGGATGGAGCGGCTCCAGCACCTCGTTCACGGCCGCGCTGAACGACACGTGATCGGCATGATCCTTCCGCGGGATGACGAAGGTAGGCACCCCGGCCGACCGGGCAATGTCGATCCCGTTCACGTCGGGTCGGCTCGACACCACGACGACGACTTCGGCAGGCAGCGTGCCCGCAGCGATCCGGTCCAGCAGATTCCGCAGGCTGCGGCCCCCACCCGACAGCAGCACCGCCAGCCTGAGGGGATGAGCGCGCTCCGTCCCGCCCATCGTCTCAGCACACTCCTTCCACCACCGTCCGTGCCGGCCCGTCATGAGCGGCAACGGCGCCGATGCGCCAGGCCGCCCTGCCCAGCTTCCGCACGGCGGCCACCGCCGCCTCCGCTGCCTCCTGGGGCACAACGGCGACCATGCCGACCCCCATGTTGAAGGTGCGCAGCATCTCGGCCCCGTCGACCGGTCCGGCATCGGCGATGAAGCGGAAAACCGCCGGCACGGGCCAGGAGCCGCCGTCGACGCGAGCTACCAGCCCGTCGCGCAAGGCCCGATGCGCGTTGTCCGGCAGCCCGCCTCCGGTGATGTTGGCGAGCCCGTGAACCGGCACCGCTTCCAGGAGCGCTCTCACTTCGGACACGTAGATGGCGGTTGGCTCCAGCATCTCGTCGAGCACGGACCGACCCGTTCCGGGCAGCTCATCGTCGAGCGAGAGCCTCGCCACCTGGAGCACCACCTGCCGCGACAGGCTATAGCCGTTCGAGTGAAGCCCGGACGACGCTATCCCGACCAGCGCGTCGCCCGGTTGAGCCGCCTCCCCTGTGATCAGACGCGACCTGTCGGCCAGCCCGACGGCGAAGCCCGCGAGGTCGTACTCCCCCTCGGCGTAGATACTCGGCAGCTCCGCCATCTCGCCGCCGAGCAGCGGGCACCCGGCGCGCCGGCAGCCCTCCACAACGCCCTCGACGATCCGCTCGACGACGCCCGGCTCAAGCCGGCCGATCCCGATGTAGTCGAGGAAGAAGAGCGGCCTTGCGCCGCTGCAGATGATGTCATTGACACACATCGCCACCGCGTCGATGCCGACCGTGTTGTGCCGACCGCCGGCGAACGCGAGCCTAAGCTTGGACCCGACGCTGTCCGTGCCGGAGACGAAGACCGGCTCGGCTACGCCCGAGAGGTCCGGCGCGAATAGGCCGCCGAACCCGCCGATCCCGCTCAGCACCTCGGGCCCGTGGGTGGACTCGACCATCCGCTTGATGCGGCGAACGGCCTCCTCGCCGGCGTCGATGTCAACACCCGACGCCGCATAGGTCAGCGGGGTAGACTCGTCGGTTGGCATCTACGGCCTCGCCTTCGGTTGCCGCTTGCCGTACGCCGGGGCGGGCGCCTCGAGCGCCTCCTTGGTGACTCGGTAGGCGTCGGGGATGGGGCAGGGGTACTTGCCGTCAAAGCACGCCCTGCAGAAGCAGTCCTTGCTCAGCCCGACTGCGCGGATGGTGTTGGGCAGGGACAGGTAGCCGAGGCTGTCCGCTCCCAGCAGGTCGCGGATGTCCGAGACGGCATACTTGTGGGCGATCAGCTCCTGCTGCACCGCCATGTCGATTCCGTAGTAGCACGGGTAGCGGATCGCCGGGGAGCTGATCCTGAGATGCACTTCCGTGGCGCCCGCCTCGCGAAGCAGCCGCACCTGCTGCTTCGTGGTGGTGCCGCGCACGATCGAGTCGTCCACCACCACCACGCGCCGGCCCAGGAGGTTCTCCTTCAGGGGCGCGAGCTTCATGCGGACGCCCTGCTCCCTCATGCGCTGCTCGGGCTCGATGAACGTACGCTGGATGTAGCGGTTCTTGATGAGTCCCTCGGTGTACGGGATGCGGCTCTCCTGAGCATAGCCGATAGCGGCGGGGAAGCCGGTGTCGGGCACGGGGATCACAATGTCTGCGGCGACGGGGTGCTCCTTGGCCAGGAGGTGGCCCATCCGCAGCCGCGCGCCCCACAGGTTCACGCCATAGATGTAACTGTCGGGCCGTGCGAAGTAGATGAACTCGAACAGGCAGATGGCGTGTGCCTCGGTCGGCTCGGCCTGTATCTCGCGCAGGCCGTTGCGGTCGATGATGACGACCTCGCCGGGTTCGATTTCCCGCAGGAACCGAGCGCCGAGCGGCGAGAAAGCGCACGTCTCCGAGGCTATGAGGTAGCCCTGGTCGCCACCAAGGCTCGCGATGGCGAGCGGCCTGACTCCCCAGGGGTCGCGCAGGGCGAAGAGCTGGTCGGGACTGCCTATCACCAAACTGTACGCCCCCTGGATCCGCGGCAGGGCCATCAGCACCGCGGTCTCCAGGTCCGACGCGTCCATCGACTCGATGACGCGGACGATCACCTCACTGTCGCCCGTGGTGCCGAAGTCGGCGCCGGCTTCCTCCATCTCCCGACGAAGCTGCGTGGTATTGACGAGGTTGCCATTGTGCGAGAGGACGAACGGAGTGCCGCGGAAGCTGCCGGGGATCGGCTGAGCGTTGCACTCGACGTTGCTGCCCGTGGTGGAGTATCTGGTGTGCCCGACCGCCAGGTGTCCCCTGAAGCCGCTGATGATCGCCTCGTCGAAAACCTGTGAGATGAGGCCGAGGTGCCGATGCACCTTGATGTCCTCGCCGTCGCCGACCGCGATGCCGGCAGACTCCTGGCCTCGGTGCTGGAGGGTGAAAAGGGCAAAGAAACAGGTGCGCGCCGCCTCAGTGCTGCCGGGGGTGTAGACGCCCACTACGCCGCACTCCTCGTGCGGCTCGTCCAAGTCCCAGCTATCGAGCATCACCCGGGCGTCCTTCCGGTCCGTGTAGCACGAATGCGGCCGCGGGCTTTGGTCGCGGGGTGCGTACTAGCTGCGCGTGGTGCCCTCGAGCTGGGCCGCGGCTTCCTCGATACGATTCGCGCCCGAGGCCCGGGCCTCCTCCAACCTCGCGGCCAGGTCGGGGTCGCCCACGGCCAGGATCTGAACCGCCAGCAGGGCGGCGTTCGTGGCGTTGTCGATCCCAACCGTGGCCACGGGCACGCCGGGCGGCATCTGCACGGTCGACAGCAGCGCGTCCACCCCCACGAGCTTGCCCCCGGACAGCGGGACGCCGATCACGGGCAGCGTGGTCTTGCTCGCGCAGACACCGGCGAGGTGAGCCGCAAGCCCCGCCCCGGCGATTACCGCCCCGTAGCCCTCCGAGCGGGCGGCGGAGACGAGCCTCTCGACCCGCTCGGGAACCCGGTGAGCCGATGCGACGGTCATGCGGTACTCGACACCGAACGAGGCCAGCGTCTCGGCCGCCTCGCGCATCACCTCCGCGTCCGACGCGCTGCCCATCAGTATGAGGATCTTGTGTGCCGGCAATGCCTTCGCGCCCCTACTCCCGACCTAGGTGCTGATGCCCAGAGCAATGTCCTTGCGCCAGAATGCTCCGCCGAAGGCGATCCGCGACACCGCGCGGTAGCTCCGCTCACGCGCCTCCGGCAGATCCCGACCCGCGGCAGTGACCCCCAGAACGCGGCCGCCGTTGGTGACGACGTTCCCGCAGTCCAGCTTGGTGCCGGCGTGAAACGCGACGGCGTCGTCCAGGTCGGCCGCGGCATGCAGGCCTGTGATCACCTTGCCCCGCTCGTACCGTCCCGGGTACCCACTGGCGGCCATGACGACACACACAGCGGCGTTATCGCGCCAGCGGATGTCGACCTCGCGCAGCCTACCCGAAGAGCATGCCTCCAGAATCTCAATAAGCGGGGTCTCGAGTCTCGGCATCTGCACCTGGGTCTCGGGATCGCCGAAGCGGGCGTTGTACTCCAGGACCTTGAGGCCACGGTTCGTGAGGATGATCCCGACGTAGAGGACGCCCCGATATCGGATGCCTTCCGACCGAAGGGCATGGATGGTGGGCCTGGTGATCTTGTCGAGCACCTCGGTCAAGATCTCGCCATTGACGAACGGCACCGGGCTGTAGCAGCCCATCCCACCGGTGTTGGGCCCGGTGTCGCCGTCGCCGACGCGCTTATAGTCGCGTGCCGGCGCGAGCGGGACGACCTCCTCGCCGTCCGTGAAGAACAGGAGGGACATCTCCTGGCCGATGAGGCGCTCCTCGATGACAACCCGGAGCCCGGCCGCGCCGAATGCCTTCTCCTCCATCATGCGCGCGACCGCCTCGTGAGCCGTCGCGGTGTCCTCGGCTACGATGACGCCCTTGCCGGCGGCGATGCCGTCGGCCTTCACGACGATCGGAGCGCCCTTCTTGTCGATGTACCGGTGCGCGTCCTGGGCGTCGTCGAACACGTCGAAGTCGCCGGTGGGGATCTTGTGGCGGCGCATCAGGTTCTTCGCGAAGATCTTGCTGCCCTCGATGCGCGCGGCCGCCCGGCGGGGACCGAAGACCTTGATCCCGCGCGCGAGGAACTCGTCCACGATACCGTCGATGAGAGGACTCTCGGGCCCAACGATGGTGCAGTCGATGGCGTTCGCGCGCGCGAAGTCGGCCAGCTCGCCGATGCGCTCCGGCGGTATGTCGACTGTCTCTCCAAGCTCGGCAAGCCCCGCGTTCCCGGGGGCGGAGAAAACGGTGTTGCCGCCGTCCCGGGCGACTTTCCAGCCCAGCGCGTGCTCTCGCCCCCCACCGCCCACGATAAGGACCCTCATTGGCACTCCTCTGGTTCGTCGGTGTTGTCCCCTCCGGCCATGCCGGACTGACTGGCATTCACTGCTTCCGGGTCGCGGACCTGCGCCATCGCCTCGAGCTGCCCGAACAGCCGGGCGCGCGCTCTCTCGGAGCGCTCCCGAACGGCGCTCACGTTGTCCCAGGAATGCTTGAACATGAAGACGATCGCGTTGCCGAAAGCCAGGATCTCGACACACATGAGGACAAGGGAATGCAGCGGGTCGACATCAAGGGTCCTCCGAAGCCCCGCGCAGAGGCAGCCCAGGCCCAAGAGTCCCACGTAGATGTAGCGCTTGCGCAGCACGGCGAGCTGGGACAACAGGAACACCGCCGCCAGTGTTAGCAGGGCGAAGCTCCAGCAGTCTGAGACCGCCCAACGGATGAGCCTGAGTACGAGACGCACCCTACAGCCACCTCACCAGCCGCGGGTTGAGCCGGCGGCACACCTCAGTACGGCGGCGGCTCGCCGTCGAAGGCCGCGAGATCGGAAAAGCGGCGGTAGTGTCGCTGGAAGGCGACCCTCGCCACACCGGTGGGCCCATTACGGTGCTTGCCGACGATGATCTCCGCGCGTTCCGCGTAGCCCTCGCGGTCGCGTGCCTCACGGGCCGCCTGGTCCTCCTCGGACGCGCCCCTCTCCCGCTCGCGAAGCTGCCGGTAGTAGTCGGGTCGATAGAGGAAGGCGATCACGTCGGCCTCGGCTTCAATGTAGCCGCTCGCGAGCAGGTCGGAGAGCATAGGCCGCATCTCCTCGGGGTCGTTCGTCCTCTGCTCAACCCGGCGCGAGAGCTGGGACAACACCATCACGGGGATGTTCAGCTCGCGCGCTAGGGTCTTCATCTCCCGGGCGCTCTCGCCCACGGCAAGGTGCTCGCTGTCATACTGGCGCTGCGGCCTCATGCGTTGGAGATAGTCCACGAACACTGCGTCAAGACCGTAGCGGGCCTTCAGCCGGCGCGCCTTCGCCCTGATCTCGAGCGGAGTGATGCCCGGCGTGTCGTCGATGTAGATGTTCGCCTCGTAGATGTGCGCCGCCGCGTCACCGAGCGCCGCCCAGTCGTGTTTCGCGACGAACCCCTTGCGGATCTTCTCCGCATTGTACCGGGCCTCGGCGCATAGCATCGACTCGACTAGGGCCTCCTTCGACATCTCGAGGGAGAACACAGCCACGGTCGGCTTGCGCTCAGGCTGCTTGTCTGTTGCTGGGATCGTCACACGGCTGGCGATGTGAAGCGCGATGTTCATAGCCAGCGACGTCTTGCCCATCGACGGTCTGGCGGCGAGGACTATGAGATCGCTCTTCTGGAGCCCGCCGAGGATGTCATCGAACGCCTTGAGCCCGGTCCCGACGCCGGTGGCCCCGCGGCGCCGCGAGATGTCCTCGATCTGATCGTGGACGGCTCGCATCACGGGGCCGATGGGCGTGAGCTCCGATGTGATGCGCTGCTCCGTTACGGAGAACAGCTTCGACTCGGCCCAGTCGAGGATCCGGCGCGCCTCGTCGTCCGCGCGGAACGCCTTGCCGACGATCTCCTCGCCGGCCCCGATCAGCGAGCGGAGCAGGGACTTGTCCCTCACGATGTCGGCGTACTGCGCGGCGTTACGCGCCGTCGGCACGGCCGAAGCCAGGAGTTGGATGTACTCCCCTCCGCCAACCCGCTCGAACGCGCCGCGGCGCCGCAGCTCGTCCGACAACGTGATCAGGTCGACCGGCTCGTTGGCCTGGAACAGGCTGGCGATAGCCTCGAAGATGGTCCGGTGCACGTCGCGGTAGAAGTCGCCGGGAGCGAGCATCTCGCACCCGGTGGCCGCCGCCTCCCGGTCGAGCATCATCGCGCCGAGCACCGACTGCTCAGCCTCGAGGCTCTGCGGCGGAACGCGGTCCAGGCTCGCGCTGTCTGGTGCCGACATGTGACCTCCGTAGACCCTCTCCCCTCGCCGAGGGGAGAGGGTAGGGTGAGGGGCATCGCCGGTGCCATGCCGACGCCGGTACCCCCGGCAGCGACGCCGGAGCAACCGGGCTACGGCCCCTCGAGCGCCCTCCGCGCGAACTCGCGCTCACTCTCAAACGTCAGCGACTTGGCCGCCTCGTCGACCGGGAGCCACAGCGCCTTGAACCTGGCCCTGTCAGTAGCCCGCGGAGCCAGCCTGCTCGCGCCGTCGACCTGCATTAGGTAATACGTCTCCCAGCGCCTGATGTGCCCGCCGTTGCTGGCGAACTCGTTCAGCATTCGGCCAAGGCATGTGACCTCTCCGACCGGCCGGTAGCCCGTCTCCTCGGCCACCTCTCGAATCGCGGCCTCCTCGTGCGACTCCCCTTGCTCGAGGTGGCCCTTCGGGAGCCTAATCTCACCGGTTCGGCTATCCCGCAAGAGCAACATGCGGTCGCCGTCAACCAGAACGCCACCGGCTACCTCGTACTCGATCGAGCCTTGCACTAGATCGCCTCCGGGCCGGTCTCACCGGTGCGGATCCGGACCACCGACGCGACGTCGACGACCCAGATCTTGCCATCCCCGATCTCTCCCGTCCGCGCCGCATCCGCCAGCCGGGTGCAGATCCCGTCGCAACGGTCGGTCGGCAGCACCAGCTCGATCTTGACCTTCGGTGTCAGCTCAAGCGCGTATTCCTCGCCACCATAGTACGCGGTGCGGCCCCGCTGCTTGCCCGAGCCCATCACGTCGCTCACCGTGACGCCATGGATGCCTTCCTCGCGTAGGGCGTTGAGGATCTCGTCAAGCCTGCTCTGCCTGGTGATAATGGTCACAAGCTTCATGGTCGTCGCCTCGTATCGGACACGTGTCCTTCTTCGTCACCGCGCCGCCTGCAGTCTCGACGCCGTGTAGGCCGCCAGGCCGCCGGCGCCGACGATCCCCAGCATGAACCCCGGGAAGGGCTCGGCGCGGAACGAGAGACCCTTCGTCTCATTCGTAATGCTGCCAGAGGCAAGGTCGAAGGTTACCACATCACCGTCCTCTGTCGCATCCACAGCCTCCGGGCACTCCAGGATCGGGAGCCCGACGTTGATCGCGTTGCGGAAGAAGATGCGCGCGAAGCTCCTGGCGATGACCGCGGAGAGACCGCACGCCTTGATGGCGATCGGGGCATGCTCGCGTGAGCTGCCGCAGCCGAAGTTCACGCCCGCGACCATCACGTCGCCCGGCTTGACGCGCCGGGCGAACTCCGGGTCCATGTTCTCCATGCAGTGAGCCGCCAGCGCCTCCGGCCTGGGGTCATTGAGGCACCACGCGGGGATGATGACGTCGGTGTCGATGTGGTCCCCGACAACGTGGGCACGTCCGCTCATCGTGGCTCCCTCCCTAGTCCAAGTCGTCCGGGCCGCAGATCCGACCGGTGACCGCCGTGGCGGCCGCGAGGTAGGGGTTCATGAGATACGCCAGGCAATCGCGGTGGCCCATCCGACCCCGGAAGTTGCGGTTGCTGGTTGTCGCGCATCGCTCACCGGCCTCGAGCACGCCCAGGTGGCCGCCGAGGCAGGGGCCGCAGCTCGCAGGCCCCACGAGGGCGCCGGCCTCCGCGAAGACGCCCAATAGACCCTCCGTGTCAGCCTCGCGCCAGACCCGGTCGGAGCCGGGCAGCACGATGACCCGGCACTGCGGGGGAACCGTGCGGCCGCGCATGATCCCCGCGGCGATGCGCAGGTCCTCGAGGCGCGCGTTGGTGCAGGAACCGATGAACACCTGGTCGACCTCGGTGCCCCTGGCCTCGGACAGAGGCTTGGTGTTGGACGGCAGGAACGGGAAGGAGACGACCGGCTCCATCCCTGTGATGTCCCAGTCGCACACGTGCGCGTACTCGGCGTCGGGATCGGACTCGAAGTAGACCGGCGGCCGCTGCGCGCGTCCCTCTTCATACGCCCTGGTTATGTCATCGGGCGGAACGATCCCGTTCTTTCCGCCGGCTTCGATGGTCATGTTGCACATCGTCAGCCGCTCGTGCATGGGCAGCGAGCCGATCACCTCGCCCGTGAACTCCATCGCTTGGTAGCGCGCGCCGTCGCAGCCGATCCGGCCGATCGTGTGGAGGATCAGGTCTTTGCCGGTCACGTACTTCCCGCGCGTTCCGCTGTAGACGAACTTGAGAGTCTCCGGCACCCGAAGCCAGATCTCGCCCACGGCCATGGCGCAGCCGAGGTCGGTCGAGCCGACGCCGGTGGAGAAAGCGCCCACTCCTCCGTAGGTGCATGTGTGCGAGTCGGCGCCGATGACAACATCTCCGGGCACGACCAGCCCCTCCTCGGGCAGGATAACGTGCTCGATGCCGGCCCGCCCGAGCTCGAAGAAGAGCCCAATGTCCTGCTCGCGCGCGAACTCGCGCATCTTCTTCACCAGACCCGCGGACAGGACGTCCTTGGGTGGCGCCCAGTGGCTGGGCACGAGGGCGAGCCGCTGGGCGTCGAAGACGCGCTCCGCACCGGTGGCGCGAAACGCGTCGATCGCGAGCGGAGCCGTGATGTCGTTGCCCATCAGCAGGTCAGGGCGCGCGTTGATGAACTGCCCCGGGGCCGCTTCCTCCAGCCCGGCGCTGCGAGCCAGTGTCTTCTCAGTGATCGTCATCGGTCGAGGCATTCCTAGTCACCACCTCGATGCTCCGCATAGTACAGAGCCTTGTTGAGCGCCTGGACATATGCGCGCGCGCTGGCCTCGACGATGTCGAGCTGGGCGGCACGGCCGGTGAACACCCTGTGCCTGGCGCCGATCTTCACAGTCACCTCGGCCAGGGCGTCGGTGCCACCGGTGACGGACTTCACCGAGTAGTCTATCAACTCGTGCTGCAGACCGACGACGCGCGCGATCGTCTTGTAGATGGCATCGACCGAGCCGACTCCGGTGCCGGCCTCGGTCATGACCTCGCCCTCGCGCACAAGCTGCACCGTCGCCGTGGGCTTGATGCCGGCCCCGCCCACGACATGGAGATACTCTAGCTGGTAAGCGTCGTCCTCGACGTGGTGTGTCTCGTCGGCGACGATGCTGCGGATGTCCTCGTCCGACACCACCTTCTTCATATCGGCGACGGACTTGAACCGATGGAACGCGCGCACGATGTCGCTCTCGTCCACCTTCAGCCCGAGGTCGTCGAGTTTGGACCGAAACGCGTGCAATCCCGAGTGCTTACCGAGCACGATCGTGGACTCCTGCAGCCCTACGGACTTAGCGTCCATGATCTCGTAGGTCGACGCGTCGGCGAGCACGCCGTGCACGTGGATGCCGGCCTCGTGGGCGAAGGCGTTCGACCCGACCACAGCTTTGTTCGGCTGGACGACGATACCGGTGACGTCCTGGACGAGGCGGCTCGACGCCACGAGCTCGGTCGTCTCGATGTCCACCTCGACCGGGAACTCGCCGTGGCGCGTCCTGACCGCCATGACGACCTCCTCGAGAGCCGCATTCCCGGCGCGCTCGCCGAGGCCGTTGATGGTGCACTCCACCTGGCGAGCTCCGTTCGAAACCGCGGCGAGCGAGTTCGCGACCGCGAGCCCGAGGTCGTTGTGACAGTGGACCGAGATCACCACATTTCTCGGCGGCTTCACGCGGTCGATGACCTGGGCGATGAGGGGTCCGAACTGCCAAGGCAGCGCGTAGCCCACCGTGTCGGGGATGTTGATCGTCGTCGCCCCGGCGTCGATGACGGCCTTCACGACATCGCAGAGGAAGTCGAAGCGCGTCCGCACGGCATCCTCCGCGGAGAACTCGACGTTCTCCGTGTACTGTGCCGCGTGCCGTGTGCAGCGGACGGCCGCGTCCATCACCTGCTCCGGCGTCATCTTGAGCTTGCGCTCCATGTGGATGTCGCTGGTGGCGATGAACACATGGATGCGGGGCTTCTCCGCCTCCTGGACCGCCTCCCAGCAGCGGTCGATGTCCTGCTCTCGCGCGCGGCAGAGGCCACAGATCTGGGGGCCCCTGACGCCCCTTGCGATCACCCGGACGCTCTCGAAGTCACCCTCCGAGCTGATCGGGAAGCCTGCCTCGATGACGTCGGCGGCTAGCTTCGCGAGCTGGAGCGCGACCTCGAACTTTTCCTCTGCGGTCATGCTCGCGCCGGGCGACTGCTCGCCGTCGCGAAGGGTCGTATCGAAGATGACGAGCTTCTCTTTCCGGTCTTTGCCGCTCATCTGGGCAGCCTCCAAACAGGATGTAGAACAGCTTTCTGCGGCGGGGCGCGGGCCCCTGCCGCGACTGGGGCACGCGCGACGCGCGGGCGCCCGGGGGCAACTGCCGGGGTAACGGCTGGGGGCCGGCTACAGGAAGGAAGCGGGGTGGGGCAGCGAGCGCTGGGCCCGCTGCCGAATCACAGGTCCTGCAGCCAGGGCATGGAGTCGCGTAGTCGCTTGCCGACTTCCTCGATCGGGTGGTTGTCGCCGGCGACGCGGAGCCGGGTGAAGACCGGACGCCCGGCCTGGTTCTCGAGAATCCACTCACGGGCGAACTGCCCGTTCTGGACCTCGGTGAGGATCTCGCGGAACGTGGCCCTGACGCACTCGTCGATGACGCGCGGGCCACGGGTCATGTCGCCGTATTCCGCCGTATCGGACACGCGTCGGCGCATGCCGGAGATGCCATGCTTGAACACGAGGTCGCAGATGAGCTTCAGCTCGTGGCAGCACTCGAAGTAGGCCATCTCGGGCTGGTAGCCGGCCTCGACGAGGGTGTCGAAGGCCGCATGAATGAGCGCCGCCGCGCCGCCGCAAAGGACGGCCTGCTCGCCGAACAGATCGGTCTCGGTCTCCTCGCGGAAGGAAGTCTCAATGACCCCACCGCGGGTGCAGCCGATGGCTCTTGCGTACGCCAGTCCGAGCTCCTTGGCCGTGCCGGTGGCGTCCTGGTGGATCGCAAGGAGCCCGGGCACGCCGGCGCCACGGAGGTACTGCTCGCGCACCAGCGCCCCGGGGCCCTTCGGCGCGACCATGAGAACGTCGATGTCGTCGGGCGGGCTGATCTGCCCGTAGTGGATGTTGAAGCCGTGAGCGAACATGAGCGCCTTGCCCTTGGTCATGCTTGGCGCGATGAACTCGCGGTAGATGGGGCCCTGCAGGTGGTCCTGAGTGAGCATGACGACTACGTCGGCCTTGCCGGCGACTTCGTCCGCCGTGCCGACCTCGATGCCGGCCTCCTTGGCCGCGGCGATGCGCGCAGGGGCTTTCTCGGCGACGATCACGTTGACGCCCGAGTCGTGCAGGTTCTGGGCCTGGCCCTCGCCCTGGATGCCGTACCCGATGACGCCGACAGTGCGACCGCTGAGCGCTTCGAGCGAGGCATCGCTGTCGTAGTAGATCGTGGCCATCTCGAGCGTCTCCTCTCAGGCAGCCGCGAGGCTGCGAGAGGGCATTCTAACAGAAGGACGAAGGTGTGGCGACACGCAATGCCCCTGGCCAGAAACCCTGATGCTCGCCGGCCGAGCCGTTGCGCGTGGCCCCCGGCACGTATACATTTATGGCAGAGCGGAGGTGCGATGATGACCGATCCGGCGCCAATAATGCCCGCCGAGGCCGAGGAGGATGTGGAGATCTACACGCCCGAGCGTCTGGCCGAGTTCTTCCTGAACAACGCCATAGACGCCGAGTCGTACGCGTACGCCCGAGAGGAAGTGCGGAAGCTTGGGCTCGACCCGGACGAGATCGATCACATCCCTCCGCCCGACTGTCGACAGGGTCTTCCTCGACAGTAATGTCGTCGTTTCCGCGGCTCTCCTGGCAAACTCCAAGTTCCGTAGGCTGTGGGAGCTCGAGGACGCGGTGCTGCTGACCTCGGACTATGTGCTAGACGAGGTGGTACGAAACGTCCAGAGGCCTGAGCACAAGTCCGCCCTGCTCGCCTTGCGGTCGAAACTCGTCCTGGTCACTCAGTGGCATCGTGAACTCAGCAACGCGGGCGGCATCGTGGCCAAGGACAGGGCCATTCTCGCGGCTGCGATAGCTGGTTCAGCTACACACTTGCTGACCGGAGATAAGCGTCACTTCGGGCATCTCTACGGGCGTTCGGTGGCCGGCGTCTTGGTGCTATCACCAGGCGACTACCTTGCGGCTCGTGCCACGCGCGAGGCCGAGCGCGGGGGTAGATAAAGATGGGAGCTCCGCCGCATGGCCCAGCCTCCTCCTTCCGCGGCGCCCTGCTCGGCCTTGCCTGCGGCGACGCGGTGGGCACCGCGGTCGAGTTCCGCGCGCCCGGGACGTTTGAGCCGGTGACGGACATGCTCGGAGGTGGGCCGTTCGGCTTGCGCCCGGGGCAGTGGACGGACGACACCTCGATGGCGCTCTGCCTCGCGGAGAGCCTGGTGGAGTGCGGAGGCTTCGATCCGATCGACCAGCTCGACCGCTATGTGCGTTGGTGGCGGGAGGGGCACCTTAGCAGCACAGGCCGCTGCCTCGACATCGGCAACACCACGCGGGAGGCGCTCGCGAACTTCGAACGCACCAAGGACCCGCGCAGCGGCCCCACCCATGCGCGCTCCGCCGGCAACGGCTCCATCATGCGGCTCGCGCCGGTCCCGATGGCCTTCGTACGGGAGCCGAGCGACGCGATTCGCCTCTGCGCCGAGAGCAGCGTCACGACGCACGGCGCTCGCGCGGCCGTCGATGCCTGCCGCTACTTCGGCGGCCTGCTGGTCGGGGCGCTGTCCGGTGTGTGGAAGGATGAACTCCTCTCGCCGCTCTACTCGCCAGTCCCCGGCCTCTGGGACGAGGAGCCCCTCGCGCCGGAGATCGAGGAGGTCGCCCGCGGGACGTTCATCGCCCGCGACCCGCCGGAGATCAGGGGAACGGGTCATGTGGTTCGGTCGCTCGAGGCCGCGCTGTGGGCATTCGACCGGAGCGAGAACTGCCGCGACGGCTGCCTGCTGGCGGCCAACCTCGGCGACGACGCGGACACTACCGGTGCGGTCTACGGCCAGCTTGCGGGAGCCTACTACGGCGAAGACGGCATCCCCGCTGAATGGCGTGAGAAGCTGCACATGAGGGCATACATCGAAGAGCTGGCGGACGGGCTGCTAGCGCTCGCCCAGCACGGCGCTGGCCGCTGCTAGCACGTCCGCGGCTGACGGCAGGAGCGCGCGCTCGAGGGTCTCGGCGCACGGGACCGGGGCGAAGCCCGACCCTACTCGCATGATGGGCGCCTCCAGGTAATCGAAGGCCGACTCCATGATGCGGCACGCCACCTCCGCCATGACCCCGCCCTGGCGCACGCCCTCCTCCACCAGGACAGCCCGGCCCGTCTTCGCGACCGATTCGGCGAGGGTCACGTCGTCGAGCGGGTGCAGGCTGCGGAGGTCGATCACCTCGGCGGACGCGCCCGCCTCAGCGAGTGCCTCGGCCGCGGCGAGCGCCTCGTCCACCATCTTCGAGTACGCGACGATGGTCAGGTCGGCGCCCTCGCGGACGACGCTCGCCTTGCCGAAGGGCACCGTGTAGTCGCCATCGGGCACGGGCCCCTTCTTCGGGTAGAGCAGCTTGTGCTCGATGAACACCACCGGGTTGTGGTCACGAATTGCTGTCTTGAGGAGACCCTTCGCGTCGGCCGCCGCCCAAGGTGCAACGACCTTGAGGCCGGGCACCGAGATGAACCACGAGTCGAGCGTCTGAGAGTGCGTCGCGCCGTAGCCGCGTCCGGCGCCTGCGGGCAGCCTGAGCACCATCGGGATCGGCGTGCCGTAGATGAAGTGGAACTTCGCGGCGTGGTTGACGAGCTGGTCCATCGCGAGGGTCACGAAGTCCATGAACATGATCTCGACGACGGGCCGCAGCCCGCACATCGCCGCTCCGACCGCGACGCCGACGAAGCCGTTCTCGGAGATAGGGGTGTTGATCACCCGATCAGGGCCGAACTCGGCCAGCAGGCCCTCGGTGACCTTGAACGCGCCGCCGTACTCGGCGATGTCCTCGCCGAGCAAGATGACGGACTCGTCGCGCCGCATCTCCTCGGCGAGCGCTTCGCGAATGGCCCAGCTTGTGAAAAGGTCGCGGGACACGCACCCGACTCCGCGGGACAATGGGCTTCAGCCCATTGGTCATTGTGCAATGGGCTGAAGCCCATTGTTGGCTGTGCAATGGGCTGAAGCCCAATGTCTTAGGAATCGTTGCCTACGCAACGCGCCGCGCGGCCCAACTCGTCGCTGACTTCGCGGACCGCGACCGCTCGCGCGGCCGTCGCGCCGGCCGTCTCAGGGCGGCCACACCCATCATAGCCGATGCGAGGCACCCGCCGAGCAGGCCGCTCACTGGCCACGCACCGATCACGGCCAGAAACGACCGGCGCACAGAGCACGCGGCCACCGCCGGCACGCGGACGACCTGTCCGCGGTAGTCGAACTGGAACTCCCCCACGACATCGCCGGACTCGAGCGGGGCCGCACACGCTCCGGCGATCAAGCGCACGTTCGGAAGCGGCTGGTCACGCCTTTGCACAGCGACGACCGTGTCGCTCGGCGCGACCGGGACCGTCGCCGTCGCCCCGCCGTCCACGCGCACGTCGAACTCGGGCACACCAGCTCTGGCGACCACTCGCTCGACGTAAGTGTCGAACGCCCAATCGAGGAGTGTGTCGCTCTCCTGGAAGCGGTTCTTGGAGTCCATGACTACCGCGATGAAACGCCGTGCGCCGCGCTGCGCCGCCGCGACGAGGCAATAGCCCGCCTTGCCCGTCCAGCCCGTTTTGACGCCGATGCAATCGGACCTGGTGCCCAGCAGGTGGTTCGTGTTCTTGATGACGTAGCCGTCCTTGTAGCCGGACCTGGGGATCGTCAGCTCTGGAGTCGCCACGATCTCCGCAAAGGTCGGGTTGAGCATCGCGTAGCGCGTAAGGACGGCGAGGTCGTAGGCGCTCTGGCGGTGCCCCTCCTGGTCCAGCCCATGAGGGTTCGTGAAGTGCGACTGAGACAGCCCCAGCTCCTGCGCTTTGCGGTTCATGAGCTGCGCGAAGCCGGCGACGCTCCCGCCGACGTGGACGGATAGAGCGACCGCGGCGTCGTTGCCCGAGCGCATGAGCCCCATCCGTAGGAGTGTCGCCACGGTGAGCCGCTCGCCCTCCTTGAGGTCGCAGGATGCCTCGCCCGTCTCAGCGGCCACCTTGGCGACGGTGACGATGTCGGAGAGGTTGGCGTGCTCGAGGACCACCACCGCAGTCATGACCTTCGTGAGGCTGGCGATGGCGTAGGGCGTCCTGGCGTCCTTCTCAAAGAGCACATCGCCCGTCCACGCATCCATCACCAGCGCCGTTCGCGCGGTGAGCTCAGGCGGCGGATCAGCGACTGCTTGACCGACGCACAGCAGCAGTAGCGGCGCAAGGCATTGCGCCCACAGCCGAGACGGCTGCCCCACGGATGGTGGGGCGCATTGCCATGCGTCCCTACGGCAGGTCTCCATGCACAGGATCCTCGGACTCTTGGGCCTCGTAGGCAAGTGGGAGCTCGACGTTCTCATCGGGCTCGACGGGCAGCCGGCCCAGCAAGTGGCGGGGGATCTCCGACTCCGCCACCGGCAGGTCCTTCAGGTCGCGCAGCCCGGCAACCTCCAGGAACAACTGCGTGGTGGTGTACATGATCGGCCGGCCAGGCACGTCCTTCCGCCCTACTTCCCTGATAAGGCCTTTGCGCAACAGGCTGTCCATCGCCCCGGACGAGTTGACCCCGCGGATCGCATCGATCTCCGGCCTGGTGATGGGGTGTCGGTAGGCGATGATCGCGAGGCACTCCAGGCCCGCGCGGCTTATGCGGGCCGGTTGCGGCTCGAACAGTCGCTCGACGTAGCGATGGAACCTCGGCCTGGTCATAAGCCTGAGCCCGCCCGCCACTTCGACGACCTGCAAGCTGCGATCCTGAAGGTCCGCGGTCAGCGCCTTGACTGCCTCGTCCAGTGTCTCGCGGTCGACTTCGATGATGTCGCACAGCACAGCCCGTGGCAGCGGCTCGTTCCCTACGAACAGCAGGCACTCGAGCGCCAGCTTTGCTTCGTCAGTCGCCATCGGACGCCAGCTCCGGGCCCGCGTAGATGCGTATCTCCGCCATCGGACTCCGCTGCTGCACTATCACGCGACGACGGCGGATGAGTTCTAGTATCGCGAGGAACGTGACGATCACCTCCAGCCGAGTCGGGCGCTCGGACACGGTCCGGAAGAAGCTGAGTCCGTCCGCGCACAGACGGACCGCGCTGACGACGGCACTCATTTTGTCGGCGACCGTGAAGCGAGGCCGCTCGAGCACGGGCGGCTCCTCCTCCACGGTCCGGAGCAGCATCTGCTTGAACACCGACAGCAGGTCGAACACCGAGACCGACTCGAGCGGCATCGAGGCCGTCGACAGCTCATCGGCATCGGTAACCTCACGGCCGTGGAGCAAGGCTTGCCGTTCGATCTGTGCGCGCAGATACTCGGCGTCGTCCCGGCACCGCTGATACTCGATGAGCTTGCGCTGAAGCTCAGCGCGTGGGTCGACCACCTGCGCCTCCTGCTCCTCGAGCTCGTCCAGCTCATCGACGGAGTCGATGGGGAGCAGCATCCTTGACTTAATGACCAGCAGCGTGGCGGCCATGACGAGGAACTCGCCAGCCACCTCGATATCGAGCACCTCCATCAGCACAAGGTACTCGAAATACTCCTCGGTGATCTCGGCCATCGGGATGTCATAGATGTCCAGCTCGCGTCGCTGCACCAGGAAAAGCAGCAGGTCCATGGGCCCCTCGTAGATGGGGATCCGGATCTGGTACGGCCGCAGGCGGGCCAGCTCGCGCCTGATCTCGTCCAGGACGGCGGCATCCTGCAGGGAGGCGGCTACGGGCGGGCTGTGGTCCACAGACCCATCGCCTCCCGGACCCGAGCCAACGTCTCTCGCGCCGCCACCCGCGCGTCGGCCGCTCCGCGGGCGAGTATCTCGCGCACGGCCGCCTCATCGTCAGCGAGCGCCAGACGCCGCTCCCGAATCGGCTCAAGAGCGGCATTGAGCGCTACCGACAGCTCCCCCTTGCAGTCCACGCAGCCGAACTCGCCGCTCTCGCAGCCAGGCCTTATCTCACCAGTGCCGGCCACGTTGTAGCAGCAGTGATAGGTGAACACGGGGCAGATGTTCGGGTGGCCCTTGTCGCCCCTGTAGACCTTGGCGGGGTCGGTGAACATCGTCGCGATCTTCCGCTCGATCGCCGCCGGTGCATCGCCGATGTGAACCGTGTTGCCATAGGCCTTCGTCATCTTGCGGCCGTCGGTGCCGGGCAGGAGCGGGAACTCGGAATAGAGCGGCGCCGGCAAGGGAAAGACCTCTCCGTAGACGGAGTTGAACCGGGCCGCGATGTCGCGCGTGATCTCGAGATGCTGCGTCTGATCCCTGCCGACGGGGATGAGGTCGGCGCGGTACACGAGGATGTCGGCCGCCTGCAGCACCGGGTAGCCCAGCAGGCCCAGGCTGGCGGAGCGACCCACCTGCGGTTGGGCCAGCCACTCCTTGTAGGTTGTGCAGCGCTCCAGCCACGAGACGGGTGTCACCATCGCGAGCAGCAGCGCGAGCTCCGCGTGCTCAGGCACATCCGACTGAACGAACATGCGGCAACGCTCGGGGTCCAGGCCCGCCGCGTACCAGTCTAGGAGGATCTCCCGCGTCAGCGCCCGGGTCTCGATGCGGTCGTGCTCCCCGGTCGTGAGCGCGTGCCAGTCGGCGATGACGAAGAAGCACTCATGCTCGTGCTGCAGTCGGGTCCAGGTGCGCAGGGCGCCCTCCAGGTGCCCGAGGTGCAGCCTCGCAACGGGCCTCATGCCGCTGAGGACCCGACTTGATGTCTTTCCGGGAGAACCCCACACGTCAGCTCGACATCACCTTACGAGAGCGCGGGGCAGCAGGAGCCCCTGAAGCTGGTCCACGGGCCAGAAGATCACGTCACCCACGATCGGGTACCGGCCCATCGCAATGACGAGCACGATCAAGAGCAGCCCGCCGTACATCATGCTGAATGCGTAGAACCTCTCAGCCGTCTGTGTGGGCATGAACCACTGGAGCACCTTCACCCCGTCGAGCGGCCCGACCGGGATGAGGTTGAAGATCATAAGGCTCAGGTTCAGGTGCACCCACACGAGAAGCAGGAGCATCAGCGTCGAGGCGAAGTTGCCCCCGATAACGTTCGCCGCGAGGCCGAAAACCGCCAAGTGCAGAAGCCCGGCCCCGAGAAGCGCCAGCACCAGGTTCATCGCGGGCCCCGCGCCTGCTGAGAGCATCATGTCCCGTCGGACATTGCGGAAGATGTAGGGGTTGACGACGACCGGCTTCCCCCAGCCGAAGCCGACGAGCAGAATCGCCAACGACCCGATAGGGTCCAGGTGTGCGAGCGGATTGAGCGTCAGGCGACCTTGCACCTTGGGTGTATTGTCGCCCGCCCAGACGGCGGTGGCCGCGTGGGCGAACTCGTGCAGCGCGATGGCGAAGACCATGGCGATGACATAGGCTAGAAGCACCTTGGTGGTGCTCTCGTCGAACCCGCTCTCGATAGCCCTTAGGAGCACCGACCTACCTCACCCCGCTTGGGGCGGCCTGAGGCGTCCTGCCGAAGACGCCTGCCGCGATCTCGGCAAGCCGCCGCTTCTCGTCTTCGGGCGCGATCAGCCCGTCCACCCGCTCCGCGAGGAGTTGATGCAGCACCTTGCCGTACTCGGGCCCAGGCGGGTACCCGAGCGCCTTCAGCTCGTTACCCCCAACTGTGAGCTTCAGTCCGCGCAGCTCGGAGACATAGTGCATGATGCGCTCCTCGCCCGGACCGCCAGGCTCCGCGCAAGTGATCAGACGAGCGATGACCAGCGGAGACAGCTCATCCAGTAGCCGGTAGACGTGGCTCGGCCGCACGTACTCGTCCGAATCGAGAGCGGGGAGCACGAACTCCACCGTGCCGACGGAGTCCGACAGTTGCTCAGCGTCCTCGCGCGTCATCCGCAGCCGGCGTGCAACATCGCGGATCTCGGTGGCCGACATCGAGCGAAGCAGCGGGCACAGGTAGAGCAGCCACCGCGTCGGCACCATCGGGTCCGGCAGGGACGACAGCCAACCGAGCACCTTGGATGTCCGGCGCAGCTCGTCGAGCGCCTGGTTGTCGAACACGATCTTCTCATGGATGTGCTCCCAGATGCCGAGGTGCGACATCCGGTGTACCGCGGGGATCGGGTCCGGCTCGGAGAGGATCAGGATCAGCTCATCGCGGATCCGCTCACTGGCGAGCGCGGAGAACAGCTCGCTCTCGAGGGCGTAGGCCAGGAGCTGCTCCGTCTGCTGCTCGATCGCGAAGCCGAGCCGCTGCTCGAAGCGGACGGCGCGGAAGATCCGCGTCGGGTCCTCTACGAAGCTGAGGCTGTGCATTACTCGGATCAACCCGCGCTCGAGATCGGCTCGGCCGCCGAAAAAGTCGTAGAGGACGCCGAACGCGGACTCGTTGATCTGTACGGCCATGGCGTTGATAGTGAAGTCGCGCCTGTACAGGTCCTCTTTGATCGACGAGTGCTCGACCTCGACCTCCGGCAAGGCCGCGGGCGCCTCGTAGAACTCTGTGCGCGCGCTAGCGACGTCGATCTTGCGGCCGTCCGACAGCGTCATGACCGCGGTCACGAACTTCTCGTGCGCGGTGAGTCTGGCGGCGAGATCCGTCGCGGCACGCTCGGCGAAGCGGATCGCGTTGCCCTCGATGAGGATGTCGACGTCGATGCTCGGCGCGCCGAGCAACAGGTCCCTGGCGCCGCCGCCGACGAGGAAGGCAGGCACGCTCATGGCGTCGGCGATCCTGCCCAGCTCGCGCAGAAGGTCGGCCAGCCCGTCCTCCTTGCGCCCGCGCAACGTGTTCGCCTCGTCCTGGATGCCGCACCACTCGCCGTGGTACGTTCGATGCTCATTGCCGCTCGGACTGTGCGTGCCCACGCGAAGGTCGGCCATCGTGACGATGCCGACAAGGTTGCCCTCGTCGTCCGCGATCGGGACGCGCCCGACGCGGTGCGTTATCAGCAGCTCCTGAAGCTCAGGCACGGGCGTGTCCGGCGTGGCGAAGGCGACCCTGGTGTTCATGCACGACTTCACGGGTGCGTGGCCAAGGCCGTGGTGAATGGCCTTGTCCAGCTCCTTGCGGTTGATGACCCCGGCCACCGCGCCCTGCCGGCCGACGAGGATGCCGCTGTACCCGTAGCGGAGGAGGACCTTCTTCGCCTCGTCGATCGAGGTGGTCTCCTCGACCATCCGCACGGGGTGCGACATGATGCCCTTCGCAACAAGGGGAGGGCGAACGCACTCGCCGATGTGCTTAAGCAGGTCCGGCCGGATGCGGCCGACGTCTCGTTCCTTGAGAACGGCGGACGCGGCGCGGTGGTGTCCGCCGCCGCCGAGGCGCCCCAGCACCTCCGAGACGTCCAGCGAGTCACTCCTGCTGCGGCCGACCACATAAGCGCTATCGCCCACCTGGGTGAGCGTGAACAGGGCGTCAACGCTCTCGATCACGGCCAGCTTGTTCGTCAACACCGCGACGTCGCCGACGTAGTCGTCTACGGCGGCCTCCGCGATCGCGACCTTGACGCCCGAGAAGGTCACATGCTGGACCGACAGGACGAGCTGGTTCAGCACCTCGCGCTGCTCCTGCGAGAGCGTGTACCGGGTGTGACGCGACACCACATCCAAGTCCGCGCCGCACTCGAGCAGGAACGCCACCGCGAGGACGTCCCCGACGGTCGTCGACGAGTAAGAGAGGTTGCCCGTGTCCTCGTAGATGCCCAGAGCCATCACGGTGGCCTCGACCGGCGTGAGGCGTATCTCGCGGTCCCGGATCTCGCCGACCAGCATCGTCGTCGTAGCCCCGACGCGGGCAGTGTAGACCTCGTCGGCCGTCATGTCGCCGGCCGAAGCGGGGTGGTGGTCGTAGATGACCACCTCGACCCCCTCCTCACGCACAACATCGCTCAGCGGGACCCCGAGCCGCTGCGCGTGCTTCGTGTCGACGACGATGACGCGGTCGACCTCCAGGGGGTCGATATCCTTGGCGCGCACCAGGTCGAACTCGTCCTCGTAGATGTCGAGGAACTCGCGGACGTTCCGGTCGACGCGGCCGGGTAGCACGCAAGTGGCCCTGGGGTACAGCTTCTTCGCCGCGATCATCGCGCCGAGGCAGTCGAAGTCAGTTCCGTGGTGCCCGACGATGACTTCCATTGAGGCTAACGCAGCCGCTCCGGGATCGACTCTCCAATGAGGAGTTGGTCGTAGGATTGGCGCTCGACGACAACCTCCGCCCGCCCGTCCATGACGTGCACCACGGCGGGACGGGTGAGGCGATTGTAGTTCGAGGCCATTGCGAAAGTATACCCACCGCAGGCCGGCACGGCCAGGAGGTCGCCCGGCGACAGACTCTCCGGGACCGGAACGTCCGGAAACAGCGTGTCGGTCTCGCAGTGCTTCCCGGCAACGGTGACGATCACACCGGCCGGCTCGGTCATCTTGTTGGCGGCGAGCACGGTGTACCGGGCTCCGTAAAGCGCGGGACGGGGATTGTCCGACAGCCCGCCGTCCACCGCCACATAGGTGCGAATGCCGTGTATCTTCTTCACCGCGCCCACCGTGTAGAGGATAGTGCCGGCCTCACCGACGATGGACCTGCCCGGCTCGATCATGAGCATCGGGAGCTCCGAGAACCCGGCCGCGCGCCAACCATCGGCGAGAGTCCGGGCGGCCATCGCGGTCAGTTCCGGTATGGTGGGCGGACGCTCGTCGCTCCTATGGCGCACCCCCAGGCCTCCCCCGATGTCGAAGACGGTCGGCTCCAGGCCCGTCTCGGCTTTCACCTGGCGGCAGAAGTCCAGCATGACCTGGACCGCGTCGGCAAACCCGTCCAGGACGAGGATCTGTGACCCGATGTGGCAGTTGAACCCGCGCAGGTCGATGGAGCGGCAGGCAAGGGCGCGCCGAACGCCTTCCATCGCCGAGCCGTCCTCGATCCCCAGCCCGAACTTCGAGTCCGCGCGCCCGGTCTTGACGTACTCGTGCACGTGGCAGTCGATGCCGGGTGTCAAACGGAGAAGCGTGGGCACACGGCGGTCGCCGGCGACCTCGGCGATGCGCTCGATCTCTTCGCAGCAGTCCACCACCACGAGCCCGACCGGGGCAGCGATCGCCATCGCCAACTCGTCCAGTGACTTGTTGTTCCCGTGCATCAGGATGCGCCCAGCAGGGAAGCCGGCGCTCAGCGCACAGTGCAGCTCCCCGCCGGACGCGACGTCGAGCCACAGACCCTCCTGCTCGACAACCCTGCAGAGGGCCAGGGTCTGGAAGGCCTTGCTCGCGTACGCCACCGCACTCGGCCCGGAGTAGGCTGCGGCGAGGCTGTCGCGGTACTCGCGACAGCGGCGCCGCACCTCGGCCTCGTCCACGACGTACAGCGGAGTGCCGTAGCGTCGCGCTAGGTCGGGCGCCGAGACCCCGCCGATCTCCAGGGCGCCGTCGTCCCGGACTCTCTGCGTGCCCAGCAGCAAGATGCTCCTCCAGTCCGCATGTATGCAGAAAGCGCCCCGCGGCATGGCGACCGCCGGGCGCGTGCACGTGAGCCACGTATGATATAGCAAGAGCGCAAGGCAAGGGCGGTGAATGTGGCGGCGTTCGCCCTCACCCCGCCATCGCGGGCGCGATGCATCGCGCCCCTACGGCACCCCTCTCCCTGGGGCGAGGGGCCGGGGATGAGGGCCGTGAGGGGGCGCCCTATTCAACCCCCGGCTCCGGTATGAACATCACCTCAGCCGTGCCTCCATCGGGGCTCACGGTCACGGACAGCCCCCAGAGATCGCGCAGCAGGCTGAATGGCACGTAGAGGACCCCCCCTCGGTCCTCGGCAGGGCATTCAAGGTGGACGTTCGCCTCGCCGCGCTTCCCCGCATCGGAACCGGCGCACACCGAGACAGCCGTACCCTGGAACTCCGCCACAGCGCGCCCGGCCGCGTCCAATGTGCAACGTGCAGACAGCGCCTTCGTCAGCGCTTCGAGCGGCACCAACAGCAGCTCTCCCCGGACAACGCCAGGGGCATTCAGCGGCCTCTCCGACATGCCGACACGAACCGCGATTTCGCGCTCCGCGGGCGGGCCGGGGCCGATTGTGGGCGGCGTTGAGGTGCCGGCACCGCTAACCGCCGAGCGGACGGGCACCGCGTGCGTCTGCTCACCCTCCGGGCCCGCGAGTTCCGGTTCGAGGATCGATGGCCCGCCGCCCGCGGGGCCGTGGTCGGACGGCGGAGATGAGAGGTGGCTTCGCGCACCGCCTGTCTCGACTATGGTCGGGGCCTCGTCGGCCATGCCCGGCTGAAGCTCGGGTAGCTGCGACGAACCCGCAGGCGGCGGAGCGCCCAGCGAACGCCAGGACGCCGCTCCTCCCGGACCCGCGAGGTGCGGCTCGAGGGGCCTGATGCTCCCATCGCTGGTGTGGGCCGGCCCCGGGCTTGTGCCAGACCCAGCGCCATGGTCCAGCGGCTTCCATTCGCCGCCCGGAGGTGCCGGCCCGCCGGTGCCCCCAGCCATCTCGCTCTCGAGCGGCCGGAGACCGTCCGACCCGGAAGAGGCGCCCGTGGGCGCTGAACCGCTGGTCGGCTCGGCGATCGTGAACTCCGGTGCCGGCGGCGGGACGACCAGTCCTCCCGTCGGCGCCGCGCCGGTAGAGCTCGGCTGTATCAGGTTAGGGTCGATCGGCGGAACAACCACCAGCGCGCCCTTGGGGAGTGCAGGCGTGCTTCCGGTCGGAGTGCCGCCGCGCACGATGGGTACGGAGGAGTTGCTGAACACCACGTGCAGGATGTCGCTATCGAGCTGCTTGCCGTCCTCGGTGCGCACTATCGCCTGCAGAGCGTGCGCACCATCGGCGTAGCCGGAGGTGTCGAACGACATCGAGAGGGGAGCACCGATCCTAGTGCCCACCTGATGCTCATCGAGCAGGAACATCACCCACTTCGGGGTCACGCCGTTGACCTGCACGTCGAACGTGGTCACTCCGGTGATGACCTGTCCCTCGGCCGGCGATGTGAACCTGACGGCGGGGCCCGCGGGTGCGCCGGACGGTGCCGCGCCGTAGCTCACCGTGACCTCGGCCCTGGCGCTCTGCGTTCCGCTGTAGACGACCGCGGCGATCTTGTGAACCCCGGGACCATGGAGCGTAACGTCCCAGAGATATGAGCGGCTACCGTCCCGCTCGCCCGGGATCGTATCGGCGAGCTGCAGCCTGGCGTCAACCCACACCTCGAGCTTGCCCACGCCCTCGGGCGCGCTATAGGCGATCACGAGTGGGATGTCGGAGAGGAGGACGCCCAGAGTGGTGACATCCGTGTTGTTGAGTGGCTGCTGGATGACGACGCTCAAGCCATCGCTCGCAGTCGTCTGTGCGACAGCCGCGCCCGCGACCGGCCATAGCGCGGCCATAGCTGCGAGGGCGAGCAGTAACCTACCGCGACCGGAGAACCGCATGTCCTACACCTTCTTCACCGCGGGCTGACTCCTCAACACCCCCGCGCAAGCCAAAGCTCAAAACCCGCCCAACGCGCGCTGTCTTCGCGGAGGGGCGCCAACATCCTTCGGTCGCCGGCTACCGCGGGGGGCTATAGCCGTACATCAGACACATCAGCTCGATCACGTCGGCGGCCTCGATCTCCCTCTCGTACTCGCTGATGCGACGCCAGCCGCCGGTGGCGTCCTCCGGGTCTACGTCGGGCTGGATGCGCCGCTCTCGGAATACGAGAGGCCGGTCGAGCTTGAGAGGTTCCACGGTGCCGATCAGGCCCATCGCATCGCGAGCGCCTTGCCGGATGCGACTGCGCGCTTCGTGCGGCGAGAGTGTGCAAGCCGACCGCCGCGACAGCCCCGTCTTGGTGGCCACGGTGCCGACGCCGGGGATGAGCTCCTCCACCTCGCGGCACGCGTACTCATCGCCCGACAGGAAGATGAACGGCACGCCGTAGTGGCCGGCGATGAGCGCCTGCAGCCCGGTCTCGCCCATCGACACACCGTTGACGGAGTAGTCCGCCACTGTGGTGTGGCTCATGGTGTGACAGAGGTTCGCGCCGTCGGTGCCGGCCTTCGCGTGTGCTCCGACGAGGGCGGTCGCGGCGCACGACGCGTCGAGCCGGGCCAGCCAAAACGGCCTTTCCTGGCCGTGGATGACCCGAGCGCGCGGATCGACGTCCTCGATGTCGATGGTGTAGCCCGCCCCGTGGCCGTCGTTCACGATCACCTCGGTAGCGCCGCCATCGAAGAAGCCGGCCACTGCAGCGTTGACCTCGCCGGTGAGCAAGCGCCGCGACCGCAGCATCTCCTCGTACGCGGGCATCGTGGGCTCACCGCGGTTGTCCCAGTCCCAGACGCCCGCCACGCCCTCGAGATCGGTCATCATGTAGACCTTCATGGTTGCACTCCCTCCGACCAGCCTCGACGGCCCCAGGCCGGCGCTAGGCCACGCTGCCAGCGATGACGTTGCAGCAGTAGAAGAAGTCCTGCAGCCCGTCGATGGAGTCCACCACCGACGCGACCGAGTAGTCACCGCTGCGCTCCACAGTGGGTATCCTCGCGGCCGCCCGCGCCATCTCCTTGTCGCGGTACGACAGCTCCACACGCGCCGGGAACGTCACCTTGTACGGCTTCGATCCGGGGTCGGAGACGGCGGAAGCGGCCGTGTCGCGGATCAGCGCGCGGGCCTTCTCGAGGGGCAGGCACCGCCCCGCGAGCCGGCGGATGCCGAACTTCACAACCGCGGTGCGGACCCCGGGGATGAGCGCCTCCACCTCGGCGGCGACCCAGTTGTCGCCTGACACCATGACGAGAGGCACGTCGGCCGAACCCGCGATCACCGCGGCCAGGCCGACTTCCCCGACCGCGACACCGTTGATCGACAGGCCGCGGAGGATCCCCGACCAACTGTGCGACATGGTGCCCTGCTCCGTGCCCGCGCACGCGTGGTAGCCGACCAGTATCATGAGGTCGAAGCCGTCACGCACGCCTTCCACCATCATCGACTGAGGGCCCCAGCCACGGCAGAACTCCGCTCTGGGGTCGAGGTCGTCGGGCACGATGTTGCGCGCCGACCCGTGTGCGTCTCGCACGCACACATAGGTGGCGCCGCCGTCGAACGCGCCGGCTATCGCGGAATTCACGTCTTCCGTCATCCAGTTGCGGACGGTGAACTGGTCCTCGTCCTTCCAGTCGACCATTCCGCTGACCCCCTCGATGTCCGCCGAGATGAACACGCGCATGAGCTGGAGATCCTCCCTCGCGTTTGATAACCGCCGTCCCCGAAGCCCCAACATGATACAGGGCGGGCCCCTGCCAACGCCGAAGTTTGCTCCTCACGAGTGCATGTGTGAAGGGGGCCTGTCATGAGCCGGCCGGCAGTACTTCTCATAGTCTTCCTGGGAGGCGTCACCATGGTCAGGGCCGCGGACTCCACTCCCGCTGAGATGGCCGAAAGGGATCGGTGGCTCGCAACGACTATGCCGTTCGCGGCGTCGCCTGCTCTACCGGCGCGCGCAAGCCTCACGGTCGTGCAGAACCACGGGCTCGTACTCCGCAACTCGTGGTGCGGGGAGCCGTTCCGCGTCGGCGGGCGCGTGTACTACGACGGTTTGTTCTGTCACGCTCCGAGCGAGGTGCGGGCGAAGCTGCTCAAGCCCGCGCGCTCGTTCCGGGCCGAGGCCGGAGTCCAGACCAACTTCATGACCTCCGGCGGCCGTGGGTCCGTCAGGTTCGCCGTGTCCGCCGGCGGCGCTGAGCTGTTCCGGTCTGACGTGATGCGCGAAGGGCAGGCGCCCGTGTCCGTGGACGTACCCCTCTCGGGCGCCACGGAGATCGTCCTGTCGGTGGACGACGGCGGAGACGGCATCTCGTGCGACCAGGCCGACTGGGCCGAGGCGAGAGTCGAGCTGGAGGACGGGACCGTCATCAAGCTCGGCGACCTGCCTATCGTGGAAGGACAGGAGGGCCCTGCGTTCCCGACGGACCTGCCGTTCTCGTTGGTGTACGGCGGCCGGTCTTCGCGCGAGTTCCTTCCTGCGTGGGGCCATCCCGGTCGGGAGGGTATCGTGTTCGCGAGCCAGTTCATCTACGACCCCACCTGGCGTGACCCGGAGACAGGCCTTGAGCTGAGGTGCAAGATCACGGTGTATCGCGGCTACCCCATAGTGGAGTGGACGTGCACGCTCACGAACAGGGGCACGGCCGACACGCCACTGATCGAGAACGTTCAGGCTATCGACACGTCGTTTTCGCGCTACCCCGTGGACGGGTCGGGGCTCGGCGAGTTCGTGCTACACCACAACCGCGGAGATGACCTGAAGGTCACCAACTACGAGCCGCTCACGACGAAGCTCCCGCCCAACGAACACCTGCACTTGGCCGCGACCGGAGGTCGTCCGACGCAGTTCGTGTTCCCGTACTTCGACCTCGAGTGGCTCGGCGAGGGCGTCATCCTCGCCCTGGGCTGGCCGGGCCAGTGGGCCTGCGACTTCGAGCGCGACGGCGACGTGGGCGTCCGTGTGGTCGGCGGGCAGGAGGCGACGCACTTCGTGCTCCACCCGGGTGAGCAGGTGCGCATGCCTCGGGTCGTGATGCAGTTCTGGCGCGGCGACTGGGTCCACGCGCAGAACGTCTGGCGCGACTGGATGCGGACGTACAACATGCCTCGCCCCGGCGGCGACGACCTCGGCCCACAGTGGAACGCGAACATGCGCGGGGAGACGTTGGAGAACTCCGGCGGCGCGGAGCAGATCAAGTACATCGACGGGTTCATTCGCGAGGATCTGCACATCGACTACTGGTGGATGGACGCGGGCTGGTACCAGGGCTCGCACGAGCACGGCTGGCCCTTCACCGGCACCTGGGAAGTGGACACCGAGCGCTTCCCCGGCGGCTTCCGTCCGATCTCGGACCACGCGCACGAACTCGGCATCAAGACCCTCGTCTGGTTCGAGCCCGAGCGCGTCGTGCCGGGCACTTGGCTATACGAGACCCACCCGGAGTGGCTCCTCGGGCCGGACGGGCAGCAGAAGCTGCTCAACTTGGGCAACCCGGACGCGCGCGCGTGGGTCACCGACTACATGAGCACGTTCCTGGAGCGCGAGGGGATCGACCTGTACCGCCAGGACTTCAACGTCGACCCCCTGGGTTACTGGCAGCTAGGGGACGCGCCGGACAGGCAAGGCATCACCGAGAACCACTATGTGACGGGGTACCTGGCCTTCTGGGACGAGTTGCTGAGACGCAAGCCCGGCCTGGTGATCGACAGTTGCGCGTCCGGCGGGCGGAGGAACGACGTCGAGACGATGCGGCGCGCGGTGCCCAAGCACCGCAGCGACCTCATCTTCGAGCCGGTATCGCAGCAGTGCATGACCTACGCCCTGTCCTCCTGGTTCCCGTTCTTCGGGTCAGGGACGCTGTCTATGGATCCCTACGAGTTCTGGAGCGATGCGGCGCCGTCCAACACAACCGCATGGGATGTCGCGCGAGCGGATCTGCCGTATGACCAGCTCCGCGCGATGGCCAAGGAGTGGCACGAAGTGGCCGGGCCGATGATACGCGGGGACTTCTACCCACTTACACCGTACTCGACCGACGAAGCGGCGTGGATCGCTTGGCAGTATGACGCCGGCCAGTACGGGGGCGGAGTCGTACAGGCCTTCCGACGCGCGGACAGCGTATACGAAGTAGCGAGGCTGCGGCTGCGGGGCCTGGACCCGGAGGCAAGGTACCTCGTTCGCGACATCCACACAGGCGGGCAGCATGCTGCCACGGGCGATGAGCTCATGCAGATCGGGCCACGAGTGGAGATCCGCGCTCGCCCCGGGGTGGTGAACCTGTACTACAAGCAGCTCTGAGCCGCAGACCCGGCTACTTCGCCCTGGCCCAGATGGGGCTTGACCAGGCCTGCGACGGATTCCCGTGCTCGTCCTTGTCGACCTGGGTCACGCACACGTAGTAGTAGCTGTCGCCGTCGAACCTATCGTCGACGCACGTGAACGTGGCGCGGCTCGCGCCCGGGTGACGAGAGGTGAGAACAGCTCCGTCACGGATGATGGCCACCTCGGCGATCTCGTCGGTGCCAGTCGCATCCACCGCAAGCCGGGGCTGACCCGCCACCTCGATCTCCTCACCCATGCCGTGGCCGTCGATGCTGAAGTCCAGTCCGATCCTGGCGTTCGTTATCGCGTAGTTCCGGCGGTGACGTAGGGCCCTGAAGACGGCTTCTCGGGTGAGCTCCGTAGCAAGCACCCCCGTGCGCGCCTCCGGATGCCCCTCGTGGGTGTCCGTTCCCTTGACGAATCCCGTCTTGCCTCCGCGGTTGAGGGAGTCGCGCACGACCTGCTCGGCGCGTGTCTCGTAGGTCTTGCCGTCATACAGCACGGTATCCGCGCCGATCTCGGTGTTCACGATCACCGATGCGTACGCGGGATCGTAGTCGAACTGATCCCTGCCCTCGAGGTCGGCGCTCGGATGGGCGTTGTCGATGAGCCCACCCACGGCCCGCACCGCGGCCGCGAGCAGGTTGGGAGTCATGTAGGCGGCGTCCTTCGCGCTGAAGAGGTACTCCTCCGGCGAGGGGAAGTAGACAACCTTGTGGTTGTAGTACTTGGGCGGTCCCGCGAACAGGCGCTCTGACTGCATGTCCGGCCCAACATCGGTCCAGTACTTCGGCTGGGAGGTCCACTCATAGCCGGCGATGGCGACGAACCTGCCGGGGACGGTGTAGGCGTCCACCGTCTCCTGCATGCTCTGCCAGGCCTCCTTCGGCATTCGCCAAGGCGCGGTGTTCCCGAAGTCGTGGTCGGTGACTATGACGAAGTCCAGCTTGGCGACGTCCCGGGCGTAGATCAGGTACTCCTCCACGGTGCCCTTGCCATCGGAGAGGCCGGTGTGGCCGTGCACGTCGCCCCAGTAGACCTTCACCCGGGCAAGCGCGGGGCCACAGGCGATGGTGGCGGCACATGAGACGACCAGGACCGCGGTCCATTTCGATGCAGCGAGCATGACGCCCCTCCCGCGTCCGAGCCTAGCCAATGCGCTCGATGCTCGCGAGCCCGTCCACGCGCTTGGTGACGCTTGGGTTGCCGGCGTACGACACGGACGCCACGCCGCTGACGTCGAGCTTGAGCGACTCACTCGCGTGCACGACCGCGCTACCCGTACCGCTGACTCCCACATGGCACACGCGCGAGACTAGGTTACGCGCCGCGAGGCTGCCTGCTCCGCTCACCTCGAGCTCCTGCGTGTCGGCCTCGCCCGCAAGCGATACGGAGCCGCAGCCGGAGATGCAGGAGCGCAGGCGACCCGTCCGGATGTGCTTGATGTCGACGGACGCCGCGCCGCTGATGTCGATTGACAGTTCCGGTACCGACAGCGATAGCGACGCGACGGAGACGCTGCCGGAGACCGAGAGCCCGACGAGCTCGCGCACCTGAAGTCTGAACTTGACCGGCTTCGTGGGCTTGGGGCACGGTTGCTGCGTCGATGACCGCAGGCCGAGGACCAGCGTGTCGCCCCGCACCTCTGACTCGATGTACGGCATGATGTTGTCTTCGGCTTCGACTTCGAGCGCTTCCGCGTCGCCCTGGGTGACGGTCACCTCGCCGATACCGGACACGTCGAGCCGCTTGAAGCCCGACACCGGGCGCGTCTCGATCACGATGTTGCCGCTGCCGCCCACTACCCCGACGTCAGGCAGCGTACTCGCCAGGCGCTGCAGAACCCCTCCGAGCCCGGAGAGCATCTCGCCAAGACCGCCCAAGAGACCCGAAACGGACATGCCGCAACCCTCCTGTGTTACCCCCGCCCCACGACCCCTGTGGGCAGCTCCTCGCCCTGCTCTTCCATGTCGTCCAAGCACAGGAGGATGCACTCGCGGATGCTGGCCTCCGCCTCGGCAAGGGTGTCACCCTGGCTGTAGCAGCCCTGTATCAGCGGGCACTTGGCAACGTATCCTCCGGTCTCGTCGGCCTCGTAGAGGACAGGGAAACCCAGCGTGCGCCCTACTCTGTCCATGTCGATCGCCTCCGCTCGTCCGTAGCGGCAAGTATACACGGGCGAGGCCCGCGTCGTCTTTGCGCCTCGTTGACGCCCGTCCCGCAGGGACTGGGAGGCGGGCGGGGAATACCGTCTCCCGAGACGGTCGCGCCTTCCGCGACTGCGGCTACTAGCTGTCATCCGTTGTAGGGAGGTAGGGAGTTGGCTGACCCGGCTGCACTGACGCCCGAGACCATACCAGTGGCCAAACGGCGCATGATGTTCCTGGCAAGCTGCATGGCCCTCATCGCGACGGCGATGAGCTTCGCGATCCGAGGCGACATCGCCAACGATCTCACGCGCGTCTTCCAGATGACCGAGCAGCAGACCGGGTGGGTGCTCAACGCCTGGGCCTGGGGCTTCGCGGGCGCGATCCTGTTCGGTGGGCCCTTGTGCGACATCCTCAAGATGGGGCGGGTTATGCTCCTTGCGTTTGTCGCACACGCCGTAGGTTGCATCCTCACGATCTCAGCGCCCAGCTTCCCGCTGCTGTTCTCGGCGACCCTCACGATGGGCATCGGCAACGGCCTTGTCGAGGCGGCCATCAACCCGCTCGTCGCCACCGTTTACCACAAGAACAAGGTTGGCATGC
>Ga0315280_10000615_pt1 | contig 66068 bp, 75 predicted proteins | sample YL17G06_40_MG_FD_203697 | JGI IMG/M metagenome (GOLD analysis project Ga0315280, IMG submission 203697) | Sediment microbial communities from Yellowstone Lake, YNP, Wyoming, USA - YL17G06_40 | ecosystem: Environmental > Aquatic > Freshwater > Lake > Sediment | place: USA: Wyoming | collected... | reverse complement strand
ACTGAAAGTGTATATAGTCGGGGGTAAGGATTTTAACTTTTTGAGAGCCATTTCTTGGATTGGTGAATAAGGTTTGGTAGGACAATAGAGAAGCACGGCAATCGCTTTAATCGGGGAGCCGAATTGAACAATACAAACTCTGATTGTTGAGGGGGGAACGGATTTCCCTTCCCTTTTCCCGAAAATTTTGCCCTGCCTTGCGAAAGCAAGGCAGGGCTTTCTTTGGTTTCAGAAACTTGAAAATTTCTTGAATTTTCCGAATAAAATAGGGTTATTTTGCTTGTTGGAAAAATTTGATATAATGGAAACGGACACAACATTTGTTTTTCAGCAATAAAGAGCGGCAATTTCTGCTTACAATGCTGAAAAGTGTTGTGTCCGCAGGATTGCCGCTTTTTGATAATAATTAATAAATTTAAAAAACTATGAACAAAACACAAATCAAACAATGCGCCATTTATACAAGGGTCTCAACTGACATACAAGCTGAGAAAGAATTTTCTTCTTGTGAATCTCAAGAAGAGAAAATCAGGTCTTTTGTTGAAAGCCAAGATAACTGGCAGATTTTTAGGGCTTATTCGGATCCAGGTTATACCGGAGCTAACACTGATAGGCCTGCTTTGCAGGAATTATTGGAAGATATAAAGGAGAAGAAAATTGATTTGGTTTTAGCTTATAAGATTGACCGGCTCACCCGCTCGCCAAAGGATTTTTATCAATTGATTGAATTTTTTGAGCAGTATAAAGTTGATTTTATCTCTGTTACTGAAAGATTTGATACTTCAACGCCAGCCGGCCGACTTCTCCGGAATATAATGCTTACCTTTGCCCAATTTGAAAGAGAATTAACTTCAGAAAGAACCAAAGACAAAATGTTAGAGCGGGCCAAAAAAGGAATGTGGAATGGCGGAATTCCACCTTTTGGCTATAAAAAAGAAAATAAAAAATTAGTTATTGATAAAAAGGAGGCTGAAATTGTTAGGTTGATGTTTGATACCTATATTGAAACCGGCTCTCTTGTTAGAGTTTATCAACTGCTAAAAAAGAGGGAGGTCAAAAACAGGCAAGGAAATCCTTTTTATAAAAATGTTCTTGGCTATCACCTAAGAAATATTGTTTATGCTGGAAAAATTAAATATGCTGACCAAGTTTATCAAGGAATTCATCAACCTATAATTTCAGAAAAGATTTTTGGACTGGCTCAAAAAATTCATAAACAAAAAATAAGGAAGTTTAGAGTTTACAAAGATTTTCTTTTTGGCGGTTTAGTCAATTGTGAAGAATGCGGTTTTAAAATGACGTCTTGTTTTACCAACAAAAGAAGCAAAAGAAATCCCAAAAGATATTATTATTACCGGTGTACTTCTACTTTGAGAAAAGATTGGCGAGATTGTTCAACAAAGCAAGTTAGCGGTGAAAGATTAGAAAGATATGTTCTGGAAAATTTGGAAAGAATCTCTCTGGATAGAGATTATATTGAGAATCTTGTCTTTAAGTTGGAGCATAACCCTGAGAGTTCGAACCCTGAATTCAAAAATTCAAGTTCGCCCCACCGGGCTGGATTCGAACTAACGAAGGTATGCTCCAAATTTAGCCCGGAAACCGTACTTTCTAACCTTCGGTTATTTCTTTCTGCTCTCGCAAAACAAAGGGGGGTCGAAAGAAATCTGTTAGCAAAACGATTTATTAAAGGTATTCTTTATTCTAAAGAAAACATCAAAATAACCCTATTTTATTCGGAAAATTTAGAAATTTCTCAAACCAAAGAAAGCCCTGCCTTGCTTTCGCAAGGCAGGGCAAATTTTTCGGGAAACAGGAGAGAAAATTCTCTCCCCCCTCAACAATCAGAGTTCGTATCGTTCAATTCGGCTCCGGGGCTACGATTCGAACGTAGATATAGAGCTCCAAAGGCTCTTGGCCTACCGTTAGCCGACCCCGGAATCATATGGTTATTAAGCAACGCCGCAAGACTCAATAATTGCTAATTCCAAAGGTAATTGAGGAATTGGCGAATATTTCATTTTGTTTTCGGCGTCTAAAAAAAGATTCAAAATTTTTCTTAAATCTTCTTCATTGAAATTTTCTGATTGGGTTTTCAATTTTTGAAGTTCCTCTTTGGTTAAGCCGGAAACAATAGGATTTCCCTCTTCGCCCATTATTTTTAAAATTAGTGCTTTTCTCAAATAGTTAATCAGGGTTTTGGCAAATTCTTCTAAATTCACCCCCTTTTCAATAATTTCATTTAAGAAATTTATTGCCTCAGAGGGTTTTTTTTGACACAAAAATCCAGTGAATTTACTCACTAATTCTGTTTCAACTAATCCCAGCAAATCTTTAATATCTTCAACCTTAATTTCTTTAGGGGCCCGCCCCTCGGCCGGGACTCCGACCCCCCCTCCGCCCTCCCGCTCATCGCGGGCCCCTCGGGTGGCGGATGGGTAGTAGTCTCCGTAGAGAGTAAAAACTTGGTCTAATAAACTTTCGGCATCTCTAAATGAACCTTCGGAATTGAGGGCAATAAGCTCTAAAGCCGCCTTTTCAATTTTGACTTTCTCTTTTTCAGTGATTCGCCCCAATTTTTTCATAATTTCTGGTAAAGTTAATTTTCGAAAATCAAATCTTTGGCACCTGGAAACGATTGTCGGAATCATTTTATGAATTTCAGTTGTAGCCAGAATAAAAATGGCATGAGCCGGTGGTTCTTCCAAGGTTTTCAAAATGGCGTTAGCCGCTTCTCTAGTTAATTGATGAGATTCATCGATGATAAAAACTTTGTATTTTGACTTTGTAGGCATAAATCGAATTCCATCTCTCAATTCTCTTACATCATCAATTCCCCGATGGGAAGCAGCATCAATCTCCATTAAATCCATCGACCTTCCTTCCATAATTTCAAGACAAGAAGTGCATTTGTTACAAGGTTCAAATTCGCCTTTTTTTCGATTTTGACAATTTACTGCTTTGGCAAAAAGTCTGGCAATTGTCGTTTTCCCACTCCCTTTTGGTCCAGCAAATAAATAGGCGTGAGAAATCATTCCCAAAGATATGGCGTTGGTTAAAGTTTTAACAATGTGTTCCTGGCCAATAAATTCAGCGAAAGTCTGTGGTCGATATTTTCGATATAAAACAAGTGACATATTTTATTGTGCGAAGAAGCGCGCTTCTTCTTTCGCTTCAGCTAAAGCTTCAGCTTTTGAAGACGATAAACTTATATCCGAGGAAATTCCAAACAGAAGCAACGATAATACCTCCGATTTTACCAACATTTCCTACGACTAATTCGGTCATTCCAAATAAAGAAATAGCTAAGGCAAATATAAAAGAAGCCACACCAACCTGAATTCCTCCGCTTATTAGCGTAATTGTAAAAAATTTACCAAATTCCAACTTCATCTCTTCCCTACTCGCTTTTTCAAATGCCCAATATTTATCAGCTATATATTTTATTGTTGTAGCGATAATAAAAGAAGTTGTCACAAAAACTGCATATTTAACCCCTTCGTCTTTAGAAATACCGAAATATTCCATTAAAACATTTAAAATAATAAGGTCAAATATTGCGAAAAAAGCACCAATTAAAAAAAATTTTGCTAACTGATAAACAACTAAATATCTTTTCCCGATTAAATAAGAAATCCAAATACCGAAGATGGCTAAAAAGGGAAAAGAAACAGGTAAAAGCCAATATAAAAATGGTAAATCAATATTTGGAGAGTTTTTTATCAGCCATACAAATAGCCAAGCAACACTCTCTCCTGTTATAAGAGCTAAAATAATATCAATTTTTCTCATTTTTTAATCTTACCCCATTAGAAATTTTAAATCAAGAGGTCATTTTAGATTTAATTTTTTACTGAAATTTCTAACGGGGCGAGTCACAAATTTTCAAAAAAATCAAAAGGTGGTAAAATAAATAATATGCTTGAGTTCTATAACACTCTTTCTCGAAAAAAAGAAGATTTCAAGTCGTTGAAAGATAAAAAGGTTGGGCTTTATACTTGTGGATCGACTGTTTATTGGTTTGCCCATATTGGTAATTTAAGAACTTATATTTTTGAAGATATTTTAAAAAGAGTTTTGGAATATAATGGCTATAAAGTAAAGCATGTTATGAATATTACCGATGTCGGTCACTTAACCTCAGATGCCGATACTGGTGAGGACAAGATGGAAAAAGGAGCTAAACGAGAAAAAAAGACAGTTTGGGAAATTGCTGAATTTTACACTAGAGCTTTCAAAAGTGATTTAAAACTTTTAAATATAAAAGAACCTGATATTTGGGTAAAGGCCACTGATACCATCGAGGATCAAATAAATTTAATCAAAATTTTAGAGAAAAAAGGCTTTACTTATAAGATTTCAGACGGAGTTTATTTTGATACTTCAAAATTAAAAAAATATGGAAGATTATGGGGAAAGAAAGAAAGAAAAATAAAACCGGGGGCAAGAATAGAGATGGTCCCCGGCAAGAAAAATCCAACTGATTTTGCCTTATGGAAATTTACTCCCCCGGGCGTCAAAAGACAAATGGAATGGGATTCTCCCTGGGGCCGCGGCTTTCCAGGTTGGCACACCGAATGCGTGGTAATGTCAACAAAAGAACTCGGAATTCCCTTTGACATTCATTGCGGTGGAATTGACCATATTTTAATCCACCATACAAATGAAATTGCTCAGGCCGAAGCTGCTTTTGGGAAATTGATGGCAACTTGCTGGCTTCACGGAGAATTTGTCACCGTTGATGGAAAGAAGATGGCAAAATCTGAAGGGAATATTTTTATTATTGATGATTTAATCAAAAAAGGATTTAATCCCCTTGCCTATCGCTATTTATGCTTGGGAGCTCATTATCGCTCAAGATTAAATTTTACTTGGAAAGGATTGGGAGCCAGTCAAAATGCCTTAGACAATCTCTATCAAAAAATAATTGAAATTCTGTCTAAAAAAGTTCTACATTTTAGACGGCCGCATAAAATACAGACAATTTTGAGTTATAAAATGAAATTTTTGGAATTTATAAATGATGATTTAAATATTCCAAAAGCCCTGGCTTTGATGTGGAATTTAATTGGAGATGAGAATGTTTCTAATCAAGAAAAATATAAACTTCTATTGAATTTCGATAAGATTTTTGGCTTGAATTTAGCCAAAATTAAAAAGCCAAGAATTCTTCAGGAAATAAAAGAATTGGTTGAAATTAGAGAAGAATATCGCAAAAAGGGAGATTTTAAATCAGCCGATAAAATTAGAAGAAAAATTAAAGAAATGGGTTATTTGATTGAAGACACAAAAGAGGGACCAAAAATAAAAAAATTATCTTAGCCAGTCTAAAATATCTTTTTGAAGCACTGCGTCTACCTTGTTTAATATTGCCTTTAGAGAAAAGGGCTTTTGTGGCCTTTTTTCTTTTTGCTTTTGACAAAATTGATAAAAGTCTAAAACCCTATCAGCAATTTTTGGCCAAGAATATTTTTTTGCTTGGGCAATACCCCATTGACCCATTTCTTTTCTTAATTTTGGATTTTTGATTAAAATTTCAAGTTTCTGAGCTAATTCTCGGAAATTTCTTGGTTTGGCTAAAAATTTCTCTCCCCTTTTTCCTTTTAAAAATTCTTTATAACCCTCATTGGCAAAGGCAACAACCGGTTTACCACAAGCCATTGCCTCCAATAAAACTATTCCAAAACTCTCTCCAAATATTGAAGGAGCGCAAAATATGTCGCAACTATTGTAATAAGAAACGAGTTCCTCTCCCGTTTTTTTCCCCTCAAAATAAACTTCTTTTAAATTATTTTTTCTTACATAATCCTGGCACTCTTTTTTTAACTCCCCTTCTCCAACTACAATTAACCTTAATCCTCCACTAAAATTCAGTTGGGGGGAGAATCTTTTCTCTAAAAATTTAAATGCTTTGAGTAAATAAATTAACCCCTTTCTCTCTTCAATTCGACCAACAAATAAGATATTGATTTTTCCATCAGAGAATTTTTTCAATTTTGGGACTTTTGGATTAAACTCTTCCAAATCTATTCCATTTGGAATAACTACTTTTGGTCTTTTAAAATCTTCAAAAATTCTAAGATTGAGAGGCGCCACTCCAATTATTCCATCGATTTTCCATTGGCAGATTTTATTTAAGAGATAAAGAAGACTGGGAAATCTTTTTAAAAATTTACTTCCTTCAATGTTGGAATGAAAGGTTAAAATGTTCAAAGTATTAGAAGCGGAAGGAGATGCCAGAATTTGTAAAACCGAAGGAAAACTAAAATTATGGAGATGGAGAGTGTCAAATTTTTCTTTTTTAAAAGTTCTTTCGATAGATAGGGGATTAAAATTTATGTCAAAATCAGATTGAGTTCCGCCAAAATTTACGGGAAAAGAAGTTCCCAATAAAATAACATCCTTGCCATAATTTTCTCGAAAAGACCTCCGAGGAACAATAATTTTTGTTTCAATTCTTCTCTTTTTGAATTCTCCATATAATCCCAAAATATGTCTTTTGACACCTCCTGGTTTATAGAAAGAATGAAATGAAATTAAACCAATCTTCATAACCCTACGAATTACGAATTAATACGAATATACGAATAATTTATTTTTTTATTCTATCAGAGAGTGGCGAACTTGCCAACCAGTTTTGCTTGTGGTAAAGTATTTATGGAAATATGGCAAACGGACTTCCTGAAAAATTACCTCCTCAATCAATTGAAGCCGAACAATCTCTTTTGGGTTCTTTGATGCTTGACAAAAACGCCATAATTAAAGTGGCTGATTTTTTAAAACCGGAGAATTTCTATCGAAAAACGCATCAGGAAATTTACTCAGCTTGCCTGGAACTTTTTCAAAAAGGTGAGCCTGTTGACATTTTATCAGTTTCCAACCGATTGAGAGAAAAAAATCTATTGGAGGAAATTGGCGGAAATAGTTATTTAACCGAATTAATCAATTCTGTTCCAACCCCAAGCAATTCCCTAAATTATGCTAAAATTATTCACCGGAAAGGAATTCTAAGGGATTTGATTGATGCCTCGCAAGAAATTGGATTAATAGCCTTCGATGAAACTGAAGATACGGATGTCATTTTAGATAAGGCAGAGAAAAGAATTTTTAGTATTGCTCAAAAAGGTCTTACTCAAGAATTTGTACCAGTAAAATCAACCCTAGCAGATGCTTTCGAAAGAATTGATATGTTATCCAAGCATCAGGGTGGTCTTCGCGGCCTACCAACCGGCTTTAATGATTTAGATAATATTTTGGCTGGTCTGCAAAAATCTGATTTGATAATCTTAGCCTCCCGACCGACTTTGGGAAAGTCAAGTTTGGCTCTAAACTTCGCCGCTAACGTTGCCATCCATCAGAAAATTCCAGTGGGAATATTTTCTTTAGAAATGTCTCGGGATCAAGTTGTGGATAGATTAATTTCAAGCCTTTCCGGGGTTGATTTATGGAGATTAAGAACCGGCAGACTCTCGGCTGAAGGCAACGACAATGATTTCACACGAATTCAACAGGCCTTGGGAATTTTATCCGAAGCCCCCATTTATATTGACGATGCCGCCTCCCCCACTGTTTTACAAATGAAAGCAATGTGTCGGAGGTTACAAGCAGAAAATGGTATAGGTTTAGTTATTATTGATTATTTGCAATTAATGGAACCCTTAAATCCTAATGCCAATCCCGTCCAGCAAGTTTCGGAAAATTCAAGAGCTTTAAAAGCAATGGCTAGAGAACTTAATATTCCGGTTTTAGTTATTTCCCAATTATCGAGAGCGGTTGAACAAAGGTCACCCCAGATTCCCAGATTAGCCGATTTAAGACAAAGTGGAACCATTGAACAAGATGCCGATGTAGTTTTGTTTATTTATCGCGAAGATAGATATCGACCAGAAACTCCGAGAAAGAATATCGCTGACATCATTATTTCTAAACACCGAAATGGTCCAGTTGGTCGAGTAGAACTCTACTTTGATGAAAGATGCATTACCTTTAAAAACTTGGAAACAGGTTATGCAGAGGAGTAAAACGTTCCCGCCAACTATTCAAAAACTCATTGATTTATTCTCTAAATTTCCTACGGTTGGGCCGAGAACTGCCGCCCGTTTTGTTTTTTATTTATTGGGGAAACCAAAAGAAGAAATTGATGAATTAGTAGCAGCAATTCAAGATTTGAAAAATAATGTTAAAATTTGCCCACTTTGTTTTAAACCCTTTGAAAAAGAGATTGATTTCTGCGAGATTTGTTCTAATCCAACAAGAGATAAAACCTTACTTTGCATTGTTGAAAAAGAAATTGATTTAATTGCCCTTGAAAAAACAAAAAAATACAATGGCCTTTATTTTATTTTAGGCGGAACGGTTTCCAGATTAAAAAAAGCAGATATTGAGAAATTAAGAGTTAAAGAATTAGAAAAAAGAGTTAAGAATTACCCCGGAATTAAAGAAATTATTACTGCTATGAATCCAACGGTAGACGGAGAAGCCACCGCTTTATATTTAGAGAGATTATTAAAACCCTATAATAAAAAAATCACCCGCCTAGGGCGGGGTCTGCCAGTCGGCGGCGAATTAGAATATGCTGACGAAGAAACTTTAGGGTCAGCTTTAGAAGGAAGAAAATAAAACGAGCCTCGATTTCTCTGAAATTAAAAAAAGGGGAAGGGTTTTGTAGGTGGTTTTGTAGTTGTCAGAATTCGGTAGTTAATTTTCGACGGTTTGCAATTTCCTCTAGTTCGTTAAGATGTCTCCATTCTCTTTCATCGATGTCAAGTTTTTCAGTTCTAGACATTATTTCATCGACTCTGTTTTTGTTTTTGTTGTTCCGTCCCTTCTCCAGACGGGTGAGCTGACCACTGAACTCGTCAATAGTCAATTCGCCCATCTGGAGATCTCTCTTCCCCCTTATTTTATTTTTTATTTTTTAAGGTTCTATTCTATTATACATTAAATAACAAAAATAGTTATCCACAGACCAGTTTTTTCGCCTTTTTCTAACCAACCCTCCAAAATTTTACTTCGTAAAACTTAGGCTGGCGAGCTAGAAAAAAGCGGGAAAGAAAAATAAAAATGAGTAACTTTCTCCAGTTTTTTGTTTTCGAGTACTGCTTTGAGTTTAACGAACATGCGCGAATGATTTGGGTGAATGACCTGACTGAATAACTTGAAGATTTAGGTCACGATAGTTTCTATAAGAGTCTGTGAATAACTGGTGCTTTATTCCCTCAATCTCAAATTCTTTTGTAAATTGGCCAGCTCCGCTCGAATTCCAAGTTGGTTTGGTCTTCAGAAACCAATCGACAATTTTATTGACTTCTTCCATTGTTAAAACTTCAGCTTTAAGTAAAGGTTCTAGTCCGTATCTGACGATTTCCTCTTCTTCTCTGGGCTTACAAAATAAAGAGATGATACTTAGTCCAAACGCACTTTGGTTTTTGCCTACTCTAGGTATTACCTTTTTAAGAAATGGCAGTATCTCTTTGATTTTGTTACAATTCCATTCTGCCTTAGGATTCTTTTTTGCAGCTTTCTCCCATGTCCGGATAGTCTTTGGAGTAAATTCTTGATAGAATTTCTCCATTCCACTCATTTTTTCTTTTCACCTCTGCAGGCAAGAAACCAATCTTTGATCTCCTCTCTGCAGAGGTGAATTTCTCCTTCCCCTTAATTTTTAAAAAGAACTATTTATATCTATAATATACACCCTATAAAAAATTTGTCAAGAATAAAAATTTCAACTAGTTTCTATTTTCAATATCTCTACTTCAGTAAATAGCTGTCTATGGCCCTTTTTTAATTTATATCTTGTTTTCCTTCGATATTTGAAAGCGATTATTTTTTCTCCTTTTGCCTGTTTCAAAATTTTTCCAATTACTTCAGCTTTTTTAACCAAAGGGTCTCCAATTTCTAATTTCTTTCCTTTTTCCAAAAGCAAAACATTCTTGAAAGTTATTTCTTTTCCCTCTTTTCCCTCGATTTTCTCAATTTTTATTTTTTGACCTGGCGAAACCAAATATTGTTTTCCACCGGTCCGAATTATTGCTAACATATTCCATTTATTCTTCCAATTTTTTCCTTTCTTCTGGTGGTTTTATTTGAAGCTCATTGATTGAAGCCCTAATTCGACCGAGCATTTGTTTATACTCCAAATAAGCATTTTGAACCATGGTCGTTCCTCGATAAATTTTATTTTCTAAAATATTTTCCATTTCGTCTAAATTTCTGGAAATTGAAATTAAATGATTTTTCAAATTTTCAACATCAATTGAAATTGCGTATTGAAGATGGAGCCGATACATATACAAAACCAGCGGCAAAACCATTGAGTAGGGCATCAAAATAACATCTGCTTCCCTGGCTCTCAAGTGAGCTTGGCGGCAAACGCTATAAACTGAATCGGGAACAGCAGCAATGGCTTGAGACCAAGTCAGGGCTGGATCAATATATTGTTTTACTTCTCTAATTCTCTTTATGATTTCTTTCTCAATTTCATTAATTATTTCCTTTCTCTTTTTTGGATCGGATTCTTTTTCTAATTCCAAAAGCAGGTTACCTGCTGGCCATTTTGAGTCAATGGGAATTCTTTTATTGTTTGGCAAAATTAAGGCAAACTCCACCTTTTTTCCGCCAACGCTAAAATTGCTATCTATCATTTCTGGAGGCAATTTTTTGAAAGTTTCTCTTAAAATTTCTTCTCCTGAAATCCCTTTAGCTGATGTTCCAGCAATAATTTCATCTACTCTCTTTATTCTCTCTAAAAATTCTACTTCTTTTTGTTCTCTGATTTTATCAGCTCGTTTTAAATCCTCCAACAAATCCCTCGTTTTTTCGAGACCATTCTTTAAATGATCCTGAATTTGAGTACCCAAAGACAGTTTTTCTTTAATTTCCTGAAGATCCTGGGCCTGCTGCAAGTTTATTTGGGCCTGCTGGCCAAGTCTTTCAGTAATTTTTAGGACAAAGTAGAAAAAAATTCCCACTGCTCCGATTAAAATCAAAAAAAACAAAATTTCATTCATTATTTTAATTTATCATTATTTGGCTAAAATTTCAACTAAAACAAAAGCAATATAAATTCCTAATAAAAATAGAGCTTCTTTTCTGGTGATTTTACGACCGGTTCGAATAAAAATAAGGAAAAATATTGCTGAAATTATTAAGAAGATTCTACCGATAGCAAAAGGTGAAAAATCAGAAATTTTAATAGGAGAAATCAAAGCAACAGTTCCTAAAACAAGAGTAGTTGTCATTATTACCGATCCCATAACGTCTCCTACTATCATCCAATCTTGGCTTTTTCGAGCTGCCTGTAAGGTAAAGGAGGTTTCTGGCAGGGCAGTACCTAAACCAACAATTAAAATACCAATTAAAATTAGAGGAAGACGTAGATAATCTGAAAAAAAGATAGCTGATTTAACAATTCCTTGAGCAGATGCTATCAGTAATAAAATCGAACAAAGAAGTAAAAATATATTTTTTAAAAGAAATTTTAAACTTAATGGTTCTGAAATTCCATCATAAATTTTTTCAAACCTTTCTCTTTTATTAAAAAGCCAAGTAAGATAAATCAAAAAAGTAAATAATAATAAAATTCCGTCTGCCCGAGAAAGAACACCGTCTTGAAGTAAAATTAAAGGTAAAACGGCGACTCCAATTGTAAAAATAGCACTTCCTTGAACTGTTCGACTTGGGATAGAAAGCCCCATTTTTGAAACTAGGGCAGATAAAGCCACAATTAAAGTAAGGTCAGCAATGTTAGTTCCTACTACATCACTAAAAGCAAGCTCGGGAACTTTATTTAATGCTGAAATTATATCAACAAAAAAATTTGGAATTGTAGTTGCAAAAGCCATAATAAAAAAGGAAACTACAAATTCCTTCCAGCCTAAAAATTTGGATACTTTCGCTAAGACGTCAACTAAAAAATTACTTGACCAAAAAAGTATTCCAAAAGAAATAATAAAAATGAAAATATAAAGAAAAAGCATAAATTAGAAAAAGTATATTATTTCATAAATAATTCCGACGACAAAAATTAAAATCAAAAAAGAAGTTAGCAACATTTTTTCTGGTTTTATTTTGCGGTACATTAATAAAATTAAGATTCCATCAATTCCGAGCATTATTCCACCAATGAAAGATATTACAGGAATAAAATTTTTAATTCCGATGGGAAAAAGAATTAAAGGCAAAAAACAAGTGATTGCCCAGGCAAAATTTTTTTTCATTTTTAAATCATAACAAAAAACTTTTTTCAAAGTTAATCCTAAAGCAATAAAAGAAGTAAAAGTAACGAACACTCCAAATAAAAGCATTGGAGAAATTATTTCCGGGCCTAAAAAATCTTTTAAACCAATTAAAGCCGTTTCTGTTGTTTTTGGTCCAGTAATTCCTAAAACTGAGACTGTAAACAAAAGATAAAATATTATCGGAATTAAAATGGAAATTAAAATTATTTTTGGTAATAATTTCTTTTTCTCTCCTAGCATTTCTTCCACTTCCGGAATTAAAGCCGCTCCCCAGAGAGAAAATAAAACCGGTCCGTATGGTAAAAAAATTTGAGAAAAATCAGCCCCCCACCAGAACTGGTGAGGGGAAGGGAAAAGATTTTTTATTTTAAAAAGAGAAAAACCATTTAAAGATATTAAAATCAGAATTATTGAAAAAGCAATTAAATCAAAAATTTCCACTTTTGAGATAATTTTTATTCCAAAGAAAATTAAAATTGCACCAAGAGCCCAATAAAAAATCGTATAAACTAAAGAATTTCCGCCAAAAATTGGTGAAAATAATTCAGTTAAAAATCCACCACCAACAATTAGATAAGCTAAAATTGTTCCAAAAAGTCCAAAAATTGTGGAAACTAGAGCAATCTTTTCTCCCCAATTTCCCAAATGAATTTTTGCAAAACCCGGCAATCTTTTGTAATCGGGCGTTTTTAAACTCAGTTCTCCGAAAAATAAGTGAATTATCGTTACTAAAATCCCCAAAACAAAAAAATAACTAAGAATTACCCAAAATCCCACTTTCGAAGTTATATAAGGCAAAGAAAAAAAACCTACTCCAATAATAGTCCCAGAAAGAGTAGCGATAGGGTAAATATAATTTTTAAATAATTTTTGCATTATTTCATTTTAACTAAAAAAGAGGTCAATTAAAAGCCCCTGTGGTATTACAAAGTTAATCGCTCGCCCTTCTCCAGCACTTCGTGCTGGCGCTCGGCTTCGCCTCGCTTCGGGCTCGCTCTCCAGAAACCCTCGGTTTCTGGCGGTCGGCTTTCAGCCTCCCTGTTTTCCTAGACGGGGAAACCGAAGGGTTTCCCCGATCCCCTTCCGATTTGGGATGCTATTAATTACACAAAAAAGATTTTTGTGCCGCCTGCGAGATTTGAACTCGCGAATCTCCTGCATGAGAAGCAGGTGTCCTTAGCCACTAGACGAAGGCGGCAATTTCTTTGACTATTTTTCCCATTTCCATCTCTTTTGAACCGTCAACCAAGATTAAATCCCCTTCTTTTATTTCTTTCTTGAGTTTTAATTTTCCCTCTTCAATTTTATCAAAAGAAAATATTTTTTCAAGGGGCATTCCCTTTTGAATTGCTCCTTGGGCAATGAATTTTGCCCTTGGCCCTACTGTAAAAAGCAAATCACAATTTTTTGCCACCTTCTCCCCTATTGCTTCGTGAGCTTCGATAGTATATTTTCCAATTCCAATAACATCTCCCAAAACGGCAATTTTTCTTCTTGCCCATTCGATTTTCCCTAAAGTTTCTATTGCCTCTACCATTGAGAAAACAGTTGCCGATTCTGAATCATCTAAAATAAAAGATTTTCTTATCCCCTCAATCAATATCATTTTACCAGGCAAAGAAAAATAATTCTTTAAAGACTGAGATATTTCCACCAAATTTAAATCAAAAATTGTTCCAACAGCAGCCGCTACTAATGAGGCATAAATTTGTTCTTTGCCGAAAAGTTTTTCTAACCAAACCGGAACGATATTCCCTTTGTAATTGACTTTAAAGTTTGTCCCCATGTTTAACATAACATCACTGGCTCTCAGATCCGCTCTTTCATTAAACCCGAAAGTTAAAGTTTTTAAATTGGTTATATCATTTATCTCCCTGACGGTCTCGTCATCGAAATTTAAAATTAAATTAGTTTGGGCCGGTAAAGTTTTAGCCAAATGAGTTGCTTCTTTTACTTTCTCTTTCTCTCCACTAAAGAAATCTTTGTCGTGAGGAATATCGCCAACATGAGTTATAACCAAAACAGCTTTTTGAGAGTTTTTTAAAAAAAATTCAAACTTTCCAATTTCTTTATCTCCCGATCCAAAAATTAAAATTGGGGTCCGCCCTTTTTGCGGGAGGGCGGTGGGTGAGTTGTAGTCTTTCCCAATTCTAAAATGAGGGTCCAAGACCTGAAAAATAGCTTCTTTAGCACAAGCCCTGCCATTACCAGTAACAACAACAACTCTCGGTTTCTTTAAAAGAAAGTTTAATTTAGAGAGTAAATTCATATTCGTATATTCGTAGAAATTCGTAATTCGTAGGGTTATTCATAGTCAGGTGGAATTTGCCAGTAGTGAATAATGTACTCAGATAGCGTGTGAAAAATTGGGACGGCAGAATATTCGGCAGTTTTTGTCTTTGGATTATCAAGTTTTATTAAAATCAAAAACTTTGGATCAAAAGCCGGTAGCCAACCAACAAATGTTTGAACGGTTTTTTCAGAATAACCTTCTTTGTCAATTCCGAGGTTAGCAAAAGATACCTGAGCGGTTCCTGTTTTCCCAGCAATATAGTATCCGGGAATTTTAGCGCTTTTGGCAAAACCATTTTCAACAACACTAACAAGCATTGCCGTTAATTGCCGCGAAGTTTTCGAAGAGATGATTGATGAAGAAATTTCTGGCTGAATTCCGTCTATTTGAGTTCCATTTTCAAGAATTTTCTCCACCAAATAAGGTTTGATAACTTTGCCACCATTGGCGATAGCACAATATGCCCGGGCCAATTGAATTGTTGTCATTTCAATTCCCTGACCAAAGGAGGCGGTTGCAAAATTAATAGCTCGACCATTTTTTATTACGTTATTTTCATTTTCAGAATCAATTTCTGGGAGGTCAATGTTAGTTTTTTCAAAAAATCCAAATTTTTCAATATAATTTAGAAAAAGATTTTCGCCTAATTGTTTTTGGACAAATACTGCCCCGGTGTTGATTGATTTTTCTAAAACATTAGTCATCGTCTGCTCCCCATATACTTTTTGCCCATAATTATAGATGGGTTTGGGCCAACCATCGATCTTCACCTGGCCCTCATCAACATAGGTTGTTTGAGGAGTGATTTTCTCTTCTTCCAAAGCAGCAGCCATGGTCATTGGTTTGAAAACCGAACCCGGTTCAAATAATTTTTGGGTAACAGAATTTTTAAAAATCTCTAAATTTCCTTCCTGAGCATATTTTTCATACTGATTCGGATTAAAATTGGGAAAATTAGCCAGGGCCATAATTTTCCCGGAGTTAGGTTCTATGACAATAATTTGACCTGATTCGATTTCTAAGTTCTCTTTTGCTCCTTGTAATAATTTTTCTGCCTCAAATTGAATATTGTAATCAATTGTTAAAATTAAATCCGAACCCTTTTTAATCCTGGCATCTTTTGCATTTTCCAAAATGTCATTAAAAGATTCCTCTAAGCCATATTGTCCTATCCCTTGGGCTCCTAAAAAACCAATCACTTGAGAAGCCAAATTTTCCTGTGGATAATATCTTACCCTTTCTTCGCTAATATACACTCCCTCTAAATTTAATTTTTTCAAATCATCTACTTCTTTTTGAGTTAGTTTTCTTTTTATTAATGAATAAAAATTATCCTTATCCTTTTCCAGTTTCTCTAAAACAGAATTTTTATCTAAGTTAAGAATTTGGCTTAAATCCTCGGCCGTTTCTTCAAAATTTTTAATTTTTCTTGGAGAGACAAAAACTAATGGCAAATCTATATTGATAGCCAGTGGTTCCCCGTCTCTGAAAAAAATCTCTCCTCTTTCAGTTTTAGTTTCATTAAAGGGAGTGTGGAGACCTTGAGATAGGGCTTTGTAGAAATCCCTGTTTAAAATTTGAAGCAAAATTAAGCGCGAAATTATTGCCACTGAAAAAAGAATAATAAAGAAAAAAATTAAATTTATCCGCCAATTTTTCATGACCCTACGAATTACGAATATATATTACGAATATATACGAATCTACGAATTCGTATATTGCTTACTTAAAAGTTACTTAGAAGTTGCCACGGTGCCTTCTAAAATTTGGAGGTATTTTACTTGGTCTGCTTTGGCTTTGACAAAATTTTCGCGGATGAGATAATTTTCAATATTCGATAAGGAATTTGATTTTGAAAGATTAATTTCTAAAACTTCATTTTCCTTTGAAAGTTTTTCTAATCTTTTTTCGTAATCCTTGATAAGATAAATTTTTTGCGTCAAAGTTCCTACCTGAAAAATATAAAAAATTGAAAGAACCGAGAAGAAAATTAAATTTATGGCCCAAAAAATTGTCAAAATACCTCTTTTTTTGAAAATGAGGGGGATTGGGTGATACAAATTTAAAGTATAATTCATAGTATTATAGTTTAATGCCGTTCTTAATTTGGCCGATCTTGAGCGAGGATTGAGATTAATTTCTTTTTGGCCGGTCCAATCTGTATGACCATGATTAAACGCCCAATTCCTTTAAGCGTTCGGCTATATCCCCTACTTCTTTTTCGGTTTTTTCTTTATATTCTCCCCATTTTTTCTCATCCCAGATTTCAATTCGATTAAAAACTCCGGCAATGATTACTTTCTTTTTTAAAAAGGCATATTCTTTTAGATAATCAGGAATTAAAATCCTACCCAAATTATCGAGATTGACTTCCATCGCTCCGGTTAACATTAGTCTGGCAAACCCCCGGGCATCGGATTGGGATAAAGGCAATTGGCTTAATTTTTTAGCTAAAATTGCCCACTCTTTCGCTGGATAAAGAAAAAGACATTGATCTAGTCCACGAGTAATAACCCCTTTTTTTTCTAAAAGTTGTCGAAACTTTGACGGTATGGCTAATCTTTTCTTTTCATCTATTGAGTATGTGTATTCACCAATAAACATAGCACTTTTCCACAGAAAACCATGGTTTTCCCATAGTTATCCACAATCCCCCACCTATTTTCACTTTATCTCACTTCATCACCCTTCGTCAATCCAAAATAAAAATTATCTCAAAATGAATATAAAATCTCTATTTTATGCACAACTTATTCACAACCAAATAAAAAACAGCCTGAAGGGCTGAGTTATGCAATAAAAGCTTAAATAATTAAATTTCGGGATTGATTTTTAATTTAAAACCCTCTGGATCTACCTCTACCCTGTTTCCTCTTTTTAATTCGCCTGACAAAATTGCTTCGGCTAAAACATTCTCAACCTTGTCTTGAATGACTCGTTGTATATTCCTGGCTCCAAAAGTAATATCATAACCCAATTCAACAATTTTTTCTTTCAATGTCTGAGTAATGATAAATTCAATTTCTTTTTCAGCCAAATTCTTTTTTAATTTTTTTAGCAAAAGTTCGGCAATATCTAAAAGATTTTCTTTTGTTAAGGGTTTAAAAACAACAACCGCATCAAATCTATTAATTAACTCCGGTCTAAAAATTCCCTTTTCAAAAATAAAATCTAAAAGTTTCTCTTTCACTCCTATCCACTCCACTTTTTGCTTTAATGCCTCCAAAATTACCTGGTAACCGGCATTGGAAGTGGCAATAATGATTGTGTTTTTGAAGTCAGTTTTTCTTCCTAATCCATCAGTTAAATGACCCTCGTCTAAAACCTGCAAAAATAAATTCAAAATATTGGGATGAGCCTTTTCAACCTCATCTAATAAAATGAGAGAAAAAGGTTTTTCCCTAACTTTAGTAGTTAATAATCCCTCTTGACCAGGAGAACCAATCAAGCGAGGAATATCTTTCACGTCTTGAAATTCTGACATATCTAAACGAATCATTCTTTCTTCTGAGCCAAAATAAATTTCAGCCAGGGCTTTTGAGGTCTCGGTTTTTCCCACACCAGTTGGTCCCAAGAACAAAAATGAACCAATTGGCCCCTTTCTAATTGTCACCTCTGTTCTGGCTCTCATCAAAGCGGCCGAAACCTCTTTGACTGCTTCCTCTTGATTAATAATTCTTTGGTGAATCAGGTTTTCTAGATTTAACAAAATTTCTCTTTCTTTCAATTCAATTTCTCCAACTGGAATTTTTGTTTTTTCTGAAACAATTTTAGCAACATGAGAAGGTAAAACTATTTTATCTCTTGTTTGAGAAACGTAAACCACTATTTCTTCTAACAAATCCATTGCTTTTTCTGGAAAAGGAGTGGCTGGTAAATATTTATCGCAAAAACTAATGATATCCCGGAGAGCCGGATAGGAAATAAATTTTTTAAATCTCCTCTCCAATTTCAAAGCCAAATCTTCCAAAAGAATTAAAGTTTCTCTCTGAGAAATTTCTGAAACCTCCACCTTTTCAAAAAGAGCTAAAATAGAAGGATTTTGTTCAATGTTTTTGTGAAGTCCTTCAAAAGTGGTGATAGCAATAACTTGAAAAGAAGGAAAGGGTAAATAAGGGGAAATAACCCCCGAAATATCAATTGTCCCTGGTCGGGCCAATTCCGGTGATCCAACAAAATTGTGAAACTCATCAATCACCAAAATCACATTTCCGGCCGAAATTATCTCTCTAAATATGGTATCTAAAATACTTTCGATTTCTTCCGGTCTCTCAATTTGTGCCAAAAGAGTTGGCAAATCTAATTGAACCACCCTTTTAAAATTTACTTCGGGCAAACTTTCTCCCAAAAGACTATTTTTAGCCAAGGTATAAATCATACTTTTTCTTCCCGAACCTGATTCTCCGACTATTAAAACATTATTCTGTTCCCTTCGAGATAGGATTCTTTCCATCATCTTACTTTCTTTTTGGTGGCCAATCATCTCTGGAAAACCTGCTCTTTTTACCGTATCCGATAAATCAATAGAAAATCTATCCAAAGTAAGGGTGTAGCCAGCTGCCCACTCCTTTGCCAAAGAACCCTTTTTTAATAAATTTTCCCATTCCCAAAATCTTTGCCTCTCTTGGATTCTTTTTTCTAAATCTTCTAACCACCAAGTTAAATTCTCAATATCTTCGAGTTTTAAATTAGAATTGATTAAGATTTTCTTAAAAATTAAATCGTATTTTGCCAAAGCTCCTATCATATCCCCTACCTCAACACTCTGGTGGCCTTTTTCCTGGGCAATTTTCAAGGATTCAAAAATAGCTGCTTCAAATTCTGGTTGAGTTTCGGTTTTAGCCGGAACTTTTTCCAAATACTCTTTTAAAATTTTTTTGATTTCTTTTAAACTCAAAAGGACTCTTGAAAAAATAAAATTTAAATTGGGGTTTTCAGAAATGAGATTGTAAAAGAGGAAAGTAGAATTATTTTTTGCCGCCCAAACTGCTTTAGCAACTTCAAAACTCAAAAACTCAGCTAAATTATATTCAGCAGGCGTATTGATAGCTTCTTCGATTGTTGGTTTTATTTTGGGATTTTTAAGTTTTGAATTTAAAAAAGATTCTTTAAGCCAATTAAATAAGAATAAAGTAAAAGAGATGATTGATAAACCGAGAAATTGAGAGAGAGTCGATTGAATTAGAGTCTCGGTAAGAAATCCATAAAGAAATATTGAAAAAAGAAAAATAAATAAAATCAAAAATAGTTTCTTTAAAGGTTTGGCAAACCTAAAAACTGGATGTTTTTCCCATTTCACTGCTTGATAAATTGCCGCCTTTTTAAAATCGAAATTAAACATAGCTAAGATAGAACTTTAAATCCGAAAATTACTCCTATAATTAAAATGGCCGGTAAAATCAACCAGCTAAAAAATATTAGAAGTCCTGTAAAAATTATAAAAACTTCTACTAAAAGACCGATAATTATTACGAAACTTCTCATTATTGCTCCTAAAATTCGAAAGATTAAATTTGAGGAAAAAGCTCCAAGATATTCTCCAATATCAAAACCTCTACCGTAAGAGACTTTGTATCTTTTCCAGGGGGAAAAGAAACTTTTTAAAAGTAAAGGAATAGAAAAATAATTCAAATAAAACTTAAGATAATTTTTCCAGGCAATTAAAATATTCTTCGGTACTTCATAAAAATGCCATGATAACCATTGAAAAAAAATATTTTCGGCAAGCATTTTAGCTTTTTAATAGTTTTATACCAAGGTTGGAAATTTGAGCGCCACCAAAAATTAGGATCCAAGCTAACACTGACCAAACAGCTAAATTTAAAATTTTCGGGATAGTATCAACCGGTAATATTCCTTTCAATTGTTCACCAATCATTTTTCCAATTTCTTGTTGGAGTGCTTCCGGACTGGTAGGCAATTTCCCATTTTGAGTAACCGGAGCTTGAGTTACTTTTTCCTCAATCTTAAAAAATTCAGGGACAGATGATTTTGCGGTAACAATATTGTAAGAAGAATACAAAGCAAATGAGATTATTAAAATTCCAGCCGAAAAAGTTACCCAACCAACAATCTTTGTTAAAGTCATATATTTTATTATATCATCTTTTAACAAAATTTTCGACCTTTACAAAACGATATTTTTTAAATTGGTCTTTAAAGAATTTAAAATTCTTATAGCCTTTTTTCTCCAAAATGTTTTTGATTTCATCTTTTTGTTGAGGGTCAATCTCAAGATAAATGATACCCCCTGGCTTCATAAATTTTTTCGCCGCTTTTAAGAATTTTCTAATATAAAAAAAGCCTTTTTTGCCAGCTAAAAAAGAAGTTTTTGGTTCATATTTTAAAACCGAGGGTTGAACCTCTTTTAATCTTTCTTTCGCTACATAAGGAGGATTAGCAAAAATATAATTGTAGTTTTTGTTTTTTATTTTTTCAAATAAATCTGATTTATAAATTCTGTACCTTTTTCTCGGAATCTTGTTTAATTTTAAATTTATCTTAATTTGCTCAATCGCTTTTTTATCTATATCAACAAAATCAACGAAACTATTTTTAATATTTTTAAAAATTGCAATTCCGATGCAACCAGAACCTGCAAATATATCCAAGATATCAATTTTCAATTTACAATTTTCAATTTTCAATTTGTTTATAGCTTTTTTCACCCAAAATTCAGTTTCAATTCTGGGAATAAAAACTCTTTTTGATAAGTCAATTTTACAATTTAAAAATTTCGTAAAACCTCTTTCATATTCAATTGGAACTTCCCCTTTCATAAAGTCGACAGAGGTCCGTCCTCTGTCACTTAATTTTTAATTCCCAGAGTATGTCTTCTGGAATTGGTGGTGGTTCCCCTATCGGGCTTCTTCCCGGATACCTCCAGGCACTAATTATCTTAATAACTTTTAACTTTTCACTTTTAACTTTTAACTTAGTTTTTTGGTACATCACCCAAACCTCCGTCGGACGTTTTTTAGTACCGGTAATTTGCATTACAGCGATTGTTCTCGGGGCAATACCAAGATCTTTTCTATCCGGCTTTCGCAAAACCCTTCTTATCCTACTTTCGGAAAGCCGATATTGACGCATCTTCGCTTGAACATGCTTTGTCCAGTGGGTTTTTTCACTTTCTTCTAATAACTTCATAAATTTTCTTCAATAAAAAAACCATTAAAATAGCAAAAAATATTCCGGCTATCACGTCTTGGGGAAAGTGAAAGCCGGTATAAATGACGGTAAAACCGACTAAAAAAGCGAGAATTAAGAAGGGATATCGAAATTTCGATTTCTCAAGTAAAAATGGAAGCGCTAAACCAAAAGCCAACATAGTAGTAGAAGAAGGAAAAGAAAATTCGCTTATGTGCCAAGGGCCAATGGTTCTGGCTGACAAAACATCATAAGGTCTGGGAAAAGAAAACAAAATTTTAAGTAAATGCCCGATTCCATAACATAAAGCCCCCGAGATTAAAGAAAAAGCCCCTAAATTTCGATATTTTTTGAAAAAAAGCATCAAAAAAGGGATAATTCCCAACAATAAAAAAAGAGGAATTAGTATTTTTAGAACAATAAAATCCAAAGTAGGATTAGCCATTCCTTGATTTATAAGTAAAAATATTTGACTATTAAGGCTCATATTCTTTTAACAATCTATCTAAGATTATTTTAAACCATTCAGTATATTTTTTTGGGTTTTTCTTTATATCATCTTTTAATTTTTCTGATTTTATCCATTTCCAGTCTTCGGCTTCTTTAAGGTTTGGTTTTGGATTTCCTTCAAATTTTCCGAAAAAGACATGGTCAAATTCGTGTTCAATTAAATCTCCGACTCTGACTTTGTAATAAAAACTGAAAACCTCTTTTAAATCACATTCAATTCCCATTTCTTCTTTTAGTCTTCTTTTGGCCTCTCTGATGAGATTTTTGCCTGGTCTGGGATGCGAACAACAAGTATTTGACCAAAGACCGCCAGAGTGATATTTTGCTTTGGCTCGCCTCTGGATGAGCAGTTCCCCTCTTTTGTTAAAAACAAAAATCGAAAAAGACCGATGAAGTTTCCCTTCTTTATGGGCCGCTATTTTTTCTTCTGTTCCGATTTGTTTATCTTTCTTATCAACCAGAATTATTTCTTTCTTTTTCATGAGTTATTTTCTTAATTAATTTCGTAGGTGATGGTCACCGTCACTTCTATCTTATTTTCCCCAGTTTCTATTTGTGGCGTTTCGCCTCCGCCAATTCCTGCAGGCGCTGCTGCTTTTTCTAATCCATAAAAATAAGGAATAACGCTACTTTCGCTGAAATTAGTGATTTTAACCAAATTAACTCCTAATTGAGAAGCTAACTCTTCAGCTTTTGCTTTTGCTTTTTCAATTGCTTCTTTTCTGGCTTGTTTTTTAAATTCTTCTTCTTTATCAATGGTAAATTGTAAATCGCCGACTTGATTCGCTCCGGCGTCAGTCGCTCCCTGCAGAATGTCGCCGATTTTTGCCATATCCCTGATTTTTACTTCAAGCGATTGAGTTACTTCGTATCCGACAAGTACTCTTTTTCCCGGTGGATAAGGATAGATTTCAGTTTCAATTTTTTGATATTCGTAGCGGGGATAGATGTTAAAACTTGTGGTCTTTAAATCTTTTTCCTCAATTCCCTGTCCTTTCATAAAATCAATTATCGCATTCATCTTTTTAGTATTTTCGCTCAGTGCCTCAACTACCGTTTTTGCTTCAGTCACGACTGAAAATGTTGTCAGGGTTAAATCGGGCTTAGTATAAACTTCGCCAGTGGCAGAAACAGTAATAGTGTTTCCGGTTTTTTGAATTCTATCTTTAATATCAACATTCACCCAAACAGTCAGAGAAAGTAAAAGAATGGTACCCACGATGATAAGAGCCATTATTAAGTTTTTATTTTGATTATTCATTTGATAAAAACATTAGTAATTAAATGATAATACTTTAGGCGTGGTCGACCTTTCCAGGCCTGATAAAATTTTTGCCGCCAATCTTTTTTCCAGAAAGACATTTCAGGTAAAAATAAAAATCCGTCTTTATAACCTAAATAACGAGTTTTAAATTGAGAATGTAATAAGGCAACCTGGGCACAAATTGATGCTGATTTTTGATTTTCATTTTGACACGGCAGATTTCTTAAAAACATGTCTTCCTGGCAAATTTTTTTGATAATAGTTGGGAAGGTTTCAATTAAATTTAAGTCTAAAACAAACCCTCTTTTTTCTAATTTTTTGACAATCTCTAAAGCAAAATCGCAGAAATTTCTCATTAAGGCTGGTGGAATAGGATTTACTCTCTCCTGGCGAAAAATCTTGGTTGATAAAAATTTTTCATAAAGCCGGAATTTCCCCTTTCCCTTCCCCTTTGTTAAAGGTGCATCAATAGCAATAACCTCAGTATTTTTTAAATAAGGACGAATGACCTTAAAAATATCTTTACCAAAAACATCCTTGCATTTTTGACAATAATCGCTCGCACCTAAAATACAAACTCCGGTTGTCTTTTTCTCTTTTCCTCCTAAATCAATTCCGATGAAGAATTTTTTTACACCCTTTTTCATTTTTTTCTTTTTTCTAAATGGATGTATCTTTTATTTTTTTGCCCCACGTATTTTAAAAGAGGTCTAATAAGGATATTTTTCTGGTATTGCTCCATAAGATGGGCAGACAAACCAGCTATTCTTGCCATAGCAAATATATTTATAAAGAATTTATCAGGAATCCCCAAACTAGCATAAACTGGGGTTGTATAAAAATCAACATTCGGATAAAGGTTTATCTTTTTTCTCATTTCTTTAGCTAAACTATCAGACAAAGAAAGCATCCATTCTTTTTTCTTTAGCTTGACTAATTTTTTAGCAAGTTCTCTGATTACCTTAGCCCTTGGGTCTTCAGTTTTGTAAACCCGATGACCAAAACCGGGTATTTTCTCACCTCTTTTTAATTTTTCTTCAATCCAATCGGATAAGTTTTTCTCATTCTTTAATTCGCGAAGCATCTCGATTACCTTTTGGGCAGCTCCCCCATGAAGAGAACCCATTAAAACTCCGGTAGCTGCAACAATACCGGCATAAAAATCAGAAAGGGTGGAGGCTGCAATTCGTGCTGCGAATGTAGAAGCATTGAGGCCATGTTCGGCATGTAATATTAAATCAGTATCCAAAATTTTTTCTTCCATCTTCGGAGGTCTCTTTTTTTTAAACATCCATAAAAAATTAGCCGCCTGACTTAAACTCTTATCTGGAGGAACCAATGGTTTTTTCTCTATTATTCTTTGAGAATAAGCAATAATTGTTGGGATTTTGGCGAGTAAATTTTTTGCTTTCTCTAAATTTTCCTCTTGAGAAATGGTGTGAAGTTTTTTATCCAAAGAACCCAAATAAGAAATAGCAGTACGCAAAATTACCATCGGATGAGTATATTTTGGTAAAACTTTTAAAAGCTTAACTATTTCTAAGGGAAGCTCTCTTCTTTCTAATATGTCCTTTGAAAAATTTTCTAATTCTTCTTTGTTTGGTAATCTCCCCTCCCAAAGTAGATAAACTACCTCCTCAAATGAGGAGTATTTAACTAAATCATGGATATTATATCCCCGATACTCAAGGATTCCTTTTTTTCCATCAATCCAAGAAATTTCAGAGTCTAAAGCAACAACATTTTTTAATCCCTCTCTTGTTTTCATTTCATCATTCTACCAAAAAATCGCCTTTTTGGCGATAAAAAGTCACAAATCTTTTTTAACAACTGAAGGAAATTTCACAAGCACCATTATCTATTATTACAACAAAGTACCTTACTCTATGCCGGGTGAAGAGATCACCAAGAGATATTTCCTTTTTATTAAATCTTTTTCATCCAAAACTGGTTCAATTAATCTTGAAACTTTGGCACAATCTTCAACGCTTACTCCTCCTTCTTTGTTTATAGTAATTGTCAAAACCAATTGTTGCCCTTGGGGCCTTAATTTAATTTCCACTAATTTGTATCCCGACTCTTCAATTATTGGCTTTATTAAATTTTCAATTTTTTCTTCTAAGACCATATTTCATTAAGAACCAATTTTATTCCGTTTTTATATTATATCAAAAATTCGCTGTTTCGACGATTTTCACTTTATTGTAATCATTTTAAAAATTTCATTACCTTGACAATATTATAATTTTGCTTTAAAAATAAAACAGGTCTTAAAAATTGAAAATGGAAAGGTGAAAACAGTGACGACCTGGTTAGAATGTATAAACTGTGGTTTCCAAACCGATTTAGTCACCGAAAGAAAGTTTCGATGTCCAAAATGCGGCGATCTCTTCGATGTCAAACACGATATTCCTAAAAAATCTACGTCATACTGGATGAGATTGTTTGATGCTCGCCTTCGTTCAGAGGACTCCGGGGTTTGGCGATTTAGAGAGTGGATTATGCCCAATCTGCCGGTTCCAGAAAAAAACATAGTTAGTCTTGGAGAAGGAATAGTACCGATTGTACCAGCTGGATTCCATTTGAAAAAATGGCTTGGTGGCTCTATTGAGCCCTGGTTGATTTTGGAAGGAAAGTCACCCACCAGCTCCTTCAAGGACTTCGGAATGACAGTACTGGTCTCTGTAGCCAAGGCAGCTGGTGTAAAAGCTATTGTTTGTGCCTCTACCGGTGATACCTCAGCGTCTTTAGCAGCCTATGCTGGAGCGGCAAGAATACAATGCGCAGTAATTATTCCTGAAGGGAAAATAACTCCCGAACAAATCCTACAGGCTCAAATATTTGGCGCCAAAGTCATTACTCTGCCAGGACCCTTCGATGATTGTATGACAGTCCTTCAAGAACTAGTAGCTGACTATCAAGCATATCCAGGCAACAGTCTCAACCCTACCCGAATTGAAGGTCATCAAGCAACAGTGTTCTTGGTCGCTCAGTTTTTCAAATGGACTCTGCCAGATTGTTTCGTTGTCCCCATCGGAAATGGTAGCAATTGTAGTTCAATTGGAAAAGCCTTACATCTGATGAAAAGCTTAGGTTTCAAAGCTGAAAGTAGAATTCTTGGTTGTCAATCAGAAGCAGCCAATCCAATGTTCCTATCTTGGCAGAAAGCTGGTGGAATAAATACGACAAGAGAAAAATGGGAAGCGGCTTTCTCTCCTACTAAGGTTGGGGATACTATCGCGACCGCAATGAGGATCGGGAATCCAGTGTCTTATAAAAAAGTAATCCGCGAAATTACAGAGTCTCGCGGCGCTATGGTTGAGGCTAGCGATGATGAAGCAAGAGAGGCAGTATTGGCTTGTGCTCAAGGTGGACATTTCGTCTGTCCCCAAACTGGCATTGCTCTAGCTGGTCTAAAAAGAGCAATCAATCAGGGTTTCATCGAAAATGGAGAACGGGTCGTGGTGGTTTCTACTGCTGATGGCTTGAAATTCACGCACCCATTTCATTCCTACTTTGAAGGCAAGTTCACGCGTGCTTCCAATTGCCAAACGGAAACCGTCGCTAACATTCTCGGGCTTTAATAATCGATTCTTTTAACCGCTTCGGCTAAAAAATAGCTTAAAGCGGTTTTTTTATTTTTTTTAAATGCCAATTTCCTAAAATAGTTCGACCTTTTATTATTTCAATAATCTTCCTTCTTTATCTATCTCTCCTTGTAATATTCTCTTGGAAGAGATTGGTTTTCCATCCTTGGCTAATACAAATTTGATTTTAACAATTTTTATTGGTTTTTTATTTCTTTTTTGGCGTTTTTTGTTAATTAAAATTGCGGTTTTGTAAGTTTCGGGAGAAACGACAATGTAATCGAAATCTTTTTCTAAGGTGAAGCCGAATTTATTTTCGATTTTGACAATTTTGGGTTTTTGTTTAAATTCCTCTCTAATAAAATCTTCCAATGTTTTTTTTCTGTATTTGAAATCCCGAACTTTTCTCCTCTTCCGTTTTCTTGCCATAACATTCGAGGTCAAACCAATAAACACTTCTCCTAAAGAAAATGCTTTCTTTAACAATACCTTGTGGCCCTTATGCAAAATATCAAAAGTTCCACCCACAACTACCATTTTAACTCCTTTTTTCATTTTCTAATTCTACCAAAAAATCGCCTCTTTGGCGACATTTCTATCTATGGATTTAGTTAATCATTAGGTTTAGTGGTTATTGTTTTAAAAATTCTTCAGCTAATAAACCAAAACAAACATCATCTCTCCAACGGCCAAAACGCCAACAAACCTGACGCCGAAACCCTTCTTTTTCTCATTAGTTTTTTATTTCTTTCCCTCAACTCTTCGATGCTCCAAACGAGTAGCTCGCATTTTCCAACTACTAACTTTGACTTTCGGAATCAAAAATCGGGTACCCCGAAGGGGTGTCCTAAAAATCCTTTTCGATGAATATTTTTTCATTTTTCTCATATTTTTATGAAGTTAAATGAAAACTTCCTTCTTTTCTCAAATATTTTTTAACTCTCTCTAAACCTTCTTTGATCTTGTCTATATCTAAAGCATAAGAAAATCTAACTCGGTCTTTTGAGCCAAACCATTCTCCGGGATAAGTAATGACCTTATATTTTTTAAAAAGATTCCAGACAAAATCTTCTGAATTTTTAATTTTGGGGAAAACATAAAATGCTCCCTCTGGTTTCCACAAATCCAAACCAATATTTAATAAGCTTTCGTAAATGAAATCTCTTCTCCGTATCCATATTTTTAATTGGTTTTTGATAAAACTTTTAGGAATTTTGATAGCTTCATAGGCCATTTCTTGGGCTAAGATATTGGTATTCATCGACGTACAGGTTTTGATTTCGATAACTTTATTTACCAGACCCTTATCTAAAGACCAGAAGTATCCTATTCTTAAACCACACATGGCATATGTTTTTGAGAAGGAATTTACTGTTATGACATGAGGTCCTTTTATTAAATAATTTTCTCTCTCATAAATTAAATCTTTATAAACTTCGTCTGACAATACGTATATCCCTAAATCATTGGTTAATTTTTCGATCTTTTTTAATGTTTCCATCGATTCAATTCTACCCGTAGGATTTGAAGGCGAATTTATTATTACCGCTTTACAATTTTTTACCTTCTTTTTAAATTCATCAAAATCAATTCTTCCTTCAATTAAATCTGTATAAACTGGTTCCATCCCAGCATCTTCTACAAGGTGAGGATAAGTATAGAAATATGGCTTGGGCAACAAAACCCCTTTTTTTCTCCCATTTTCTATTTTCGAAATCGCTCTCAAACTTAAATCAAGAGCTTCTGATGATCCATTTGTTATTACAAAATTTTCGGCTGCCGAGCTAGGGTATTGCTTTGCTAAAGCTGTCCTCAAATTCAATTGCCCCTGGATTAATCCATATTTAAAATATTTAAATCTTGGCATTACTTTAAAGACCCTTTTGGGCGGAGGTAAATCTGGCTCCCCCGAACCAAAAGAAATTATGTCTTCATCTTCCTTGGCTAATCCAATGAACATTGAGGGTGATAATTTTTTTGCCATTTTATTTTCCCAATTCAAATTAAGATGGGTTCTTTAAAATGATTTCCAGTTTTTCTTTATACTCCATATTTCTCAATTTTACCAAAAAATCGCCCTTTTATAACAAAAATTAACAATAAAATTTTTTTATTCATAAGAAATATTATATTTGAAACCCTATTCTTGTTTCTGGTTCTTTGGCTTCTTCAATCTTACCAAATTTCTCTTCGTATTTTTTCAGATTCTCTTCCAAAGCCTTGATAATTCTCTTTAAATGACCCGGACTAGTTATCACTCTGGCCGTAACAATTCCTCCTTCTGCTGGAGAAACCACATTAGCGAAATCCAGCACAAACTCCTCTTTTGTATGCATTACTCTCATTAAATTGGCATATACTCCTTTTAATTCGTTATCACCAATTTTAATTTTAATTTCTTTTTGTTCCATAAATTTTATATTAACTTATAATTTATTTTTTCTTTTTGACCTTTATTTAACTCCGTCTAAAAAGTTAACTAATTTTATTCGATCCGCCTTAAATTAAGTTTTATTCGCTTATTGTATGAGTAAGGAGGTCTAAAGGATATCTTTTGCCTGCGAAATAATCTTTTACCATTTTCTTAATATCTAAGTCCCGTAGAGTATTTTTACCCATTTTTTCTATTTCTTTGAGAGAAAACCATTTTATTTCTGAAATATCTTCAAAAAGCTCTCCTATTCTTTCATCGGAAATTTTCCCAATAAAAATTATTTTTATTGGATGCGGTGTGATGTTAAATTTTTCTTTCAGTTCTTTTTTAAACAACGAATAGATACCAAGGATATGAGTGGGAGTAAAATTAAAACCAGTTTCTTCTTTTGCCTCTCTTTTTATTGCTTCAATTGGATTTTCGCCTAATTCAATCCAACCCGCTGGATGACTCCATTGCCCCCTTGCCGTTTCTTTTGTTTCTCTCACTAAAAGAATTTTCTTGTCCTTTTCTATTATCGCACCTACCGCTCCAAATACTTGAGAAAGAATACGCTTCATACTCCGTTCATTTTATTCTACCAAAAAATCGCTCCCCCGGCGATTTTTTAATTTGATTTGAAATCTGACACTTCTTTTAGCCAGTGACCGTATTGGCAGTCGGCACTGTGAGATGCCGGCACCTCTTTTCTTAAAAGATTTACTGCTTCTTCGAAAAGTCCCTGGACATAAGAAGGGTCGGTATCTATAACTTGAATTTCTTTTTTGAAAGGCAATCTGTCGTCAAACCCATTTTCCTTATCAACCACATAAAAAGCCAGACACCCTTTTCTCACCGTTTTATATCCATTTTTCTCCAATAAAAAGGTATAAATATCCATCTGTAATTGGAAACGATCATATACCGTAGGCACCTTGCTGCCGGTGGATTTGTAATCGAGCGGTGCCAGTTTGCCATCTGTAAACTCTAAAATATCATCAACCGCGCCAAAAAGAGTAGCGTCTAATGGTGCATCGTAATAACGGATTCCTTTAAGATTACTTCGCCACTCATCTAATAATTTCTGGTTTGAAAAAAGTTTTGCTGGAATATTATAGGCCACCAGCAACGGATGTAATTCACCTTTTTTTCTATATCTGTCAAATTCTTCTTTTAAAAGGATATCTACGGCCGCGTTAAGAGCATAAGGATAGGGTTGTGGTCTTTTAATCCCCTGCCCTTTCTCCAGCCAAAAACAAAGCGGACACTCGTAATACAAATTCAAGGAATTGGGCGATAGCGCTATCGGTTTATTGTCTCTCATAATTTTATCTTTTATTGCTCGGTAGTCACGCCGTCAAAATGTTCGTCGTCTGCCTCTGCTTCATCCTTGGTAGCGTGAATTACTTTATCGCGATGATTTGGCGGTGAATAAATCGTGTAAAGATTCAAGGGCTTGTCTGAAGAGGTATTGATGATATTGTGTTTTGTGCCGCCAGGTATCACCACCGCAAAACCGTCTTTAACCTGTGATTCCTCTCCTTCTATCACTACCTTTCCCTCTCCACTTTCAAATCGGAAAAATTGGTCTAAATTGTGATGAACCTCTTCCCCTATGTCTTGGCCCGGTTTCAAACTCATTAAAACCAACTGGCTGTTTTTGGCGGTATAAAGCACCTTTCGGAAATTGTCGTTTTCATTGGTTGCCTCTTCGATATTAATTACGTATCCTTTCATTTTTTTATTTTCTAATTTTTTATGATTTTACGCGACCTTGTATATCCCATTTTACCCCTTCGGTAAACTCAGGGCAAGCAAAAAATCGCCCCTTTGGCGACTTTTATTTTATTATCAGAATTTCCAACAAAATTATTAAAGCACTGAAAATGAGAAAAATTAAAAGCGCAATCCACCACCTTATCTTTATTTTGAACAAATCCCCTATTTTCATTTGTGTTTTTTATTTATTTTCGGCTATATCGCGCACTAAAACTTTGATGGAAGAAATACCATAGGAATAAGGAGTAATTTTAAAGGTATATTCTCCTTTTTTGTCGGGAGTAAAATTAAATCTCCTTGAAAATGGAACTTCGGGATTAGAAAGACTTCCTTTAAAAAGTTCTTCTTTACTAATATAAAGAATTGTCTTTTTATCAGGATTTTTTAATTCTATTTCTAAAGAGAATTCCGGCTTTATCCTTATTTGGGCCACGAGTTTTACATCTAAAATCATTTCTTTATCTTTTTCCTGTAAAGAAAAACTTGCTATCCTTGGTTCGCCCGGTTTTACGTTGTTCGGGAGCACAGTTCCCTTTTTTCCGCATTGTTGGCAATCCTCCAGCCAAATTGCTGTGCCGGGAAAACTTTTCTCCCAGAGAATTGGATATTTTTTGTTTTCCCATTTTTCAAATAAAAATGGTGAAGAAGCAATTAAACCAACCAATAAAATACTAAAAATAGCTATAAGTATTTTTTGTTTTGTAGAAATGGGCTTAACTTTTGCCTGGACCTCAATATATTTTCTTTTCTTTTCCATCAATTTTGCTTTTTCTTCCTCGACAATTTCTAAAGCAAAACCAATCTTCCTCTTTTCTAAGAAAAATAAAACCTTGCGCCCAAGTTGGGAAAAAGTAAGTAAAACAGAAAGAACAAAACCGGACCAAAACAAAAAATCAATAACTCTCCCCTGGATTGAAAAACCGATTAAATTATTAATTAAATCGGGCAGTGACCAAAAGAAATTGTAATCTATTATACCGGTTTGTATAAGGGGGAGAACTCGATAGCCGTAACTAAAATAAAGAAGAGGAACCAGCCCCGGCAAAAAAGCTGTTAAATAGGCTAAAATTTGATAAAATAAACATAAAATCACAAAGAAAATACAGGATTGCTCGAAGTCAAGCTTTGCCTGTCTGATAATAAAAAAGAAGATTACAGAAACTAAAATGAAAAATACCCAAAGAGCAATACTTAAGATTTTTGAAAAAGTCTTCCAAATGATCTTCCCGACGGAGAATTTCATAAATTGATTGATTAATAGATTTATTCTATCAAAAAACCGCCCGGCGCGTTAGCGAATAGGGCGATTTTTTGTCATGTTGGATATAATTTAAATTATTCAATTACTTCAAAAGAAAGCGGCGACAATGTTTCTTCTTTGCCTTCAGTATAAATATGGAGATAGTATTTTCCCAATTCTGCCGGCACTGAAATGCAGCAAAAACCAAAATCGCCCGATTTAAGCAAAACTGAAGGCATCGCGTCTTGGGTAGTAGTCGCGCCTTCCTTTACAATTTTAGCCGTCAATGTCGCTTTGCCGACAAAACTTGCCTTGCCGCTTAGCGCCATTTGGTCGTCTTTTTTAAAAGTAGTGGCAAAGGTTCCTTGCATGCCCGGCTTGAATTCCGTACCGGCCGGAATTTTCTCCAAATATACGAACCGAATTAGATTATTTGTCGTTGCCGATTTTTGCTTTAACCCGGAAATTATCAAAAAAACCAAAACAACTATTACTATTAAAACTATCGCCAAAATTATTATTTTTTTCATCTTTTTATCATCTAAAACCTAACCTCTTCGACCTTTCCATCGTAATAATTTTCCCTAACTTGGGGCTAAATTTTGGTTACTTTATTATTAGAGTTTCTAATAAAACAATTAAGCTAACGAAAAGAAAATAAATTAAAATTGCCAGCCACCATTTTATTTTTATTCTTTTTTATTTTTATTCTTTTAGTGAGAAAGGACATTTTTTATTTTAAATTTTATTTTTTATCGCGTAATCATATATTCTCATTTAATTCCCAGAAGAATTTTTCCTTCTTTAACTAAAATTTTTAAATAATTTAAGGGGATTTTATTTTCTTCAGAGAGTTTCAAAATATCGAGTTTCAGGAGATCTTTAACAAGCATTATTTTCTTTGAAACAAAAATTTCTGCCAGATAATTCTTTAAAGAAGGTAAAATTGTAATTGGGTATAAATTTTGACTTTCAATAAAATATTCCAAACCTTTATTTCTCGGGTATCTCCAGCCTAAAAATTCAATATCCCTGCACTGAGAAAATTTTATTGCATCTAGAGTAAATTTTGCATCGGTAACCAAAATTGGTTTTATTTTAAAATTCCTAAATTTCTTTTGCTTCAAAAAAATTCCATCTTTTAAATCTAAAAATCTGGCAAAATTTGCTAAAACAACATTGGAATGTATTGCCTTTTCTTGAAGTAAATTTCGATATTTGCACTCTCCAATATATAATAAATCTCTTTTTTGAGCTAAAAAATCAATTTCGTATTTAAGACAAAGACCAGAAAGATATTGATTTAACTTTACTTCAAAACCAAAACTTTTGAAAATTGAGCCGATATACTTTTCAAAAGGAAATCCTGTTGGGCCCAATTTTTGAATGGCCTTTTTAAGAGAAAATCTTATTGCCGCTCCAAAATCTTCCTTCCGAAGCAAGTTTTTTACTTTATTAAATATCTCTGAAGTTTTAATTCCGGGATAAACTGTTTGTTGAACATTTTCAGCAATTCTTCTTGCCAAAGATTCAGAAGCACCCGCTCTTTTCGCGCTTTGATAGACTTTATTAAAAGAAAACGGCTCTTCTTCTCCTCTTAAATTAATTACATAGTAAGATTTTCTCACTATTTTATTTTTTACCCCGTACTCAGTTTACTGTAGTTCGGGGCTCAATTAATTTTTCGACTTTTTATTCTTTTAATTCTTTACTCTTCCAAAATTTTAACTTTTTTTCTTTAATCAACCTCGGGTGTTGAGTAATTTAATATTCTCCTTTAAATGTTTACCCTGTGTCCCTAATTTCCCCATTAATCTCTCTAACGAGGTTTGCAAATCAACTCTTCGATCACGATATTATTAAAATCTTCAGCAGCATCAATCACGAGAGCCGTATCTGATCCTTCGTGAGTCCCAGCTATAGCAATTATCTTTTTCCCGACCTTGACAGCATTTTTCTTCGCCGCAATCACCGTAACTTCTACAGCAACTTTAGTTCCTTGGGAAAATCTTCTAAATGCTGTTTTCATATCCTCAGGATAATCATATTCTTCTTCATCGCTAAAATAAACTTTATTCTCATCACTTTCTAATCTTTTAATTAACTCTGATGAAAAATTGCTTCTTTCAATACCAACCACTATTAACTTTAAACCCGCGCAAATTTTCATTGCTTTTTCAGCAGTATAGCCGGTGGTCGAAGCTAAAATAATATCATCAATACCTTCTTCAACAGCAACCTTCTTTGCCAATTTTAACGTCGCTTCCGTGTTTTCCTTTCCTTTTTTATTAAAATAAAAAGTTCCCATTTTTACATCTTATTTTTCAATTAATTCCCCGACCTTTATTAAATTTCCTCAACTTCGGCTTGCCATCCGTAGCTTTCTTGTCCGCCGTAGCTTTATGCGAAGATGGAAGCGAAGGATGGCCTAAATTTTGATTATTTTGATTTTAGCTTCTTTAAACTTTCTAAGTTCCTCAAGCTTTCCTTTGATTCTACCAATAATAGTAACCGGACTAGCGGGTTTAGGTTCGTCATTGGTACTGGCTGGTGTTCTGCCATAAAAAATACAAAAACTATTACCCTCCGACCAATAAGCTAAATCCCCTATTTTCAATTCTTCGGTTGGGTTTTCGTTTGGCATCTCCACTGGAATTTCGAAATAGATTTCATTTCCCCAAAAATTTCCTTCGGCTTTAATTGGTAAAACTTTATAAATTTCTTGGGCAATTTTAGTGTTATTCAGATCCGCTTCAAATTTTTGATCATTGATAAAAATATTAATTCTATTCATACAACTTTGGGCTAAATTTTAGTCAAGTCCTCTTCGCTAATTACTTTGATTTTGTTTTTCTTTAACAAAGTGGTAGTAACTCCATCGCCTTTGATAATCCTACCAGAAAAAGTTCCATCATATATTTGACCACAACCACACGATGGACTTCTTTGCTTCAAAATTACTTTTTTAATCCCAAATAATTTTGCTAATTTTAAAACTTCTTTTGCTCCCTTCCTGAAGTTCTGCGTCACGTCTTTTCCTGATTTGGTAATAACCTTATTTCCTCTTTGTTCAGCTTGTTCTCGAGGCGTTGGCAAACCTCCTAATTGTTCTGGGCAAACCGGAATTAAAACTTCTTTTCTAGAAAGTTCAATTACTCTCTTATTTGGCTTACTTTTGCCATCGTAGCGACATTTTATTCCTAATAAACACGCACTACATAGTTTCATAATTTCAACTTCGGCCCAAATTTTGATTAATTTATTGTTCTTCAAATTTCACTTCGGTTGGAAACAGTAATTGAAAAGGATAACCAACATAATTCCTTTTTATCTTTCCGCATCCTATGTTTTTAAGAAACTTTATCATCTCTTCTGTAATCTCCTTAGGATTTACCTTCTCGTTTTTACCAATATATTCAATTTCAACAAAATCTCCCAGTCCTTTTACGAAATCAACGGCAATTTCATAATCTTTGTGTATCCAAATTTTTCTTACTTTATCAACTTTAACAAGTGATTTGAAATTAAGAACATTTAAAATATTTTTTAATTGGGCAAAATCTTCCATTTCTGTTTCGTATTCGTCACAATAATGGCTTTTACCATTCTTTTCACGATGCCAATTTTTATAATTTATAGAATATTTGCCGTTTGAATTTCTTAACCTTAGCCATTCGTTTACCGGCCGGACTGCAACAAAATCCCGATGAGTCGGCGAAAAATACTCATCTATTTGATGTTCTTCTGATTTAAACTCCGCATTCTTTTCTAAGAATTCTATTAATGGTTTGCTATTTTCAATGTTAACTTGTATCTCAATCTCAACGCCGTTCATATTTCCCATTCTATCAAAAAATCGCCTCTCCGGCGACTTTTCTGTCTATTGACTTCTTAAGTGAATAATCTTTTTATTTTAATATTTCTTTCAATAAACTATTAACATATTCAATCGAAGAATCATTTAATATTACAATATCGTAAATTTTTTTATATTCTTCTAAATTCTCATTCACATTCTCATTCAAGAACCCGATTTTGATTAGAAAATTATAATCAAATCCTTCAATCATTCCAACATCTTCCAAATTGTCTCCTAATAATATTACATTCTTTCTGTCTTTTATTTTCCCGTAAAAATGGAAGTTTTTAAGAACGGTTTCGTCTTTATTTAGGGAGTGTATTATTGGTTTTTTGACATCAATTGCCTTACCTTTTTTGTCCCACAAAAATGAGTTTGAAATTATGTAAATATTGGAAGATAATTTTCCTTCCTTTTTAAGGAACATTGGAATAACATCTCCCAATCCACTGGAGGAAACAATGACTAAAGGAATTTCATACTTTTTAAATAAATCAAAAAATTCCTCTGCCCCTTCTCTTAATTTTATTTTTCCAGATTCAAGAACTTTTTCTAAATGTTTTCTATTTAAGCCCGTTTTAATTAATAAATCGAAATGAGTCATCCACCATTCCTCCATCACCTTTTTCTTTTCAGTAAGTGGAATTTTAGAGTCAATTTCAATTGGGTGATATTTTTCGAAAAGAGACTGAGCTTCTTTGGCATAATCATCTCCTAAATACTCTCCACTGCTCCGCAGAATCGACAGTAAAGACGGGACCAACTTTCCGTTTACAAAAGCATAAGTTAAAGTCCTCTCAAAATCAGATAGGATATGTAATTTTTCTGCTCCTCTTTTTTGAAATTCTTTATTTAATTTTTTAAATTCTGGAGGGTTGGATATAACAATATTTTCTAACATATTTTATATTCTATCAAAAAATCGCCCCTTCGGCGATTTCTCAACTTCGGCCTAAATTTTGATTAGTTTTCTCTTAGCTTTAAATTATTTTTGTGTCGATTTTTGTCTCGTTTTGTTTTTTTATCAAGGTTTTTCTGAAGCGCTTCTGTTAAATCAACACCAGTTTGATTAGCAAGACAAATTAAAACAAAAAGAACGTCGGCTAATTCATCAGCTAAATCTTTACCCTCGTCTGATTTTTTGAAACTTTGATCTCCATACATTCTTGAAAAAATCCGGGCGACTTCGCCAATTTCTTCAACTAATATAGCTAAATTCGTAAGTTTGGAAAAATATCTTACCCCAACGGTTTTAATCCATTTATCAACAATCTTTTGAGCTTTTTTTATTGTTAAATCTTCCATAATTTTATTTTTTACCATGTACCGTGCTTTGCTCTGGTGCGGGGCTCAATTAATTCTTCGACTTTTCTTTTTGCTTCTTCTAATAATTCTTTTGCTTTCTCCACGACTTGTTGGATTATCGGTTAAAATGGAATGTCCTTTACATCAATAATTTCTTCTTCTTTAATATGCATTTTATCTATTTCTTCCAGTAAAAAACTTATAAAACCTAAAATTTTAAGTGCTTGGCTCATTGTCTTAATTACAGAACCTGTTTTGCGGTGACTTAAGCGGTTTTTAATATATTTGACTTCGCCCAAAGTCAACAAATGAAAACCCTGTTGTTCATTTTGCTCTTTTTCATCTAATGGAAGCGGATACAATGAAAGAATGGGATCTTTTGCTTTAAAAGCAAAGCTCATTAAATCTACTCCAATTTGAATTTTATTACCAATCTTTTCTTGAATATAATTTTCTAAGAATTTACATGCTTCATTTACTGACTGTTCGTAATGTTCGCTAATGAAAAGTTCTTTAGAAACGACTTCTAAACCTTTGTGAAGCTTCATAATGTCAAATAATATTTTTCGAAATTCTTTTGGAGTAATTGGTTTAGTAATTTTTGTTTCTCTAATACACGCCTTGAGATCTGTTTTCAATCTCTCAGCTTCCCCGATATCATAAATGTAATCATATTCACTCGGTCTAAAATACTCTTTTACGGTTAATAAATCTGCCAATTTCCAAAAAAGTTTTAAATTACCTTGCTTAGAATAATTTATGAACAACTCATGTATAAAATCCTGTTTCGATCTTTGGGAGTTTGTAAAACTCTCGAAAGTTACTTCAAAACCAGCGTTCTTAAGCATTAAAATCATATTTCCGGCATCGGTTCCTCTCGAGATAAATTGAGCCAATTTAGGAATAATAATATCTATATTTTTAACCATATATTTTAGAACTCAGTTTTATGTCTCAATAAAGTCAACGAATACCTCCGATTTCGTCGAGATTTTTATTCCTTCCCCGAGTGGGAAATAAAAAAACCTTTATCGTATTGAAATTCAAAATGGGGATACTCTTTTCTTAAATAAGTAATGCATTCTTCCAAGACCTCCTTTGCGATTTTTTTAGTAGCCGTTTTTTCTCCCAAACTATGCATTCTCATCATCCAATACAGCATTCTCAACTCATTTTGAGTCAATGAACCTCTCGGAATATGCTCCAATTCCCTTTTTACTTGCTCTCTTATTTGTTTTAATTTTGCGAATTTCTCTTTCTCCATATATCTATCCATCTATTTGTAGTACTCCTTCGAAATATCTTGTCAAGAGGTTTTCGCGGTTTTAAAAAAGAAAAAATCAGCTAAAAGGAGCTGATTTTAATTTAATTTTTCCCAAAAGTCAATTTAACTTACTCGATCTGGACTTTAATAATTACTAAAACTCAAAGTGTCATCCAAAAGACTTAATAAACTTTTTCAGTAATAAAGCACTTAATGCTACCCCTTTTAATTTTTTTACTGTCCGATGCATATAAGCATTGCTCTTAAACCAAACAATGCCATCCAGCATAGCTAAACCTGTAACCTGGGGATTCTTAATTTTTGCCATTTTTACCGCCCCATCAAATTGATTATTCTGGGTACCGCCATAATCTGTTAAAAACTTTGCTTCTCCTATGATAAACTTATTCTTTGCTTTTAGTATAAAATCCGGTCTTCTATTTAATCTTTTAACTCCTAATTCTCTTATTGCAAACTGTTTTAATTTGATACCGCTTCCTTTTAAAAATGCTATTTTATTATAACTTTTAAATCTTTCTTCTTCTAAAAAGGGGTAATTTATTTTATGTATCCAATTTTCAAAACTATTTCCGAGTTGTCTTGACGGAGATTTCGGCTTAGTAGCCAATCTTAAAATAGTGTTTATTTTTATTGATAGTAATCTTTCCCCGATTCTTTTTATTGTTCTTGGATTTTTAGCTAATAAATAAGGGTGTCTTCTTAAAGAAGCGATATATGGATCATCTATTGGGAATTTAGGAAATTTAAAAAGCGTGTTTATCAAATCTTTTTTATCTTCATTCTTAAAGGCTTTTCTAAGTTTTATTACTAGTTCCTTAGAAACGCCCCTAATATCTCCTATCTCAATGGGATAAACTTCAAAAATCTTATCAAGGTAACCCTTGGAATTAGCTAAGTCTATGCTCTTTTTTACCCACTCATTCATAAGTTAAACAAATAAACTTTTTTGCTTATTATTAAGCTTATTAAAATATAAATAATTAATAAATTTATAGACAAAATCAAAACTTATTCTTTTTCTGCCATTATCTCTAAAATTGGTCAAAAATAGGGAGAAATGTCTTTTTCTTTCTCTATCTAAATAATTATTAAAATATTTAATTAATTTTTCTTGCTCTCCTAGACTAAGCCTTTTTCCAAATAACAGATAAGCCATGTTTCTGGAAGTCTTCTTGCCAATCAAGGCAATAGGACCATATTTTCTAATGTCTTCTAATTGTATTTTTTTGCCGTTTTTATGATCTATAGCCCTCAATAAAATAATATTTTTTTCTAATAAGTCTTTAATGTGTTTACTGATATAAAAGCTTTTTTTATCCTTTATGTGATTAAAGGCTAGTTCAACTTTTTCGTCACCACTTTGTAAAAGATCTTCTGTGGCTCTATAAATACCCAATAAATTTTTCATCGAATCGATTCTCGCTCTAAATTCACCCCCTAATTGCCAACCATATTTTTTATTCAATATCACCCTTATCTTTTTATTTGATGGAAATATATAAGTATTAATAATATCTTTCTCAAATTGTTTCGATTTCTTTTTATAATAAAAAGAAATAACATTATAGGTCGTGTCTTCAAATACCTGCTCCTCAAAAATATTAAGATGAACTATTTTAAATTTTTCAAAAAATATTCTCCTAATTCTATCCGAGTTTTCTGCTGATAAGAAGTTCAGAGGAACAATTAATATCCCTTCCTCTGAATCTAAAATGGAATTAATTGAAACTTGGTACAAGTCTTCAAATATAGAATTTTGACCAGCAAAATATTTATCTTTTATTTCTTTTGTCGCTTTATTTTTATGTAAATAGGGTGGATTAGTTAAGACAAACTTATAATGCAAAGGTTTATTAATACTATCATTGTAAAAAATATTCTTGTTATCTATGTATTTATGATCTATCTCATATCCTTTTGTATCTTCTGCTTCATTCTTTTTCGCCCATTCTATAAGATCGCCATCACCAGCAAAGGGGTCGACGACACTCTTGCCCTGAATGTATTTCTTTAATCCTTGCAAGACATAATCAGATTTTTTGGTGAAGAATTGTCCAAATTGTCTCTTTTGAATATTCATACTCGTTAATTATATCTTAGCAAATTTTCCCTTATTTCTCTATTATACTACCTCTATAAATTTATTTAATTTTCCCATAAAAAATTGGTTTTTTCAAGCCGTAAAAAAAACGACTCATTTTATACCGTTTTATACCGTTTAATATCACTTGACGAAGTAGCAATTTAAACTAAAATTGAGATAAGGGTCGATTAAATATCTTTAAAATATATTTTAGAAATTAATATTATGGCGAATTTTTGTCCGAAGTGTGGGGGAAAAATTAATCCGGATGATATATTTTGTAAAAATTGTGGAGTTAATTTAGCCGGCGCTGTTGAACCTCCAAAACCGGCTGCTCCTCAAATTCCTCCTCTTCCTCTCAAACGTTCTGAACCTCCTGTTGCCATTCAAATCATCAAAGCGGCTGTTCAATTATTACTTTTGGGCTTATTCCTATACTGGGTTTGGTACTCTTATAATTGCGCCGTCGGCAATTATCTCAATAACGGAGACCAATCATGCCAATCTATTTATCAGTTTTTCCACAGCCAAAGCGGCGGTGGAGGTGGTGGTGGAGGCGGCGGTGGAGGCGGCGGCGGTGGCAAAACGACCAGTATAGGCTGCCAGCACTGTTCACCGGGTTACTGTTGGACAGGAACGGCTTGCTGCCCTAATTCTGCACAATACTACTGTAATGGTTACTGTTATCGCTCAAGTAGTGAGGCCTATAACGCGGGCTGCCATCAGAGCAGCTGGACACGGTGGTGTTGCCCGTAGTACTGGTTTGAAACTAAAGACTAAAAAAGCCGTCCTTCGGGGCGGCTTTAATTTTCTCAGTTTACTTAATAGTTTTACAACGGATTCCGTCAAAACATTTATCGGCTCCGCAGTCACAGAATTTCACTTCGTGGCTGTTGTTGGGCGAACATCCGCAAGCGCCGATAAGACAGGTGTTTGGGAAATCTCCCGTGGCTTTGCAGCAAAGAGACGTTGAAACTGTACCCCCGGAAATTGAACAGACAAATTCTCTTTTTGATGTGTAAATCCAGCATCCTAGTGCGATGATAATAGCCAATACTATAACGATAAAAAATTTTTGGGACATATTGTTTTTCGTATTCCTTCTTTCACTCTATCCGTAATTTCGGAAAAATTCAATTAGGGCTTGACCCCACACATAAATTATGTGAAGGCTTGACATTTTCTCTGGGTGTGCTAACATTCTAATCAGACGATAAGTCGAAGTAGCTTAAGTAAGTTTTAAGTGAAAATTTAAAGCGGAGTTAAGTATAGCGACTTAGAGTTAAACCTTGTTAAATGCCGCCTGGCGGCAATTTTGCTAAGGGCAAAATTATTTAACAGGGTAAAGGTCGCTTTTTAGTTACCAAGCTTCCATCTATGGAAGCGAAGGTGAAGAAGAGGGCGGAGCCCTCTTCGACTATTAATCATCAAAAAAATAACATGGCATACAATTCAGATAGAGGATTTGCACCCCGAGAAATGGTCAAAGGCAATTGGAAATGCGCAGACTGCGGGGTAGAAATCACTGAACTTCCTTTTGAACCAGCTGCAGACAGACCTATTTACTGCAGAGAGTGCTGGTCAAAAAGAAAACCCAAAAGAGATTTCAGCAGATAATCCTAAACAAAAATCCCGCCCTTGGCGGGATTTTTGTTTCTTTTTTTGTTTTTACCTCTTTCTTAACTTTTTCAAGCCGAAAAAATAGGACGTTTGGTTAGGGAACGTCCTTGTTGGGGGAGTTTTTATGTCCTATAAGTGTATTCACGCTCGATGATACGACTGTTCTTGTTCCAGTAAATACGCTTGTCTCCCTTGCCGAAGATTAGATGTACATCGGTGACAACCGTAAGTAATTTCCATCCTTCGGCCTCAAGCGCTTCCTGGCTCACCTCTCTACCTTTCATACTTTCCATCTCTTTCATGCTTTCCATATTTTAATCCTCCTTACTATTGGTATCTTACCACAGTTTCATAAAAAAAATCAAGCCAAAAAGGGGATACACATGGAGAATAAAAAAAAAACGGCTCTTTCAAGCCGAGTTTCTTAATTAAAGGTGCAGGGTTTACTTAAATAACTTCCTTTGGCGGAAGGTTTTGGTGATTTCTTCGGCGATTTTATGGCCGGTTTTCGTTAGAGTAAAGGAGGTTTTTGGGTCTCCTTTAATTAGTTTTTTTTGACGCAGCGCACGCAAGGGTCTGTCCAATTTTCGAGAATCAGGCCAGTTAGAATATTTTGAAAAACTAAAGGTTTTGGGGAATAGGGTAAAACATTCTTTAATTAATCTTTCAAACGTACATTTTTCCCCATTATTAACTATCGAGTATATCCCCAAAAGAATTAATTCATTAATCCCTAGATTTTTGTATAGTTCTTTATCAGAGAATGTTTTTATCATCTTTCTTCACTCTGACACAAAAAAACGGCTTTTTCAAGCCGATAAAAAAAAAACGTGTCTATTTAATAGACACGCTATTCAAACTAATTGGGAAAATAGTATGAAGACCGCTCGAAGACCTAGAATCAAGAGAAACCAACCAGGTATCACCACTCGCATTGAAACAGAGTACTTCCAGCTTTTGGTTTTGAGATTAGGGATTTCGTGAAGAGTAAAGAGTCCTAAGGTTATGGCAAAGAAGGCGGCTATTTCAGAAATATAAACCCAGTTCCAGATGAGATTTATTGCCATCCCAAAAATTCCCCAGGCCGGAATTACAACGCCAAAGTACGATTTTGACCGGAACTCCTGCTTTGTGTATATCCACAACTTCAATTTGGCTACTCCCAAACAGTCAAGAAGGAAACCACTGAAAGCACCGATCACAAAGCTCAAAGTCGCTTCTTTGATTTCTCCTCTTGTCAAGGCGAGAATGAGCAAGGTTAGACCAAGACCGAGAATAGGTAATCCTAATATTGCTCTTTTTTTCTGTCCTTTGTTTGCCTCTATATTGTTTGAAAAGTTCAATTAATTCCCTCCTCTCAGAATAAAGACATTTTACTACATTATTTCAAAATGTCAAATAATTCTACTAAACAAAAAGGGCTTTTTCAAGCCGAGTTAAGAACCTGCCTGCGGTAGAACCTTGTTTTTTCGCTTCGCTCAAAAATAAAAAAGGTGGGGTATGGAGTTTCCTACTACTAAGGAGGATTTCCACAAGTTCATTTCCAGTGGGAGTCGTTGAGGTCTGTCTTTTTGCGGACTTGATAGCCTTTCGGCTATTATTCGCGTATTACTACGCGCTCTTTTTGAAGGCGTCTTCCGAAGAAGATGCCTTCTAACTCACTCTAGAAATGCTCTTGTATGGGACCCCTTTTACTTTATCCCGCCTTTTTGGTCTTGGTCCTTCGAGCCGCAGCTCGATGAGCTTTAACCCTTTTAGGCCTTCCTGTTTGCCTCCTGAATAGGAGTTGCCTCTTTTTCCCGAGGTAGGGACAGAAAGTAGCAGATTGTGCCCGGGATACAGCAGACTATCCCATCTTTCTCTGCATTTCCAATTTTAGCAACTCAAAAACCCTTGTCAAGTTGATAAAGTGGAAAAGCCGTGGAAAACTTTTACGGTAAAAAGTGGCTATTTTATTCGGGTTTTTCTCTAATTTCGTCTAGTTTTTGTTTGGTTTGAAAGGGATTTTCAATTATGGTTAAGACGATTTCGGGAAATGGGGTTCCGGCTGTATTAATAATTAAATTGCCAGTTTTAAAGATTACTTTATCAAAGAAAGATTGTTCGACTCTAACATCGGTGATTTGGTTAAAATCTACGCTTGTCAAATTGGTAGAAAGCCAGCCCTTGAGAACAAGGATTCTCCTGTTTGTGAAGGCATAATTGTTTGCTCTTCTTAAATACCAGCCCCAAAAAAAACCAAAGAGAATAAGAAAAAATCCAAAGAGAATAAAAATTACTCCTAACCCATAAAAGAATAAAAGCGGGATTCCTAAAATAATCCAGAAAATTCTGGCTAAAATGATATATCTCTTTCCTAAGCTAAACTCGAATTTGATTTCTTCACCTGGGCTCAAAATTTTATCCCATAAATATTTAGTAGACATAATTTTACTTAGGGCACTAAAATTGGTAGAAACTTTGGTAAAACGCTAATCTGATATTCTCTTTCCGGTTCTGGAACTTCGCCATCAACCTCATAGGGTAAGAGTTCTGGGGAAGAAATAGTCAAAGGAAAAGAGAATTTCAACATTTTCATTTCTGGCAAATTGGTATGGTTTCCCTGGCTAACTTGATAAAGATCAAAAAAAGCCCGAATTTTGCCAACGGTTTCAATAATACAAAGATTTAATTTACCATCATTAATAAGGGCATCGGGATTAATTTTGAAAATTCCCCCATAGCTTGGACTGTTAGTTATGGCGGCTAATATTATTTTATTTTGATAATCTGTTTCACCCTTAATTTGAATTTGAAAATTTGGGATTCCAATGATGATTTTCCCTAGAGCGGCCAAAAGATAACTCAAATTTCTTGGCAAAAATTGATATTTTGTTTTAATGTCATTGGCTATTTTATTTATTAAAGCATCAAAGCCGACACTAAAACAATTGATAAAATATCTATCATTTACTTTTCCCATATCAACCAAATCAATTTTATTTTGTTTTATTATTGAAAAAGCTCTTTTAACATCTTTTTTAATTCCAATTTCTTTGGCAAAATTATTACCAGAGCCAGTGGGAATTATACCTAAAGCAAAACCAAAAGGAATAGGGGCCCGCGAAGCGGGAGGGTGGAGGGTGGGTTGGAGTCCATTTGTAGATTTCATTATTCCATTGGCTGCCTCATTTAATAATCCATCACCGCCAACAACGATAATCCTCTCAAAACCTTCCCCAATGGCTTTTTTAGCTAAATTCTGAGCATTTCTTTCACCTTCTCCTTCGGTCAATTCTTCTTGTGTCTCAAATTTTTTCTTAAATTCTAAAATTTCCCTTTCAAATTCTTTTTTGACCGGAGGTTTGATGATAAAGAAAAATTTCATTTTTGTTTTTCTAAGAAAGTTTTTGTTCTTTTGATGTGTTTTATTCCGGATAAAATTACGGCTGGAAATAATATTTTAAATATCTGAGGAGAAAGAAGAAAAACCGAAATGGCAGCGGCAACAATTCCTATCATCCTACCTAAAACCTGGGAAATAAAGATAGAAAACAATCCTTTCAATTTCTCTTTAAAAGATCCTGCCAGTTTTATTCCCTTTTTCATTACCAATTCAGTTAAAAAGATGAAAAATCCAATTACTAATAGGACCAAAAAGAGAATCTGCCATTTCAAAGCCAAAATCACTCCGGCTAAAGAGGCTAATCCCCTCCCTCCTTTAAATTTCAGGAAAATTGGCCAATTGTGACCTAAAACAACAAAAAAAGCGGCCAGTGCCTGACCTAATAAAAGATTACACCCTAAACAACTAAGACTTTGAGCAAGGAACATGGCTAATACTCCTTTCCCTAAATCTCCAATCAAGGCAAAAAGCATAGCTTCTATTTTTCCGGTGGCTCTCCAAACATTGGCTGTCCCAATATTTCTCGAACCAATTTCAAAAAGATTTTTTCCGTAGGCCTTGGCAACAAGATAACTAAAAGGAATGGAACCTAATAAATAACTAAGAAGTGAAATTAAAGCTAAATACATATTTTTTGAATTTAAACTTTCCTTAGGATTTCCTTTACTTTGTCGGTTTTTTCCCAGATGAAATCGGGGTCTTCTCTGCCGAAATGACCAAAGCAAGCGGTTTTTCTATAAATTGGACGCAAAAGATTGAGTTGTTTAATCATCCCACCAGGAGTTAAATCAAAAACTTTCAATATTACTTTCAAAATCTTTTCTTCTGGAATTTTTGCCGTGCCGAAAGTATCAATGCTTACTTCAACTGGATTTACCCCTCCAATAACATAGGCCAAAGTCACTAAACATTTTTCTGCTAGGCTAGAAGCAACAACGTTTTTTGCAATATATCGAGCCATATAAGCACCTGACCTATCAACCTTTGTTGGGTCTTTACCACTAAAAGATCCTCCCCCAATAGGAATTCCCACTCCATAACTATCAACAACAGTTTTTCTTCCGCTCATGCCTGTGTCAGAAACCGGGCCGCAAACGACAAAACGACCGGTATTGTTAATATAAAATTTTGTTTTTCTGTCTATTAATCTTCCGCAAACCGGTTTTATTACCCTTTCAATAATATCTTTTTTCAATTTCTCTAAAGAGACGTCTGGGTCATGGCTGGCGGCAATGATGACATTATCTGCCCTTTTTACCTTTCCATTTTCATATTCTAAAGTAATTTGGGATTTTCCATCTGGCCTCAAATAAGGTAGAATCTTCTTTTTTCTAACTTCGGCTAATCTCATCACTAATTTATGGGCCAACATTATTGGTAAGGGCATCAATTCTGGGGTTTCTTCACAGGCATAACCAACGGAACATCCTTGATCACCTGCTCCTTGTCTTTTTGTCGCCGTTTTTCGCACTCCCCTAGCAATATCCGGGGATTGGCCAGAAATTGTATTTAAGACTGCCACTGTCCTCCAATCAAAACCATATTCAGGTTTTATATAGCCAATATCCCTGATCACTTCTCTTACCAAATTATTAATATCAACCCAAGTTTTGGTTGTTATTTCTCCCCCAACAATAACATAACCCTTGCTCGTAAAAACATCACAAGCTACCCTGGCAAATTTATCATCTTTGATTATTGCATCTAAAACTGCGTCGGCAATTTGATCACAAATCTTGTCCGGATGCCCAGGAGTTACTGATTCGGATGTTAAGAAAAATTTTTTCATTTAAAAATTTTTTATTCTTGTTCCGACTTTTTCCCTTTTTAAGCATTTTCCCAAATTTCCTTGCTTTCCTCCAATGATATTTACTTCAATACCATTTTTTGCCATCTCTATGGCTTCCATTACCTTGTGGAGCATGCCACCTGTGACATCTATTTTTTCTGCTTCCTTTAAAAATTTCTTTATTTCATTGAAATTTTTCTTATTAATTTCAGGAATTATTCTTTTTTGAAAATCATAAACCCCTTCAACCTTAGCCATCAATATAATTTTTTCTGGTTTTAATTTTTTGGCTAAGTAGCTGAAAATTTTTTCGGTTGAAAAAATTGTGCAACCCTTTTTTAAATCGGCGACAACATCTCCATAAACTACCGGGACCAAATCGTGTTTTAGATAGTTTTTAATTGGCTCTAAATAAAAAAACTTCACTTTTCCGCCATCCCCTATTGAAGCAGCCGAGGGCTGAACTGAAATTGCATTTTCACCTGCTTTTATTAATTTTCTAACCAAAATTCTATTTAGCCTTGAAGCATCATCTTGAACTATGATATGACCCCTCTTGCTTTTTTTGTTTATATAACCCTGAGTAGTTTTAAATTTTTTTGCTGAAATATGAGCAAAAGAGCCGGCTCCATTTCCAATCAGCAATTTAAATTTCATTTTTTTTCTCAATCGATGGATTTCTTTGGCTATTTCTCTGATTTTCTTTAAATTAACGGTATATGGCTTTTTCTTTGTAATCAAGGAACCTCCCAATTTCAGAAAAATTAATTTATTTTTAAGGTTTTTCATAATTAGTGGGCACTGCTGGATTTGAACCAGCGACCTTTCGCATGTGAAGCGAACGCGCTAACCGCTGCGCCAAGTGCCCAAAATCTTTTTCTATTGTAGCATTTTTATATTTAAAATAAAAGAAGTATAATAAATAAAAAGAATAAAAAATTTATTCGTATATTCGTAAATACCTACCCCCCGCTTTTTGAACATTTTTAAAAAGAAATCACATTGAATTTAGTAAAACACCTTAAATAATTGACAAAAGGTGGGGGGTGAATAATTCGTAGGGCTATGCAGGTTTTTGAGTTTCATTTTAATCCCGGCACTCATGAAGATTTGATTTTTGAGAGCTTTTGTTACGAGCCGGAAAATATTTACGAGAGAAAAATGGGGAGCCTTTATCTGGTAGGACTTTTAAAAAATGTTTTACCAAGAAATCTTCGACTTTTAGAAAAACTTCAAAAAAGCATCAAAGAGAAATATTACAAATCCACTCTCCTTGCACCAGAGAAATCACTGAGAGAAAGTTTAAAAGAAGCAAATGAATTTTTAGAAGGGATAGCCAAAAGAGGAGATGTTAGTTGGCTTGGAAATTTAAGTTTTGCCGTTTTGGCTTTAAAAAATTTTAAATTGAATTTTACTAAAGTGGGGGGAATGAAAATATTTCTTTTGAGAACGGGAAAAATAATCGATATTGATAAAAAATTAAGGTTTCAAGACATAGAACCCTATCCTCTGAAAATATTTGGTAATATTGTTTCTGGGAAACTGGCTGAAGGTGATTTAATTTTAGTCTTAACTCAAGAGGTTTTTTCCGCCTTCGCCAAAGGCTATGGCGGATCCGCCGTAGCTCGCCAGCAGGCGAGCAGAGGCGGAGATTTTTTTCCTGAAGAAAGTATATTAAACGAAATCGCTAAGTTAACTTATTTTTCTGAAGGGGGGTTAAAAGATATTTTAAATGGGAAAAAAGAGGAGTTAAGTAAAATCTCCGGAGTTTGTTTAGCGATATCTTTGACAAAAGAGATTTTTGCAGGCAGAAGGGAAATAATTTTACCAAAAATTTCAAAGGAATTTTCTTTAAAAGAGGTTTTCGGTCCTTTTTTAAGGTTTTTTAAATTCCCGAAAATTAGGATTCCTAAATTAGATATCGAAGCTTTAAAAGCAAAAATTAAACTCTGCACCAAAGAACTTTTGGTGCGGGGTAAATCCCTCATTTTAAATAAAAAGTTAATTTTAGTTTTGGCCCTAATTATTATTCTTCTTTTTGGTTTTATTTTTTCTCAACTTGAAGAAAAACAAAAAATAAAAATTTACCAAAAAAATTTAGAAGAAGTTAAAGAAAAATTCAACCTAGCCCAAGGTCTTTTAATATTAGGGAATCCCCAAGCCAAAAAAGAAGCGAATTCATTATTAAAAGAAAGTTTGGAAAAAATTACTCCAATCTTAAAAGAAACTCCGAATCTACCAAAAGAATTTAATGCACAGATTTTCTCTCAAAGAGATGAGATTTTAGAGAAACTTTATAGTTTAAATAAATTAGAGAGAATTGAAGAGCCGGAATTGATTTTTGAATTTAAATTGGGAGAATTTGTTCCTCAGAAAATTATTTCCTCCAATGATGAATTATATTTTTTTAGCCTTTATTCTAAAAATCTTTTTTTCTTGAAAGAAAGAGAAAGCAAGATTATTGAAATTGATCAAAAAATAAATTTGGCGGCAAAATTTGATGATTCAATTTTATTTTTCTCAAAACCTGCCCAAATTTTTCTTTTGAAATTTGGACTCCACCCACCCACCACCCTCCCAGCCGAAGGCTGGGCCCCTGGAGAAATTAAAAAATCTACTATTTTAGAGGAGCCATATCCCGATTTCAATTTTGATGATTTTTCTTCCTTTAAAGGAAGTTTATATTTCTTTGATAAAAAAGCTGGCCAGATTGTAAAATATCCTTATTTAGGCAATTTTCAATGGGGAAAACCTGAATTTTGGTTAAAGAAATCGGTTGTCGGAAAGGGAATTTCAGTTGATGGATCAGTTTGGGTTTTGGAAAAAAATGCCATCTCAAAATATTATGCTGGTTCTCTTCAAGAAAAATTTGAGTTAGATATTTTTCCTTCTCCAAAAGATTTCTCAAAAATTTTCACCTCACCTACCCTTCCCTATTTTTACCTTTTAGAACCTGGGCAAAAAAGAATTGTTATTCTTTCTAAAACTGGCGAAATCTTAAAACAATTCCAAAGTGAAAAATTTGATAACTTGTTGGATTTTGCCGTCTCTGAAAATGGGAAAATAATTTGGCTTTTGGATGGATTAAAAGTTTATAAAATCGAGTTTTAGAAAATTAAACCAAAAAATGTACACGTCCCTATTTTTCTATTACCCAATAAGCTTGACAAAATTTATAGATTTGTTATAATTAAACATTTCAGAAAATAGCTCTTTTAAATAATTATAAAAAATAAAAAGAGGAGGTTGTGTAATTGAGAAGCAAAATAACTTTTGCCGGCCACACACGCCCAGATTTAGATGTGATAGCACCGAGGTTCCTATTCGGAGAATACGGAGACGACAAGATGAAAAAGGCTGCAATGATTTTCCTAAAAGGAGGAGATGAACTACTCCAGCAAATCACAGGTATCGTCCTTATTGACAGGGGACGAGGAGAGTTCGACCACCACAGACGCCTCAATTCTACAGAAACCAGTACATCTTTAGTAGCAAAGAAGCTAGGGATAGACCAAGGTAAAATCGTCCAGCAATTGATTGGTTTCGTCCAAAGAAGCGATCTAAAAGGAGAATCACTGCCTTTCGACTTGTCAGACATTGTCAAAAGCATGCAACGCAACGACGATATCTCAGACGAAGAGATAATCGAAATCGGCACAAGAATCCTCAAGGATTGCATAGAATTTCGGAGAAATGGTCTCCAAAGAGACAATCTCTGGGTACGAAAATTCATCTTCGAGTTTCTCTCGGAGAAGAAAATCGTACCTCCAAAATTCGTACAATACCTTGAAACGCTTGGTAATTCCGCATTCCAACGACCATTCGATATTGTTGAGATTTTGGTCGCCGAAAAAACACAATCTGAAGACGAAGCAAAAACTCTAGGAAGAAAACTTCTAGAGTTAGAGTACGAGGATTCAGCGATGTTCTTTTTAGCACAAGAAGAAGTCGAGAAAGCATGGAAAAAGACAGTAAAAGGCATAACCATCTTCGCGACAGTCACTGGCAACCGAAAGTTCGGTCAAGCAGCAAGAATGCAAGGAGCTATGATAGTCATCCAGCGAAATAGCAACGGACACACACAGTTGTATTTTGATATTGAGAGAATTGACGGGGTCGTGGTAGAAACCTTAATTTCAATCATTCGACTGGAAGAGATGTTGATTCAGAAAAAGCCAATACCGAAAATAAATCTTCGTCGTCCCGGCCGAATTGATGAAATACCAGAATGGTACTACTATCTGGCACCGCAGATCGGAAACAAGAAACCCGGACAGTTCATATTCAACGGTTCACGGACAGCGCCTGATGTTCCGGTGTCAAAGATTCCACTAGAAATCCTACTCTACATAGTCGAATGCGGAGTTCGATACCAACCGTTCAACTGGGTGCAATGGAAGGCCGAGAGAATGGCCTACTATATCCAAAAAGGGCAGAGGATAAAGATATCCAAAAGCCCTCTTTTTTATTTCCGAGCTAAGTGCGGAAACCGGGTTCTTATTTTAGCTCTACTTTTGCGCCGGCGGCTTCAAATTTCTTTTTTATTTCCTCGGTTTCTTCCTTCTTAACATTCTCTTTAACTACTTGTGGCCCGGTAGCTGCCGCATCAACTAAATCCTTCGATTCTTTCAAGCCCTTTCCGGTAACATCTCTGACAACTTTAATTACTTCAATTTTTTTATCGCCAACTGAGGTCAAGACAACATTGAAAACAGTTTTTTCTTCAGCCGCAGCTGGAGCAGCGGTCGGAGCAACAGCAGGAGCAGCCACGACTTGTGGGGCAGCTGATACCCCAAATTTCTTTTCCAAAATCTTTACCAATTCCGCCAAATCCAAAACACTCATTTTCTCAATTTCTTCAACTAGTTTTTTGAACTTTGCCGGCACCTCTATTTTTTCGTGTTCTTTTTTTTCTTCTGTCATATTTTTATTTTTTCGATTGCGCTTAGAACATAAATTAGACCTTTAATGCTTTCTTTTAAAACATTGGCAAAATTTGAAATGGGAGCTGAGATTGAACCAACTAATTTTCCCAAGAGTTCTTCTTTGGTTGGTAATTTTGCCAGTTCCACAATTTTTTCAGCTTCAATAAATTTATTTTCTAAAAAACCTCCAAGAATTTTCAAATTAGGATTAATTTGAGAGAACTGAAAAATTATTTTAGCCGGGGAGATTTCATCTTTTAAACCAAAGACGAAAGCAATTTCTCCCTTTAATTTTTTAATTTCTGTTTTTAATCCGGTTTCCTTAAAGGCTATCTGAACCAGGGTTTTTTTCGCTACTTTTAGTTGCGAATCCACCATTTTTAATTTTTTCCTCAAATCAAAAATATCTTTCACTTTTAAACCAGTAAAATCAACAAAAATTGTCACTTTTTGTTTTGAAATTTTTTCTTTTAAATCTTTAAGAATTTTTTGTTTCTGAATTTTAGTTAAAGGCATAAATTAAAAAAGTCTGCAACCGCAGACAACACCAAAAAATAGTTGGTCACTACCTCGATGGGTCTTATTTTGATGCCCATTGTCTACGGTAAGCTCTATATTATTAAATTATCTCTTTTCTATTTACCTGTCAAGACCTCGACAATTGCCTCGCCAAATCCTTTAGCCGCTGTCGGGCCATTGGCAGTAATAATTTTTCCGTCTTGAACTACTGATTCGGCTTGATAAATTGCCTCATTTTCTTCTAAAATTTCAATAGCAGATTTATCCAGCGCCGAACTCCAAACGGTGGCTTTTTTACCCTTCAAAACTCCGGCTTTAGCTAAAATAACCGGCGAAATACAAATTGAAGCTAAAATTTTCCCTTGAAAAACTGTTTCTTTCGCCACTTGATAAGAACTCTCATTATCAAGATTTTCGGGACAACCTGGACCACCGATGAAAACTACGGCATCAAAATCAGCCGGATTTATTTCAGGAACTAATAAATCAATCTTAACATCTCCTCCATCAGCTCCGATGGCAGTTCCCATTTTATTGGAAGCAGTTTTAATTTCAGCCCCAGCTTTCTCTAAAATTTCTTTAGGTACAAAATACTCTTCGTCTCTAAAATCCTTAAAGGCAATAATCATTACTATTTTTTTATTTTCTAAATTTTTACCTGGCATAATAATTTCTTTTTTAGGTAAATTTTGATAAATTAAAACGCCAACTATAATTATACCGACTATAATTATACCGATTATTCCAATGATAAGTAAAGTCCGTTTCATTGAAAATTAAAAATTGGAAATTGAAAACCTATTTAAGATATTTTGCTTTGGCAATATTGTGTTCTTCTAAGGTTTTACTAAAAATTACTTCTCCTTCAGGCGTTGAAAGGTAATACCAATATTCGCTTTTTTTAGGATACATCGCAGCTTTGATACTGTCAATCCCAGGATTACAAATTGGACCCAAAGGAAGGCCTAAATATTTATAAGTATTATAGGGGGAGTCAATCTGGGTTTCCTCTTTTAAAATTTTTGTCGTTTTTTTGCCGGTAATATAAGTGATAGTCGCATCAACTTGCAGGGGGATATTATTTTTTAATCTCTTCCACAAAATTCCTGAAACCAATTCTTTATCTTCATTTTTACTCACCTCTTTTTCTATTAAAGAAGCCATAGTAATTATCTCAGGAATAGTTTTTCCCTGTCTTTGGATTTCTTCTCTTAAATCCAGAGTTAGTTTTTTATCAAAATTATCTCGCATTTTCTTAACTATCTCTTCGCCACTAACTCTTAATGGAAATTGATAGGTATCCGGAAATAAAAATCCTTCTAAATTTTCCCCCGGTAATTTTAACCCAATCCTTTCTTCAATTTGCTTTTGAGTCCATCCTTCGGGTATCGTCACTACTATTTTTGCTATATCGCCTGAAATAATCTTTTCGGCAATTCTATCTATGTTTCCCGACGGACTCAAAAAATATTCTCCAGCCTGGAGTTTTCTTTGAGCTCTTTTTATAAATATATAAAGGTCAAATAAAAATTTATTTTTAATCAAACTTTCTTTTTCTAAATTTTCGGCAACTTTAAAAAGATTTTGCCCTTTCTCCACTAAAAACAATTTTTCTTCAATTGAGGTAGAACTTTTCGGGAAATAAATTCCTTGCCAAACCCAAAGAATAATCAAAAAAATAGCTAAGATTAAAATTAAAAGATTTTTTTTCATCTCATAATTAAAGAGCTCAATTCTATTGATTTACGAAATCGATAGATTGATTATTTGGTGACGAGGGGAACAAAGGCAAATCCCGGATATTCGATTTCTTCAAATTCGGTAGCTGATGTTTTAATAAAAAGCCAGATTGAGGAGCCGATTGGGGTGACAATTCTGCCTGAAATTTTTAATTGTTCTTTCCAGGCCTGGGGTAAAGTTTCTGCCGAAGCCGATGCTAAAATTTTATCGTAGGGCGCTTCTTTTTTATAACCTTCTGAGCCATCGGCACAAATAAACTGGACTTGTCCCTTTTTTACGAAATTATATTTAGCAACATTTTTTTCTCCGAATTCTTTAAGTTCTGGAATAATCTCGATAGCAATGACTTTTCCGAGGTACCCACCTTTGGTGGATCCTCCCACAATTTCACCAAGTAAAGCCGTTGTCCAGCCAGAACCTGAACCAATATCTAAAATTTTTTCTCCTGGCTGAGGATTCAATAACTCTAACATGAAAGCCACAACAAGTGGCTGAGAAATCGTCTGGCCATATCCAGTTGGCAAGGCTTCATTTAACTCGGCTAAATTTTTAATATCTTCAGGTAAAAAATCCACCCTTTTAATTTTTCTAAAGGCCTCAATAATTCTTGGCGTTTTTAGCCATCCTTCTTCAATTAAAGAAACTATTAAATTCAACATTTATTTTGAAAATAATCCCAAATCGGAAGGGGGTCGGGGAAACCCTTCGGTTTCCCCGTGTAGAAAAACAGGGAGGCCGAAGGCCGACCGCCAGAAACCGAGGGTTTCTGGAGAGCGAGCCGAAGGGCGAGCGACGAACTTGGTATTAATACAGGGAGGATTTTTTGATAATGATTTTGTAAATATTTTCAATAAAATCACCGCCGGCGTAACCAACAATAAAACTCAAGGCAGGAGTAAAGCCACCAAGAAAGACAAAACCTACTTCCTTAACCGCTGTTGCCGACAATAATCCAATAATTCCGGAAATAAAGCTCATTCCAAAAAAATAAGCTAAATTAAAGGGAACATTTTTGTAAGCAAATTGATGCTTAATAAATCCCATCAATCCTCTTACTATTCCCCCACTGAAACCAGCAATTAAAATTTCGAGATACATACTTTAAATTTTTTTGATCGTCGATTGCGGCCTTTTTTACAGTATATCATACTCTCTAGCTGTGGAAAACTTGACTTTCTTTTTTGAATGATTGATTTAGAATATAATAATATCCTTAAAGGTCGAAGATTTTAATTTAAAAAAAATTAAAATATGACTGAATTAATTGCTTTATTTGCCACAACTCAAATTCAGTGGATTGTTACTCTAATAGCGGTGGATGTTATTTTGGGAGTTATAGTGGCGATAGTAAAAAAAGAGTTTCGCTTGGGAAAACTAGCTAAATTTATGGGAACGCCAGTTTTAGGATATGTTTTTGGTTTTGCCGTTTTGATGATGACAGCTGAAGCTATACCGTCTTTAGCTATTTTTGTCCAAGTGGCTTATTTCTTTGTAATTTTAGCTTTGGTGAGTTCAATTTTGGGTCATTTGGAAAGAATGGGGTTACCGGTACCATCTTATTTGAAAAAGGAATAAGAGAGGTTCAAGATAAGATTTAAAGAGCGCGGCCGAAAGGCCGCGCATTGTTTTTTGCGGGGGTACCAGGATTCGAACCTGGAAGTTGGGATTTGGAGTCCCGCAGTTTACCAATTGAGCTTATACCCCCGTGTTTTATTTTTTTACCTCTTTGTGTAGAGTATGTTTTCTGCACCACTTGCAGAATTTTTTCAATTCTAATTTTTTCTCAGCCATTTCTCTTGATTTGTGAGTAAAGTAATTAATTCTTTTACATTCTTGGCACTGAAGTTTGATAAATGGAACTTTTTTTGCCATGTTTTTGAGCCTGAGAGCAGAATTGCACTGCTGACCTCATCTTTACCAAAGATGTGCTCTATCTAACTGAGCTACTCAGGCAATTTTATTTCTTCACCGTTATTTCAAAGGTTACGGTATTATGAGGATCAGAACAATTAGCCACAGTGTATCCTTTTTTCTTTTCCCAGGGTAACTTTCCACCGTAACCCAAAGTTGCAATATAAGGAAAAATTGCAGTTAAAGCCCAGGTACACAGCCCTTCTGGACATTTAGTTAAGGGAAACCTCCAACTATCCCCTACTTTGTGACCAGCTTCACAGGGACCATTAACTTTAACAACTTTCACTTTTATGATTGGCATTCGATATTTCTTAGCCATTTTATTTTTATATTAAACGTTTCTTCAAAAATGCAATACCGGAACCACTTTTTAAATATTTTTCAAATTTATATGCCTTTATTTTATCTTTAAATACTGAATACCAAATAATTTTATATGGCTGTTTAGTGGTTGTAAATTTAAATCCTTTAAAATTATGTTCTTGCAATCGTCTCTTTAAATCAGTAGTTGTTCCAATGTAATTACTTCCATCGAGAATACTTTTTAGAATATAGACATAATACATAATTCTTGTCCTCCTTCGCGCAAGGCTATGGAGGACACTCTTTCGCTTTTAAATAATAAACTTTCTTTTATTTTAGCAAAGGAGTGCCTTGCACTCTGAAGCTCTGAACGTAAGTGAAGAGCGAAAGAGTGGGTAGGGAGGGATTTGCACCCCCGAAGTCCGAACGGACGGCAGATTTACAGTCTGCTGCGATAGCTACTCCGCCACCTACCCAGTGGAAATAATTCTTAATTATCTTATCATAAAAAATTTATTTTTTCCACCTTCGCCAAAGGCTACGGTGAACCAGCCATAGCTTTAGCGACGGCTGGCAATCACTTTTTGTCGTTTTTTCCGCCACTCTTCGATTTTTTGGTGATGCCCAGATAATAAAACTTTGGGAACCCGCCAAACTTTGGGCCTTGCCCGCCAAAATTTTCCTTTCGGACAAAATTTAGGCGGGCGAGTATACTGAGGATACTCAATAAAACCCTTTTCTTTGGTAATCCTTTCTTTTAACAATTGAGGTTTTCCCAAAACCCCGGGAATTAATCTTGTTACAGTTTCAATTACCACCATTGCCGGCAATTCTCCACCCATTAGATCATAATCTCCTATCGATAATTCAAGGTCAGCTATGTATTTTGCTACCCTTTCATCTACTCCCTCGTACCTGCCACAAATCATTATTATTCGATTTAGTTTTGAGAGTCGATAAGCAATTCTTTGATTAAATTTTTTGCCCCTCGGCGTAAAAAGAATAGTTTTTGATTTTTGGTTTTTGGTTTTTGATTTAGCCAAAGTCGAAATCGCTCGAAAAATAGGTTCGACTTTGACGACCATCCCTAATCCCCCACCGTAAGGCCTGTCATCAACTGTTTTGTGCTTATCAGTTGTCCAATCTCTTAAATTGTGAATCAGAATTTTAATCAAGCTCTTCTCTTGAGCCTTTTTAATAAAGGATTCTTTTAAAAAAGAATCAAAAATTTTAGGAAAAATTGTAATAATATCAAATTGAAGCATACCCCGTTAGAAACCAAGTATGTGGTATGTATATTTATTATCGAGTAAAAAGAGACCAGAAACTTTTTTCTGGCCTTTTAGCCAGGAAAACAAAAACTGGCTACTTTTAGTGTAGCACAGTTTTTGCTAAAGTCAACTTTAGGTTGAATTTAGAGTTTCAGTTCTTCTAGCTCTCCTCCTTCAGTCGGAGTTCGTCTTCCTCGAACAGGCCGAGCTCCTTCTGGTTCTTCGATCTTCAAATTCACTCTGGCGTGATTTTTCAGACCGACAATTCGAACCAAAGATCTGATAGCTCTAGCAGTAGATCCTTCCTTGCCGATAATTTGACCCATGTCTTCGGAATTTACTTTCAAAGAAAGTAAAACTCCCATTTCATCAACCTTGCGGTCAATTTTCACATCTTCTGGGTGATCGACAAGAGCTTTTATCACATACTCAAGGAACTCTTCATCAACAGTTGCTTTTGGCATAATTCTGAATCAGCTTAATCTCTTAATTTACTTTTCTTTCAGTAGCCCGACCTTTCTCGCCCGCCAAGATTTCGAAGAAACTTAGGCGGGTAAACGATTCTCTCTTACAGAATATTAGGAGAATCTGAAAAGCTACTAATATTTAATTATACTTTTTTAAAAATTCTTGTCAACCCCATTAGAAGTCTAGTTATCCACAAATATCAGTAAAAAATTATTTCTTATTTTATAGCAACTTCTAACGGGGTCAAGTTGCTAAGGATTTTCTTTTACTTCTTCTTTCTTTTGTGGTTCTTCTTTTTTCTCTTTGGGAGGTTCTTCTTTTTTCTCTTTGGGAGTTTCTTCTATTGGCTTTTCGACTGGTGGTTTCTCTTTTTTTTCTTTTGGTTTTTTATGTTTTGGAATTTTTTTGCCTTCGACAATTTTTTCTGAAACTAATAAATTATAAATACTTTCTGAGGGTTTTGCTCCAACTGAAAGCCAATATAAAATTCGATCTTTTTTTAAGATTTTTTCTTTAGTTAAAGGATTCCAAAAACCAACCTCTTCAACAAAACGGCCTGCCCTGGTTGGCTTTTTCTTATCGGTTATTACAATCTTGAAAGAAGGTTGATTCTTTTTACCGACTCGAAAAAATCTGATAACTAACATAAAATTAATTCAAAATGCAAAATGCAAAAGTCAAAATAATAATGTAAAATTTAAAATTTTGGATTTTGAATTGTAATTTTGCATTTTGATTTTTGATTTTTGAATTTACCAGCCCTTCGCCTCAAGGGCTGTTCTGGCTGCTTCTTCCTCGGCCTCTTGTTTCGAAGAGCCTTCGCCTTTGGCTACTAATTCTTTATCTAAAAAAACACCAATAATAAAGTGTTTGGCATGATCTGGCCCCCATTCTTCCAAAACCTTGTAAGAGGGGGTGGTTCCTATTCTCTCTTGGGTTTCTTCCTGAAAACGGGATTTAGCATCTTTGAAGGCGCCTTTTTGCAAAATATCAGGTAATTTGGGCATTAAGTGTTTTTTGATAAATTCTTGGCAGGTTTTGTATCCTCGATCGAGATAAACAGCTCCAATCAGAGCCTCAAAAGTATTAGCCATAATATATAATCTTGCTTTACCAAGTTCTTTCGCTTCTCCTTTAGATAATAATAAAAAATCATTAAAGTCTAAATCTCGAGCCAATTCTCCGAGAAATTTAGCATTCACTAAAGCCGCTCGCCAATTAGTTAGTTCCCCTTCAGATTTTTCTGGATAATTTTGATAAAGATTTTCAGTCACTACCAATTCCAAGACGGCGTCTCCTAAAAATTCCAATCTTTCATTATTAGTCAAATAAAAATCGGGTTTTTCATTTAGATAAGACCGATGACAAAAAGCCTGAATTAATAAATCTTTATTTTTGAATTTTAGATTCAATTTTTTTTCAAGACCGCCAAAGTTTTTCTCGAAATTCAGGCGGGCAAGTGTAGAAAAATCCTTCATACCGAAAGCGATGTACGAATTTACGAATCTGCGCTTTCGGCTACGAATAGATACGAATAATGTATTCGTATATTCGTACTGATTCGTAATTCGTAGGGTTATTTCTCTATTTCTTTATACACTGTTCCCAATACTCCATTTACAAATTTTCCCGAATTCTCGCCGCCAAAAGATTTGGCTAATTCGATTGCTTCATTAATAGCAACTTTTGGCGGCACGGCAACTTTATCTCCATATAATAATTCGTAAATCCCGATTCTCAAGACATTTCGATCAACAATTGAAATTTGGTTCAGGGGCCATTGGGGAGCGGCTTTTGAAATAATTTCGTTAATTTCTTTTAAATTCGCAATAACTCCGGTTACCAATTGCCAGACAAAACTTTTATCCTCCAATCCCGGACCAAATTCCTTAATATTTCTTTCAACAATTTTTTCTAAATCCGATTTTTTATCCAAAAAATCCCATTCATATAAACTTTGCATTGCTATTGATCTTGAAAGATGGCGACTTGACATATTTGTAGAAGCGGATTTACGCGGATTTTCTGCGTCTTTCCGCGTTTTAATCCGCATGAAGCGAAGTGATCCGCTTCTATTTACGAGAAAGTTCTTTCCAACTCAAGGGCTTTTTCTTTGGAATTTCCTTCTCTCCCTTTTCTTTTTCCTTCATTTCCTTTTCCCTCTTTTTCTTTTCTTTTTTCTCCAATTTTTCTAAAACATTAATAATTTCTATTCCCCGATAATATCCGCAATAAGGGCAAACGGTATGAGGTAAAGTAAAATGACCACATTTTTGGCATTTTACCAAATTGGGTTTTTCTAAAAAAATATTTTGTCTCCTCTTTAACTGATGCGATTTCGTTGTTCTTTTCTTCGGTACCGCCATAATATTAAAGATATCAAATAAATTTTATTTTTGCAAGCCTCTCACTGGCCAAAAACTCTTTCTGTGAATTTTGCAGACACCATGCTTTTTTAGCATTTTAATGTGATATCTTGTTGGATATCCTTTGTGTTTTGAAAATCCATATCGGGGATATTTTTTATCATATCTTTCCATTATTCTATCTCGATAAACTTTCGCCAAAATTGAAGCCAGAGCGCAAGAAAAAACTTTCTCATCCGCTTTGATAATTGACTTTTGGGGGATTTTTACATCAATTTTAAAGTTCCCATCTAAAATTAAAAAATCAGGTTTTCTTTTTAATTTTTTAATAGCTTTTTCCATTGCCAATTTTGTCGCTTCTAAAATATTGATTTTGTCTATTACCTTTTCTGAAACCTTACCTATCCCCCACTCCACATTTGGATTTTTTATAATAAATTTGTAAATTTCTTCTCTTCTTTTTGGTGAAAGTTTTTTCGAATCTCTCAATTTCGCAATTTTCAATTTGCAATTTGCAATTATGGAAACTGCAGCTGCCACTACTGGGCCAGCTAATGGACCTCTTCCTGCTTCATCCAAACAAGCCACTCTTTTTAATCCCTTAGGGGCCCATTTACCAGCTGGCAAATGGGACTCCGACCCTCCCCCCGCCCTCCCAAACTTTCGTTTGGACCCCTTGGGTGGTGGGTGGGGTGGAGTCCACAACTTTTTTTCCTCGATTAAATTAGGATATTTCATTTTTTTATTTTAACATTGACTTGTCTTTTTGGAAAAAGTAAAATAGAGTAATAATTTGAAAAATTTTTTATTTTTAGGCCACCTTAAACTAGCATGTCAAAGTTTACTCACCTCCATGTCCATTCCCATTACTCTTTGTTAGATGGCTTACCAAAAATCAATGAGATTTTAGATTATTGTCAAAAGCTGGGAATGGATTCAATTGCTATAACTGACCACGGTGCTCTTTACGGAGCAGTTGAGTTTTATAAAAAGGCAAAAGAGAAAGGAATAAAGAACATAATTGGTGCAGAAATGTATATGGCTTTTGAGAGAATGACCGATGAGAGACCGGGAATTGACGACAAAAGGTATCACCTAGTTTTATTGGTCAGAAATGAAACGGGTTACAAAAATTTAGTTAAATTAATAACACGTTCGCATTTAGAGGGCTTTTATTATAAGCCAAGAATCGATGAAGAATTATTGGCAAAACATTCGGAAGGATTAATTTGTTTAAGTGGCTGCCTTCAGGGAAAGATTCCCCAATTGATTTTGGCAAAGAAAATTGGTGAGGCCGAAAAAATTGCTTTAAAATATCAAGAAATTTTTGGCTCGGAGAACTTTTATTTAGAATTGCAGCATCATCCAAATCTAAAAGAACAAAAAATTGTCAATAAAGCTCTCATTAATATCTCAGAAAAATTAAAGATACCTTTGGTAGCAACAAATGACTCTCATTATTTAAAACCTGAAGATTCAGACGCCCAAGATGTTTTGATGCTCATTAACACTGGATCTGACCCTAATGACCCAGAAAGATTAACATTAAAAGCCGATGATTTCTCTTTGAGGTCAACAGAAAAAATGATTGAAGATTTTAAAGAGATACCCGAAGCTATTGAAAATACTCAAAAAATTGCAGATCTCTGTAGTTTCCAATTTGAATTAGGAAAAACTAAATTACCAAAATTTGAAGTGCCAAATGAAAAAACGCTTGATGACTACCTAAAAGAACTTTGTTTTGAGGGATTAAAAAGAAGATACGGAGAGAATCCAAGTGAAGAAGTTTTAAAAAGATTAAATTATGAACTAGAAGTAATCAAACAAACCGGTTTTGCTTCTTATTTTTTAATTGTTCAGGACTTTGTTAATTGGGCGAAGAAAAATCGAATTGTAGTTGGTCCGGGTCGCGGGAGTGTCGGCGGATCTTTAGTAGCTTATTTATTAAACATTACTAATGTTGACCCCTTAAAATATAATCTTTTGTTTGAGCGTTTCCTTAATCCGGGAAGATTAGCTGGACTGCCTGATATTGATCTTGATTTCACTGACCGAAGAAGGGATGAGGTAATTGATTATGTTAGGCAAAAATATGGTCAAGATAAAGTTGCCCAAATTATCACTTTTGGAACAATGGCTGCCAGAGCCGTGGTTAGAGATGTTGGAAGAGCTTTTGGATATTCTTATCCTTTCTGTGATCAAATGGCAAAAATGATTCCTTTTGGCTTATCTTTAGATGAAACCTTGGCAAGAATTCCAGAGTTCCGTCAACTTTATGAAACTGATGAAAGGGCCAGAAAACTAATTGATTTTGCAAAAAAACTAGAGGGAGTGGCCAGGCATGCCTCAACTCATGCCTGTGGAATAGTAATTTCAGCTGAACCCTTAGATAATATCGTGCCTTTGCAACATCCCACCCAAGATGATTCAAATATCGTTACTCAATACGAGATGCATTCAATCGAAGATTTAGGTCTTTTGAAAGTGGATCTTTTGGGATTAAAAAATTTAACAATTATTGAAGATACTCTCTCAAGAGTCTACAAGGTTCAGAATAAAAAAATTGATATTGAAAATATCCCTTTAGATGATAGAAAAACTTACAAATTGTTGCAAAGAGGAGATTGTATAGGAGTGTTTCAATTGGAATCTGAGGGGATGCAAAGATATCTAAAGCAATTAAAACTAACGGAACTGGAAGATATCATTGCTATGGTCGCTCTTTATCGTCCTGGTCCAATGCAATTTATTCCCGATTATATTGCCGGAAAACATAAAAAGAAAAAAATTGAATATTTACATCCAAAGCTAAAACCGATTTTGGAATCAACTTACGGAGTAGGGATTTATCAAGAGCAATTAATGCAAATTGCCAGAGAATTAGCTGGCTTTTCTTTATCCGAAGCCGATACTTTGAGGAAGGCAATTGGGAAAAAGATAAAAAGTTTATTGGATGCCCAAAAAGAGAAATTCATTTCAGGTTGTGAAAAAAATGGAGTTAAAAAAGAAATTAGCCAAAAAATTTGGGAATGGGTTTTGCCATTTGCGAAGTATGGCTTTAATAGGTCGCATAGTTGTGCCTATGCCTTGATTGCTTATCAGACTGCTTATTTGAAAGCCCATTTTCCAGTTGAATTTATGGCCGCCCTTTTAACTTCCGAAAAAGCCGATGTCGAAAGGATTGGTTTTTTGATTGAAGAATGCAAAAGAATGGGAATTGAAGTTTTGCCTCCGGATATAAATGAGAGTTGGAGAAACTTCACCGTTATTCCTGGAAAAAACCAAATTCGTTTTGGGTTTTTGGCAATTAAAAATGTTGGAGGAAACATTGTCGAAACAATTGTCAGAGAAAGGGAAGAAGGGGGCTCTTTTCAGTCAATCGAAAATTTTATCTCCAGAATCGATCCGCGAGTTTTGAATAAAAAATCGTTAGAAAGTCTTATTAAGGCCGGGGTCTTTGATAAATTAGCTGAGAGAAATCAACTTTTGATGAGTTTAGAGACATTTTTAGAATTTAATCGAGAAAATCACAGCAAAAAAATAGCGGGTCAGAAAGGACTCTTTGATGGAATAAAATTAAATAATAAAATTCAACTTCCAAAAGCAAAACCGGCTACAAAAAGCGAAAAGATTTTCTGGGAAAAGGAACTCCTGGGTCTTTTCGTTAGTTCTCATCCTTTAGAGAATTTTAGAAAAATTTTGGAAAAAAAGGCGGTGAAAATTTCTGAATTAACTGTGAATTTAACTAACCGAAAAGGACGTCAGTTTTTTTGGCGCAGGCCTTTACAAAATCAGGTCAGAATTGGCGGAATTATTTCAAAAATTAAAAAAATTATTACCAAAAATGGTAAACCCATGCTTTTTATGGACTTAGAAGATTTGTCTAATAAAATTGAGGTCATTGTTTTCCCCAGAGTGATTGAAAAAAATCCTTCTCTCTTTCAAGAAAATAAGATTGTTTTTATTTCTGGTAAAGTCGATATAAAAGATGGTGTTCTAAAATTGATTTGTGAAAATATTGAAGAGATTGTGGAAGGTTAAGGGTTGACAAAAAACTTTGGTTTTTTAAAATTAAACTATAATGTTGCAATTATCCAAAAATACAATTACAACCACAAAAACCTCTTTTTAGGCGAGTTGAGGGAGTTTTAAATAATTCTTTCAACTGGCCTCTCAAGAAAAGGTTTTTTGTTTAATTTATAGGTAGATTATGGTCGATCCAAACTCCAAAAGAATAAAACGGTATGAAAAGTTTGTTAAGAAATGTTTGGAGGAACACAGAAAATTTAAAGAAGAACTCAAAGAGTTGAGAAAACGTGGTTTTGAAACTATATGTGTTCATGGTGCTTTTACTAAAAAAGCCGCATATGACGCTAAAGCTATAATTCCTTCTGCTAATCTATCCACCTCTTCTCCTTTCATGAGTGCTAATGAAGCGGCATCTGTGTTAAGTTATGACGTGCCAGGATTTGTTTATACGAGAATTGCTAATCCTACAAACTATTTTCTTGAGCTTCAGATGGCAATGCTAGAAGGTTATAAACTAAAAGAAGATACAGAGGCTTTGTTTACCTCTTCTGGGATGTCAGCAGTCTTCATGTCAGTCTTTCCTTTTGTTAAATCAAGGGATAATATAGTTTCTTCTAATAGAGTTTATGGCGGAACTTACATGCTTTTTAATGTTAGACTTAAACAGATGGGAATTGAGACAAGATGGGTTGAACAACCTTGGAATTTGGATGAATGGGAAAAGCTAATT
>Ga0315280_10000614_pt1 | contig 66091 bp, 66 predicted proteins | sample YL17G06_40_MG_FD_203697 | JGI IMG/M metagenome (GOLD analysis project Ga0315280, IMG submission 203697) | Sediment microbial communities from Yellowstone Lake, YNP, Wyoming, USA - YL17G06_40 | ecosystem: Environmental > Aquatic > Freshwater > Lake > Sediment | place: USA: Wyoming | collected... | reverse complement strand
CGTCCCTCCAATACCAGGTTCAATGTCTGTAGCCTCCCTTGCTCTTGCTGTGTCAATGTCAGTCCTCTCATGACTGACATTATCCCTTAACAGTTAGCTACTGACGTAATCGTATAACAACAACATAAATACTAATTCAGAAAGGCCCAGAAAGGGCTCGCACTTGACATATCTGTGTATGCATAATTATTTTTGTGCCGTAATTGAGCCTTTAGCACGCTGAGGTCGGTGGTTCAATCCACCCGCCCCGATTTCTTATTTATGGAGAGGCAGAGTTGGCCGAAGAAAGATGCAAAATCACTGAGGTAGAGTGCAAATCGCTCCTCAATAAGTCGGGGCTCGCCGACTATGCCGTCAATTGTTACGCAGGATGCGAGCACGGTTGCCGCTATTGCTACGCCAGGTTCGTCACCAGGTTCTCGCACCCGGGAGAGCCTTGGGGAAGCTTCGTCGACATCAAGGTAAATGCCCCCGCCGTCCTCGCTCGTGAAGTCAAGCGCAAGAAGGTGGGCAGGGTGTTCACAAGCTCGGTGTGCGATGGCTGGCAGCCTGTGGAGGGGAATTATCATTTGACCAGGCAGTGCCTGGAGATATTGCTCAGTCACGGCTTTTCGGTAAGCATTCTAACTAAGAATGCCTTGGCACAACGCGACCTCGACCTCCTGAAACCAAATGACAGTGTGGAACTGGGAGCTACCCTCACCACGCTGGATGAAAATCTCTCCAGGCTTTTCGAACCCAGAAGCTCTCCGCCAGAGAAACGCCTCGCCCTGCTGCAGGAAGCTAAGAGAAGAGGCATCGGAACCTACGTCTTCCTGGGTCCGTTGCTGCCTTACCTGTCGGACAGCGAATCAAGCATCCTATCACTGCTCAAAGCGGTCAAAGAGGTTTGCGCTGACTATTTCTACGTCGACCGGCTTAACCTGCGCTTCGGGGTTTGGAAGTCGCTGCTTGACTTGCTACAGCAGCATTTCCCACAACTCACGGAAGACTACCGGCACATCCTATTTAATGCATCTGCCAGCGACGCGTACTCACAGAGGCTTGCTTCGATAATCAATCGCCTGGCTGCTAAGGAAGGGCTTGACACTAAGCTCAGGTTGTGTCTCTAAACTAAGGATGCTCTGCGAGTTTATGATAAAGGTCAGCATATAATCGGGCGGAACGAGCCCAGGGAAAATCGGCAGCCATGGCATTCTTCATTATCGTTGACCACTCTTCCTTCTGATGCAGCAACTTCAGGGCCCGGTCCAAAGCTTGCAGGAATGCAGGAACCTCATAGGGGCTGAAGACGAAACCATTCCCCTGCCCTGTTTTCGAGTCAAACTCGCTGATAGTGTCTCTCAGGCCTCCCGTGGCTCGCACGATAGGGATAGTGCCATATCTCAGACTGTATATCTGAGTAAGGCCGCTCGGTTCGTAGCGCGAAGGCATGAGCAGCAGGTCGCACCCCGCTATGACCTTGTGGGACAGAGCCTCATCGAAGACAATTCGTACCCCGGCTTTTCCAGGGTATAGCTCAGCTATCTCGCTAAAAATCTGCTCGTAGCGCTTATCGCCTGTACCCAGGAGAACGAACTGAATATCCCGGGAAAGCAGGTCATCCATTGCTTTTTCAAGAAGGTCGAAACCCTTCTGCGTTGTCAGGCGCGAGACCATTCCCACAACGGGGATATCTGGATCGCTGGGAAGGTAGAAAACCTCTTGCAGGTCGGCCTTGCAGAACCTCTTCCCCGAAAGATTATCAGGGCCATACCTGTGGGAGATTAACAGGTCGGTTTCAGGATTCCAGATTTCATAGTCGACTCCGTTGAGAATACCCACTAAGTCCTTCGCCCGCTCCCGGAAGACCCCGTCCAGCCCGAAGCCCTGCTCGGCAGTCTTTATCTCCTCGGCATATGTCGGGCTCACTGTAGTGACCTTGTCAGCGAAGATAAGGCCTCCCTTGAGGAAGTTGATTTTCCCGTAGTACTCCAGATAGCGTGGAGCGAAGAAATGCCCCTCGAGGTTTAGCAGATGCCAATGCGGATAATTGAAGAGGCCCTGGAATCCCAGGTTGTGCACTGTGAAGACAGCCTTCACAGAGGCAAGCTCCGGATATAGATGAGGTTGAGCCTTGAGGAAAACGACGGCGAGAGCGGACTGCCAGTCGTGTGCATGGAGAATCGCAGGCGGCTCCAGCTTCAAGACTTCAAGGATGGCCCGGGAGAAGAAGACAAACCTCTCAGCATTGTCAGGATAATCTCCCTCCGGCGTACCATAAAGGCCGTCACGGTCGAAGTACTGGTCGGCACGGATGAGATAGATGGAGATAGCGCTTCCTGTCTTCGTCTTCAGCAGCCTTCCCTCCACCTTGCGATGTGACACCGGAACAGTGAAGCTGATACCCGTATCCTCCAGCGGAACTCCCGAGCGAAGGACGGAGCGGTACGCAGGCATAATAAGAGAGACCCGAAGCCCGAGCCGCTCCAGTGCCTTGGGCAGCGAGCCCAATACATCACCCAGACCGCCGGTCTTGGCCAGGGGAGCGATCTCCGGCGAGGCCATGGTTATATGCAGCGGCTGCATTTTGGAAAGCCCTTCAGCCATACCTTTTGATTCCATAACACCTCATCCCATTATCCGAGCGTTAGTATATCCGAATAGCGAGGAATATTGAAGCATGTTTCATTCTTAATTTCCATGAAGTCTAGAAAGACCGATGTTCAGCAGGCAACTATTAATGCATGATTGGTGAAGTGAATCTCAATTTGATATAATCTCTTCATACAGAGGGTTAATTTAGCTGGTGCGGTGGTTCAAGAAGAGGTAGTGGAAATGGAAAAGCTGCAAACAATAGTAATGGCCGGGGGCGTGGGAGAGAGATTACAGCCTTTAACCATGGGGCGAGCCAAGCCCGCTGTACCGTTCGGAGGCAAATATCGGCTCATCGATTTCACTTTGAGTAATTGTGTCAACTCAGGCGTGCGCAAGATTTTCGTGCTCACGCAATACAGGTCAGAGTCATTGAATGTCCATGTTCAGGAGGGCTGGGGTATTTCAAGCTCGGGGCTGGGAGAATACATATACACGGTGCCCGCTCAGCAGAAGCTCGGGACAGACTGGTACCGCGGCACAGCCGACGCCGTGCGGCAGAACCTTGATTTGATCACAAGAAGGGAAGTTGAACACATTCTGATTCTCTCCGGTGACCATGTTTACAAGATGGACTACCGCCAGATGCTGGCCTACCACAAGAGGAAGGACGCAGGGCTGACCATATCCGGTATCAGAGTAAAAAAAGAGCAAGCTGCCTCAAAACTTGGGGTATTGGCAGTAGACCGAAATCTCAGGCTAATCAACTTCGAGGAAAAGCCTGCCAGACCAAAGACGATTCCGAATTCGCCGGAGCACGTTCTCGCTTCAATGGGTGTCTACATCTTTAAGATGAGTGCTTTGAGAGAGGCCATGCACGGAACGGAAGATGACTTCGGCAAAGAGGTCATTCCCCTAATGACAGCTAAGGGATACAAAATCTTTGTTTACGACTACGAGAATGAGAACAAGATAGAGGATTTTGTGTTCGAGGTGAAGGACGGAAAGAGAAACAAAGTCCTCGTTCACGGGACTCGTGACTCCTCCTACTGGAGGGATGTGGGAGATATCGACTCTTACTACGAAGCCAGCATGGACCTTGTGGGTGTGGACCCGCTCTTCAATCTCTACGGAGAGAAATGGCCATTCAGGTCATATCAGAAGCCCCGCCCCCCAACCAAGTGCGTTCTGGGAGGAAGTATGCCGGATTCTCTCGTATCCGATGGCTGCATTATCAGCGGCGGTACGGTCTGGGGTTCCATCCTATCTCCAGGCGTGGTTGTTGAGAGGGACGCTCTGGTAGAGAGGTCGATCATATTTGATAACGTTAGCGTAGAGCCTGGGGCGAGGATAAGGCGGGCTATCGTCGACAAGGAATCCAGGATCCAGGCCGGCGCCTCTATCGGCTATGACCATGAGGCAGATAAGCGTAGAGGCTGTACAATATCGCCGTCTGGGGTAGTAGTTGTCCCCAAAGGCGTGAATATAGGTCCTGCCTAATTATGAGAGTCAGGCATCACTATCGTACCCACATTGAAGGCAATGCATATATTCGCCTTCCGGTTCTATACAGTAGTAGAGATCGCCTCTACATTTTGGGCACCCCCTTAACAGCCATCTCCCCCCGATAACCCTGGGCAGTTTACTTCCTCCATACGCACTCTGCTGTGTCAGGGTGCCGCGGTCAATGCAGAGAATCGGACTTGCCGCTGTTCTCCTAAATATGGAGCTTATGGGCATATTGTCCTCTGTTCTGCGTCTTCTGTATCGTGCTTTATCCATTGCTTCACCAGTTGAGTCTGAGCCATAAGATGTCCATCTGGCCTTTCACTCGGCCCCGTACCCAAGAAACTTCCCCTATGCCGCTGCAATCCGAAAGCGAATGCTATTCAGTATCATCACGACTTCCGGTAGCAGCTCTCATGCCAGACTTTACCCCAGTGTCTAATGCCACCTCTATATACAGGCTTCCCGCATAGTGGGCACCTGCCCTTTACCCGTAGAGAGTCGGTCGGACGTGTCGTCTGCACTCTCTATCACCTCCATCCCCCCTACTAGGCTTAGCTGCTCATAGGTCAGGGCTTTTTTTACTTACTGACTATAGCCAACTTCTTGACCTGACCTCTGAACCCGAGACTGCTGTTGATTCTGGCCTTGATGTACTCAATCAATTGCTCCGTAGTCTGTTTGCCAACCCACTTCTCATCCAGTTTCAGTGTCGCTTTGAACTTGATCTCGATTTCGGGCATTAAACTCCTACCTTATCTATCGAATTACAGTGGGATTTGTCAGGCGCAGAGTCTTCGAGAACGGTTGATATTGCCTCTGAACCGGGCTGCCGATTGCATATTATTCTTTACTTTCCGGCAATACCTGAATTTGTTCTGATTTCCTCGGTAAGCAGGGCATGGACATCTTCCACTCTGAACCTTCGGTCGCCACGCGGCCCAACCCGGTACGCATTGATTATCCCCAACTTATTCCATCGTCTCAGCGTGTTACAACTTACGAAAAGAATTCGACATGCTTCTCCGGTCCTAAGCATTCTACCTGCTTGGTCTCTGTTTTCATCTCTAGTCTTCGTCGCCACTCTGGTAACCATGGCTCCTCCTCTCTAACAACATTCCAGCTCGGTCGATGTTCCTAACTAATCTTAATATTGAGAACGCGGCTTGTATCATGAAAACCTATGATCAACGAATAACCCTCCATAGTCGCAATATATCATGCCGACATGAAAAAATTGTTAAATTAAGGTTAAGGTAACATTAATGTGGTGATATTTTGCGGAAACTAGCAATTGGGGATGACTTGGGCTCTCATCGTTGCGTGCAGTCGTTATTCAACATGGACAGGAGATATTGTAATGTTGTAATTAGAAAGAAGGTATAGGCCGCCTGGTAAGCCAGGGATCGATCTGTCGGTAGGTTTGTTCCCCTTATGCCGCCAGAATATATCCTACACCGACCTTCGTAAGGATGAGCTTGGGATTGCCGGGATCGGCCTCAAGTTTCTCCCTTAAATGCCGTATATAGACCCTTAGACTGTCAGTAGCGCCAGGCTGATCCTCCCCCCAAACTGCTTCAGCAAGCTTTGAATGAGAGACCACTCGACCCGCGTTTTGCATCAGGTAAAGCATAATGCGACCCTCAATGAGCGTAAGGCTTATCTCCTTGCCTCCATATGTAAGTTGGAATGTGGAGGGGTCAAGCCGCAATGGGCCGCAAATCACTGGGGCTTCCTGATCGGGAGAGATTTGCCTGCGCAACTGAACCTTAAGGCGAGAAAGTAACTCCAATTGTCTGAATGGCTTGACTATATAGTCGTCAGCTCCCCACTCTAACCCTCTGATTATATCGTCTTCTTCCCCCTTGACAGTCAGGATTACTATTGGCACTGAGGAAAAAAGGCGGATCTGTCTGAGGACATCGTAGCCATCCATGTCGGGAAGTCCGAGGTCTAGTATCACAAGGTCTGGTTTCTCTTCTTCAACCAGGTCCAGTCCTTCTTCTCCCAGGCTCGCTGATATGAGTTGAGCCTCAGGCCATCGCATTTGAAATGCCAGTTGAATTAGATTCACTATAGTTTCGTCATCTTCGATAATCAACACTTTCCATAGTTTAGCCACTGCTTCTATCTCCACAGCCGCTTTTTCGGCCGCTTCCAATGGGAGGGAGAAACCAAATGTAGAGCCTTTGCCCGGGCTGCTTTTCAACCATATCCGGCCATTATGTAACTCGACCAGCATCTTACATAGAGCGAGCCCCACCCCCAATCCCTTTGAATCGTCCATTTGTAAACGATGATATGGCTGGAAGAGATATTTCTGGTCTTCCTTAGATATGCCACGACCTGTATCCTGCACTTCGACGACAATAGTGGAATTTTTCTGCCTGGCTTTTAGTTTGACGATTCCCCCCACTTGCGTATATTTGAGGGCATTGCTAATCAGGTTGGTCACTATTTGTTGAAGACGAGCCGCATCTGCCCTAACCTGGGGGAGAGAAGGAGGCAACATAAGCACCAAGGATTGACCGCGCCGCGAGGCTAGGGGAGTCATGCCGTCGGCTGTCTCTCGAAGCAACTGCAGAATGTCGACCCAGTCGAGTTTTATCTGGAGCATACCCACTTCGCCTCGGGCCAAATCGAGCAGTTCATCGATTCTGTTCCCCAGGTTTGAGGCCCCCTGTCGAATGTTTTTCGCCAATGTCTGCAACGGTTCTTCATGGAGTTCCGAAACCAGCAGGTCTGCGGCTGCCAGCACTGAAGTGAGCGGCGTTTTCAGCTCATGCGCCAGAGCACGGGTGAACTCTACCCGTCTTTTCATTTCCTGTTCAAGCTGTTGTCTTAATTCTTTTTCCTGTTGATACAGCTGGTGCAAGGCCTCTTCTGCCTGCTTGCGTTCCGTGATATCGCGTATGTTTGTGACAACACCCTTCACAGCCGGGTTTTTAAGCAGGTTCTGGCCTACTACTTCAACGATACGCAGCGAGCCGTCCTTATGCCAGACACGGAGCTCCTCGCGTACAATCACGCCTGGCTTTTTAATCAGTTCAGTGAAAGTTTTGGATACTCTGTCCAAATCATCTGCGTGAACATGGTCAAACGGGCTCCTGCCGAAGTGCTCTTGCAGTTTGTATCCCAACAGACGCTCAAATGACGGGCTTTCATACGAGATTAGCCCCTTAGCATCTATAATTACCATGGCTTCCAAAGAGTTTTCGATGAGAGCCCTAAAATGCTCTTCACTGCGTAATAGGGCTTCTTGCATTCTCTTTTGTTCAGTTATATCACGGAAATTGGCCACTACTCCTGTTACAGCAGGGTCATCGAGAAGATTCTTGCCTATAACTTCAATGGTTCGCCACGCCCCATCTGCATGGCGAACCCGTATTTCGTATCGAATCGTCATGCCAGGATTCTGGATCAACCTAGTAAATGCGTCAGCGGCTTTGGGTAAATCGTCAGGATGCACGAAATCGAAGGAACTCCTACCTATATCATCTTCTATTCTGTACCCAAGCACACGTTCGATCGATGCTGTTTTGTTGCGGATGGCTCCATTTCCATTAATGACCACCATACCATCTGAAGCGTTTTCAATAAGAGCACTATAGTAATCTTCCTTGCGCTGCAACTCCTGCTGAGCTTTTACGAGCCCCGTCACATCACTAACTACCAGGCCAATGCAATTCTGCACCCTCATTGCCTTTATATTCAAGCGCTTCTCGCCATCCTTCATGGCCAGGGCAATTCCGCTTGCCGTGAAGGGTTTCCCCGATTCCAATAATCTCAAAAGCTTACGATGAAGAGGCGACTCTCTGATGCTTGGTATTATTTTCAGCAAGTTTTTACTACGAACTGGCCTTTGAGCCTTTCTGGATAGGCTTAGCAATTTCTCGCCCGCAGGGTTTGTTAAAAGAAGATTGAGGTTTTTATCGAGTAGAAGAAATGCTTCCGACAATACTTCTGCCAGCTGGCTGAGTCCACTAATAAACTCCCCTGTCACCGGGGCATTAACGTGTCGCGATTTACCGGGGACGGCTCCGTTTCTTTTCCTCATGTATCGCCTCGTTGAATCAACGTAATAAGAATGAAATGCAAGGGTTAAGCCTTGCGTTTCGCCTTTGTGCTACAACTTCATGCTGTCATATCGAACACGACCATCATAAAATGGCGCCCTCTATCTGTCAATTGCTCGCTTCGACTTCTGAGCACTGGCAACTATTACCACAGGTTCGCCGCTGAAAGATGTCTTGAATCCTGCGTCAGTCCAATTGACTACGTTAACATAGTTGGTCACAAAAGCCAAACTGGTATCCACTGCGCCCTGTCCCGCCGCCATCCACTGCACCCAATAAGCTCGAGCCTCTACAGCACCACAGAGGTTTGTGAGAGCCACATCGAAACCTGGAGATGTAATATTGAACGCTCAGGCCGACTTGACGCTAAAGTTTAGCTGGGTGCTAGCGGCTACCACCGGTGTGCCCTTGAAAGCGGTGGGGAATGTTACATGGGCACCGTTACTGTATTCCGCAACACCCCTCTGAATCATTAGACCTAAAGCAGAACGATACTGAACGAACCGAGCGGCCAAACGTGTGACGAGCGAATGATGAAAATGGGAGGTACTTGCCTTGACATAGCGGGGCATATCTGCTAACTTGGAACTGTGGTCGGGCTGGGATGAGGGACTACGCGTGGGGAGGCTTCAAATGCTGCAATTGCTGGTTCGGCTCGAGTGCAAGAGGCAAGACCTAATCAGAAAAAGGGCGCTGCGGCGGATCAGTGAACCAGGTACTGCCTTTTGGGGAATAGCGGCGCTCATCTTCTTCGTATCGCTATTTCCACTGCTGTTAGCTGCCCCTGTTGCCGTTGCCGCAACACCTCCCGAAGCAACGTTAGTTGGGGGGCTAATTCTGGGTGGCTTTATACTGTGTGCTACGGTAGTTGGTGCACCAATCGGACTCGTGTTACTCTAGTTACCAGCGTACCCCGGGCGCTTTACACGATTCACTTGCAGAAACCTGCTGTTCTTTGCTCTATGCTCTCTCCCTCAATCAGGAGAACACTGTATACCATCATTCCATTGAAACTGAATCCATCAAGGATCTCCATCCATCTCTGAGGATTCCCGATTGACCTAACGCTCAATTCCAACTTCGCAATTGCATTCTGCATGGACACAGGCTCCTAACACGCCTACTATTCATTGCTCGGAGTCATCGGTCATTGGGCAGTTGGTGACACTCGCCTTCATCAACCTGATATAATGGGCTATGACTATAAAACCTGAATCCGCAGCAGACAAGCCAATGACTGAAAACCACCGTGAGGAAGCTCTAGAGCCGCTCAAATCTTTTTTGCAGCCCTGGGATACTGCCATTGAAGCTCCCGCTAAGGCCCAGAGAAACGTGCTGTGCACCCTCCTGGAGGGTTATGCCCAGACCGACTACGGTAAGATGCACGGCGCGGATCATGTCGAAAGCGTTGATGACTACCGCCGCGCCTTTCCCGTGGTAACCTATGAGGCCTACAAGCCTCTCATCCAGCGCGTGATGGCGGGAGAGACAAAGCTGCTTCTCAGCGAAGAGCCGATTGGCTGGGCTATCACGCGGGGCACCACAGGCGATGAGTCCAAGTTCATACCCATGACCCCCACCGACGTCCAGATGAGGGTCAGCGCCGGCCGCGCTATGCTCAACTATGTCGTAAGCAACAAAAGCTACGAAGTGCTGGAGGGCGCCAATCTGAACCTGAACTTCCCTTCCGTAGTGGGAAAGGTGCAGGTCGGGGAGAAAGAACTGGAGTACGGTTACAGCTCGGGCATCTACCTGAAGCACGTATCGGCGTTTACCCCCATTCGCTCAGTCCCCACGCAGGAGGAAATCGACGCTCTGGGTGGCAGTAAATCCAAACGTGCCTGGGAAGCCCGTTTTGAGCTGGCATATCAGAAATGCAAAAATGAAAATGTTACCATGGTCGGCGGTGTTTCGCCCACGGCTATTTTGTTCGGTACTTATCTTCGCCGCGCCCATGGCGTATATCCTAAGAACATATGGAAGGTGCGGGTCATGACCCTGGGCAGCGTGCCCGGCATAAATACCCGACAGGAGCCCGCCTTGCGCGCCCTCTATGGACCAGTAGATATTCGCGAGATTTACGGTGCCACTGAAGGAATGTTCGGACAGCAGAGAGACAACCGCAGGGCCTGGGTGCCCAACTACGACCAGTTCTTCTTCGAGGTGCAGACCCGACGGGGCATAAAGCTGCTGCACGAGATGAAACCCTGCGAGCTGGGCAGCCTCATCGTTTCCACGCCGGTGCTGGCTCGTTACAAGATAGGCGACATGATACTGGCATGCCGTCCGCCCTACTTTCGCTGCATCGGCCGTGACCGCTGGTGGACACCCCTGGATTATGCCTGGGGTGAGTTCGTGACGTTAAACCTCGGTCGGCTTTAGGTTTTAACGCCGAGGGACGAACGCGCGTAGCAATATCATCAATGCAATAGCAACTAGGACGATTACCCAAATATAGTTCCAGCTTATGAGTGAACCCAGGCCTATGGCGAGCAGGACTAACCCGATAATTACATTCCCTGTTATTGCGCGCCGGTGCTCTGGCACCAGCAGACGGTAAAATGCCATAAGCAACAGGATAGCCCCGGCTCCGACAAAGAAAACGGCCCAGCCTTCCCACCAACTGAAATGGTCTTTATAACCAGTTGTTTCCGCCAGTATGACCAGCGCCCCCCAGATTAAGACCAAAGCCCACAATAGTGCGTTAACCCGGTCCCGCCTCCACTTTTCGTCCCAACCTTTTCTCTTCTCATCCTCTTTTTCATCCTTCTCCTGCCTCTTCTCTTCGTCCTTCTCTTCTCTATGACGTCCTTCCGACATACGTCCTCCTTTGAAAAGTCGATGGTTTTCAGTGATTCAATTGTAAGACTGCCGCAGACCTAAACTACGGGAATATTAATTCTCTAATCGGTCTTTGTCAACCTACGTAATGCCTAAAGCCACTCCTCATTCAAAATGATTTCCCATACCAGGGGATTGCATTTAGCTGAATCAGGTGTTATCATGGGCACTCACAAAAATAACCTCTCACAGGTGCAACTGAGGAAGGAGGCGGTGATGGCTATAAAGATAATCATTGAGAGGTCGGTCAGCCCGGATAACCAAGGGGAGGTGGCAGAGCTGTTAAAGGAACTCAGAACGAAAGCAATCCGTCAGCCGGGATACATATCCGGCGAAACGCTATTCTCAGTGGACCATGCTGGTACCCATGTGGCTATCAGCACCTGGGAAAGCCTGCGCGATTGGAAAGCGTGGGAGAAGAACCCGGAGCGAACCGCGATTGTGAACCAGATTGAGAAGCTCTTGAAAGCTAAGAGCAAGGTCTCCATATTTGCCACCACGCCCCGCTCTATAGCCGAAGGCGTATAAGCCCGGTAATGTTGCAAGGGTCAATCCCCCAGGTTTCGCTTCGCCTCATCCCAGAGGGCATTCTGCTCCTCGAACGACAGGTCGCGGAGGGAGACACCGCGCTTGCGGCAAGACTCCTCCATGTAGCGGAATCGGCGGGAGAACCGCTCGTTAGCCAGGCGTAAAGCCTCCTCAAGGTCAACCCCCTGCCAGCGGGCGGCGTTGACCATGGCAAAAAGAACGTCACCGAACTCGTGAATTTTCTCCTGCCGGGTACTGGCCCTCTGGAGTTCACCCAGCTCTTCGACCAGCTTGTCCAGTATGCCCTCGTACTCCTTCCAGTCGAATCCTATCCCGGCAGCCCTGCGCTGCATAGAGTGGCTGCAGCTCAACGCCGGCAAACCCTTGGGGACACCGGAAAGCAGGGAATCATCCTTTTTGCGCTCGTTTTGCTTCAACTCTTCCCACTCTTGAGCAACCTCATCTGCGTTCGCTACCTTGGATTTGCCGAAAACATGAGGATGGCGGCGGATGAGCTTGGTGGCAATTGACCTGATGACATCCCGTATTTCGAATTCCCCGGCCTCTCTGGCTATCTGGGCATGCAGCAGAATCTGCAGCAGCAGGTCTCCTAACTCTTCGCAGAGCTTCTCGCTGTTCTCGTCATCCAGAGCCTGGAGCACCTCGTAGGCTTCCTCGATGAGATAGGGCTTGATTGAGGCATGGGTCTGGGCGCGGTCCCAAGGGCAGCCATCGGGCGCCCTCAGCTTGGCCACAATTTTCTCCAGGGTGTCGAAACTCGAGGGGTCTTGTTCCATAGGCTTTTCTCTAAAGTGCCAGTGCTTGCGGTATGTGTTCCGGGAGCCTCACCAGCTTCAGGTTCAGCGCCTCGTAATCGCACTTGAGCACGCAGATTCCGCAGCCCATACACTTCTCGGCATCGACTGAAGCCTTCTCCTTCTTGGAGCCTCTCGGCTTCACCATCTTTATGGCGCCGAAGGGGCACCAGTCCACGCATATCTCGCAGCCGGTGCAGAGGTCCTCATCGAGGCGTGCTTCGTACCTGCTTTTAGCGATACACTTGGTCACCGGCGCCTGGAACCTGTCGATGGGCTCGTAAATCATGCAGCAGTCCGTGCAGCAGTTACACATCCCCCATCTTGGCCTCATACGCATGGAGTTTTCGCAGGTGTGAATCAGTCCGAGCCCCTCGCACTGGTCAATTAGGGCCAGGGCTTCTTCATGGCTGAGCCTCTTGCCAGCGTTGCGACTGATGAGGTATTCAGCTGAGACATTGAACTGCATATCAACCATAGGATGGGACTTCTTACACTTTTTGCCTATAGCCCCTTTTCGCCTGCGGCAGGTGCAGTAAGAGACGGCTATGGAGCGCGCCGAATTTATTATCTGGCGCATATCCTCGCAGGGCAGTATCTCAGGGCTATCAAGGATGGCCTTGTAGGCGGGTACAATCCTGCCCTGGGGCTGCTCCCTCTTCATCCAGTCTGCAACCTGGTCAGGGTCCCACTCATTGACACAGAAGTCGTCCCACAGCTCGAAAAGCTTCTTATCGCGAACATCATCGCGGTCGAAAGAGCACATAGTTATGTCATGTAATTGCACCACAGCCAGGGCGAAGCTGGCCTCTTCCAAGTTCTCCGGGCCTCTGGCAAAGACAGCGCCCTTGCGATATAGACCTTCGACCTCCTTTTTCACCGCTGCCACATCCATGTTGAGCTTCCTTGCCAGCTCCTCGTATTTCATGGGCAGAAGGGCGGCCAGCTCAGCCTGCTTCGGGGTCATCAGGTATTCCAGTATGCGCCGATAACGCGGCGAATCCTTATATCCATGCCTCTCCGCTAAACTCGAATATAAGTCATTCCCAGTCATTTTGCCTGCCTCAAGGCCATTATATAATTCCAATCTCGAATTGACAAGCCAGAAGGTGCTCGACTACCATATCCTGAGCGGAGTTGAAAGATTAAATGAAAGCCCTGGCAGCGATAAACACCATCCTTTTCATCATCTGCATACCACTATTGCTTATCACCAGCAATCTAAGGTTCGCTGTAAATGACATCCGACTGTATGAGTACGGCTTCAATAAATATCACGTGAGCGAGGCTGCGGGGTTAGATAAAGGAAATCTCACCGAAATCGCCCACAAGCTAATCACCTATTTCAACTCAGACGAAGAATTCGTTGACATCAGTGTTTATAACCAGCGCGACATAGATCATCTCAAGGACATTAAAGGGCTAATTCAGTTAGTATATCGCCTCCAATTTGTTTCCCTAGCTTACATCGCCGTATACCTCGGCTTCAACTTCCTCCTTCTAGGCGGCGCTTTCTGGCGACAGCTTGCCAGGCGTATCATCTGGGGCAGCTGGACTACTATTGTTATTCTGGCAATCCTGGGTGTCATAGCGCTCGTCGACTTCGACCAGTTCTTTTTACTGTTTCACCTGGTCAGCTTCCGCAACGACCTGTGGCAACTCTATCCCGGCGATAAACTGCTGGCGATGTTCCCCGAGGGCTTCTTCAACGATGCCGCCCTGTTCATTGGAGGAGCAATCATTCTGGAAGCGATAATCATCGGTGTTGCTGCCTGGGCCCTTTTGAGGTGGAAAGGAAAAGCTAAAACTGAAGCGACGCCACAGCAGTCAGTCTAAGCAATAGCTAGGGGGCATCCGCCTTTGGGCGGATGCCCCCTCAATGTAACTACATTCCAGACCCTAGTGACAAGTAGAGCAACTGGTGGCTGAGCACCCGCTGCAGCCGCCACCGGCCCCGGCTACTGGAGCAGAGCTACCGCTGGAACTCTTGGTAAAAGCTGCAAAAGACGATACGGCCCGCTTCGCCCCGTTCTTACAGGTAGGGCAAGCTGCGTCTTCGTTGGCCTTGCTCATAGGGCGAAGCAGTTCAAACTTAAGCCCGCATTTCGGGCAGCAATATTCATAGATAGGCATCCCAACCCCTCCAATTCAATTCTATCACCATGTCAAGCGGCGAGTCAATTCGATAAAGCCCAACATATCGTTCACATTAAACAACCAGCCAAATAACACATTGAAGTGCCGCGGACAAAAGATAGATATACCTTAGACATGAGGGCGTATCGGCATAGGAGCCAAATGTCAGATGCAGGCTATTTAAAGGTCAAGAATAATGGGGGATTACCTCGGTGGTTTATCTAATCACTTAGGCGTATTTACTCAGAAACCAGACCTTATCGAATTCCTTAATTTGCTTGACCGTGGTTTCAGGCTTCCACACTACGCGCATAGCGATGTCCTTGCGGATATCTACCATTTCATATAGCTCTGGCCATATGAAAGCTGGAATGATATACGCCGCGATAGCTATCTTGCCAGCCCCTTTTACGAATTCCTTGTATTTCGCTTTGTTGATTATGTAGGTGCTATCAAATGTGTTGTCCATCGTTACACCTCCGCATTCTTTGTGAAGCCAGCTTCAGTGGTTATTGACTATACTACCTTGTTTATCGAAATGCAAATCTCCCACAGAGAGCGCTTGGCACCACTTTTTAACCCCCATCTGCCTGTGGCGGGCGCTTCTCTGCACTCCCCGGTTGTTAAAAAACCTCGACTCGATAGCCTCGTTTGACAAGGTATGGGTAGCGGGATACAATCGATTTTTGGGTAAAGAGATGCAAAGCAAATACGATGTAATCATCGTTGGCGGCGGGCCTGCGGGCATCTTCGCCGCCCTGGAATTAAGCCAGTCGACCAACCTCAGCATACTGCTCCTGGAGAAAGGCAGAGACCTCCATCTCCGCAGATGCCCCATCATCGGCAAGAACCGGAGCTGTCCTCCCTGCTCACCCTGCGACCTGGTCAGCGGCTGGGGCGGTGCCGGTGCTTTTAGCGATGGCAAGCTTACACTCTCCCCTCAGGTAGGTGGCCAGCTCGAAGCCTATCTGGGAGCGGAGAAAGCAGCCGATCTAATCCACTATGTCGATGATATCTACCTGAAGTTCGGGGCGTCGAACGAAGTCTACGGCACAGGCTCTGAGGTGGAGCAACTAAGTCAAAAGGCGAAGAAGGTCGGCCTGAGGCTAATTCCGGCGCCCATACGACACATGGGCACGGAAAGCTGCCGAGACGTCCTGCGAGATATGCACAAGTTCCTGGCCGACCGGATCGAGAGCCAAACCGACACTGCCGCCATCTCTCTCATCAGACAAAATGGCAGAATCAAAGGCATCCAGACCGATGACGGCCAGAAAATAGAATCTCGCTACCTGATTATCGCCCCCGGCAGAGAGGGAGCTGATTGGCTGCTTAAAGAGGCTGCCAGGCTCGGGCTCACCCTCCATAACAATCCCATCGACGTCGGCGTCAGGGTGGAAATGCCCATAACAGTGCTCCGGGAGCTGACCGATAGCCTCTATGAGATTAAGCTTGAATTCTACTCTCCCACCTTCGGTGACCGCATCAGGACCTTCTGCATGTGCCCAGCTGGCGAGGTTACCATGGAGACTACAGGTGGCCTCGAACCTGTCATAACAGTGAACGGCCACAGCTATGCTCATCGCAAAACAGCTAACACCAACTTCGCCATCCTAGTCAGCGCCACCTTCTCCCCTCCCTTCCGCGAGCCCATTGCCTACGGCAAGTATCTTGCCCGTATTGCCAACATCATAAGCGGAGGCGTGATCGTGCAAAGGTGGGGCGACCTCAGCCAGGGCCGCATTTCCACCTCGAACTCCATCGAAGAAGGCGCAGTCAAACCCACACTAAAGAGTGCCACTCCGGGTGACCTCGGCTATGTGCTCCCCTACCGTTTCCTGAAGGGAATCAACGAAATGCTCACCGCCATGGATAAACTGGCTCCGGGTGTCACTTCTCCCGACACGCTTCTCTACGGCGCCGAGGTCAAGTTCTACTCATCGCGCCTTGAGCTCACCCAGAACCTTGAGACCGAGATACCCAACCTGTTCGCCATAGGCGACGGTGCAGGTGTCAGCCGGGGTCTGATTCAGGCTGCTGCCTCGGGTGTAGTAGCGGCACGGGAAATAATCAAAAGGGCCAGCTAGAGTATCCGCTTCCGCCGGCATCGACCTGACCTCTTCCCGGAGGAAAGCCCCCCGTTTGACAAAAAGTGGCGAGATGCTTATATTTAATAAGGCTGAAACAGTACCTGTCAAAAGTTAATAAGCGAACGAAATCGGGGAGTGGCGCAGCCTGGTAGCGCACTTGCATGGGGTGCAAGGGGTCGCAGGTTCAAATCCTGTCTCCCCGACTTTTTTTGCCTGTTTTTCCTCTGCTCAACTTTCCCTCATTAAAAACCACCTAAAAAGCCGACCTTTTCTGCTCCTTAGGGCTTGACAAACCCCGGGAAAAGTGGTACAAACAGTCCGTCATTTTTCAAAATTAATGCGGACTTTAAATTATCTCTAGATTCATATTGACGTTTCATGTAGTCCGTTAGTCCATAAAAAGCCCCTTTTGGAGGCGGACAAATTAAAAATGTCTAGAAGAGCGCAGAAGGTAACGAATCCCAGCTGCCTGGGGCAGATGGCCCAGAAATACTGCAAGTATTGCAGCGATAAATGCCCTATCACAGCGCCCTGCGTGCTTATATTGATGAGCGAATACCTGCGGCGTGACCACAAGCCATCTCAGGAATCAACCGATGTCCACTTCCTGACTATCCCGCCTCTAATTGTCCCGCCAGATCAGCCGTAGCAATAGAAAGCATATAAAGGAATCGAGATGAACGGAGCAATAAGGTGGACAAGCTACATTTGGCTACTTACGTTAGAGGCTTGCGAAGACCGGCTCAACTCCGTTAAAAGACTTATCTTCGAACACAGCGAGCATGCAACCGAGAGTAGAAATTCTCGTTTGAACGAGAGATTCCGGATTCTGCCCCCAACAGCCGTCCACTAACCCTTTAAGGCAAACAATTCACAGTCACCGTCTTCAGTATTCTCGAGATTTGTGATAATTTTGCAACTAATCATATTCGGATTTTATGACTTCTTGATTTTTGCACAGTAAAATTTACAAGGGCATGGCCTGCGGTCGAGGCTTGGCTTACCGTAGCGGTTGAGCAAAATTTCAAAGCTCAGGGGGTGCTTTATGCCAAGGGCGTTCTGGAAGGGCGTCATTAGCTTCGGACTGGTTGCCATACCGGTAAAGATGCAAGTGGGCACAGAAACTAAAATGCTGAGTTTCCATCTCCTGCATAAGAAATGCCTCACTCGGCCCAAGCAGGTGCTCCACTGTGAGACTGATAACGAATACTTCGGTATGAAAGATACAGTACGGGGCTTCGAGATTGCCAAGGATATGTACGTAGTTCTGACTGACAGCGACTTCGACAATGTCCCTGTTAAAACTTCCCATGCCATTGACATCGTTGGTTTCGTCGAGGCCAAAGAAATCGACCCCATTTATTACTATGGCATTCACTACCTTGTGCCCGAGGAACTGGGCGCAAAGCCGTTTCGGCTTCTCCGGGAAGCGCTGGAGAAAACAGGACGCGTCGGCCTTGCCAAGGTCACCTTTCAAAGGCGCGAACATTTGTGTTGCCTGAGACCGTTCGAGGACATACTTCTGCTGCACACGATGCATTACGACAGCGAGATTCTGTCCCGGAAAGAGCTGACACCATCTAGACCCCAAGTGGCCAAGGCCGAATTGGATATGGCTGTATCTTTAATTAAGGCAATGGCCAGCAGTTTTGAGCCGAAGGATTACAAAGACGAATACCAGGAAGCCCTGAAGAAGGTAATTGAAGCCAAGAGCGCCGGCGAGAAGATAGTTGCGCAGGTAGCGCCTAAAGCGGAGATCGGTGACCTTATGGAAGCGCTGCGCGCCAGTATCGCAGCAAGGAAGAAGGAGCCCGTCCTTAAGTGATGCCCAGCAGCTCTTTCATCTGGATAGCGTTCCTTACAGGGTAGTCGGCATGCTTGTTCTTGAATACGACATGAACCTCCCGGGCTGATTTCGCCATCGACAGGATCCTGGGAACCCACTCTTTTAATTCGTCCTCGCTGTATAGATAATTAAATTTCTCCGATGTCTCGATTTCTCCGCGGTCCCAATTCTCCTTGTTCCGCCCGTGAAATCGGACCATAGCGAACGCTGCCGTGACTTCAGCAACGGGCGGCACGCTTGACTTGAGTCCCTGTGGCTCATCCACACAGACCAGACTAATTCCGTACTCACGCAAGAACTTCAGTGTCTTCTCACGGTGCTGGTCCAGCCAGCTCCCTGTGCGGAACTCTACAGCTACCTGGAATTGCGAGAGCCTGTCGCGGCAACGTGCGATGTAATCGAAATTGCGAGGTTCGGGATGAAACCATGGCGGGAACTGTAATAGCAGCGCTCCCAGCTTCTCTGCGGTGCGAAAAGATTCAGCGGCGCCGATAAATATTTCCCAGAGCTCGTCGATTGCTTTCTCGGGGAGGTGATGTAAATAAACGTTGTCTTTAGCGCCAATCTGGCCAGCGTATTTTTCTCGGACAGTTCGGGGAAGCGCATTGAACTTGGTGGGCTGCCCGGTAAAGAGGCTGTAGGCCTTCATGTCGAAAGCGAAACCATTCGGCGTGTTTTCCAGCCATAGAGTCAAGTTGCGCTGAGTTGGGAAAAAGTGATAGGTTGAATCTATCTCGGCGACAGAAAAGCGAGAAGCGTAATACTTGAGCCTTGCCTCAGGCGTTTTGGCCTGGGGCGGGTAGAAGTCGCTCTGCACCATTCCCGGGTCAGCCCAGGACGATATACCGACCACAATCCGACCCATTTTGAACCTCGAATCTTGACAGACCTTGCAAATCATAGTATCAAACATAGTATGGAACTGCAAGGATACCGCGAGAAGCGTGATTTCAGCCATACCGCTGAACCGCTCCCCGAATCGCGACAGGGTGAAGGGCCTCTGATTTTTGTCGTCCAGGAACACCGTGCGCGCCAGCTTCACTACGATTTCCGGCTCGAACTCGATGGCGTCCTGAAGTCCTGGTCTGTGCCCAAGGGGCCCTCTCTCGACCCCGAAGCCAGGCACCTCGCCGTTAGGGTTGAGGATCACCCGGTAGAATATGCTACGTTCGAGGGCATCATTCCCAAAGGGGAATACGGTGCGGGCGAGGTCATTGTCTGGGATACCGGCACCTATTCTCCCGATGAAGGCGGCAAATTTCTGTTCAGCGACCGCGCGGAAGCCCAGGCACAGATACGCAATGGACTGGAGAAAGGCAAAATATCCTTTACGCTACGCGGTCACAAACTGCAAGGGTCGTGGATGCTGGTTAAAGTCCGGAAGAGAGAAAAGGACTGGCTTCTGATGAAGCACCGAGATTATTATGCCAAGCCTGGCAGCGATATCTTGCAAGAAAGGCTCTCCGTTCTGTCCGGCCGTTCGCTAGACGATGTGAAGGCAGGGCGGTCACCCGCTCCCACTGTACCCACGCCTCTCAATCCCAGAGAAATCCCCGGCGCTCATGCAGCACCTTTCCCGCGCTCTGTTGCCCCCATGCTGGCCCATCTTGCCCGCATGCCCTTCTCCGACCCAGAATGGATTTTCGAGCCCAAACTGGATGGCTACCGCATAATCTCCTGTGTCAAAGACGGCAAGGTGAATCTGATTTCCCGGCGCGGCATCAACGTGACAGCGCAATATGCTGCGCTTGTCCCCGACCTTAGCCGACAACCTGCATCCCAACTTGTCCTGGACGGTGAAATAATCGCCACCGACGAAAAAGGGCAGCAATGTTTTCAGTGTCTGCAGCAGTATTTAAAGTCGAGCCGCCGGGCTGAAGATGCCAGGAGTGGCTCCGTTCCCTTGATTTATTACATCTTTGACATTCTCTACCTCGATGGTTATGACCTCAGAGGCGCCGCTCTGCGTCATCGGAAAGGTCTGCTACAGGGTATCCTGAGACCGACCGACCAGGTGCGGCTCATCGCCTACTTCGAGGGCGAAGGGGAAGCTGTGTACAAGGCAGCGGTGGGTAACGGCCTGGAAGGCGTGCTTGCCAAACATATCGAGAGCACGTATGAATCAACGCGTTCCCGCAACTGGCTCAAAATCAAGGCGATGCTCAGCGATGAGTTCGTCATCGGAGGATACAGCGTAGCAGAAGGAGGGCGGGCGCAGACATTCAGCTCGCTCCTGCTCGGCTATTTCGATGCTCAGGGGAAGCTGATATTTGCGGGTCATGTCGGCAGCGGCTTCGATGAACAGACCCTGAAGGAATTGAAGAGCCGCCTGGATGCCATACGTACAGACAATTGCCCCTTCTCCGAAGTCCCACCCCTAAACGCGCCCACCACCTGGGTTCGTCCCGAGCTGGTGGCTGAAGTCAAGTTCAGCGAATGGACGCGCGACGGCAGGCTCCGGATTCCTATCTTCATTCGACTTCGTGAAGACAAATCTCCGGGCGAGGTGCACCGGACAGAACCCATCGCTGCGCCTACTCCAAATCCGAAGCCCGCTGCGAAAGATACCGACAGTATCCTTGAGCAATTACAAAATACGAAGGAGGCCCTCTCGCTCGAGGCGGAGGGCAATAAGATAAAGCTGAGCAATCTAGACAAAGTCCTCTGGCCGCCGACCGCCAATCATCCCCCGCTAACCAAACGTCATTTGCTCACATATCTCATCAAGGTATCATCTCACTTCCTGCCCCATTTGAAAGACCGGCCGCTGACGTTGACTCGATATCCCGGTGGTATAGAGGGGGAACATTTTTTCCAGAAGCACTGGGAACAGCCCATCCCCGTCTTTGTAGACAGGGTGAACATTCGCGAGGAAGGTAATATTGAGCGCGAATACCTGGTCTGCAACAACATCTCCACTTTGCTGTGGCTGGGCCAGCTCGCCAACCTCGAGTTTCACACCTGGTTCTCGAGAATAAGCGTCGAGCCGGATATGCATAAGAGCCGGACTGAAACCAATTATGTCCTTGGCTATCCCGACTTCATTATCTTCGACCTTGACCCCTACATCTATTCCGGCCGGGAGCCCCATGGCGCCGAGCCTGAGCTAAGCCGCGCCGGTTTTGCGAAGGTGACTGAGGTCGCATGGTGGCTCAAAGAGACCCTCGATGAGCTTTCCCTTAGCGCTTTCATCAAGACGTCAGGCAAAACTGGCCTCCACGTCTATGTTCCCATCGTGCGCAACCTCGACTACAAGGCTGTCCGCGCTGCCGCAGAGACAATAGGCAGATTCCTCCTCCAGCGCCATCCTGCGGAAATCACCATGGAGTGGACTCAGCGGAAACGTATGGGAAAGGTTTTCGTCGATCACAATCAGAACGTGAGAGGTAAGACTCTCGCCTCGGCTTACTCGCCTCGCCCCGACCCCGAGGCTACGATATCGACTCCCCTGCGTTGGGAAGAACTGGGAAAAGTCTATCCCACGGATTTCTCCGTTTTAACTCTCCCTGATCGCCTCAAGGCGACTGGGGATTTGTGGGCAGACATTATTTCCGCTAAGCGCGATTTGAGGGGGGTTCTGGGCAAGGTACCCCCGGTCTAGATACCCGCTGTAAATACCACTCGATTCAAGAGAAAGCCTGAACTTGGCCTGGTGGGCGGAGAAGGATTTGAACCTTCGACCCCTACTTTATCAGAGTAGTGCTCTAGCCACTGAGCTACCCGCCCCAACGTTTGCTTCAGCGAGGTTTAATGACATCGTGGCTTCGGTAATCGAAACGCAGCCTTGATTATAGCATGTGCTAGCTGACTTAATCAACATCGTCCGCCAATAGCCTGGGAAGCCGCACCAACACTAGCCCTCAACGCTTAAAAATTATCCTCTCTTAGCATATTATTGGTATAATAGTAATGGAACCCAGCCTGTGCTTGAAAGGAGAGGCTTGAAGATAATTCGACCTGACGAAGGGAAGATTTTCGATATCGAGCTCGACGAAGACTTGCTGCGCAAGAATCAAGAGCTGGCAAAAGAGAACAAAAAGCTTCTGGACAGCCATAAAGTTCTGGCGATTGATATTATGGGCTCGGTGGGCTCAGGGAAGACCTCCCTCGTGGTCCAACTGGTGAAGCACTTGAAGGGTAAGTATCACATAGCTGCGTTAGCTGGCGATACCGCCACCACCATAGACGCAGAGCATATAAAAGCAGCGGGTGCAGATGTCATGGAGATAAACACGGGCAAGGAATGCCACCTCGATGCCAACCTGGTCAAAAAGGCGCTCGGGGAATTGAACTTGAAGAAAATAAATCTGCTCTTCATTGAGAACGTGGGAAATATTATCTGCCCAGCAGATTTCCCTCTCGGCTCCCACAAACGTATAGTGGTCCTTTCTCTTACCGAAGGCCCTTATGTGGTGCTCAAACATCCCTTCTCTTTTATGGATGCGGATGTGGTGGCGATAAATAAGATCGACCTCTCCCAGGCCACAGGCATCGCTCCTGCTGAGTTCGAGAAGCAGCTTCATGAGTTGAAGCCATCTCTGAAAGCGGTGCGGACAAACTGCGCTACCGGGGAGGGAATAGCTGAAGTAGCAAAGGCACTGGGGTTGTAGTTTCTGCCATTCGATTACTGGAAGGTAAAAATTTGCACGAAGTTTCCATCTCGCACGCAATAGCCGATTTAGTCCTCAAAGAATCCGAGAAGCAAGAGGCTAAGAAGATATTGCTGGTAGAGATTGAAATCGGCGAGCTTTCCCTGCTCAATCCGGAGCAGGTAGAGTTCTGGGTCAAGCTCGCTTTTGAAAAGACCCCTGCCAGCGAGGCCGAATTAAAGATCGAAACAGTGAAACCGGAGATACACTGTGCTTCCTGTGACTATACAGGTACTTTAGAGGCCAAGGATGACCCGCTTTGTCACTTCCTCATCCCCATTTTCCGATGCCCCCAGTGCGGCTCAGGAGAGATAACAGTACAACGAGGCAAGGAGTGCCGGGTAAAGAGAATTGAAATCCTGACCTGAAATCATTATCGAAGAATTCAAAGGTAAATCGCAAAAGTAGGGGCACAGCGCGCTGTGCCCCTACTTCATTATCTGAACTATATATTAAGAAAGCACCTTAACCTCTGGATAGTGGAAGGAGAGGTCGATCTTATTAGCATCACGACGATGGAGTTTCCTCCATCGACCGACCTAGGATTCCTGAGGCCGAAGCCTCGAGAACTCCCTAGAAAGGAGGTGATCCAGCCGCAGCTTCCGCTACGACTACCTTGTTACGACTTCGTCCCAATTACCAGCCCCACCCTGGGCGACTACCTCCTTGCGGTTAGCACATCGACTTCAGGTGTTGCCGGCTTTCATGACGTGACGGGCGGTGTGTACAAGGCCCGAGAACGTATTCAACGCAGTATGCTGACCTGCGTTTACTAGCAACTCCAACTTCATGGAGGCGGGTTTCAGCCTCCAATCCGAACTGGGAGTAGTTTTGATGGGATTAGCTCCGGATCGCTCCTTGGCAACCCTTTGTACTACTCATTGTAGCGTGTGTGTAGCCCAAGACGTAAGAGCCGTGCTGACTTGACGTCATCCCCACCTTCCTCCCCTTCTAAAGGGCAGTCTGGCCAGAGAAATCAACTGACCACGAGGGTTGCGCTCGTTGCGGGACTTAACCCAACACCTCACGGCACGAGCTGACGACAGCCATGCAGCATCTGTATACCCGTCCCGAAGGAGGGGCAGACTTCTCTGCCTTTCAGGTATATGTCAAGTCTTGGTAAGGTTCTTCGCGTTGCGTCGAATTAAACCACACGCTCCGCTGCTTGTGCGGGCCCCCGTCAATTCCTTTGAGTTTTAGCCTTGCGGCCGTACTCCCCAGGCGGGACACTTATAGCGTTAACTTCGGCACGGAGGGGGTCGATACCCCCCATACCTAGTGTCCATAGTTTACGGCGTGGACTACCAGGGTATCTAATCCTGTTTGCTACCCACGCTTTCGCGCCTCAGCGTCAGGAACAGCCCAGGAAGCCGCCTTCGCCACTGGTGTTCCTCCCGATATCTACGCATTTCACCACTACACCGGGAATTCCACTTCCCTCTTCTGTCCTCAAGCCTACCAGTTTCGATTGACCCCTCTCAGTTAAGCCGAGAGATTTCACAACCGACTTAATAGGCCGCCTACGCGCTCTTTACGCCCAATAAATCCGGATAACGCTCGCCTCCTACGTATTACCGCGGCTGCTGGCACGTAGTTAGCCGAGGCTTATTCGTTAGGTACCGTCAGAACTTCTTCCCTAACAAAAGGGCTTTACGACCCGAAGGCCTTCTTCACCCACGCGGCGTTGCTGCGTCAGGCTTTCGCCCATTGCGCAAAATTCCTTGCTGCTGCCTCCCGTAGGAGTCTGGGCCGTATCTCAGTCCCAGTGTGGCTGGACATCCTCTCAGACCAGCTACCCGTCATCGGCTTGGTAGGCTGTTACCCTACCAACTACCTGATAGGACGCAAGCCCATCCTCAAGCGCCTTGCGGCTTTGACGCCGAAATATTGCTCTCAGCGCATCATGCGGTATTAGCCCCAATTTCTCGGGGTTATTCCCCACTCAGGGATAGGTAACTTACGCGTTACTCACCCGTCTGCCACTATCCGCCTTGCGGCGGATCGTTCGACTTGCATGCATAAGGCACGCCGCCAGCGTTTATCCTGAGCCAGGATCAAACTCGCAGTTTAAAACCTTACTTCCTTCCACTATCCAGTTGTTAAGGTGCTATTACCCGGACGAATTTATAGTTTAAGCTATTCCGATAGGTTTGTCAAGATTACCTCGGTATTATTTCGTATCTGTCACCCAGAGACTTTTTAGCAGTTTTCCTTAAACCTGTCAAGTTTTGGGGGATGACTTCTCCAGACCTTCTTCACCCCCACACAAGGCCTTACGCACTCAACACCTTGCGCCAAGTTGACAACCCTTCCTCACAATGCTATTGTAGAACCAAGGTACAGAGTGACCCCAATGTATTAACCCGGAGGACATATGGTGAAAGACCAAGGCGCAACGAAGAAGAAGGTGGAGGCTGCCCTGGCCAAGATAAGGCCCCACCTGCAGGCAGACGGCGGAGATGTCGAGCTCGTAGATGTCAGCGACGGCAAGGTAAAGGTGAAACTGACCGGAGCTTGCGGCGGATGTCCTATGGCGGCTATGACCCTGCATCGCGGTGTGGAGCGGGTGATAAAGGAACAGGTCCCCGAAATCGTCGAGGTAGTCGAAGTCTAGAGAGTCTAAAAAGGCGTTGCCCCCTTCGGGTGCAACGCCTCCATTTATCCTTGACATAGCCCAGTTATAATTTGTCCCCTATACCCCTTTATCCAGTTCAAATGCCTTGTGCAAAGCGCGCACCGCATCGCTTGTCTTGGCCTCGTCTATAATGCAGGTTATCTTTATCTCCGAGGTGGTAATCAACTCGATATTTATGCCTGCCTCATAAAGGGCGCGGAACATCATCGCTGCATAACCCGGCGCAGTCTGCATGCCGGAGCCGACAACGCTGACTTTCGCCAGCTTGCTGTCGCTGACGCACTCCTTGGCCTTAATGGATTTGACCACAGGCTCAATCACCTTCATCGCCTTCTTCAGGTCTGTTCTAGTAACAGTAAAAGTGAGATCAGTGACACCTTTGACACTGGCATTCTGAACTATGGTGTCTACGCTTATGTTGGCCTTGGCCAGGGGGTCGAATATGGCTCTGGCGATCCCTGGCTTATCGGGGACACCGACTACAGTTACTTTAGCCACATTTAGGTCATGAGCGATCCCTCGCACCTTATTCCTAGCTTCCATCGAAACGCCTCCATGGATAAGAGTACCTGGATTGTTGCTGAAACTAGAAGCCACCAGGATAGGCATCTTGTACACCTCACCCAACTCCACAGCCCTTGAGTGCATGACCTTGGAACCGAGGGATGCCAATTCCAGCATCTCCTCATAGCCTATCTCATCCAGTTTCCTCGCCTCAGGGATAAGCCTGGGGTCAGCAGTATAGACGCCATCCACATCCGTGTATATCTCGCATGTATCCGCCCCCAGAGCTATAGCCAGAGCCACTGCGGTGGTATCCGAGCCACCACGGCCCAGCGTGGTGATATCCATCTTGTCCGTAATTCCCTGAAATCCGGCAACTATCACGATCTTGCCTCTATCGAGCTCCTTATGTATGCGCCGGGGATCGATTCCCAGGATACGTGCCCGGCTATGGACAGCATCGGTCTTTATCCCTGCCTGAGCCCCACTGAGGCTGATCGACTTCGCACCCATCGCCTTCAATGCCATGGCGAGCAGGGTACACGACACAATCTCACCCGTGGAGAGGAGAAAGTCCAACTCCCGCTCATCAGGTTCGTCCGAGACCTGCTGAGCAAGCTTAATCAGACCATCGGTGGTCTTGCCCATGGCTGAGACTACCACCACCACCTGCTTCCCCTTCTCCTGGGCCTCTATCGCCCGCCGCGCCACATTCTTAATCTTGTCGGCGTCAGCTACCGAGCTGCCGCCGTATTTCTGCACAACAATTGCCATCATTTGCTCCCTTGTATTAACTTCAGCATGATAGTATACCCATCTTTGATAAAAATTCCAGCGCTTTTTGCCTCTTTTTCGCTGAAGGCTTTGGCGCTTGTCGGCTTGAGACCACCGCCCCAGAGCAGGAACGGCACCGGGTCTGCAACGTGGGTCCTCACTTCGATAGGCGTTGCATGGTCAGGCATGGCCAGTACACGCAGGCTGTCTTTCTTATAAGCGAGGATACGCCCCATGACCTCTTTATCCACACGCTCAATGGCCTTTATCTTGTCATCGATGTGACCACCATGAGCGGCTTCGTCAGGCGCTTCGATATGGATAACCACTAGGTCATGGTTATCGAGCGCCTTCAGGGCACCTGATACCTGTGCCGCGCAATCGTTGTCCATGCTATCCGTAACGCCCGGGATATCCAAGTTATCTATCCCCGCCATCTTGGCCAAACCCCGCAGCAGGTCGACCCCCGAGGTCAGAGCAGCGCTGAGTCCGTAGACTTCCTTGAAGGAAGGCAGCTTGGGTATTTCACCGCTGCCCCAGAAGAGCCATATCATGGTAGCCGGGGACTCTCCACGAGCTTCACGCGCTTTGTTCACCAGATGATCTCGCAGCACTTCCATAGAGCGTGCCATCAGGTCCCGCAGCAGGTCGCTGCCCGGTCCATGCGGTAGATATTCACCGATGGGCTTGTTAGGGATATCGTGCGGCGGAGTGCATATGGCCTGAAGTGTCTCCGTATGTCCCTTTATCTTGCAGATATGCCTGTAGCTAACTCCGGGGTAGAAGCGTGTAGTCTCATTACCCAGATTTTTATTCAGCGCATCAATTAAAGCGTGGGCGTCGCTATCCCCGATGTGCCCTGCGCTGTAGTCCCACATCCTGCCCTCGCGAACTGAGACCAGATTGCAGCGGAAGGCCGCCTCGCCTTTGTTTATAGGGATGCCCATGCTGGCAGCCTCGATGGCGCTCCTGCCCTTATAGTAGACCCTGGGGTCGTAGCCTAATATGGACATGCAAGCGCAGGCGCTGGAGGGCTCCATACCCTTTGGCACAGTCTGCACCAGACCCAGGTTACCCTCGCGCGCCATTCGATCGAGGTTTGGGATATGTGCCAACTCCAGGCAGGTCTTACCACCACGTTCTGCCAGTGGTCTGCCTGAGGCACCATCTATTATCACAACGCAGTATTTCACAATGAATAGAGTATAACTGCGCAGCGAGGCCAATTCAAGAATTGTGGGGCCACGCCATGCCGTGCCCTACTCCAGCATGAACTGTGTGCCTGCGTTGTTGAGAGAGAAGACCTCGCCAAGTTCCCTTGCCAGCGTCGCGCAGGCGTTGAAACCCGTGCAATGCGAGACGCCCAGCCTCTGTAAACCAAGCCCTTTCAACTCGCTGGCAGTTTTCTCGATGCGCTCCTGAGGAGAAAGATACAGGTGCGTGCCGCCGATTATGGTATGTATATATTCCCCTCCGGTGAGCTTCTGGACATGCCTGACTGTATTGATAATGCCGCGATGGGCGCAGCCCGTAATCAACGCCAGACCCTGACCCGTCCTGACAATCAGCGCAAGATCGTCAGCCAGAGGGTCAGGTATCATCTTGCCACCTTTTTTTGCGTAGAGCCTGTCGTCAATGGTCTCGTAGTCATTGGTCATCTCTATCTCACCGGTGGTCATTATCTCATCGCTTATCATAAAAGGCTTCCTGGTTAGGGTAAAAGTGGCGCCGAAAGACTCCAGGTCCTCTCTGAGAAAAGGCATCCCCACATAACGGTTCGTCTCGCCATACCGCGCATATTTCGGCATCAAGATATCGGGATGCGCTATGATTTCAATTCCCTTTTTCGTTCTCCGCAGCACCTCGCGCAGCCCGCCCGTGTGGTCTCCGTGTGCATGGCTGAGCACAATCTTATCCACAGTGGAAAGGTCGATACCCAGTAGGTCAGCATTGTGCACAGCCGCTTTGCTCATGCCGGTATCCAGGAGAACTTTACAGCTTTCCGTCTCCACCAGAACGCTCAATCCCCACTCGCCCATAAGGTCGAACTGGGCGCTATTCTCGCTCAAGGTAATAATACGAACAGCCATTGCCTTGCCTCCAATCGGCTAAGTATAGCCCCAGCAGACCGGAAGTTCAATCAGTGTACGGGCACGGTGCACCATGCTCCCACGAGCCTCGAAGAAACCTCACGACCTTACCATGCCCGCCTCCTGCCTGGGCCAGCATAACGGATACGTTCTGAAAGAGATACTGGGAATGTCCGACGACGAAGTCGCAGAGCTTCTCATATCAGGCGCCCTTTAGTAACGGAAACTAATACCTCTACTCCAGAAGTCTTCAGTAGTAAACAGGGAGACAAAAGAGGTTAAAAATCTGTAAACGCCAGCGATAATCCTCCTTGACACCTCTTACCTCTCAACATATAATGCTACCATTCGGCGAATAAGATTAAGAAGCATGTTCTGTGTCAAAACGGAATTCAAAAAGGAGATACCATGACAGAATTCGAGAAATCAAAGACATCAAACGAGGCGGACGTTTTGGTATCAGGGACATCAGGACCACTCGTTTTCATCAGCCATGACAGTCGAGACTCTGAACTCGCGGAGGCATTTAGTAAGTTGCTCAAGAGCGTAAGCGCAGGAATGATCAAAACATTTCGATCATCAGATAAGAAAGGAACCGAAGGAATTGACTTCGGAGACGAGTGGTACAAGAGGCTCATGGCGAAGCTTCAATCAACTACTGACGTCGTCTGCCTATTCACTGAGAATAGCTTGGATAGACCATGGATCCTATTTGAGGCAGGGGTTGCAAAAGGCAAGCTGGGAACCCCCGTGGTCGGTATCGCCCTAGGTGTTCCTTTGAGGCGCATAAGTACCGGTCCGTTCTATCAGTTTCAGAATATGGATGATAGCGAAGACGACCTGACGAAATTGGTCCATCAACTTTCACGACGCATTTCTAGTCTCGAACTCGACTCAGATGTGGTCAAAGTTCAAGTCACGACATTCAAAACAGCAGAAGCGGAGATTCTTAAGAGAATCACCGCGAGTGAGGGCAAGAAGGGAAGGGAGGCAGCCGAAGAGAATCCAGTCGCAAAATTGGTTGAGGAAATGAAGGCGCTGCCATCGCGCGTAGTAGAACAATTAGCGGAGTCCGGAGAGCCCATTCGCCGTCGCCGGCCACGGCGTTTTCACCCGATGATGATAGAGGAGATGCTGCATATGTCGGGTGACCCTGCTGATCCTGTTGGCATTCTTATGGCCGCTAGCTTAATCCGCGACGACGTACCGTGGCTTTATGAGTTGGCGATGGAAGTCTATAGAGCTGCGAAATCCGAGGATGCAGCAGCAATCCAGCGTGAAATGAAACGCCTTCAACGTTTCTCAGACTTCATGATCCATGGCCCGTTCATGGAAGAATTGGGGTTTGAGTCGAAAGATGTTTACATGTTCTGTAGAGAGTTTCCAAGAATGCTTGAACATATGCTTGGTCGAACGTTGGAGGATAAAAAGCCACACCATCAACGGATTGCTCCCAGGAAACAACCCGACCAGGCATGAAACTGCACCAGACAACTGACTGCAGAAGGGCCGGGGCCATCGCCCGCGCCGCTGAGCCGCAATGTTAGTTTGCCCCCTCCAAGCCGTTGATTTGTCGTAAAAGAATCGCTATACTATCAAACACTTCAGACAAAATAATAGGGGGCAACAGGGAGGAGGTTTAGAAATGCCTGAGCTAGAAGTCGGCAAGGTCAGCACCTTCTTCGCACGACCGGTGGTGGCAGGCATCGACCTGACCGCATCTGTAAAAGTCGGTGACAAACTCCACATCAAGGGTCACACCACTGACGTTGAGGTCACCATCGAGTCGATGCAAATCCACAACGTGAACGTGCAGGAGGCGAAAGAGGGGGATTCAATCGGGGTTAAGGTCCCTGACAGGGTGCGGCCCGGAGACCATGTCTACAAGATCACTCCATGAGTCTCCAAACAACCTTCAGGTTATTATCGGCTGCCTGCAGCTACGAGCCTGGTATAGCTTTGCCCAGGTTCGCCATCTCGATGGCGTGTAACGCAGCCTGCGAGCCGTAGTTGCCTGACTTCGTGCCCGCCCTCTCTATAGCCTGCTCCAGGGTATCGGCGGTAATCACTCCCAGGATGACGGGAATGCCACTTTCCAGACTTACGTTGGCAATGCCTTTGCTGACCTCAGCAGCGATGTAATCGAAGTGCGGCGTGCCGCCTCGGATCACAGCGCCCAGACAGATTATGGCATCGTATCTTCCTGACTTAGCCATCTTCTTGGCGATGAGAGGTATCTCGAAGGAGCCCGGCGTCCAGGCAACGTCCACATCTGCCTCTTTTACGCCGTGGCGGGCCAGCGTATCCAGTGCTCCATCCAAAAGCTTGCTGGTGATAAACTCGTTGAAACGCGAGACCACTACCCCGAACTTCAGCCCCTCCCCCACCAACTTGCCTACATAACGCTTAGCCAAGATTCACCTCCTCCGTTTTCTGGGAAATCCGAGTCAACTACGTTAGCCATCCAAATTTATGAGATGACCCATCTTCTTGCGCTTGGTTTCCAGATACCTGACATTCTGAGGGTTGGGCTTACAGACAATGGGCACCGTTTCCACCACCTCCAGGCCATACCCCTCGAGCCCGATAACCTTCTTGGGATTGTTGGTCAGCAGCCGCAGCTTATGCACTCCAAGGTCGGCCAGAATCTGGGCCCCGATGCCGTAATCGCGAAGATCGCTGCCAAAGCCCAGCGCCTCGTTGGCTTCCACGGTATCCAGACCCTGGTCCTGCAGGGCATAGGCGCGAATCTTATTGTGCAGTCCGATGCCGCGACCCTCCTGACGCATGTAGAGGAATACCCCACGTCCCTCCTCAGCGATAGCCTTCATGGCAAGGTCGATTTGTTCTCCGCAATCGCAGCGCATGCTGTGGAACACGTCGCCGGTAAGGCATTCGCTGTGCACGCGCACCAGCACCGGCTTATCACCATTATTCAGTTCGCCTTTGACCAGCGCCACGTGCTCATCAGGGTCGATGGCACTCTTATAAGCGATAGCATGGAAATCGCCATACCTGGTGGGTAGCCTCGCTTCAGCTACCCTCACTATCAGTTTCTCGTGGCGACGGCGATGAGCGATAATCTGAGCCACGCTCACCATTTTTATATTATGCTCGGCTGCCATTGCCTCCAACTGCGGCACCCGGGCCATGGTTCCGTCCTCATTCAATATCTCGCAGATAACCCCCGAGGGATAGAGTCCCGCCGCCTTTGCCAGGTCTACAACCGCCTCGGTGTGACCGGCACGTACCAGAACGCCGCCGTCCCTGGCACGTAAAGGAAACATATGCCCGGGACGTGATAGATCCTCGGGTTTGGTGGCGGGGTCGATGAGAGCCCTCGCCGTCGCTGCCCGGTCATGGGCGGAGATGCCAGTGGTCACCTTATGCTTGGCTTCAACCGACACAGTAAATGGGCTGGAGAACCTCGAGGTATTGTCCTGAACCATCATGGGGATATTCAATTCGTCCAGCCTGTCGCCGGTCATGGCTATACATATAAGCCCTCGGCCGTATTTAGCCATGAAATTGATAGCCGCTGGCGTGACTTTTTCAGCAGCGATAGCCAAGTCACCCTCATTCTCTCGGCCCTCGTCGTCCACGATAATGAGGAACTTCCCCGCCTTTATTTCCGCAATTGCTTCAGGTATCGTTGCTAGAGCCATTTTTTAAACCTCAAAGGCCTAGGCAGGCAGGTAACCGTGTTTGCCTAAAAACTCAAGGGTCACACCGGGTTTGCGCTCACCCACCAGCCTCTCCACGTATTTGGCAATTATGTCAACCTCTAGATTGACCACATCGCCCGGTTTCTTGCGCCCCAAAGTGGTATGTTGCAAAGTATAGGAAACCAGGGAGACCATAAAAGACACGGCATTGCAGTGAGTAATAGTGAGGCTGACCCCATCCACTGCAATGAACCCCTTTTCCACCACGTAATGTATTATATCTGGAGAGGCAGCGACCTTCATCAGGAGCGCTTCGCCTTCCGCAACCACCGAACTCACCCTCCCTGTGCCATCCACATGTCCCTGGACGAAGTGACCTCCGAAACGGCCATCGGCTGCCAGAGCCCGCTCCAGATTAACCACGTCGCCGGGACGCAGGGCTCCCAGGTTGGTGCGGCGCAGGGTCTCCGGCATCACATCGATGGAAAAGGTATTGTCGTTAATGGCGGTAACTGTAAGGCAGGCGCCGTTGACATTGATGCTGTCACCCAATTTGGTGCCCTTGAGGACGCCATCTGCTGCGATAGTTAGCCTCCCTGCCTGGAGAGACTTAACGGTGCCTATTTCATCGACAATGCCAGTGAACATCTCTTCGCTTCCGCCCTCTGTCTTACTCGATTATGTAATTCTACCACCTCACTCGTTAAGGTGCAACTAGAAGCTTGAAGGTAACAGACAAAAATGTGGCAGCCCGCCTGTGGCGGGCTGCCACTTTCTCTCCTTTCAACTCTGAAAAAGGTGTCTTGGGCACCCTATTTACTGGATAGCGTACCCTACCTGCACCGTAAGAGTTATATCCAACTCGCCCGGGCTGATCGACGTGCTTGCAGAAGCGCCCTCAGCGTAGGCTCTCAAAGGATATGGCCCAGGTATGTAGCTGCTGTTCTCGGAAATATAGATAGGCTTCCCCAGTTTGATTCCAGCCAGGCTTGCCATTTGCTCCGCCTTGGCCTTGGCATCAGCCATGGCCTTCTCGCGAGCCTGGGTGTAGAAAGCAGTAGGGTCATCCACAATGAAGTTGATGCCATTGATTCGAGTCAAATCACCACCAGCCTCAGCCACCGCATCTATAATGGTGCCCGCTTTATTAATGTCCCTGATCTTTGCCGCGACCATATTGGTAACTTTATAGCCAGTTGTGATTTGCTCGCTCGTCTTGTCGTCCCACTTGGTCACTGGAGAGATATTGTACCACTGCGTCTGGATATCCTTGTCGGCGACCCCGTTCGATTTGAGGGCATCCACCACCGCATTCATCCCAGCAGCTGCCTCGCTCTGCGCTGCCTTCACGGTTGTCTCTTGGGCCTCGACACCAAGTGTCAGAATAGCGATATCCGGCGTAGCCGTCACTTCACCGGTGCCGCTAACCCAGATTCCAGTCTGCTGCGAACTGGATCCTGTAAGCGCGACATTGACACTCTGCGGTAGCGAAGCTCCCTGTGCTTCTACCGAGCTGGCACTTTCCTGAGACTCACAGCCAACCAGCAGAAGTGAAACCGCCAGAATCAAGCCAATTACCAGTAACAGCCCCTTTTTCACGATACGTTCCTTTCTTTGGATTTCTATTTGTTTCCTTCAATGAACCTTACCTGATACTTACACCCTTTCTGCGCTGCATTACGGCGAAGACCATCAGCGTAGCCAGGGCGAAGACTACCACACCCAGGCCTATCTCAGTCTGCCGCAACGGCCAACCGACTGTTTCTTGCCCAGGTATAGATGGTGGCCCCTCGGGGCTTTGCGTGCCGGAAATGCCAGCCATAAATACCGGTGCTGAGGCATTTCCCTCTGTGTTGTTTCCCTCTGTAACATTGCCTGCACCCGCCTGCGTTGGCGTGGGGATGACTTTCGTAAGCTCGTCTGCGGTTGCGGTCAAATTGCCTTCGCCTGCAGGGTTAGGTAAGAGCATAGTTTGGCCTGGTGGAGCGTTGAGAAGCTCGCCGCCGCGTGTTACAGCCTCGTGTCCGAAAACATTAAGGAAATCGCCCATAAGCAGCACCACGAGGGCAATGGCAACGACAGCTGTTGCGGGGCGCAGCCAGCGAAGGCTTGCCGGGCCAAAAGCGCTCTCGTGCCTGGGCGCGGGCACAGTGATGGCAAAGGAGCGGGGCACCGGCGCTTCAGTCACCCTGTGAAGCAACTGCACCGTCATCCGCAGCGATCCGAGCTCTCTCGAACAAGCCTCGCACGCCTGGAGGTGACGCTCAACGAGGCTTTTGTCCTCAGTGCTGAGTCTGTTATCAATGTATTCGGAAAACATACCCTGTACCTTGCGGCACATGGGCTTCCCTTTACCCCTGAACACTGTATTATCCTTTCTATTTATTAAGACGGAATTTCGATGGTAAAAGTTCCTCGCGCTGCAGCAAAAAATCTCTCAACCGCGTCCGCCCTCTGTTCAGCCGTGACTTCACAGTCCCCAGAGAACAGCCTGCAGCCTGAGCGACTTCCTCATAACTCAACCCCTGGACGTCGGAAAGGATAACCACCAGACGCTGATCCTCGGGTAGATACGCCAGCCCTTCGTTGAGGAACCTGCCCAGCTCCCGGCGCAAAGCATAATCCTCAGGAGATTCGTTGTTGTTTGCTTGCGGAAGGTCGCCAATCTCCAGCATCAGGGTGTCCAGAGAGACTACGCGATAGCGTCGCGCCACTCTGAGCTTGTCATGGCAGGAGTTAGCAGCGATGCGCAGGACCCAGGACTTGAAGCTACCACCTCTGAACTTGCCGATGGCCTTATATGCGGAGAGAAACGCATCCTGGCTGGCGTCCTCAGCCGCCTCACTGTTGCCCAGCATACGCAAGGCAAGATTGAAAACCAAGCGCTGGTATTGCTCGACCAGGAGGTTGAAGGCCTCAACATCGCCGGACTTACTTCGCGAGACTAAGTCCTGTTCATCCATCAATATTCACCTTGAGAGCCCGCAACCACCGTATAAATCGTGCTTGACTCACAGGTAATATCCTATTTATACTAATTTAGTATATGTAAAGCTCTGTTCATTTTAACATAGTCTTGCCATCCCAATCTAACAGAGGATTGGAAACAATCTGGCCGATAAGGAATGTAGAGGAGGTTAGACAGGGAGCTCAGCCCCTGTCTAACCTTGTAAAATATTTATGAGAACTCTAATCCGCGAAACACTACAGGTTATCCTCCTGGCGTTGGTCATTTTCTTCACTATCCACTTCATGATACAGAACTTCAGGATCGACGGTCCAAGCATGGAACCCAATCTGCTCAACGGCGAATATGTTATTGTAAACAAGACGGCCTACTGGTTCGGACACAACCCCCAAAGAGGCGACGTTATTGTCTGCAAATCACAAGACCCGAGAAATTTGCAGAGCAACTGGGTCAAAAGGGTCATAGGGCTCCCAGGCGAGACGGTAGAGGTGAAAAGCGATGGCACTGTTTATATAACTGATAAAAACGGCAATCGCTATAAACTCCAAGAACCATATCTAGACCCAAATATGAAAGTTGGCGGTACCATCGGGACATGGACAGTGCCCGAGGGGCACTACTTTGTCATGGGTGACCATCGCAACGTCAGCGAAGACTCCCGCATGACAAAGGCGGTCCTGCGGGATGAGATAATCGGCAAGGCATGGCTCATCGTCTGGCCACTACACGATTGGGGATGGGCTCCCAACCGCTCCATAGTGATGGCAGCCACACCTTAACCTCTAAATGACCTTGACTTAAAGCGGTGCATAAACTACAATCGTCTTAACTGAGGCGTCATTGGCAGAGAGGCACTATGAAAAAGGACCTGATGGAAATCCTGGCCTGTCCGGTATGTAAGGGCGACCTCCACCTCGAAATTACGGAGGAGAACGAGAAAGAGGTCATTACCGGAACACTGAAGTGCACCAAGTGTTCCCAAACCTATCCCATCAAGGATTCCATCCCTAACCTGCTACCACCGGATCTGCGCAATTGATGTAAGGTTCTAAGTCAAAAGTATAGGAGGTAAGAACAGATAAATGAATAGGTTCAAGGTAGGGGGTGCTTTAATCTGCGTTGGCTGCGTTGTTCTTGCCGGCCTTTTTATCTGGGGATTGGTCGCCGGTGAGCCCTGGCGCTTCTGGGCCATCGCTGCCCCTGTGATCGTTGCCTTCCTGGGAGCCCTGGGAATAGGCTTCTCCATCGGGCGGCTGATGTCGACCACTGAGAAAGCCCCTAAAACTCAAACCAAAGAAAAAAGGGCTGCCAGCTCTACTTCGTGAGTGGCATCTCTAAAAGTCGCCTCTATGGGGTGTAGGTAACCCTCGACTCTGGAGATTCCCAGACCTCAACCTGCGCGATAACTATGCCTCTCAGTCGCTTCTTAAGCTCTTTGTATATGGTTGCTGCTATGTTTTCCGAAGACGGGTTGATTTTATCGAAGGGTTTAATATCGTTCAAACACACGTGATCGAACCGCTTCAGTACCTCGCCGATATACTTCTTAAGCTCCACGAAGTCGAAAGCTATCCCTATCTCATTGAGCTTCTTAGCCTCCACGCTTACCACGACCTCGAAGCGATGCCCGTGCAACGCCTCGCATTTGCCACCGTAGCCTCTCAAATAGTGTGCGGCATCGAAATGCTGCCTGACCGATACCTGATACATATTGTCCTCCCGAGTACAGTCGGCAGACACACGGGTCTGCCCCTACAATTTGCTCGACTTACCCATCTTTCTCACACCACCCAGTCCATTCACCACAGAAAGTAAATCTTCGACCTTCTCATGTGTCACCGGATGAATCATCTCTGGCGCAATCTCAGCCAGGGGCGCGAGCACGAAGGCGCGCTCCGCGATACCTGGGTGAGGGATGATGAGTTCCGCTGTCTGGACAACCCGGTCACCATAGAAAAGTATATCTATATCGATAAGCCTGGGAGCATTGCGAAAGCTGGGCTGCCTGCCCAGGTCGCTCTCGATGCCCTTCACGAAATGGAGGAGGGCAAAGGGCTCCAGCTCAGTTGCTGCCGACAGTACTGCGTTGAGGTACAGCGGCTGCTCTTCGTAATAAACAGGCTCCGTCTCATAGACCGAGGAAACTTTCTTAATCGTCATTTTTTGAGATAAGCGCTCTACAGCCGACCTAAGATTGCCCATCCTGTCACCCAGATTTGAGCCCAGGGCCAGATATATCGTAACCGCGCTCACGCGTGCTTGCCCCTGACAATAGCGTCGCTCATCCTGGCCACCCGCACCATCTGCGCCACGTCGTGCACCCTCACTATATCAGCGCCGTTGGCGATGCCAATGGCTACCGTCGCCGCCGTCCCCTCCAAGCGCTGGTCGACAGGCAAATCGAGCACATGCCCGATGAACGACTTGCGCGAGGTGCCGAGCAGAATAGGACGACCCAGCACCTTCAGTTCCGCCAGGCGGCGCACAATCTCTACATTTTGCTCCACTGTCTTGCCGAAGCCTACGCCGGGGTCAATGATGATATTATTCCAGTCCACGCCGGCATCCAGCGCTATCTGGATGCTTCTTTTGAGGCTGGCGATAAGCTCGAGGAAGAAGTCGTGAAAGCGGGAGTCTCTCTGATTTTGAGAGATGACCAGCGGCACGCCTGCCTCAGCCGCCACTAGCGCCAGCTTGGCATCGCGCTTCAGTTCCCAGACATCGTTTATCATCCGTGCCCCTGCCACCACCGCCTTGCGCCCCACCTCCGATTTATAAGTGTCTATGCTCACTGGCACAGGTAATTCGCTGGCCAGCCTCTCGATGACCGGAATCACGCGCCGCAGCTCTTCTTCAGCGGAGACAGGCTGGTAGCCAGGCCGTGTGGACTCCCCGCCGACATCTATGATGTCAGCGCCTTCGGCAGCGAAACGCTTCCCCTGGGCAACAGCGGATTCGGCATCGCGCAGCCCATCTCCAGAGAAGGAATCAGGGTCAACATTCACGATGCCCATAATATAGGTGCGCTCGCCCCACCTGAATTCCATATTCCCGCAGCGAGTGATACTCAGTGGTTTGGCTGAATCGCTGTTCATTTGGCAACTCCACGTTCTGCTCCATCATTATAGCATGGCGATTTAACAATGCGCACAGGTTTACTGGGCAGCCCTTCTATGGTAAAATCGAATCTGTAGAAAGACAGAACTTCCAGACCGTCAGGTGACATAGAATGCCGATTTACGAATACAGATGCGCTCACTGTCGACGCCGCGTGGACATATTTGTCCAGGGCTTTTCTCCACCATCCAACCCAAGCTGTACCAAATGCGGCAGCAAAGAGCTGAGCCGCATCTACTCCTCTTTTGCGGTGCGCAGGTCTAAGAACGATAGAGGCGTCTACGACGAGATACTCTCCGACTCCAAACTCACGAGAGGGCTGATGAGGAATGACCCCCGCGCGCTCGCTGAGTGGAGCCGTAAGATGGCGCGCGCCACCGGTGAGGATGTCACCCCTGAGTCCGAGGAGCTTCTCAGCCGTCTGGATGCGGGCGAGGACATGAACAAGGTGGTGGAGGATTTCAAACAGACTGGGATGGCGGGAGACACGGATACAGGAGGCGCGGAAGCGGAGTAGCGGCTATGCCCATCTATGAGTTCATCTGCAAATCATGTCAACAGAAGGCAAGCTTCTTTGTGCGGAGCTTTAGTCCTCCCCAGAATCCGGTATGTCCTGCCTGCGGCAGCAGCGGACTCGATCGCTGTATCTCCGGCTTCGCTTACCACAGGACAACAAAGGATGTCTGGGAACAGTCCGGCCCTGCCTCGGCGCTTCCTAAAGACCCTGACTACTATAAAGACCCGCGCAACATAGGCAGATGGACCGAGAAGAGGCTTAAAGACCTCGGCGTGGATATGGACAGCGAAGAATATAGAGATACCTTCTCCGGAGTTAAAGAGTCAATCGCTGCCGCCAGAGAAGGTGAGATGCCCAAGCCGCTCAAGGAACTGCTTTAGGATTGTCTCGATATGCTGCGTATTCTCGATGTTAACCTTAATCGCATCGGCGAGGGATTACGTCTCCTCGAAGACATCACACGCTTTATTCTGAACGACCCCGAACTCAGCGAGCAGTTGAAAAACATGCGCCATGAGCTGTTGCCTAAAGACCGGTCGCTTCAGAAAAGGCTCTTGAACGCTCGAAAGGCTAGCGAGGATGTAGGAGCTTTCCTGGATGTGGATAGTGAGGCCGAGCGAGCGGATACCGTCAGCCTGGTCAGCGCAAACTCACGCCGCGTTCAGCAATCTCTGCGAGTCCTCGAAGAGCTGGCCAAGGTCCAGGGCGATGATTTCGGCCTGGACTGGGACAAAATCAAACACGCCCGGTTTGCCCTCTACACGCTTGAGCAGAAGATAGTGCTAGAGCTGCTTCGCCATAACAAGAGAGAGCAGGTTGCCGGGCTCTACGTGATAATAGATACCCAGGCATTGAAAGGACGAAGTGAGCTCGATGTCGCCCGGCAGGCGATTCAAGGGGGCGCCCGAATGATTCAACTGCGCGATAAGCTGCGGCCTAAAGGTATGCTCGTGCCCCTGGCTCGAGAGCTCAAAAAGGTCTGCGCTGAATCTAATGTACTCTTTATTGTGAACGACTATATAGACCTTGCCATAGCCTCCGACGCCGACGGACTCCACATCGGGCAGGAGGACTTGCCTACTGAGACCGCCCGCAAGATGTTACCTGGAGATAAAATACTGGGCTGCTCCTCAGCCACACTGGAAGAGGCGCTCAAAGCCGAGAAAGAGGGCGCCGATTACATAGCGGTAGGCTGCATTTATACTACGCCATCGAAGTCACCGACAAGGCTTGCCGGACTTAAAACGTTGCGCCAGGTGAAAAACAAGGTGTCAGTGCCCGTAGTTGCCATCGGCGGCATAAACGAGGATAATATCGTCAAAGTCATCGGAGCCGGCGCTGATGCAGTCGCGGTGATTAGCGCTGTGCTCGGTGCCGACAATGTTAAAGAGGCAAGCCAAAGGCTTACAGAGATAATAAACAGAGGAAGTGCCAGATGAATAGACCCACTTCAAGGCTCGACACGGTTGGGGAAAAAGTGCGCGCTTACTTCGCCAAAGAAGACAGCGCCCGCGAGAAGGGATTGGATCTTTCTAGGGAAGCCATTCGCTTCAGCGCCAATGCTATCCGGGCTGTGCATCGTGGGGAATTCGACCAGGCAAGGGAGCTCATAGGCTCAGCGCGTGCCAATGTCGAAGATATGAGTCGCACCCTCGCCAAGCACGGCGAGCTATTCTACGGAGGCTTTGTTCACAACGGCCAGAAGGAGTACGCCGAGGCCTGCATCACCCTGGCCCTGGTTGCAGGTGAAACCATGCCCGATCCCGATGAGCTTGGCGTGAGCTACGCCGCTTACCTCAACGGACTCGGCGAGGCAGCAGGCGAGATGAGACGGCACCTGCTCGATACCTTGAGAGAAGGCAAGATCGAGCGCTGCGAGGAAATACTCTGGGCTATGGACGACATCTACAGCCTTCTGGTCACTATCGATTTCCACGATGCACTGACCGGCGGCTTGAGGCGCACTACCGATATGGTGCGAGGCGTTCTCGAGAGAACACGCGGCGACTACACCATCTCATTGAGACAGAAGCAACTTGAGCAGAGGCTCGACGAGTTCGGAACCAAACTGAACAAGAAGAAGTCCTCATAACAAAGCACACTGTTGTGCAGGTCAGGCCCGCTGACCAAGAGGGAGAGGTTGATGGCTGGGTATGAGGTCGTTCATGTCGCAGTAGCTGCCTCGAGTGTCCCCGAGCCAGACATCATTAAAAAGGCAGCCGTTATCGTCAACAAAGACCCTTACCAGATGCGCCTTCTCCTTAGCGGCGGGCTCCCCAGGCTCATCGCACACTATCCCAGCCTCCAGGAAGCAGAATCCATAGCCCGAAATCTAATAGAGCTAGGCCTGTCAGCTCTCGTCTGTAAAAACTCTGAACTGCGCAAGCCCTCTAAAGTTTTCACTGCCCAGACCATGGAATTCTTGGAGGGGGAAGTCATATTTCGCGATAAGGGCGGTCAGACTAAAAGAATAATCTCTACTGATGTCTTCCTTATTCTCAAAGGCAACCTGCAAATTTCCGAGGAGGAAGAAGTCACAGAGACCAAAAGTAAGATAAATTGGGGCGCTACCCTGCTGACAGGCGGTATCCCCATCTACCACAACGTCAAAGAAAAAGTCAGCAGCGCGACAGTTCGAGAGGAACCTATCGTGAGGCTCTATAGTCAAGAGTCTTCCGAGCCTGCCCTGCAGATGTCGCAGCATGGCATGGCCTATTCATTTCTGGGTGCCCGTATAGCCCCCTCTTCCGCAGCTAATTTCAACACTGTTGTTGCGAAGCTTCAGGAGTGGTTCCCCCGGGCCATCTTCGATGACAGATTGGCGAAATCTTCCAGGTCAGACGCATCCTCAGCCAAGGTCTCGGATGATTTGGAACTCAACTGCAAGCTGCTCTACCTGTACCACAAGACAAAGAGCGGACTTAGCCATTCAGAATAGCTAAGTCCGCTCGCGTATGCCTGGCAATTCGAGTCTTTTTTTAGCTGGCGACCACGCTTTTGACCTCAGGCACTTCCTGCTTGAGTATGCGCTCAATCCCATTTTTTAAGGTCACCATCGACATAGGACAGCCGCCACACGCTCCGGTTAGCCTAACCGAAACCACACCTTCTTTTACATCCAACAGTTCCACATCTCCACCGTCAGCCTGTAAGGCAGGCCTGATGCGAGCAAGCGCCACTTCAACCTTCTCCCTCATTGTTTTCTTCTCCTCTTGACATACCCCGACACTTAATCAAAATCTATCTTAGCAATGGAGTAAAGCTTTGTATGCAACTTTTGTCTCATTTCCAGCATATTAGGAGGTCATTTAGCAACAGAGAAATGCAGGAGGCAGACCTAGGGTCTGCCTCCTGCATTTCTCCGGCGAACTCATTGGTTCGCCCCTATTTTTGGATCTTCCCCATCATATCTTCAAGCTTCTCCAAGTCGAGTTCCCGTGCCACAGCCCGCTCCATCATCCACTCACCTAAGGATTCCGGCGGCGTCTTCACCTGGCCTGCAGGCCTGGGCGCCAAGCTGAGCGCTCCATCTCCACAGGCTGATATGCAGATGCCACAGCCAAAGCAGCGCCGTTCATCCACCTTGCACATGCCCTCCACCATCGACAACGCCTTGAACTGGCAGCGCTCTATGCAGAGCTCACAGCCGGCGCACAGGTTCTCATCCACATTGGCCTGGAAGGCCGACGGAGCCAAAATGCTTAGAATACCGAATTCGGCAGCGCCGCGCAGCACAGCGCAGGCGCAGGTACAGCAGTTACAGATATATTCTATCTCCCCCTGGTAGTTGCCGGTGGTATGCACCAAGCCAGCCTCTTCAGCGCGGCGCAGCACCTCCAGGGCCTCCTGCTTGGTCAACGACTTGATGTGCTTGGCCTTCTCGTAGGCGTTAGGCTTCTTGCTGAACATGAGGCAGATGTTAATTGGGTGCTCACATGGCTGTCCCAGCAGCTTCTTCTGCACGCGGCAGATGCAGTCCAACACACCCCACGATTGCGCTTTTGCCAATATCTCCGAGGCACTCTCATAAGGAAGTACCTGGATTCCTACCTGCACAGCTTTCTCGACCGGGATGACACGTTGCATAGATGGCTGCAACTTCAGTGCCTTGTGGAAGGCTTCCCTGTAGTAGTCCTCAAATAGCTGCGCCATTTCCTTATCCATGCGGCTGATCTGCATCTCGTAGATGCCCACGATAAAAGGCATCAGGCCGAACACAGGCCCTTTCTGCCCCCGCTTCATCCGAATCAGACCCTTGCCAGCCATTCCTTTGAGAGTTTCCTCCGCAGCATGTGGGTCATCGCCGGTGCGCTGGGCGATCTGCTCTGCATATTCGGTGGTCAGTTTCATTTGAATAGCCAAAGCGGCCTCCTGCGGTGTGAACAGCTTTGCCAGTATTTTCAGTTCCACGCCACTCTCCGTAGCGGGGAAGCCGTTAGGGATAGCATCAAGCCGCTGAGCCAATTGTTTGTAGACTGATTCCTTCAGGTTCTTGTCCATCAAATCATACCTTCTCAGACTTTTATTTCAGAGCAGCCTCTATTGAATAACTCAATTATATATTATAAACCATTTCAGAGCCCCGCCCAATGTGTCAGCGAACTCATTTAGTAACTGGGACACCTCCCATTTACACAAATCCCCCAATCCTTCCAAAGGAAGAGGGGGATTTAGAGGGTTGATTCAGACCGGTGAAGATTCTCAAATATTCTTAATGGCTGGCACCCAGCAGGCATGTTATGGCACTCTGAACATCTGCACGGGACCGCATCAGACAGGCGAGACGGGAGGAAGCTAAGCCATTATTTCTGTTAGAACTAACCTCTCTCCTTATCTCCTCGCGGATCAGCCTGTCCACCTCCTCCAGCTTCGCCACCAGCTCATCGCATAGTATCGGCACTTGTCCCCCTTTCTCCTGAGGACTGGGGCAGTCTGATGCCTCGGCTACTTTTTTCGCTCGCACTGATGATTGAGACCCGAGCCCTGTTCTCGGAGTCCTTGACCCAGATGAGGTTCTTCTGTTTTTGGCCTTCATCTCAGAAACTCCTGGAACTTGATAAGTTCAAGTTGTCGCACGGGTTTAGTCGTGAACTTATGACAGTCCTTGCAAAGGTAGCGCTGCTCCACGCCTTTCTGACCGCGGTTATACTTACCAGCCTTCACCACGCGGTCACCGCCACAGTTAGGGCACCTGCCGTGCTCTCCAGCCATAACATCGCCTGAATTTGGTATATGCCGCAGACTATAATGGGTATATACCATTTTGTCAAGTGAGTTTGGAGGCCTTTTAGAAATAGGCTTGACACCTCTTCCGAAATTTCCCAGGCCTCCTATTAGAATGCCATAGGATTGTCTAGGGGCTGAACATAATGTCAACATTCTACAAGATAATTGTTGACACCAAATAGCAAATAATGTAAAGTGTACTAAGATAGCTGGCCAATCCATGACAGAAGGAGTAAGGAGACCTATCGAATGGATTTCAAGCCATCAGATAACCTATGTGCCCAGATAGCCGAATACTTGAGTACCCAGATAATTAAAGGCGAATTGAAACCCGGCGAGAGAATCAAAGAAGCAAAACTAGCCCAAGCATTAGGTGTCAGCAGAGGGCCTATTCGGGAAGCACTACACGTCCTTGAAAAGAAGCGATTGGTTGAGATGAGGCCACGGCGTGGCGCTAGAGTCACGCAGATGTCTGCTTCTTACGCTACCTCCCTTTACGATATTATAGTCGAGCTCTATGGGTTAGCAGCCAGAAAAGCAGCGGAGAATAGGTCAAATAAGGATCTTCAAGGGATTCGCCATGCTCTTAGGAGAATTAAGGATTGCGCAGATAAAGGGGATGTCCCCGGCTACTATGATTCAATCTTCAGATTAGCCTTAGTTGGAGAGAAGGCAGCTAAGAATCCCTTGCTGGAGCAGATGCTCAGCGACCTCGAGCCAGTTACACGCCGGGTTCAGTTTGCGTCATTAAGACATCGCGCTGAAGATCTCAAGAAGAGCGTCGCCTTTTTTGATCGTTTCGTCCAGTATACGGAGGCGAAGGATGGAGAGATGGCTTGTCAGACCATCCGCGCTTACACTGAGAACGAAAGAGAACTTGCTCTAAGGAATAGAAGAGCGACCTCAGCTGGTGACGAACCGATTAGAAGCAATTCGACAAGACATATCAGAAGGGGCAAGGTGAACAATGGAAAAAAGAACGATTAGGAAGGCAGCAGTTCTCGGTGCCGGAGTTATGGGGAGCAAGATAGCTGCTCTCCTGGCAGGCGTAGACATACCTACATATCTTCTTGATATTGTACCCAAAGAACTCGATCAGCAGGACCTGAAAAAAAAGCTGACCAAAGATTCCGCTGCTTTCAGAAACAAGTTCGCCATATCAGGCATACAAAGCACAATAGGTGCAAGCCCCCCTGCAATGTACACCCCCGATGATGCCAAACTCATCACCCCGGGCAATTTCGAGGATAATTTGCCCTGGCTTGCGGATGCTGACTGGATCATCGAGGGCGTAGTGGAGAACCTGAAGATAAAGCAAGAGCTGCTGCAAAAGGTTGAGCCCTACTTAAAGCCCGGTGCCATCCTTACCACAAACACTTCGGGGCTCTCAATAGAGAGAATCTCAGAGAAAATGTCCAAAGAGTTGAGAGCACGCTTCATGGGTACGCACTTTTTCAATCCACCAAGGCATATGAAGCTGCTGGAAATCATACCAGGCGAGCATACCGATAAAGAGTTAGTCCGTTTCATGGCAGATTTCTGCGAGAGGCGCCTTGGTAAAAGCATTGTCTTTGCCAAAGACACGCCTAACTTCATCGCTAACAGAATAGGTATCTATGCCATGCTGGGCGTAATCAAGATCATGGTGGAGGACGGCTACAACATTGATGAGGTAGATGCTATTACCGGTCCCCCGATGGGCAGGCCTAAGAGCGCATCCTTCAGGACATCGGATATGGTAGGATTGGATACCTTCATTAAGGTGGCGCAAAACGTCTCCGAAAACGTAAAAGACCCGGCGGAGAAAAATGATTTCGCTATCCCCGACTTCGTCAAGAAAATGGTGGAGGCTGGACTCCTTGGTGATAAGACACAGATGGGCTTTTACAAGAAGGTGATGGAGCCCGAGGGTTCAAGGATTTATACTCTGGATTACAAGACCATGGACTATGCCCCTCAGAAAAAAGTGGCCTTGCCCAAGCTGGATGAACTCAAATGGATATTTGATCCTGCTGCCAGGTTAAAGGCTCTGGCATACTCTGACGATAAGGCAGGACGTTTCGCCTGGAAGGCGCTTAAGAAGATGCTTCTTTACTCGGCATCCAAGATACCCGAAATAGCTGACGACATACTAAGTGTCGACCGAGCCATGAGATGGGGATTCAACTGGGACCTCGGGCCATTCGAAACTTGGGATGCTATCGGCTTTAAGAAATCTGTGGAAAAAATGACGAAAGAAGGAGAAGCGCTACCAGACAGTGTAGAAAGAATGTTCAGATCAGGCAGAGGCCATTTCTATCAGAAAAGGCGCGGGAGAAGTTACTATTTTGACCTTGTCAAGGCAGACTATGAAAAGATTGAAGAAAAGCCCGAGATCATCCTCATTCCCTCGCTGAAGGAGAGAAAAAAGGTTATCAAGTCCAATGCGGGGGCAAGTCTTCTCGATATTGGCGATGAGGTTGCCTGCCTGGAGTTTCATTCACTGAACAATGCAATTGACCCCGATGTTGTCTATATGATGCTCGATAGTGTTGCTGAGGTGGAAGCTAACTTCAAGGGTCTGGTTATAGGCAACCAGGGAGCCAATTTCTGCGTTGGCGCAGACTTAAAACAGATTTATCAATGGGCGCAGGAAAAGCAGTGGGATAACCTTGAGCTAGCAATAAAGACTCTACAGCAGGCCATGATGCGTATTAAATATTCGGAGAAACCGGTGGTGGCAGCACCGTTCCGCATGACCTTGGGTGGGGGTTGTGAGATGTGCTTAGCCTCCAGCATGGTCAGGGCGCATGCTGAGTGTTATATGGGGCTGGTGGAGGTTGGTGTGGGCGTTATTCCGGCTGCAGGCGGCACCAAAGAGATGCTGCTGAGGGCAATTGACTGCATTCCCGCGAGCGTCCCCAGCGCGGTTCCCGGGGGTGGCAGGCCTGACCTTATTCCCTACGTGGCCAATACTTTCCAAACCATCGCAATGGCCAAGGTCTCCACATCTGCACAAGATGCTAAAGGGTTGGGTTACCTGCGTCCACATGATGGGATTACCATGAGCTACGACCATCTGCTGCATGACGCCAAGCAACTGGTCATTGCTGCGGAGAAAACTGGCTATCGCCCGCCAAGACCTCGAAACCAGATCAGGGCGACAGGCAGGTCTGGCATGGCGGTTATTGAATTCCTTATATACCTTCTAAGGGAGGGCCTATACATATCCGACTACGATACGATCGTTGCCAAGAAGGTGGCGTATGTGCTCACCGGTGGAGACGTTGAACAGAATACACTGGTAACAGAACAGTACATTCTAGACTTGGAAAGGGAAGCCTTTATGTCACTGTGTGGGGAGGAGAAGACCCAAGCCAGGATTAAGCACATGCTTGAGACGGGCAGACCCTTAAGAAACTAGTCTGAATACTTGAGGAGATATGACGATGAGGGAAGCAGTAATAGTATCAGCAGTCAGAACAGCTATAGCGAGGGCACTAGACGGCAGCTTCAAAAATACAAGGGTTGAGCACACAGCTACCGAAGTAGTCAAGGAAGCGGTGAGAAGGGCAAAGGGATTGAACCCCCAAGATATAGACGATCTGGTCATGGGCTGCTCCTTCCCTGAGGCAGAGGCGGGCATGAACCTGGGCAGGATCATTGCCTTGAAGGCCGGACTGCCCAACACTGTGCCGGGAAGGACGGTAAACAGGTTCTGTGCTTCCGGACTCGAGTCCATTGCCCTAGCCTGTGAGAGGATTATGTGCGGTTTCGCCGACGTAATTGTAGCGGCGGGTGCAGAACATATGACGCTGGTTCCTATGGGAGGGAACAAGCCGATGCCAGACCCTGATTTAGTGAAAACATTACCGGCGGCATATATAACCATGGGACTCACGGCGGAGAATGTCGCTTCGCGGTTCAATATAAGCAGACAAGAACAAGATGCGTTCGCCTTCGAGAGCCATCAAAAAGCGGTCAAGGCTTTGAAAGAAGGAAGGTTTAATGAACAAATCCTGCCCTTGCGGGTAGTAGACAGAACCTTCGAAAATGGGAAGGCGGTGAGAAGGGATAAGGTCTTCGACACAGATGAATGCGTAAGGGCCGATACCTCCCTGGAGAAGCTCGCCAGTCTGCGGCCGCTCTTCCGCGCTGGCGGCACAGTGACTGCGGGGAACTCCTGCCCCATGAACGATGCCGCATCCGCCGTTGTGGTCATGTCCCGGGATAAGGCGAAACAACTGGGGCTTAAGCCCATGGGCGTGTTCAGGTCAATCGGTGTAGCCGGGGTTGACCCCGAGGTTATGGGCATTGGGCCGGTTTACGCCATACCCAAAGCCCTGAAAGCTGCTGGAATCTCGCTCGGTCAAGTTGACCTCATAGAACTAAATGAGGCGTTTGCAAGCCAGTCGATATATGTGGTCAAGACTCTAGGGATAGATATGAACAGGTTGAATGTCAATGGCGGCTCAATTGCCCTGGGCCATCCTCTGGGCTGTACCGGTGTCTATCTCACCACCAAGCTGCTTTATGAGATGGCGCGAAGGGAAGCCAGATTCGGCATAGTCACCATGTGCATCGGGGGTGGCATGGGCGCAGCAGGGGTATTTGAAAGACCATAAAAACACTTTAAAAAAATAAGGAGGATGTCATGACAGAGAAGACAATCAGAAAGGGCGGCTCATTTCTTCTGGAGGATGTGCCTGCGGAAGAAGTATTTACACCGGAGGATTTCAGCGAAGAGCACAGAATGCTAATTGAAACCGCTGAACGCTTCGTAAAAAATGAGGTAGTACCCAACATGGAAAAGCTGGAGCATAAGGATTGGGACCTGAGCCGCAAACTCATGCTCCAGGCAGGAGAATTGGGCCTCTTGGGCTGTGAAATAGAGGAAAAATACGGCGGCTCGCAGTTGGACATGATAGCCCCTTTGTTGATTATTGAGCACTTGTCGGCGGCAGGTTCGTTTGGTTTAACTCTAAATTGCCATACCGGGATAGGTTCGGAACCCCTGATCTATTTCGGAAATAAGGCCCAAAAAGAGAAGTACCTGCCAGGGATAGCAAGCGGAAAAACGATTGGTGCCTACGCTCTCACAGAGCCCGGTGCGGGCTCAGACGCCATGTCGCTAAAAACTACGGCAAAGCTTACACCCGATGGAAAATACTATAAACTTGATGGCGCCAAGCAGTTCATTACCAATGCAGGATTTGCTGATATCATCTTCACCTATGCCAAGGTTGATGGCCAAAAAATGACTGCGTTCATTGTAGAGAGAGGCTACGAAGGAGTCTCCACAGGGGCAGAGGAAAAGAAAATGGGGCTTCGCGGTTCCTCGACCTGCTCCATATTCTTCGACGGCGTAAAAGTGCCTGTGGAGAACGTTCTGTTTGAAGTTGGCAGAGGCCATGTAGTGATGTTTAACGTTCTGAATATTGGTCGGTTCAAACTCGGTGCCGGTTCGGTTGGCGTAGCTAAACTGGCGCTGGAGGCGGCTGTTAAATACTCTAAGGAAAGGGTACAGTTCAATAAACCTATATGCCAATTCGGTCTAATCAAACATAAGATAGCTGAGATGGCCACCAGAATTTATGTCGCAGAAAGTATGATATATAGAGCCGGAGGACTTGTCGAAGAAATCCTAGCCGCAGTTGACAGAAGTGCTGAGGATGCAGCTGGGAAGATAGCCAAGAGCATATCCGAGTATGCTATCGAGTGTTCTATCACCAAGGTCTATGCCTCGGAAATGCTCAGCTATGTTGCGGATGAGGGTGTTCAAATATTCGGAGGTTATGGTTTTATTGAAGAATATCCTGCCGAAAGAATACATCGTGATAACCGAGTTTTCCGGATATTTGAGGGAACAAACGAGATAAATAGGCTCATCATAACGGGATGGCTGATGAGACAAGGGCTGAAGAATGAGATCCCTCTATTCACTGCTGCGGCAGAAGCAAAGGAGAAATTAAAGACTGAAAAACCCATCAAAACTCATGCAAAGGATGGCGCTTTGGAATTCCAGCACAAACTCACAGGGAGGGCAAAGCAGGTATTTCTGTGGATATGCGGAGATGCAGCTCAGAAGTATGGGATGGCTATTGAAGAGCAACAAGAAGTCCTGGGCTTATTGGCTGATATGGCCCAAGAGATTTACGCTATGGATAGTGGATTGCTCCGGGCTCGCAAGTCTATAAAATCTGCAGGTGAAAAACAGTCTAAAACTAAGATAGAGATGGTTCAATTGTATGTAAATGATGCGATGGTTAGGATTGCAGGTTATGCCAGACAAGTACTTGCAGCAATGGAGACTGGTGATACGCTTGATAAACAAATTAGTGTACTAAATAATGCCCTTGAATTCACTCCTGTTGACGGTGTTCAGTTGAGAAGGGCAATTGCAGATAGGATAATAGAGGCGGAAAAATATACCAGTTGACACAAAACTCATTCAATATTCATCCAACGGGGGGGTGATGAAAAGCAAACAGGCGGTAAAGGACAGGCAGGCGATAGAGGGGGAGCTGGGGAGAAGGCTCCTTCTTGGCGAGACGATAGTCCGTAATGTCCATAAGTTTCCTCATAAAGAAGCTGTTATATATGGTAAGACCCGCCTCACCTATAAACAGTTTAATGAGCGCATTAACCGTTTGGCTCATGCTCTACTGGATATCGGCGTCAAGAAAGGTTCCAAGGTCGCCATTCTATCTTTTAACTGCAATCAGTTTCTAGAAGCCTATTATGCTCTGGGGAAGATCGGCGGGGTAGCTGTGCCGCTCAACTTCCGCTTGCATCCAGAAGAACTCACGTATATGGCTAACCACTCCGATGCAGAAGCTTTCATCGTCGGGGAAGATTTCATAGGGGCTGTGAAGGGCATGAGGAAAGACTTGCCTAAGGTAAGGAAATATATTGCCATCGCCGATAAGCCTGTTAAGGGTATGCTGAATTACGAAAATTGGATCTCAAAATTTCCAGATGAGGAACCGCTTGTTCTGATTGATGAAGATGATCCTCTCTTCGTCATGTACACCGCTGGAACCACAGGCAGACCCAAGGGAGCCGTGATCACGCACAAGAATGAAGTGGTGATGTGGATGCTAGGCGGATGGTATGTATTTGCCGAACCGAATCTTTTTAACAACTACAGACTCCGTGACTTCAAGTCCTTTGCTGCTCCTCCGATATTCCATCTAGCGGCCTTCGGTTTCTGCCAGTTCAATTTCTTTGCTGGCACAACAGTCGTTCTCCCAGAAGAAGTCTTCGATCCAGCCTCTGTTATGCGTACCATCCAAGAGGAAAAGATAAATGCAATAGTACTAATCCCTGCCATGGCGAACTTCCTTTTATTGTTACCAGACCTGAATAATTACGATACAAGCTCTCTCCAAATATGGCTTTCCGGTGGTGCGATTCTACCCACGGAAACCCGCAGGCTGATACAGCAGTATTTCCCTTCTGCTAGGCTCGTCGATCTCTTTGGGCAGACTGAGATGAGTCCACTTGTTACAGGGCTTCTACCAAGCGAAGCAAAGGGCCGCGAAACTTCAGTGGGAAGAGTACTTCCTTTCATCGAGATAAGGGTCGTAGATGATGACGACAATGATGTCCCTGTGGGAACGATAGGTGAAGCAATATATCGCGGACCTACTGTAATGAAGGAGTACTACAAGGACCCCAAAGCCACTGCTGAAGCCATGAGAGGGGGCTGGTTCCACAGCGGTGACTTGGTCAGACGCGATGCAGAGGGGTATATATATGTCGTTGAACGCAAGAAAGATATGATTATAAGCGGCGGGGAGAATATTTACCCGGCTGAAATCGAGGAAGTCCTCTACAAACATCCCAAAATACAGGAGTGTGCAGTTATCGGGGTTCACGATGAAAAATGGGGGGAATCAGTCAAAGCTGTCGTAGTATGCAAGTCGGGAGAGCAGCTTTCGGAACAGGAAGTAATAGACTATTGTAAAAATCACTTAGCCAGTTATAAAAAGCCCAGGTCTGTGGACTTTGTAGACTCGCTTCCTCATAGCGCAATAGGTAAGGTCTTGAAAAGGGTCTTGAGAGAGCAGTACGGCAAGTCTGTCAAATACTAGAGTGAGTTGCTATGACTGCCTTTTTTCGGAGATAAGCACTTGGTTCGAAAGTTGATTTTTATCAGTTGGTAGGCTACAGTACTGTCAAAGCAGCAAGTAAAAATAAAAAAAGGATGGGTAACATGGTAGGAATCACATCGTATGGCGCTTATGTACCACTGTACCGCATCCAGCGCATGACTATCTATCAAGCGCTGGGATGGTTGAATCCAGCCTCGCTACTTCCAGGCGAGAAGGCGGTGGCGAACTATGATGAGGACAGCCTTACCATGGCGGTGGCTGCCTCAGTGGACTGCCTGAATGGCCTCGAACGGGATCAGGTGGACGGGCTGTTTTTCGCCAGCACCACCACACCGTACAAAGAGAGGCAGAATGCAGGGATAATCGCTACGGCGCTCGACCTTCGCCCGGAGGTTAGAACCTCAGACTTCGCCACCTCTCTCAAGTCTGGAACCGGAGCGCTGATTTCTGCCTACGACGCTGTATCTTCTGGCTCAGCCAAGAAAGTCCTGGTTTGTGCCTCCGATTGCCGTCTGGGGAAGCCCGGTGGCTATCAGGAGGAAATCTACGGTGATGGTGCCGCCGCTCTGCTGCTGGGTGACAAGGATGTCATCGCCAGCATTGAGGGCACTTATTCTCTCTCTTATGACTTCTCGGACAACTGGAGGTCTGACGAGGACAAGTTCAATCGTACCTGGGAGGACAGATGGATCAGGGACGAGGGTTACGGTAAGTTCATCCCTGAAGCTATCTCCGGGTTGATGAAGAAGTACGACCTCAAGCCCCAGGACATCGCTAAAGTGGTTTACCCCTGTCTTTATATCGGGGCCCATGCCGGCATCGGCAAGGGTCTGGGATTCGACAAAAGTCAGATACAGGACCATTTGTTCACATCCATCGGCAATACAGGCACCGGTTACTCCCTCATGATACTGGTGGCGGCTCTCGAGGAAGCCAAGGCAGGAGACAAGATAATTGTTGCCAGCTACGGAAACGGCAGCGACGCCGTGCTCCTCGAGGTAACAAAGAATATAAAGAAAATAAAAGATAGAAGGGCTATTAAGAAGCACCTCGAGTCTAAGAAGGACTTGGGCCTTTACGAGAAATACGTTACTTTCCGCGAGGTGTTACCCATAGATACCGGCGGCCGCGGTGAAGAAGTTGGCCCTACCCAGATGACAATTCTGTGGAGGGATCGTAAGTGGCTCCTGGGTCTTTGCGGGTCGAAGTGTAGACGCTGCGGTACACCGCAATACCCGCCACAGGAGGTATGCGCTAATCCCAAATGTGGGGCTGTTCGTGAGACGGACGATTATCGGTTCTCAGACAAGAAAGGACACCTGTTTACCTATACTGGAGACATTTTGGCCTTCAGCCCCAGCCCACCGGCCATCTACGGCACGGTTGACTTTGATGGCGGTGGCAGATGGATGTTCGACGTCAATGACTGCGAACTCGACTCGCTCCAGGTAGGAATGCCTGTAGAGATGAGCTTCCGCCGAAAATTTCACGATTTGGCACGGCATCTATATGTCTATTTCTGGAAAGCTACCCCGATTCGAGCTTAGATACTCTTGATTAGAGGTTTTGAAAAAAAGGAGGCGACATGGCAGACGGAATAAAGGACAAGGTCGCTATCATTGGCATGGGATGCACCAAGTTTGGCGAGCGATGGGATAAAAGCGCTAATAACTTGATGGTCGACGCCTTCCTCGAGGCACTTGAAGATGCGGGCATTGAAAAGAAAGACATCCAGGCCGGGTGGATAGGCACCTGCTACGAGGAAACGTCGGTGGGGAAATCAGCTATCCCTCTGTCTATCACACTTAAACTGCCATTCATTCCGGCAACCAGGGTGGAGAATTTCTGCGCTACGGGCTCGGAGTCTTTAAGAGGCGCCTGTTATGGCGTTGCTTCAGGTGCCTTTGATATAGCTCTGGCAGTCGGCGTGGAGAAACTAAAAGATACAGGTTACGGAGGACTTCCTCAAACCGACTCACAAGTAGGCACAGCATATAGATTCATTTTCCCCAACTATACTCCTCCCGGGATGTTCGCCATGATGGGCACCAGGTATTTTGCCCAGTATGGGCTCACCCCTCAAGAAGGGAAACACGTCCTGGCCAGAATAACCGTGAAGAGCCATCACAATGGGGCGCTTAACCCCAAAGCTCACCTGCGCCGTGAGGTTACCATAGAGGACGTGGTGAACGCACCTATTGTGGCCTGGCCTTTAGGGCTGTTCGACTGCTGCGGGGTCAGCGACGGCGCGGCGGCAGCTATCGTTTGTCGGGCAGACATGGCTAAGAAATTCAGGCCTGACCCTGTGTACGTCAAGGCGCTCCAGATCGCTGCGAGCTCCGGGGAAGAGATGTTTTGCACCGACTGGGACTATGCTCATGTAGAGACTACCGTTCATGCCGCCAAGAGGGCTTTCAAAGAGGCGGGCATCAAAGACCCTCGAAAAGAGGTAAGCATGATGGAAGTGCACGACTGCTTCTCCATCACCGAGCTTACCATATATGAGGACCTTGGTATCTCGCCGCGGGGCAGAGCCAAGGAGGACATCGAGGCGGGCTTCTACGACCTGGATGGGAAGCTGCCCTGTCAGCCTGACGGCGGGCTCAAGTGCTTCGGGCATCCCATAGGCGCCTCCGGCCTGCGTATGATGTATGAAATGTACAAGCAGCTTCAGGGTAAAGCCGGACCCCGGCAGATAAAGAATCCCAAGTTCGGTCTGACCCACAACATGGGCGGCATACCACCTATGAATGTGGTCAGTGTCTGTATCGCAGGTCTGTAGACTTCGAACAACATACAAACAGTGCCCAATTCTGCAGAGGGGAGCTCATGGACTTCTCTTTCACTGAAGAGCAGCAGATGCTTAAAGCAACTGTGCGCAATTTTCTGGATAAAGAGATAGCTCCTGTAGTTAGCGCTCACGAGAAGAAAGGCCCTCTGACTAAGGCAGAAACTACAGCCTTTATCAAGCAGTTGCTTCCCTTCGGGTACTTAACAGGTTTTCTACCGGAAAAATATGGCGGCTCTCAGTTGGAAGGCAAGACCAATGGAATCCTGGTCGAAGAACTATCACGAGTCTGGGCCAGCCTTGCAGGAACCATTTTCATTGCGGCAGGGTTTCTTTGGGTCCTGAGCGAGGCAGGCAGCCCTGAGCAAAAGGAGAGATTACTGCCTCTGGGCGCCTCCGGTAAATATATAGGCTGCATCGCAATCACTGAGCCCAACGTTGGCTCCGACGTGTCCGGACTGGAGACCACCGCAACACTGGATGGAGACAATTACCTTATCAATGGGACAAAAATATGGATTTCCAACGGGACTATAGCTGACGCCGCCTTTGTCCTCGCTACCACCGATAAGGCGCTGGGTGCTTTAGGGATGTCCTTTTTCCTTGTGGAGAAGAATGCCTCACCTTTCTCAGCCCGTGAGCTGCATAAGCTGGGGATGCATTGCTTCCCTACGTCGGAGCTTTCATTCAACGACTGCAAAGTGCCTGCAAAAAATCTCCTCGACCCGGGCGCCGGTTACAAGAGGACGATGGCATTCTTTGACATATCGCGCGCCATGGTCGGCGCCATGTGTACGGGCATTGCTCAGGCCGCTATAGATGCTTCGATTAAATTTGCACAAGAACGAACCCAGTTTGGCCAGCCCATAGGTAGCTATCAGATGATACAGGAAATGATTGTGGATATGGTAACAGAAACCGAGGCTGGCCGCCTTCTCTCTTTTCGCGCCCTGGACTTAATTGACAAAGGACAGAAATCCCGCTGGCAGTCATCTCTGGCAAAGGCCTGGGCTACCGAAGCAGCGGTCAGGACAACATCCAAGGCTATCCAGATTCATGGCGCGATGGGCCTGTCGGATGAGTATCCGGTAGAGCGATATTTCAGGGATGCCAGAACTATGACTATTCCCGAAGGCACCACTCAGATGCAGAAACTGATTGTGGGGAGAGACATCCTGGGGTTAAGAGCTATAAGTCTGGGCGCGATCTAATCAGGAGACAGGTCTAAATGGCAACCGCTGGGGCAAAACGCTCCGCTTTGCATAGGATAAGGGTACTGGATATGGCGTGGTTCGGCCCCGGCCCTTTTTGCGCCACTATTCTAGGCGACCTCGGTGCAGATATTATAAAGATTCACGAGCCCGACCCGGAGCGCCGAGGCAGCCTCAGCAAGTACGCACTGCCAGATGACCCGGCTTTCCCCGGTTTAAGGAATTGCAGGGTCATAGGCCTTGACCTGAAAGCTAAAGATGGCCGCGCCATCTTCTATGAGCTGTCTAAGACTGCCGATGTTGTCATAGAAAGCTACAGGCCTGGAGTCACCAAGCGTCTCGGCGTCGACTACAAGACTATCAAGAAATTGAATCCCAGAATCGTGTATGCCTCGATGACAAGCTACGGGCAAGATGGGCCCTATCGCGACTTACCCGGGCACGACATTAACTACATATCCACGGGCGGCCTGCTGGGTCTCACAGGTGAATCCGGCGGTGCTCCTGTACTTCCCGGCACACTGGTGGCAGACCTCACCGCAGGAGGCATGTCCGCTGCCATCGGGATCCTATCAGCATTGATGGCCAGGGTAGAGACGGGTAAGGGGCAGTTCGTCGATGTTTCCATAACCGATGGTATCGTGGCGCTGATGTCCATGTGGATAAACCCGCATCTCGCCTATGGTATAGCCTTCGAAAGAGGCGATACCATATTTACCGGCCATTATCCCTGGTACAATGTGTACCAGACAAAAGACGGCAAGTACATCAGCATCGGAGCTTTTGAACCGTGGTTTTATGCTAACTTATGTCAACTTTTAGGGCGTGACGATTTCATCGAGCACCAGTTCGCAGAGGGTGAGAAGCGAGAGGAAATCTACCGGTATTTTAGACAGACGTTCCTCACCAAAAGCAGAGACGAGTGGGTGGAAATACTGCGACAGAAGGATACCTGTGTCGCGCCTGTTTACTCGATAGACGAGCTGGCTTCCGACCCTCAATTGATTTCTCGCGGAATGATAAAAGAGATACCGCACCCAGTTCTGGGGAGCGTTAGGCAGGTTGGTTCCATGCTCAAGATGTCAGCCTCGCCATTTCGGGTGAGAAACTGGACCACGAGGTTTGGGCAACACACGAACGAGATATTGCGGGAACTGGGCTTTAGCACAAGACGCATCGCAGCCTTGCGCAAAGCCGGTGTGATATGCTGACAGCTTGACTGCACTGGATTTGCCAGATTGTTATCCTCTGCACCATTGACAAATGAGGAGGTGCCCACGTATAATTTCGCAACACGAGTCACAAGAAGACACCACCATGGGGAGAGTTTCCTGTCTAGTGCCAAGCATTGTCTATCCTCAAGAAATACCTGTTGTTTGACCGAACTATTTCGCTTCAAGGAGGAAGTAAATGTCCTGGAAAGATGAATACAGGTCGAAGTTAACCAGTCATAAGAAGGCTGCGAAGCTCATTAAATCTCATGACCGTATGTTCACCCCCCTCGGCCTCGACGAGCCTTCGACGGAGCTAATGGATGCAATCGCCGACAGGAAAGATGAGCTCAAGGACGTTCAGTATATAAATGCACTTGTATTTCATCCTTACAAAATTTTTGCACCTGAGTACATGAAAACCTTCGATATGATGTGCGGTTTCTATAACCAGCTTACCATGTCTCAGCATGAAGAGGGCATTACTACATACATCCCGGTTCAAAGCTCCACCGTTGGCGTTGTGGCGAAGAAGCGGCAGGCAGTCGATCCGCGCAGGCATGTCATGCTCACCCAGGTCAGCCCACCAGACGACCATGGATATGTATCTTTGGGCCTCGATTTGTTCTTCACGCCAGACATCATTGACCAGGGCGCCGTGGTTATCGGCGAGGTCAACCCGAACGTACCGCATACCTATGGCAATTCACACTACCATGTCAGCCGATTCGCTAAGTTCGTCGAGATAGACGAACCTCTGTTTTCGCCACCAATGCCCGAGCCGTCTGAGGTACACAAGAAGATCGCAGCGAACGTGGTAAGCCTGCTCTGTGACAGGGATTGTCTTCAAGTAGGAATAGGCGCAGTTCCCGGCCAGATATCCAAGCTTCTGGCCGATTGTGGACTGAAAGACCTAGGCATTCATACAGAGATGGCTCCGCAGGGCACTCACCTGCTTGTGGAGAAGGGTGTCGTCACCTGCAAATATAAAGAGACACATCCTAACAAGATGATCATGGCTTTTGCTATCGGCGATAAGGAGCTTTACGACTTCCTGGGCAACAATCCCATGGTCGAGTTTTACTGTGCTTCATATAGTAACTCGATTCCCCTGCTGGTTCAGGAGAAGAACCTAGTGGCCATAAACGGCTCCGTCGAGGTCGACCTTGTCGGAACTATTGCCTCGGAGTCTTTCGGTGATTCGATGCGCTCCGGCATCGGTGGCCAGCTTGACTTCGTGATTGGCTCTTACTGGTCTGAAGGAGGAAGGGCTATAAATATCCTGCCCAGCACCGCACATAACGGTCAAATATCACGCATCGTGCCTTACCTGACTCAGGGAGCCAGGGTATCCGTGCCAAGGCATTATGCTCAGTATGTAGTTACCGAGTATGGGATTGCCAACTTGGCACCACTGAGTGAAAAGGAGCGCGCCCTCGCTCTTATCGAGATTGCGCATCCCAAGTTCAGAGCAGACCTTCTAAAGGCGGCCAGGAAGAGGCTCAGGTTTTAATCAGATTATCTACATATTATCTACATACCTAGCCTCGTAGAGGTGGAGAAGCGCACCTGTTAACGGGGAGGCTAATGTGGAGAAAGTATGGCTGAAGAATTATGACCCGGGCGTCCCCGCAACAATCGATTACCCCAGGGTTACTCTGCACCAATTGCTGGAGGAAGCAGCAAACCGCTTCCCCAACCAAACTGCCGTTATATTCCCAGGCGCTTTGGGAGATTCCTACAGGCTGAGCTACAAACGCCTCAATCAGCAGGTAAATAGGATAGCTAATGCCCTGATATATCTCGGCGTAAAAAAGGGCGATAGGGTCGTCCTGCTCCTGCCCAATTGCCCTCAGTTCGTGATTAGCTACTACGCTGTGCTCAAGGTGGGAGGCGCAGTGGTAGCCACCAATCCCCTGTACTCGCCTCGTGAAATGGAACACCAGTTCAATGATTGCGGCGCTGAGACTATCATTGTCCTCAGCCTCTTTTATCGCACTGTTGCGGGCATTAAGGAGAGAACCCGTCTTAAGAATATAATAGTAACGAACATCAAGGAATACCTGCCTCCTGTAAGCCATTTCCTCTTCACGCTTCTCCGCGAGAGGAAAGAAGGACATCGCGTTGATATCTCCGAGGCCAAGAATACGTATTCTTTTCAAGGCTTATTGAAGCGCTTCACACCCACACCTCCTTCAGTGACTGTAACTCCCGATGACATCGCTATGTTTCAGTATACAGGCGGAACCACCGGCATCAGCAAGGGCGCAGTAGCTCTACACCGAAATGTGGTTGCCAACGTCTACCAGATGAAAGCCTGGGCCAGCCCTGTGAACCCTAAGGAGGGCGGGGAGGTGGTGATGGGTGTAATGCCTCTGTTCCATGTCTATGGCATGGTGGCGGTAATGCACCTCTCTGTGCTGGGTGGAGCAACGATGGTGTTGCTGCCACGCTGGGACACACTGCAAGTGCTGAAAGCTATAAACCGATATAAGCCTGCTCTCTTCCCCGGCGTGCCTACAATGTACGTGGCGATTAATAACCATCCAGATGTTAAGAAATATAATCTGCGTTCTATCAAGGGCTGTACCAGTGGCGGGGCGCCACTGCCGATGGAGGTGCAGCAGAACTTCGAAAACATCACTGGAGGTAAGCTTGCGGAGGGCTATGGACTCAGTGAAGCCCCCGTCGTGGTCACCGCGAACCCGCAAATCGGCAAACGCAAGGCCGGAAGTATCGGGGTGCCTTTCCCGGATGTAGAGGCCAAGATAATGGATGTGGAGACCGGCGAGAAGGAAATGCCTGTGGGAGAGGTCGGGGAGCTGGTTATTCGGGGGCCACAGGTGATGCAGGGCTACTGGAACAAGCCTGAGGAGACGAAGCAGGTATTACGCAATGGTTGGCTCTATACTGGCGACTTGGCCAAAATGGACCAGGACGGCTTCTTCTATATCGTAGACCGCAAGAAAGAGATGATCATCGCGGGTGGCTATAACATCTACCCTCGCGAAATCGAGGAGGTTCTCTACGAACACCCCAAGGTCAAGGAAGCAGTTGCTTACGGCGTTCCCCACCCCTACCGGGGCGAGACAGTCAAAGTAGCCATTGTACTCAAGGAAGGTGAGACCGCCACCGCTGAGGAAATCATCGAGTTCTGCCGCGAGCGCCTGGCCCGCTTCAAGGTGCCTAAGATAGTGGAGTTCCGGGAGGACCTGCCCAAGTCGCTCATCGGCAAAGTGCTGCGCCGCGTATTGGTGGAGGAGGAGAAAGCCAAACTAGCCGCCAAACAATCGGAAGCAGGGTGAGCTCCCCGGATTCATTATTTCACGCGAACCTTGCGCAGTGCCATTAGGAGCCCCGCGATGCTCTTGGCATCGCATACTTCCCCTGATGTGATAAGCCCATAAGCTTTTTTTAGCGGAACGCGCACCAGCTCGATGTTTTCATCATCGTCTGCGGTCCTTTTCAAAGGTTTGAGTTCGGTCGCGAGATAGAGGTACATGTACTCCGTAGTGAAGCCCGGGCTGGTGTAAAAGAAGCTCAGTTCTTCCCACTTCTCGGCGGAGAAGCCGGTCTCCTCCTCGAGTTCCCTGCGTGCACCATCCAGGGGTTTCTCGCCGGGTTCGATGCCGCCGGCAGGTATCTCCAGCAGCATCCTCTCTGCAGCCTTGCGGTACTGTCGGACAAGGAGGACATTATTCTCGGAGTCAATAGCAACGATAGCGGTACAGGCAGCGTGCTCCACAATCTCCCGCTTCGTCTTTTTGCCCGATGGCAATTCTACAGTATCAACCCTCAGGTTGATAATTTTCCCCTCGTATATGCGCTCGCTGCGCACAGTTCGTTCAGGGCTCATCTTCGTTGCTCAAAGGCTGCGACGGGCCGAGATGCACCACCAGCGGCACCTCGTCACAATCCGGAAACTTGGGACAGTTATAGCACTCTCCCCAGACCTTGCGGGGTAGCGCTGCCCTGTCGATGCTAACGAAGCCGCATTTTTGGAAAAACTCGGGCTTATAGGTCAAGCAAAAGACGGTAGGTATACCCAGTTCTCTCGCTTCGTCAATACACGTACTTACCAGTGCCGTACCAATGCCCCGCTTCTGACCGCCCTTTGCTACTGCTAGAGACTTTATCTCAGCCAGGTCAGCCCAGCTTACATGGAGCGCCACACACGCAACTACCTTATTGCGATTCCTGACCACAAAATAGTCTCGGATGTTCTCATAAATCTCGCTCAGGGCCCGTGGAAGCATCTCACCCTGTGCAGCGAACTTGTTGATCAGCTTGTGCATCTGGGGCACATCAGCCATCTTGGCTTTTTCCACCTTCATTTAGGCTTACTCCCGCTTTTCTAGCTTCGGCATCAATGTACTGTAGAACGTCGCAGGCCACTCAGTTCTGAGCATCTTCGTCACATAAGGACTGCGCTTAATTTTTACAACATCGCCATCGCTCAACGGCACCTCTACCTGTCCGTCAACGCTGAGCGTGGCTCTATGAGTGGTATTCACCTCGAGTTCCACCGCTGCCTCAGCGGGCAAGACCAGCGCAGTAGCCAGGCTCAAGTGAGCAGCAATCGGCTTTAACAACATCTCCTCGGATTGAGGATGCAGGATAGGCCCACCGGCCGCCAGTGAATATCCAGTGCTGCCGGTCGCGGTAGCCAGGATCAATCCATCGCATTTATAAGTTGTCAGAGGTTCCCCGTCTATGGTTGCCTTTACCCGAATCAAACGGCATCTCTCGCCGCGGCCTACGACAACATCGTTCAACGCATGAAGAGGGGCGATATTTGCCGAAGCAACCTCCGCTTGAAGCATAGCCCTCTCCTCCACCCAGCCCGCGCCTTCGATAAAAGCAGGCACCCTGGCCAGAGCATCCTCAGCGTTCAGTTCAGTCATAAACCCCAGACGACCCAGATTTACGCCCAGTATCGGGATTCCCCTGGGGCTGGCAATACGTGCTGCCCTTAAAATCGTGCCATCGCCGCCTAGACAGATGACGAATCTGGTCCCCTCTATCTGCTCGCACGCCTTGTCCTCCTCCCACGCCGAGCAAACCCAGACCGATGCCCCCGTGTCTCCTACAACTTTTGCCAGTTGCTGAGCCAAAGTCCCCGCAGCAGAGACTTTAGACTGGAACAGAATACCAATCTTTTTATTCGAGCATAACCTGTTACTCATAGCTTCGCTACGTCTTCCACAACAATACTAAAAACTCCCTATTTCCCTCAGCGCCCAGAATGGGTGACGCTACCAAGCCACCCATTCTGAAGCAGTGGTCAACCGCCCAGGAAATAAAGCGCCCCAGAACACTGGCATGTACCAGGGGGTCTTTGACCAGACCGCCCCTGCTCACCTGCCCCTTCCCTGCTTCAAATTGAGGCTTGACCAGCACTATCAGTTGCCCCTTGGCCTTAATCAGCTTGGCCACCGTGGGCACTACCTTTTCCAAGGAGATGAACGACACATCAATCGTAGCTAGGTCAACAGGCTCGGGCAGAGCGAAAGCGTAGCGGGCATTTACCCGCTCCATCACCACCACCCTCGGGTTTTGCCTGAGCCGGTAGTCAAGCTGCCCATAGCCGACATCAACTGCGTAGACCTTGCGCGCCCCGCGCTTCAGCAAACAATCAGTGAAACCGCCTGTGGAGGCACCGACATCCACCGCCACCAGGCCGTTCACATCCACCTGGAACTGGTCGAGCGCGTAGTCCAGCTTGAGCCCGCCCCTGCTCACGAACTGAGGACTCTCCAGGATTTTAACCTCAGCGTCCTCATTGACCAGGGCGCTGGGCTTGACTATCGTCCTGTTGTCCGCGACAACAGCGCCCTCCATAACTATAACCCTGGCCTTCTCTCTGCTTTCCACCAGCCCTCTAGCCACGAGCAGGGTGTCTATCCTCCGTTTGGCCACAATGCATTTAGCATAGACTCGTAGCTTCGGAAAGTCAAGGCTAGCAAACAGCGGGGTTCTACTAAGTAATGGTTGTAAATCGTTTAAGAGTTTGGAGCCTAATTGTCAGGCGTTGTGCAGTCAATTTATCTTACACGACTTTGTAGCCCTTTGTACGCTGTGGTAAAATACTGCCAATATGTTTTGGGTTATTGTATCCAATTTTGCATTTTCCGGATGGTGAATTATGGACGAATCCAGTTATCTGAATACTAAGATAGTCCTAATCCCCGAAGGAAAGGTAAGTGACTATATTGATGGAACTTTCAGAAATGATACCCCTGAAGAATACGTAAGACAGACCATTGAAAAACGTCTTGTAAGTGAGCATAAGTATCCCAAGGGAAGCATAAAGGTTGAATATACACTTCAGCTTGGTTCAAGGAAGCCCAGAGCAGATATAGTTATTTTCCCCCACGCAGTAACAGACTACTCTCAGGGTAACATTCAGATAATCATTGAATGTAAAAAGGAGGCAGTCGACCCCAACAACAAAAAAGAAGGTCTAGGTCAGTTAAAGTCCTATATGTCCGCATGCCCTAACTGCGAGTGGGGTATGTGGACTAACGGTAAGTATAAGGAAGTCTTCCGCAAGACCGCCGATGCTAAGGGCGCGATAGAATTTGTTGAGTACAATGACATTCCCTCAGCCGATGGTTCTATCGAAGATATTGATCGTCCCAAGAGAGACACCCTGAAGCGAGCGGTTGAAGACAATATGCTGTTTGTCTTCAAAACTTGCCACAACCACATTTACGCTACAGATGGTCTACAAAAACAACCCGCTTTCTTTGAATTGCTGAAGGTTATCTTCTGCAAGATTTCAGATGAGAAGAATATCCCGCAACCTCTACAATTCTACACCACGTCAAAAGAGCGTTCTAATCCCGATGGTCAGCTTACTGTCAAGAAAAGAATTTCTAAAATATTTGAATCCGTAAAGAAGAAATATAGCCAGATATTTGATGAGAATGATGAGATTAAGCTCCAGCCAAGAAGTCTAGCTTACGTCGTATCGGAGCTACAGAAATATAGTCTCCTGGATACCAATATTGACATTAAGGGGAAAGCCTATGAGGAGCTTGTAGGAGCTAATCTCAGAGGTGATAGAGGCGAGTTTTTTACTCCCAGGAACATCATGCACATGCTGGTTGATATGATAGCCCCAAAATCAAATGAGCGGGTACTTGACCCCGCTTGTGGTACGGGTGGATTCCTGGTTATTGCTATGAACAAGGTGATAGACCAGCTCAAACAGGCAATGGTCAAAGAATTTGGCAAACCAAAGAATAAATGGGCTGACAATGAGCTTCAGTTGGTACGTAACAAAGTTGCCGAAGTTGCTATGACCAATTTCTTTGGATTCGATATTAACCCTGACCTGGTAAAAGCAACCAAAATGAACATGGTAATGAATAATGATGGAAGCGGAAATATCTTCAGGGTCGATTCTCTGTTACCTCCTCACGAATGGGATGATGAATTCAAAACCAAGTTCTCCGAGGCTTTGAAGATTCATAAAGATGATATTACTCATGGTAAAAAAATGGAGTGGTTTGACGTGGTACTAACCAATCCGCCATTCGGCAGTCAAATCCCCATTAAAGACTCGAACATTTTGGAGCAATTTGAATTAGGTTATATCTGGGAGAAGAACACAAGCGGATGGGCTAAAACCAATCGTTTTCAATCATCCGTCCCGCCAGAGCAACTATTCATTGAAAGATGTCTGCAATTCCTAAAACCTGGTGGCAGGTTAGGTATCGTATTACCAGATTCAATACTCGGTTCGCCAAGCTTGGGATATATCCGTCAATGGATAATTGCTAACGCTTACATCATCGCCAGTCTTGATTTGCATGGTGATACTTTTCAGCCTGGTAACGGTACTCAAACTTCAATCCTTATCTTACAGAAGAAGTCAAAGCAGACCATAGAAGATGAACTTAAAACCGGCAACATGAAAGATTACCCGATTTTTATGTCTATGGTTGATAAGGTGGGACATGACAAGAGAGGGAATCCTGTTTTTAAGAGAGACAAATACGGGAATGAACTATTAATCCCTGAAACAAGCGACATTCTTGATGCCAGTCAGGAGAAAGAAGAAGTAACCCTCGTTAAGACCACATCGAAAATAAAGGTTGGAGTGAACCCCAGAAACTAGACACAAAGGGTTAGGAAGGTTTGGCAGGGTGGAATATCCTATAATGGAGGAGAGAAAGGACCCTGCCATGAGAAACCAGAGAAGTTTTAGTCTGGAGTTCAAG